>Ga0180432_10008086_pt1 | contig 13216 bp, 17 predicted proteins | sample SS_ome_10_FD_132414 | JGI IMG/M metagenome (GOLD analysis project Ga0180432, IMG submission 132414) | Hypersaline lake sediment archaeal communities from the Salton Sea, California, USA - SS_1_MS_2 metaG | ecosystem: Environmental > Aquatic > Non-marine Saline and Alkaline > Hypersaline >...
CAACGGAACGCACTACGAGAGCGACGCGGCGGCGCTGCGCGCCGTGGGCGAGCACTACGGGTGGGCCGAGCCCGTCGTCGGTCCGGCATGGCCCGAGCCGCTACTGGACGGCAGCGGGTTGTATTGGTGCGCTACGGTCTACCCGTCGCAGGCCGAGTGCGACGCGGATCAAGACGGCGCCGAGGCTGGCTACTATCCCGTGATCGTCGAGCTGGCCGAGCCGCTGGCAGACGTGGAGCGCTGACCCATGGCACCACCGACCGACAAGCCGCGCCTACGCGACCTCGGGCCAGAGGCCGTGGCCGCCGAGGCCAGCAGCCTGCTGGTGCGCCACCTCTGGCGTATCGCATTCGCTCTCGCGCCAGCCCTCGACCAGGGGGCGTTCGCCGGGCTCGACGGTCCGGCGCTCGCGCGCTCCACCGACATCGGCCTCACGGTCCAGCAGCTGACCGCCTACGCGCGGGACGGTGTGCTGGGCGACTGGCCGGACGAGGGCTGCGCGGTCAGCGCGGTGCAGTCCGTCTGCGAGGTGCTGTACAGCCAGGCTGGCGTGGTGGGTACGTTCGGTGTCGGCGAGCTCGTGGACGACGCTGACCCCGAGACCGTGCTGGGGCTCGTGGTGGTGGCCGCTATGGCCAGGGCTGGACTGGCCCGTAGCGAGGCTCTGACGGCCCGTGAGCTCGCCGCGCTGGCGTCCTGCAGTGCGGACCACGTTCGGCTCGTCGCGCGCCAGGGGGGGCTGCGGAGGGGCAAGGGCGGCAGCTACAGCGCCACGGCGTGCCGGCGGTGGCTGGCCGGGCGCGAGGTGCCGGGGTTCTGATGGGTAGACGTGGCCGCATCAACTGGGACGCGCAGCCGCTGGGCGCTGAGCCCGACGGTCGGATCGCTGCGCGTCTCGGTGTGACCACGAGCGCCGCTCGGGCCGCTCGGGCGCGTCGCGGCATCCCGCCGGCCCCTGCGACGACATGGCGCGAGCCGCCGAGCAGGGCGAAGCCGGCGCCCGTCGTGGTACCCCTGCGCCGCAGACGCACCAGTCCCCTGGCGCTCTGGCTCATGGGCGAGGGTGATGTGGTGCTTCCGCCCGAGCGTGGCCGCGGCACACAGGCGTTGCGTCAGCTGCAGCTGCTGCGCATCGTGGCGCGGCACGGTCGAGTGAGCATCGACCACCTCGTGGAACTGCTCGGCACGCAGCGGACCGTGTACCGTGACGTGGAGCAGCTCATCGCCATCGGTGCGCCGCTAGCGCTGAGCGATGGATGGGTGGTGCAGGAGTGACGCCAACAAACGCAAGACGCCCCGCCAGCCGTGAGGCCAGCGGGGCGGTGCGTGGTTGGGTCAGGCCGCGGACACGTACGCGAACGGTGGCGACACGGCGTAGCAGTGCTCGGCTGCCAGCTCGAGCGCGCGCCGCAGCCTGGTCCTGGGACTGGCCCTGGGCAGGGCCCCCAGCGCGCCCTTGGCCACCTCGGCCCCAGAACCGCTGGCGCCGTATCCTTCTGGCCAGCCGTGCTCGCCGCCCCACGCATCGACGGATAGCAGGGTTCCACCGACACCGATGAGCAGCTCCACCTGGGGCTTCCGCACGCCGCCTGCCTTGAGACGCCGCAGGAACTCTGCAGCGAAAACCTCAACGACCCACAGGTGAGGGTCAGAGCCGTCGTACCGTGGTGGCGTCCAGGTCAGCACGAGGCCGACCTCGCGCATGGCGCCGCTGGCGCCCATGACGATGCCGCTGACCCTGCGCACCTTGCGCTGTGGCAGCCTCGTCTGGCAGTCGGCCCACGCTACGCACGCGTCGCCACCCAGGTAGACGCGTCCGCCGTGCTCGACGCCCACGATGCAGGTCATGGGCATGACCTCGCGGCAGCGGGGGCGAACATGGCAACGTGCACGTCGCGATGGCTCATGTGCCCACCATGTCCAGCGCGTAATCACCCTCTGACTCGTAGTAGGCGGACCGCTCGCACGCCACGTGCCTCAACGTCCCTCCTTCCGTCAGCTCGTAGCTGATGATGAGTCCGCCCATCGACACTGCGCCACCGAGTGACTTGGAAAACGATGATCCCGGGGCTGAGAACGTGGGCACCATCCACGCGTGAACACCGCGCTGCTCCAGGCCGACGTGCGCGTGCCAGTGTCCGGCCAACAGAATGTCTGGCTTCTCGCCAGGCGAGTAGTCGCGGATGTGGTTCTGCAGGGCGTAGCTGAGTGCGTACGCCTTGCCCTTGCGCGGGTGCCACAACTCCACCCGCACCGGGCGTGAGCCGCCGTGTAGCTGCACGTAGGCCCGACGAGGACCGAGGTAGGTTAGGTCGTCTCGGCCCTGATCGCGGGCTAGCGTGACTAGCTGTTGGCCCGACAAGAACCCAGCCTTGTCGCTGTGCGTCTCGTCGTGGTTGCCGTCCACGAACAGGTAGCGGAGGCCGTCGAGCTGTGGCAGCTCGCGGATGCACTCGTCCGCTTGGGCGCGCCAACCGTGTGCTCGCAGGTCCCACCGGCTGTGCCTGTAATCTCCGTCGAGCAGGTCACCGCCATGCAGCACGACGCGCACTCCACGCTCGTAGGCGTGGCGAATGAACTCCGCGATGCACTCGTGGCGACAGAACCGCGAGCCATAGTGCGTGTCGCTGATGGCGGCGAACGCATAGCGGTGGCCATCAGGCTGCGCGACGTCAACGCTGACAGGCTCGGTGGCCTGGTCCTGATCGACGGGTCGCCATGCAACCTCCTCGTCGCTGACCTGTACGCGGTACCCCTGTGCCTGTGCGTCAAGTAGAGCCTGTCTCGCCCTCCGCGGCGACCAGTCGAGGAGGTCGCACACCTGCTCCAGGCTCCGAGGCTTACCACGGCACAGGTCGACCAACCGTGAAATCTCGGAGCCGGGCTCCTGATTTTCGCGGTTGATCGGCGGGGCGACCTCATGGCAGCGCTCCAGCCTCGGCGTCGGCTGGCTCTGCAGCGTGGGCGGCCCCTGTCCTCCGCGCTCTGCCATGCGCTGGCCGCGCAGTGTCCACCGCGACGACGGCCCCAACCCGTAGCGCGCCAGCACGTTGTTGATGCAACGCGTGCCAACGCCTATCTCGGCCGCGGCATCCTGCGCCTGTTCGTGTCGCGCCAGCACCGTGATCCAATGCTCGGCGTGCTCGCGCGTGTAGCCGCTCATGCGCCTCCCCTGGCGCGGCGGACGCGCTCCAGCTCGATCGCCATGTAGGCGGCCAGGTCTAGCGCCTCTTGAACGCCCTCCTCCAGCCAATCGCGTCCGTCGTCGGCGTCGAGCTGGCCGTACTGCCGGCGGCCTATGAGCAGGCGATCGGCGATGCGGACCACCACGCGCAGCTCGTCGCCGCTCAGTCCGCAGGCCAGGGTGGCCAGCTGCTGCCTCAGTGCCTCATCGTCCATGACTCCTCCAGCGCACACAGAACAGCCCCCGCCAACACATGGTCGACGGGGGCCAGGCAACGGGCCCATGGTGGGCGCCCCTCCGCGTGAGCGGCGTTGCTACGGGGTGGCGCGCTCGGTCGCCTCGAAGTGCATTCCGTCGCGCCGCTTGAAGTGCCCGCCCCAGAAGAATCCATGCTCCTCGGCGAGCGGCACCAGTTCGCGCACCGAGCCGCGGGCACCGCTGGGTGCGGGCTCACGCCCCATGCCGTTCCAGGGCGGGTTGATGTCGAATGCCGTGCCGAACGCGTGATTGCTCAGCACTGTCTTGCTCCCTCGGATGCAGCGCGGCACCCACAGTCCGCCCCATACGAGTACGCGGTCCAGCAGGCCGGCGCTCTCCCAGGCGGCCCACAGTCGAGCCAGCTGCGTAGCGATGAGCCGGTGGCACAGCACCATGCCGTCGCGCGGTCCTTGTCCAACGCGGCGACGACGGTGGACGATGCCAGGGACGGCGGCCAGCTGGGGCACGCGAATGCGCACCAGGTTTTGCTGCGCCCAGTCGCCGAGGATCCGGATTCCTTCCCGATTGTTCCTCGTCGGTGCCGGAGACCACCGGAAACTGCCGAAGACCTCGGCGCGCTTCGCGTTGCTGCCGAGCGGCCGCAGCGGCTCACGCTCGCCCGTCCGCACCGTGTCGGGTGGGTGGTCAAGCTCCCAGTAGATGTCGGGGTCGAGGTTGTCAGCCACGGCGCCATCCCTCCGGCTTGTCGCGCTCGACGTGAGACGCATCGTGCCCGTCGAACTCGGGCGGCGGCGCTGGCTCGGTCTTCGGCCCCTCCTCGCCCCAGGATGGCCGCGAGGCGCGCTCGCAGAGTGGCGGCACCTTCTCCACCCCCGGCAGACGAAGACTCCAGAGCGGGCGGCCTGACGCCAGCACCAGCCCGCAGAGGTCGGGGTCTCGAGCGACGCCCGCGACGCCCATCGGCTGGCCGTCGACCAGGCAGGTGTCGTCGACGAGCACCAGCGTCATCGAGTAGTCGCGGTGTCGATGCGTGTGGGCGGCGCTCGGCTGCTGGATGACGTGGCCACTGCCGCATTCGGCGGTGTACAGGCCGATTCCCTCCCATACCGCCCGGCCGCCAGCATGGTGCACCTCGGCCGCCGGCACCGGCCAGCCGTACAGCACCGCCCGAGACTCGGTCATGAGGTAGTGCGCGACCCAGTGCTTGCCAACGGGGCAGACGGTGCCAACGCGACCAGCGATTGCGGCGTCTACCCTCGCGCTGTGACGGATGCACACGTCCCAGTCATCCATCGAGTGATCGTGCGGCCCGGTCTTCGGCGGGATGTGGATGTCGGCCTGCTCGTACAGCGCGTCGAGTAGCAGCGGTGTTGGCAGCACCGCGCCGAGCAGGTCGGCCGCCTGCTGCGCCTCGGTGGGGCGCACGGTGACCCGCACGCCGCCGACCTTGAGCGCATCCCGGAAGATGCGGAAGCGCGCCTCGTGCCCACCGTGGCGCCGCACGATCTCGGACCACTGGTAGTCGGCGCGGCCAGCTCGAATCGCTGCGATGACGTCTGGTCTCATTGACAGTGCTACTTTCCTACCTGCTACCTCAAACACCCACGAGAGCGCCCGCCGGCCCGCCGCCGGCCACGTGGGGCAGACCGAGGGCGCGACGCTGGGCTGCCGCACGCCGCGTAGGGGCTCGACACTTTGCCATTGACGTCCAGTTTCTGTACGGTCATAATCTAGACATGGGTGTAGCCCCATGGCCCACGATCGACAGACGCAGTGTCCGGCCTGTGGCCGGTTGACCGTGCCGACGGCGGACGAGCCGCTGTGTCCGACGTGTGCCTACGCCCGAGACGAGCGCGGCGATGCGCGGGCGCCGGGTGGCGGTGCTGCCGTCCGCGGCGTAGTGGGTCGGCGGCTTCGACAGGGCCCAGCACCGCTCGCAGTCGCCGAGCAATCGACACAGGTAGCAGGCTGGGTGTCCGTGACTCATCCGCGCCGCCAGAACAGCGCCGTGAGCACGACGGCCACAACGAGCCCTGCTCCGACCGCTGCGAAGGCGGCCCACAGCCAGTACGTGAGGATCGCCGCGACAGTGCTCACCGGTCCCGCCTCCGCGTCCGCGGCTCCGGCAGTTCGGGCGCCGGGCGGCCGAACCACAGCACGATGAGCAGGATTGCGACGCCAGCGAGGATCCGCACCGTCACGCTCCGTTTCCCCACTCGGTAGCAGTGGCGATCATGGCGAGGCAGAGGAAAACGAACAGGAACCAGCCGATGGTGGCCATGGTCACTCGTTGCACCCGTCGATCGCGTCGCAGCTGTCCACCGTGGCCATGCATGCCAGGTCCCAGCGGACAACCCGTGAGCGCGTCACCATGTGGCAGACGTCCTCACACGTGGCGCCGCCCGCGGTGTTCCGCGCCTCCTCGCAGCCGAGCTGGCGCCAGTGGGCGCATACCTGGCCACAGGACGGCTCAGAAGGCGGATGTGGCGCCGGAGGTAGTGGCGTGCAGGCCAGCAGGCAAAACGCGCACAGCGTGGCGCCTGACGCGAGCATGAGTGTCTTTCTGCCCACGGTCAGCCCTCCAGCAGGAACACCGGCGCCGCTTCGCACACCCACAAGTCCCGCGTGCGCCCGTCGCACAGGTAATCGGCGCTCATCTGCCACCAGCCTTCGTCGCCCCAGCCCTGCCCCCAGCTGTTGAGGCTCCAGAACCGTGCCCGGCCGTCCGGCGTGTCGTGGTCGTAGCCACCCAGCACCATGGCGTGACCGCCAGCGATGGGCTCGCCATCGGCCGGCGGCAGCACCGGGCCGTGGCCGAGCTCGCCGCGGACGAAGGCCTCGCTCACGTCGGTACCGTACGCCACCGGGTAGCCGGCGTGGAGCGCGGCCTGGACTGCTCCGATCCTGGCGAGCCCCGTCTCGGTGATGCGCCGGTAGACCGCGAGCCGACCGCCGTGGGTCGACTGGTCGTAGCTACCGCGCAGCGCGCGCACCGGTGGCTGACGTCTCCACGCGTCGCCCTCGGTCACGTACGGCCAGAGGCACGATGGGCAGAAGCCGAACTCGTTGAGCACCTGAAAGTTGGTCCGCAGGTAGCTGCCCGTGTTGTGTGCGGCCATGCCGTGTGTTGCGCGGCAGTACCACCACTGCGCCATCTCGCTTAGCCGCTCCGGCTTGCCCATGCCCTGCCGGACGTGGGACGAGCGCACGAGCTTTCCCGTGGCGAACGCGGTGCAACTCTCGAGCGGCCCCTGGTCCAGCGCCGGCCCGAGCTGCTCCGTCAGCATGACCTGAGACGGTGGCGCCGTGCTCAGGCCGAGGTCACTCAGGCCAAGCGCGTAGTCGCGCTGGTCCGGTGGGTCTGGGACGTAGCCGAGGGCGTGCACGCTACTCCCCACACCCAGGCGTCTTGCACTGGAGGGCGGCCAACTCGGATCCGGAGTCGCCGAATCCCAGCGGCGTCATGCCGAGGCCGTCAAGCAGGGCCACCAGCTCCGCGTACGCCAGCCTGAACTCGGCAAAGGCAGCGTCGTAGTCCTCCTCGCTCAGCTGCTCGGCACCCTCGCCCATGCGGCGCGCTGCATCCAGGGCCATGACTGCGCGGCCCATGACCCGATCGTAGTCGGCTGCCAGCTCGGGGTGCTCCATCAGGTACGGCTGTGCCTGTTGGTCCACCATGGCCAGCCACTTCTCGGCCTGGCCCACGGCGTCGAGCAGCTCGGCGACGAGCGGCAGCATGGCGGCCACCATGGCGGGAGTGCAGGCGCTGACCCCGCCGGCGAGCGAGGCGAGGCCCATGCAGAGCAGTAGGACCGTAGCGGCCGCACCCATCGGTGGGACCTTGGGCGGCGGCGTGCCGTCTTCGGGCTTCGGCTTCGGCAGCTTCCCGAGGATCAGCGTCGCCCACTTCTCGCCCACGGCCAGCACCAGCAACGGCTTGAACGCCTCGTGCCCGAGAACGCTCAACGCGCCGGCGAGCACGCCTTGGAAGGCTGGCAGCCAGGCGTCTGCAAGGGGCACCCCGCGTGCCAGCAGGACCCCCATGGTGATGCCGTATCCGATCAGCAGAGCAACGTAGGGCACCATGCCCTTGGGGAGCTTCTTGTAGGCCTTGGCCAACCGCGTGATGAGGCCCGTCGCGGCCCCGATGATGCCGAGCCAGTGGAGCTCGGTCAGAATGCTCAGGTCGTTCATCGTCGCACCTCTCGAATCGGCCGCACCTCGGCGGCAGGGCAGTCGTCTGGATCACCGTCTCCGTTCGGCTTGCAGGGCAGGCTCTCGCGCAGTTGCACGAGCTCGGTCTTCACCCCGCGCACCTCCTCGCTCACCGGGGCCACCGCCTCGCGCACCGCCTGCCCGACCTCCCGGGCCGTCATCGGCTTGCGCTGCAGCTCCTCGATGAGCTCCTCGCGGGAGTAGTCGTCGAGCGGCCGAGGGTCGAGGGCCGGCCACTCCGCGCTCGAGTCCGCGCGGGTGCGGTACGGCACAGGCACAGGGGGCGGGTGAGGGAGCTGCTCGGGCTCAGCCGGTGGCTCGCTCTTGCGCCGCTGCTGCTTTGCGCCGAGTGCGTGAAAGCCCTTCGCTACGCCGCCGAGCACGAGCAGCGCGCCGCCGAGGATACTGCCTACGGTTTCGGGGGTCAGGTCCATCAGCTTCCGATCCAGACGTCCGCATGGACGTCCCAGTTGGTGGCGTTCGTGCCGTCGGGGGTGCAGCGCACCACAATGTCCCCCGATAGCACCTGCAGATCGCAGTTCCACGAGGCGTCTTCTTCGGCGGTGTGTGGGGCCGAGGTCGAGCCCACCTGCGTGATGGTGCCGGCAGTCTTCTCGAAGGTGGCGATGCGCTCGTAGCTGGCCGAGTCGCCGCTCGTGACGTCGCGGGCCGTGGCCACCGCGCGCACGTGCACCACCTCGCCATTGGCGATGTCGGCGTCGGCGATCGTGAGCACCGCCGTCGCAGCGGCGCCGCCCGCAATCTGCAGGCTGTCGCGCACCGAGTAGGTCTTCGGCCCGTCCGTGGCCGCCTCTGCATTGTCGCTCACGCGGCGCCACGTTGAGCCGTCGTAGTAGAGCGGGCAACTCCCACCCGGCGCGCCACCGTCGTCGGTACTGCCGACCATGCCCGAGCTGGAGCCACCAGGCAGCGATCCCGTAGCGAACTCAGCCAAGCACAGCTGTACCGACATGCTGCTTGACGAGGCGAGCCAGTTCTGTGCCAGCCCGCTGCCGGTGTAGATGTAGACACCTGCACCGCGGATCCGCATGACCGACCACTTATACGAGTTGCCGACCGTGAGCGCGTCGTCGGCGGTGCGTTCGACGATAGGTCGATCGCCGCCGTCGCCGCCCCCGCGAGCCGCCATCAAGACTTTGGCGTTGCCGTCGTGTCGCAGGTCGCCGTCAGCCGCTGCGGCCCACGGCCCGCCCGACCCAGCATCGGTGCCCAATTGAACCGGAGCGTCGCAACGAACTCGATTGGCAGGACTCAGCTGCACATCGCCAGCCGATGTGACGTGAATGCGCCCCGTCAACGACGAGTCGAAGAGAGTCAGATAGTCCGCCGACGAGTACACCAGGCCGGCGAACGCTGTGCCGGCAGCGTTCATGAACGCAACGCTGGTGTCGTTGCTCAGGTTCAAACCACCAGTGCCCACAGCTGGATCTGACCCCAGGTCGACTTGCCCCGTCGTAACGATGTCGGCGGAGCCGAAGTCGGGGCCGCTCGTGTAGACGAACTCGAGCGCGGTGGTGTTGACCGTGATCTCGTTGGCGGTCACGAGCTTGAAGGTGCGGCCAGCGTTCGTCGTGCCCTCGCGCACGTGCACCAGCAGCCCCCAGCACACCTCAGCGCTCTCATCCCAGGAGCTGAGTCGTGTGGCGGACCACTTGGTCCCTGCAGAGCCGGCGTCGTCCAGCGCCCACACCCCGTTGTTGATGTGGGAGGCTCCACCACCTTCAGCCGGCACGAGGAACCGATCGCCGGCGGACAGCGTCACGCCGTCCTGGGCCGGCAGCGCGCCGTTGGCGTCGGCCGTCATGGTGTTGCCGGTACGCGTGTTGGCCGGCAGCGCGCCCGTGCAGGCGGCCCGCACGATGGTCCCACCGATGCGACGGATGGCCTGGTTGATGGCTTTGGCCGCGCCGTGCACAGGGTCGCCGAGGCGGTTGTCGTCCTCCTCCAGCTCGGTCAAGTCGAGGGGTTCGAGCCCGTCCTCGGTTGGCACGTAGAACTTGCAGCGCGCCGTCATGGCAACGCTCTGCGCCCCGGCGCTTGGGTCGTAGCCGCCCGAGACCGTCACCGCGATGACCGCGAAGGTACCGCGCTCTTCCAGGGCCGTGCCGGTGTAGGTCTGGCCCACCGAGCCGCTCTGCGCGAACGAGTAGTCCGACACCTCGGACAAGTCGTCGGTGCGCTCGATCTCCCATGTCACAGGCGCGACATCGTCGATGTTGTCGAGCTCGGCCACAACCGCGCCGCCTGGCTCCACCGCGACCTTGATGAGGGAGCCGCCGCCGTTGATTTGGAAGCTTGGGCTAGGCATTGGCGTATACTGTTGGTAGGAGGGTGTGAGATGACACGTGTGACCTGGGGACTGCTTGCCGGTGCAGCGCTGGTTGTGGCCGCCTGTTCGGAGGAGACGGTCAACATCTACGAGGCGCCGTCAGAGCAGGGTGGAGGTGCCACGACGAGCACGGCCACGGGCGGCAGCGGTGGCACAGGTGGCGACAGTGCCGGTGCTGGCGGCAGCGGCGCGACCAGCTCGACGACCACCACGACCAGCGGGTCAGGTGGCAGCTGTCAGGCGCTCAGCTGTGGTGACGTGGCCCACGCCTGCGGGGTGGTCAGCGACGGATGCGAGGGCGTCATCGACTGTGGGGAGCACGAGTGCAGTGGGCAGTTCATGGAGTGTGACAGCGACGGCTACTGCTTCTGCAATAGCATGGCGACGGTGCGCGGGCTGGCGAACCTGTGCTTCCTCGAACCTGATGCGCAGTCTTGGTGCGACGGGCACGACGCGTGTGTGCCGCACTGGTGCGACGACGACGGAACGGTGCTCGACGCGCCACCCAACTGCTCACCGATCGCAGCACACGAACCTGGCGACCCGGTTCTCTGGTGCTGTTGGGAGGACGGGGCTGGCGGGTCCGGCTAGGTGACGGGCCCGAACCCGTGCCGGTGCGCCAGGTCCTGTGCACCCTCGACCTCGCCAGCTGGCGCGGTTGGGCTCTGCTCGGCCACGGCATCCAGGTAGGCCACGATGGCGTCATCGAGCACCGTTGGAGCGGACAGAACGTTGGTGCCGTCTGCGCCGCCATGCACAGCCGGGGTGGCAACCTGCACCCGATGACGCTCGTACACGCGCTCGCGCAGCTCAGCCAGTACGACTGTGGCGGCCGCGTGCGTGTTGCCGGGCTGTGCGATGGGCCAGTTGAGCAGGTCGTCTACCGTGTGCCAGCCGCCCGATCCTGGAGCTGGCGAGTCTCGCAGATGGCCCATGATGGTGTCGCGCAGATCGTTGACGACGTGCAGGGCGCCCGTTGTCGAGTTTGCGCTGGTAGTGGCCGCCACGTTGGTCGTGTCGGCTGCGGCGTGCGCGCTGCCTGCTGTGCGGGATCGGTGCGCCTCGTAGTTGCTCAACAGGTCGTTGACGTCCGTCGCGAGCGTGTTGCCGATGCTGTTGACCGCCACGCCAACCAGCGCTGCGAGCGCTGACTCCACGGCGCTCTGCTCGGCCGCTACCCGGGCCAGCTCAGTCGTGGACTCGACCAACTCTGCCGCCCGCACGGTCTCGTCGACCACGGTCACGCGGAGGGTAGCGCCGTGCCCCTGCGTCGTCACGATCGGCAGGTCCATGTAGACGCCCACGTGAATGGTGCCGGTCTGGGTCGCCTTGAGGACGACGCGCTCCACGTTGCCATCGCCAGCGTGCTGGACGATGCCGGGGATGCGGGCCAGGTCGAAGGCCATGACGCCGTACTCGCCCGCGACGTCAGGTGTGAAGCTGTCGGTTGTCAGGTCCGCGCTCGCGGCCTGGATCACTCCGCGTGGGTCGGTGCTGTTCGGGAGCAGCAGCAGACCAGTCTCGAGTTCGCTCTGCGGCGGGACGCTCGTGATGCTGTAGGCCAGCGTGTCGCCAGTCGTGCTCGTGGCCGAGAGCGTGACCTCTTCACCGGCGACGGGGTAGGTGGGGTCGGTCGTGATGGTCATGGGAGGTGGTCACCTGCGGACCCGTCGGCTATCGTGCACGCACCATGGGGCTCACGGTCTGCCAGGACTGCGGCGGGAAGGTGTCGACAGGAGCGGGGACGTGCCCGCATTGTGGCCGGCCGAACGTCGCAGCCACAGCGAAGCCCATCCACTGGTACGTGCTGCGGGATGGCAAACCCGATGGGCCGCACACCACGGACGCGCTTCGCGAGATGGTGGGCAGCGGACAGGTTGGCGCCGACACGAAAGTTAACAAGGCTGGAGATGAAGCGTGGATGCCGGTGGCCAGTGTGGTAGAGCCACAACCCTCGTCTTCGCAACCGCCGCCCGCTGCCACGCCAGCTGGGGGAGGGGCGACGTTCGACGCCGTCGTGGCAGCGGTGGCCATTATCTCCACCTGCGCGGTCTTCGGCTATCTGTTGGGCCGGTACTACCCCGTGTTCTCCAGCCACATGGTGCTGAATCTCTGCGAGGTCGACAGTCCGTGCCGCGCGCAGTCGGCCATCGCCTACGCAATTGGCGGCGGGCTCGCGGGTGTGGTGCTCGCAGTGCTCAATCAGCTCCTGCGGCAACGCCGCGCGAGCTAGAACTCCTGTAGCTCCGTGCACGTCACGACCGCGGTCACCTGGCGGACGAGCGCTCCGGCCGTTGCCTCGCCGCCGGCCTCCGGAGTGATCTTGACGAAGTACCGATTGTTGACGAGGTCGATGGTGTGCGGGATGCCGGCGCCAGCGTTGATGGTGATGTCGTGCACCAACTCGTAGGCCGCTTTGCTCGATCCGTCTGCCGAGGCGGAGCTTCCGATCTGCGTCTCGGTTCCGTCGGCCGTCACCTTGAACAACGACGCCGTCGGTAGGTTGGTGAGCACTGGTGGGTCGGAGTAGGCCGCTGCGGCGTGGTTGGGCTCGTAGAAGACGTGCACCTCATCCAACGCCTGCCCCTCCGGCAGTCGATCGAGCATGATCGAGAGCCAGTCTGCCGCGGACAGGGTGAGGCTTTCGAGCGATCCGCTGAACTTCGTGGCCGACACCTGGCGGCGCCATGCCGCCCCGGCGTTCTTGTCCGCCCAGATCATACCCTGCTGCCGGGTGACCTGGCGGGAGCCGAGCTTGTAGTTGTACGGCGCGGCGACCTGGATTCCCTGCGCGCCGTCGATGATGATGACGCTCGTCGGGCTGTAGCTTCCGCCGCCCGTTCCGTCGATGGCCTGCGGCAGCTCCAGGCGCCACTTGTTGAGCACGGCGGCGGGGATGACCGAGACGTCGTCGGTGAACGGGGTGCTCCAGGGAGAAAACATGGTACCTCAGATGACGGTCTGACCAACGACTCCCTGGTTGACCGTGAACGATGAGCCGGTTCCGACGACGAATGTCATCCACGACGGGCGCAGGTCGTCGAGCATCCGCACCAGCTCGTTGCGCTTGCGCCGGAACTGGCCCTCGGAAATCCCGTGCTTGTTGACCCGAATGCCAATGGTGGCGCGGTTCGAGGCGAACTCGTAGCCCGGCGGGCCCGGGTTGATGCCCGGCCAGTACGTGACCCAGTCGTCCGGGTCGACGGTGATGAGCGCGTCGAAGTTGGCGCCCATGGCCTTGCTGCACG
>Ga0180432_10008089_pt1 | contig 13212 bp, 10 predicted proteins | sample SS_ome_10_FD_132414 | JGI IMG/M metagenome (GOLD analysis project Ga0180432, IMG submission 132414) | Hypersaline lake sediment archaeal communities from the Salton Sea, California, USA - SS_1_MS_2 metaG | ecosystem: Environmental > Aquatic > Non-marine Saline and Alkaline > Hypersaline >...
CGCTTTCCCATCTCGCTCTCGTCTTTGACTACGATAACTTTCACTACGGCTCTCTCCTTACAAAATCTCCAGGGGGCGAATTGAAGTATCCCGCAATATAACCCAGCAGGCGGCGCTGTTCAACCATGTCAGCGCAGCTTCATCGTCGCCACGGCGCCGGCGGCGAAGACGGCCGCGATTATCCAAAAGCGCACCGCTATCTTGCTCTCGCCCGTTCCGCGATGAAGGAAGCTGAAGTGAAGCGGCGCTCTGTAGAAGATGCGCCTCCCCAAAAGCCGCAGGCCGATGTAATCCTGGATGAAGCTGGAGGCCGCCTCCATCACGAAGACACCCCCGGCGATGAAGAAGACAACCTCCTGCTTTATCAATATGGCCATTGTGCCCAGCATGCCGCCAAGCGCCAGGGAACCCGCGTCTCCCATGAAGATGCTGGCAGGGTACGCGTTGAACCAGAGGAAGCCCACGCCCGCGCCCAAGAGGGCCGAGCAAAGGACGGTGAGTTCGCCGGCCCCCGGCAGGTAAGCGTAATGAAGGTAGGCGGAGTAATCCTCGCGACCCAAGACGTAAGCGAATATCCCCAGCACCAGCGCCGTAAGAACTGCAGGGACTATCGCCAGTCCGTCCATCCCGTCGGTGATGTTTACGCAGTTGGAGGACATGACGGTGAATATCACGATTATGAAGACGTACGCAAGCCCAAGCTCCAGCACCGGAAACTTGACGAAAGGGAGATAAAGCGAGCCGGCGATCTTGTGAGAGACCGGCGAGAGGTCCGGGATGAGGTAGATGCCGGCGATCGCGATGCCGAACATTATCTGGGCCAGGTACTTGACGCCCCGCGAAAGCCCTTTGACGCCGGAAGCCCTGCGAATCTTGAGCAGGTCATCCAGCGAACCGAGAAGGCCGAACCAAAGGCCCGCCAGCATGCAGAGCCAGACGAACTCGTTGGCCACGTTGCACCAGAGCAACCCAGAGCCCAGCGCGCCGATGAGGATGAGGATGCCGCCCATGGTGGGAGTGCCGCGCTTGGCGGTGACGTCCAGCACGCCGTAATCCCAAGCCTGATCGACCGCGCCCACGCGCTTGAGCCTGCGGATGAGTCTCGGCCCCACGATCAGGCACACGAGAAAAGCGGTTATCCCCGCGCCGATGGAGCGCACGCTTATGTACCTGAAGAGCCGCAGAAGGCGGAGAATGTTGTCGGGGTCGTAGAAGAGCCTATAGATGAGATGGAACATGGCCCCCTCAGCCCCTCCTGTGCCAGCCTGCCATCAGTTGAAGATACAGGCCGCGAATCTGCGCCTGATCGGGTTCGCCGCTGCGTAAGAGCGAGGTCAGATGGTTTACGGACTCCCTGATGGGGAAGATCGATATCGAGCCGTCGCATACGACGTCGAGGCGCTCGACCCACCCGAGAGCGGAGCGGTAGAATTCGCGCTCTCTGGCGGCGAACTCGGCCAGCGCGACGGCCGCCTGGTTCCGCACCAGCCACTTGTCATCCGTCGTCAGGGCGACCAGCGCTCTGAAGGCCCTCTCCCCGCGACCCACCCCTCCCAACGCCTGCGCCGCACAGCCGCGCACTTCGAAGCTCTTCTCCCTCAGGTACTCGTCAACGTATATCACCGGCCGCCCCAGGACCTCCGAATGCTTTGACCCGAAGAGCAGCTCATACAGCGGCTCGTCCACGCCGTCTTCGGGCCTGCAAAGGTGCCACAGCGCGAGAGCGGACTGGCTTCTGACCTCCCAGTACGGGTCCCTGAGCGCCGCGACGAGCGCACGCACTGTCTCGCTGTCGCGGCGGCCCCTTGCGCCGAGGACTTCGGCGGCGTTGCGCTTGATTATGCCCGCCTCCCTGCGATCGGTCACCATCCCCCTGAGTCGCGGAAGGAATTCCTCCAGCGCCGCCTTGCCGATCAGCTTCACGCCGACGTTCCGCACCTGCCACTTGCGGGAAGCGAGCATAGACTCGGCGGCCTTGGTGGTCTCCTCGCGTGACTTCGGCGGGTTATCGAGGAGCGATTTCGCCTTTGAATACCCCGAAGCCCTTCGCAGCCGGGATAACATCCACCCCTCCCCGACGACAGGCGCCGGACGAAACCATGACCATGCTGCCGAGAGACAAAGCGAGCCGCCACCTTCAGCACAGCCGTCCTGCCGCTCTGCGGTACAGCCCCGCTCTACTCTCCCTCTTCCTCAATCACCGCGTGTGCCGCCGCCAGCCGGGCTATCGGCACGCGAAACGGCGAGCAACTCACGTAGTTCATCCCGGCCCGGTGGCAGAACTTGACCGAGGAGGGCTCTCCGCCGTGCTCTCCGCAGATGCCTACCTTAAGGTCGGGACGCGTGCTCCGGCCCCTGCTTATCCCGAGCTCCACGAGCTGGCCCACGCCCTCCTGGTCCAGCACCTGGAACGGATCGACCTTCAGTATCCTCTTCTCGAGGTAGGTGGGCAGGAAAGTCCCCGCATCATCTCGGCTGTAGCCGAAGGTCATCTGCGTCAGGTCGTTGGTTCCGAAGGAGAAGAACTGGGCGGTTTCGGCGACTTTGTCGGCGGTGAGAGCCGCGCGCGGGATCTCGATCATCGTTCCCACCAGGTACTCCACTTCGATCCCCTGGGCATCGAACACTTCCTTCGCTACCTTCTCTATCCCGTCGCGCAACAGCTCCAGCTCCTCCGCGGTGCCGATAAGCGGAACCATTATCTCGGGTAGAACTTCCTTGCCTTCCTTCTTCAGCTCGCACGCGGCCTCCAAAATGGCGCGCACCTGCATGTCGGTCACCTCGGGGTAGGTGATGCCGAGCCGGCATCCCCTGAGGCCAAGCATGGGGTTGAGCTCGTGGAGAGATTCGACCTTCTCCCTGATCTTCTCGACGCGGACGCCCATGGCCTCGGCCATTTCCCGCTGATTCTTCTCCTCCTTGGGAAGGAACTCGTGGAGGGGAGGGTCTAGCAGTCTGATGGTAACCGGAAGGCCCTCCATCTCGCGGAAAATCCCGACGAAGTCTCCCTTCTGCATCGGGAGGAGCTTATCGAGCGCGCGCTTGCGCCCCTCTTCGTCGGCCGCCAGGATCATCTCGCGCATGGCCACGATCCTCTCGCCCTCGAAGAACATGTGCTCGGTGCGGCATAGGCCGATGCCCTCGGCCCCGAACTGCCGGGCGTTGCGCGCGTCGCGCGGGGTGTCGGCGTTGGCGCGCACCCCCAGCTTGCGCACTTCGTCCACGAATTCCATGAACTCCGCGAACTCCCCCGCCAGCTCCGGCTCGACCGTCGGCACCTGACCAATCATCACCTCGCCCGAAGTGCCGTCTATGGAAATGTAGTCTCCCTTCTTGACCGTCTTCCCGTCCTTGGTGGTGAATTGCCCGGCCGCGTAGTTGACCGCAATCCCGCCGCAGCCGACGACGCAGCACTTACCCATGCCTCTGGCGACGATTGCGGCGTGCGACGTCATTCCGCCTACCTGGGTGAGGATTCCCTGTGCCGCGTCCATGCCCGCGATATCCTCCGGGGAGGTCTCGACGCGGGTAAGGATCACCGGCTCGCCCGCCTCGGCCATCTCAACGGCTTCGGCGGCCGTCAGGGCGACTTTCCCCACGGCGGCCCCGGGAGACGCGGGAAGCCCCTTGGCTATCACTTCCTTCTCGGCTTCCGGATCGAACATCGGATGCAGCAGCCTGTCCACCTGCTCGGGCTCGACGCGCGAAACCGCAGTCTTCTTGTCGATCAGGCCCTCCTTGACCATGTCCACCGCGATCTTCACGGCCGCAGGAGCCGTTCGCTTGCCCGTCCTCGTCTGCAGGATATACAGCTTGCCCCCTTCGACGGTGAACTCGATGTCCTGCACGTCGCGGTAGTGCCTCTCGAGCGTGTCCCTTATGCCAATCAGCTCGTCGTAAAGGCGAGGGTCGATCTTTTTCATTTCCTCGATCGGCTGAGGCGTCCGTATCCCGGCCACCACGTCCTCGCCCTGGGCGTTCATAAGGAACTCCCCGTAGAAGACGTTTTCGCCGGTGGCGGGGTTGCGCGTGAAACAAACGCCGGTTCCCGATTCGCCGCCGGTGTTGCCGAAGACCATCGCCTGCACGTTTACGGCGGTGCCCAGAAGCCCGGTTATCCTGTTTATCCGCCGGTAGGTGACGGCGCGCGGGATGTTCCAGGACTTGAAGACCGCCTCGATACCCAGGTCGAGTTGCTTTCTGGGAGTCTGCGGGAAGGGCTGACCCACTTCCTTCTCATAGACCTTTTTGAAGCGCGCGACCAGGTCCTTTAAGTCCTCCGCCGAAAGGTCGGTGTCCAGATCCGCGCCCACTTCCTTCTTCTTTTCGGCCAGCGCCTCCTCAAAGGCCTCGTGCGGAACCCCCATGACCACGTTGCCGAACATGTTCAGCAGCCGGCGATAGCAGTCCCAGCCGAACCTTTCGTTGCCCGTTTTCTTGATCAACCCCTGCACGGTCTCGTCGTTAAGCCCCAGGTTCAGGACAGTGTCCATCATCCCGGGCATCGAGATAGCCGCGCCGCTTCGCACCGAGACGAGGAGCGGGTCGTTCTTGTCGCCGAATTTCTTGCCCATCGCCGCCTCAAGGGATTTGAGCGCCTCCGCCACCCGTTCCTGCACCCCGTCGGGATACTTGCCTTCGCTCTTGTTATAGTAGTCGCAGACTTCGGCGCTGATCGTGAATCCCGGAGGCACCGGAAGACCGATACTGGTCATCTCGGCGAGATTGGCGCCCTTCCCCCCCAGGCGATCCTTCATGCCCGCATTCCCGTCAGCCTTTCCCCCGCCGAAAAAATAAACGTACTTCGCCATTCCTGATCCTCCTACGCAGCCTCGGATGAGATGAAACCAGACCCGGTGAGTGTCTTGAGAAAACCCAAGATGGGGCATTCTAACACCGGCCCTGGAAGGTGTCAAGCGTGGCACGTACCAGGTCACCCGCTGTCTCCCGTCGTGCGCCGAAGCCCCGCCGCCCAGCCCCCGTCCGCGCTTGACGGATCGGCCATAAATTCCTATAATCCTAGTGGGTTGCGGAAAGCATGAGCCAAGAAACCTGAGGAAGACCCGATGGAGCCGAAGCTTCTGGGCGAACTCCTAGTGAAGAACGGAGCCTTGACCCAGGAGCGCCTCGAAAAGGCGCTGGAGTACGCCAAGCGCAGCAACTTACGCCTGGGCGACGCCATTCTTCACCTTGGATACGCCACCGATGCCGAAGTCGCAAAGGCCCTAGCACAGCAACTGGGGCTGAAGTTTGTTGACCTCTCCAAGTCCCCGCCCAATCCCGACCTCGCCAAGCTCGTGCCCAGAGACGTGGCGGAGGAGTACGGGATGGTCCCCCTCTCGACCAAGGACGGGGTGTTGACCGTGGCCATGGGAGAACCCCCCGACCTCTACGCCGTGGATAATTTGCGCTTTATCCTCAATCGCGAAATAAACTTCGCCCTCGCCGGCAAGGACACCGTGAGGGACGCGATATCGAACCTTTACGGCGTGAAGGATACGCCTGAAGAGATGATCGAGGGGATGGCCACCGACGAGCTCAAGAAGCTGGCGGAAGAGGAAGAGGGCGGAGAGGACCTGTTTGAGGGCGAAGACGCGCCCGTTATCAAGCTGGTTAAAGCGGTTATTCTCGAAGGCATAAGGGCGCGCGCCAGCGACATTCACGTGGAGCCCATGGATGAGCGCGTTCGCGTAAGGTATCGCGTCGACGGCGTCTGCTACGAGGTGGACTCCCCGCCAAAGCGCCTTCAGAACGCCGTCGTCACACGGTTGAAGATCCTTTCAGGCATGGACATAGCAGAGAAGCGCCTCCCGCAGGACGGGCGAATACGAACCCACGCGTTCGGAAGGGACCTGGATATGCGTGTGTCGTCACTGCCGGCGACCCATGGCCCCAGCGTGGTGCTGCGTATCCTGGACCGGGAGTCGCTGCTGCTGGGGGTCGCGGAGCTGGGCTTCCATGAGGACGACCTCGCAAGATTCGAGAGGATCACCCGCAAGCCCAATGGGATTTTTCTCGTTACGGGTCCCACCGGCAGCGGAAAGACTACTACCCTCTATGCCGCCCTCAACGAACTCAACCGCCCCGACGTCAAGATAGTAACGGCCGAAGACCCTGTGGAGTACAACCTTTCCGGCATCAACCAGTGCCAGGTGCTGGAGGAGATCGGGCTCAACTTCTCCGCCATTCTCCGATCCGCCCTTCGGCAGGCTCCGGACGTGATTCTGGTGGGCGAAATCCGTGACACCGAGACGGCCGAAACCGCAGTTACCGCGGCGCTGACGGGCCACCTTGTGTTCAGCACTCTTCACACCAATGACGCCTCGTCCGCCATACCACGTTTGATAGACCTGGGGCTCCCCCCGTTTTTGGTCGCGTCGGCGGTACAAGCCATTATGGCACAACGACTTGTGCGGAAGCTGTGCAAGAAGTGCCGGAGCCCCCACGTCTATTCCGAGGAGGAGCTGAGAGCGGTCGGCCTGCGTCCCGAAGACGTGGAGGGAGTGACGCTCTATCACGGAGTCGGCTGTTCGAGCTGCAAGCATACCGGATACAGGGGCCGGCTGGGGATATTCGAGCTGCTGGAAATGGACGAGACGCTGCGGGATATGACCTATAGAAAGGCCCCGCTGGACGAAATCCGCCACCAGGCGCGCCTGTCCGGAATGGTTTCGCTACAGGAGGACGGCATCAGAAAGATACTCGCCGGCATTACCTCCCTTGAGGAGGTTCTGGCCGTAACCCATGAGGCCGCGGAATAGGGCCGCGGGTAACTGCGCCGCGGGCGCGATTTGCGCCTTAAACGCACAGAACAGAGGCAAACGATTGGAGACTGCGTAAACGAGACAGACGTTTCCCATATAGGCATGAGCAGGAGATGGATGGATGGCGCCGCTAATCGACAGGCTACTTCAGACGTGCGTGGACAACGAGGCGTCGGACCTTCACCTGACGGTAGGAAGACCCCCGACCCTTCGAATCCACGGCCGGCTGCGGAGCATCAGCACGGGGCCGCTTACGCCCGAGGACACAACGAGTCTAATGAAGGCCATCACGCCCGATCGCTGCCAGCAGGAGCTGCAGGAGACCGGCACCAGCGACTTCGCCTTCTCCTTCCAGGACAAGGCCCGGTTCCGCGTCAGCGTCTTCAAGACGAAAGGGTTTGTGGGAGTGGCTCTGCGGCTGATCCCCTGGAAGCTCCTGTCCTTCGAGGAAATAGGGCTCCCCGAGACGATCATGCCCCTCCTCCACCGTCCCAGAGGCCTTTTCCTGGTCACCGGTCCCACGGGAAGCGGCAAGACCACCACCCTGGCCACGATGGTTGACTATATCAACACCCACCTGGATTCCCACATAGTTACTGTCGAGGACCCCATCGAGTATTATCAAGAACACAAGAAATGCATAGTTACTCAGCGCGAAGTGGGGGTCGACGTGCCCACCTTCGATGAAGGCCTGCGTCGCGCGATGAGGCAGGACCCCGACGTGATGCTCGTCGGCGAGATGCGGGACTTGGCCACGATGGAGGCCGCGATTACCGCCGCCGAGACGGGACACCTGGTTTTTGCAACGGTTCACACCACCAGTGCCGAGAATACCTGCAACAGAATTATTGATGCCTTCCCCCAGGCGCAACAGGAGCAGATAAGGGTGCAGTTATCGGTTACGATACTCTGCATCATTGCGCAGGTGCTCATTCCCAGAGCAGATACGAACGGGCGTATCGCAGCTTTTGAGATAATGGTCGCCACTTCCGCGATCAGGAACCTCATTCGGGAAAACCAGACCTACAAGATTAACTCCAATATCCAGACCGGGAAGAAGCTGGGGATGATGCTGCTCGACGAGCACCTCTTCGAGCTTTTCACGCAGGGGAAGATAGCCGAAGAGGAGATGTTCACTCGTTGCCGCAACAGAGAGGACCTGGTGGCCAAGTTGCGCGATTACCGGTATCAGATGGAGATGGAAGCGAAACAGAAGATGCGTAGAGCCCCGGGACCGATCTCGTCTCGGTAACCGGCAAGCCTGTGATGAGGTAAGGAAAGCGAGCAAGTAATGGAAGTCGCCACGGCCAGAAAACCCGTCGGGCGGATACTTATCGAGCAGGGGGTCCTGGCCGAAGAGCAACTCCAAGAGGGACTTCGGGTCCAGGCCGAAAACGGCGGGGCGTTGGGAGACACCCTTGTCGATCTCGGATTCATCAGTCGCGACGAGCTGATCAAAGCTCTCGCGAAGCAGTACGGCCTTAAATCCGTCGAGATCGGCGACGTGGATTTCCCTCCCGAGCTGATATCGCAGATTTCGCCTTCGATAGCCTGTGTATACCGGGTGGTCCCGGCGAGCATCGACAACGGAGTGCTCACGGTGGCCATGGCCGACCCGTTGAACATCCGCGTCCTGGACGACTTGCGGTTCATGCTGAACATGCCCGTCGAAGGAGCCGTTGCCGACCCGGCCGTGGTCAACAGGCTGATAGAGGAACACTACGCTTCCAAGACGGAGTCGCTTCAGGAGCTTATAGACAACATCTCACACGACATACCCACGGCGGGCATTCCCGACCTCACCGACCAGACGGCGATAGATATCGGCACGTTGAAGGAGGTCGCCAACCTTCCACCCATAATGAAACTGGTGAACCTGGTCCTTCTGCAGGCCATCAGGGACCAGTCGAGCGACGTGCACTTCGAGCCGTTCGAAGACCAATACCGAATCAGGTACCGGATCGACGGCGTGCTCTACGAGATGCCTCCTCCGCCGAGGCACCTGGGTGCCGCAATATCCTCCCGCGCCAAGGTAATGGCCGAGATGCAGATCGAGGAGCGCCGGCTGCCCCAGGACGGCAGGATCGAGCTCAACGTCGCCGGCAACCCGATTGACGTGCGCGTGTCGACGTTGCCGACCATGTTCGGCGAAAGCGTCGTCATGAGGATACTGGACAGGAGCGTCGTGGAGCTCAATATCGAGAACCTGGGGCTCCGGCCCGACGACCTCCAGGAGTGCCATCGGCTGCTTCGCAAGCCGAACGGTATCCTTCTTGTCACCGGGCCGACCGGTTGCGGCAAGACCACCACCCTCTACGCCTTCCTCAATTACCTCAACAACATCGGCGTCAAGATCATCACCACTGAGGACCCCGTCGAGTACGACCTTGCGGGCATAACGCAGGTGCAGATAAACGAGAGGATAGGCCTCACCTTCGCCCGGTGTCTGCGGAGTATCCTCCGGCAGGACCCCGACAAGATCCTCGTGGGGGAGGTGCGCGATCTGGAAACAGCCGAGATGGCCATTCAGGCGTCTCTTACCGGGCACCTGGTGCTGAGCACACTCCACACAAACGACGCTCCGACGGCCGTGACGCGTCTCGTGGACCTGGGGTTGGAGCCGTACCTTTTGACGGCCACCATCGAGAGCATAATCGCCCAGCGGCTGGTGAGAAGGATATGCACCAGGTGCAAGAGGCCGTACGAGCCGTCGGCGGAAGAGCTGCTGGAGCTTGGGCTGAGGCCGGAAGACGTGGAGGGAAAGCAGTTCTTCAAGGGCATCGGGTGCCCCGTCTGCAAGAACACGGGCTACCGCGGCCGGGTGGCCATTTTCGAGATACTCGCCCTGAGCGACGAGATAAAGAGGCTGGTGCTGTCGAACGCCTCTACGAGCGAGCTTCGAGAGGCGGCGGTTCGAGGCGGTATGCGCACGCTGAGAGAGTCGGGCCTGCTGGCCGTATACGACGGGATTACAACAATAGAGGAAGTAGCCAGAGAGACAGTATTCGTACAGCTCGATTGACGAAAGGAGGGAGCGCGGATGCCGCGCTTCACATTTGAAGCGATGGATGGTCAAGGAAGGACGGTCAAGGACGAGGTCGAGGCCGTCACGCAGGAGGAGGCGATATCGCGAATTCGCCGTCTGGGATACTTCCCCACGAACATTCGCGAGAAGGCCGACCGCGCCGCCGCCCGGCGGGTAACCGCGCCGGGGAAGAAAAAGGCGATGGCCTTCGGCGGGGTATCCGGAAAGCAGCTCACGCTTTTCACTCGCCAGTTGGCCACACTGCAGGACGCGGGCCTGCCCATCCTCCGCAGCGTTCGCGTATTGCAGGAACAGATGAAGCCGAGCGTGCTGAAGAACTACCTCATCGACGTCGCCGACGATATCGAAGCCGGCAGCACATTCTCCGAAGCCCTGGCCAGGCACCCGCGCGCCTTCGACAAGCTCTATGTGAACATGGTAAGGGCGGGCGAGGCCGGCGGCGTGCTTGACCAGGTGTTGAGCAGGCTGGCGGATTTCCGCGAGAAGGCGGCCCGCCTCAAGCGGCGGGTGATGGGCGCGATGATCTATCCCATCTGCGTCCTCGTCTTCGCCACCCTCATCGTCGCCTTCGTCATGATCTACATCATCCCGCAGTTCAAGGACATATTCGACGAGTTCGAGATCGAGCTGCCCGGCATAACCAAGGGCCTTATCGCCGTGGCCACGTTCGTCAAAACGTACTGGTGGCTGGTGTTCCTGGTGATTCCGGGAAGCGTCTTCATCGCGATAAAGCTGATAGGGCTAACGAAGCCGGGGCGATACATGATAGACATGACCAAGCTCCGGTTCCCGTTGCTTGGCACGATCATTCGCAAAGCGAGCATCGGCCGCTTCACCCGGACACTCGGTACGCTGCTTGCCAGCGGGGTGCCGATCCTCGAAGCCCTGAACATCGTCAGAGATGCTTCCGGCAATGTCATCGTGGCCAACGCCATCGGCCGCGTGCACGACAGCATTCGTGAGGGTGAAAGCATGGCCGAGCCGCTTGCGCAGAGCAAGATATGCGAGGCGATGGTCGTCAACATGGTGGAGGTGGGCGAGGAGACCGGCGAGCTCGACAGGATGCTCGTGCGGGTCGCCGATTCCTACGACGAAGACGTGGACGCGGCGGTTAACGGACTTGTGGCCCTTATGGAGCCGTTGCTGATCATAGGGGTCGCCGTGGTCGGCGGAACGATCGTCATATCTCTGTTCATGCCCCTGATCCAGTTGATGAACCAGTTAGGAGAGTAACCAGACATCGCCTATTGGTGATAGGCAGGGCAAACTCTAATGTGGCGGGCGCGTTCGCCTGAGTCGCGAAGGGGCGCACGCCTGAAAGGAGGACCGGCAAGATGAGTATGTTTGGCAAGCGAGGACGGGGTTTCACTTTGATAGAGCTGCTTACCGTGATCGCGATTATCACGATCCTGGCCAGCCTCGCTCTCGGTGGAATCTCCGTCGCCAGAAAGCGCGCCCGCATAGCGGGCACCAGAGCCGAGCTGAAGAACCTGGCCAGCGGCATTGATCAGTTCTACGACGATTTCGGCTACTATCCCCCCAGCCATCGCACGCCGGAGCAACTGGCGCTGTTGGTGAAGGCAACGCCGGCGCCGACGCCTGTACCCACACCCAGTCCCTGGAACTACGTGGATGCCAACCTGGATCTCCTTCACCTTGCGGACGCTATTAGACCCAGCTCTGATTCCGCCTCCCCAAGGTCCGCGTCGTACGAAGAGAACGGGATAGAACTCTTGGTGCTGTACCTCTCGACAAAGTCGAAGAACGGGCCGTACCTCGACACGGACACGGCCAAATTGGTCAACAAGGACGGCGATTCGGTGACCACCACCGCCCCGCTGTTCAACTCGGCCTTCTCCATCCAAATGCCCCCGCCCGACGACGGTACCTACGGGACTGAGCTCTACGAGTGGGAGGACCTCTTCGGGCAGCCGGTGGTTTACGTCCAGTTCCAGCGATACAACCCGTACAACGCCGAGTTCCCGGATACGGAGCCGAACCTCGAGGAGCCTACAGACGGTCCGGATGATGACACCGATAACGACATCGACGGAAAGCCCGTAGTGCCCGGGAAGAACGAATACCGTCGGGTCACGCCTCTGGACCCCAGGACCGCCGACTCCTACCGCGCCGACAGCTACATCCTCTACTCGATCGGCCCCAACGGCGTGGACAACCTGGGCTACAGCGACGACGGCAACGGCTTGGACGACGACGGCAACGGGATTGTGGATGACGAAGACGACATAACGATCTGGTAGCCGAGCGCCGAGGTGAGCCGGAGCCCTTGCCGGCGTGTTGGAAGGGAGAACCATGGTAGAGGGCAAAGCGCGCGAGCGCGGACGTGGAGTTTGCGGCTTCACCATAATCGAGCTCCTCACCGCGATCGTGATCATCGGAATACTGGCAGGCCTTTCGACGGCGGTGGTGCTTAAGGTGCGGTCAAGGGCCAGGAAGACCGCCATCACCGCCGACCTCGCGGCCATGGCCCGCGGCCTGACCCAGTTCAAGGACGACTTCGGGTTCTACCCTCCCAGCCGAGTGGAGGACTGGACGCCGTACCTGGATACGTCCCCTCCGCCTCCGCCGATAACGCCTCCGGACAACTTCCGGGGGAACTACATCGACCGCAATCGCGACGGCATAGCCGACGTCATACCGCCGACGCCGGATCCTTCCAGCGCCCCGGCCATGTACGAGGAGAACGGGATCGAGATCATGCTCGTGTTCCTCAACACCTCCAGAAAGAACGGCTCGTACTTCTCTTCCGGCCAGATCGTGAACGAGGACCTGGACGTGATCCCGGGCCGAATTTTCGGCAGCGACTACTACTCGTCCGAAACGGGAGACACGTTGCTGCCGGAGCTGCGCGATGCCTTCGGGAATCCCTACATCTACATCAGCAGCCCCTTCTACGTCTCGGGCATTGCCAACAGCGTTGACGTGGATGGGGACGGCAATTCGGAAGTCGACGGAGCGCCCGAAGGCGGCCGCACGCTTCGCCCCGCCGTGAGGGACACCCGCACCGGCGACTTCTTTCGCAAGAACTCGTACCAACTCTACTCCGTGGGGCCAAACGGCATCGACAACCTCGGCTACGGTGGAGACGCCCTGCGTGACGGAATCGACAACGACGGCAACGGAATCGTAGATGATGAAGACGACATATCGGTCTTCCACTAGGAGTTTCGGCCCTAAGGGCTTTACGCTGATAGAGCTGGCTGCCGTGATGAGCATAATCGTGGTCCTCGCGGGGGCCGCGGTGATAGCCTTCTTCAGCGTGCGCCAGCGCCTGCAGGTCCGCGCCTCCCTGGGCCGCATAAACGCCGTCATCCTCATGGCGCGCAACAGCTCCATCGCCACCAGGGCCCCCAGCCGCATAGTGGTCACCAACGTCTCCAC
>Ga0180432_10008094_pt1 | contig 13203 bp, 8 predicted proteins | sample SS_ome_10_FD_132414 | JGI IMG/M metagenome (GOLD analysis project Ga0180432, IMG submission 132414) | Hypersaline lake sediment archaeal communities from the Salton Sea, California, USA - SS_1_MS_2 metaG | ecosystem: Environmental > Aquatic > Non-marine Saline and Alkaline > Hypersaline >...
ACTAATTTCGGTCCACTAGCCGTGCGCACGGGAGAGGCTGAGGAGCTAGTTCCGGCGACGACGAGGGGAGGAGTGCGCGCGAAACAGAACGTACTGGAGCAGTCGTCGGCAGGAGGGTGGGCGACCTTCGGCGACCCGCAGGGCAGGCCGGGAAGCTGGATGGCGGGCACGGACTTCACGTACCAAACCTCGAAGTTGTGGGGAGACAAGAACTTCTTGGCGGGCGTATGGGGTCTGGTCTCTCACAGGGATGATTTGGACGGAGATCGGACCGCCTTAGGCGCGAAGATCGATTACCCGAACGATACCTGGGACATTGCTCTGATATACACGCGCATCGGAGATGCGTTCGATCCGTCACTCGGATTCGTTCCCAGGGCGTCGGTGCAGTTGTGGAAAGCCGGTGTCAGTTTCCGCTATCGGCCGTCATGGCCTTGGCTGCGGCAGATGTTCTACGAGTTCTTGCCGGACCTGGCGTTGGATCTGGATGGAAATTGGGAGAGCTATCGAGTATTCACCGCGCCGATCAACTGGAGGTTCGAGAGCGGAGACAGATTCGAATTCAACGTCGTGCCCGAGGGCGAACAACTGGTAGAGCCTTTTGCGATCACCGATAGCGTAGTGATTCCCGCAGGTGCATACCACTGGGTTCGCTATCGCTTCGAGCAGGACTTTGCGGCAAGACGACTGGTGAGCGGACGGATCTCGTGGTGGTTTGGTGGGTTCTATGGTGGCCATTTACATCAGCTCACAACACGCGTCGCAATCAAACCATCGGCGTTTGCCTCGTTCGAACTCTCTGCTGAACGAAACGTCGGCGACATCCCGGCCGGCGAGTTTACGCAGGACCTGATCGGCGGACACCTGCGCGTGAACTTCTCACCCGATCTTCAGGTCAACAGCGTAGTTCAGTACGACAATGAAAGCCGCGAACTCGGCGCGAACACTCGCCTACGCTGGACGTTCGATCCCTTGGGTGATCTGTTCGTTGTTTACAACCACAACGTGGCCGATCTGCTCAATCGCTGGGAGCTACAGTCGAATCAACTGCTGGTGAAAGTGCAGTACGCGTGGAGGATGTAGGGGGGGAGCAGAGACAGGAGAACGGGGAGCAGTAGGCGAAACCCTCCGCTCCCCGCTCCCCGCTCCCTAAGCTCTACCCGGCTATCGCTAAGAGCTCTTCTTCAATGATCCCCTTGAACAGCTGTACCTTGTAGCCGTTCTTCCCTAGCGGCCTCGCGTCGGCCATTGCAGCTTCTGCGGCTTCTGCAGCGACTGCCGCCGTGATCTCCCTGCCGTCGATTGCCTGTTCTGCCTCGCTCGAGCGCCAAGGCACCGGCGCCGCGCCGCTCAGTACGACATTGGCGTCGGCAACGCGGTTACCGTCGAACCGCAAGGCTAGGGCCACACCCGCGAGCGCGAAGTCCCACGATCCGCGGTCGCGTTCCTTTCTGTACGAGGTCCGCAACCCGGACGCTGGTGTGGGGAGGATTACTTCCGTTACGAATTCCCCCTGCTCCAAAACGTTTTCGCGCGTCGCATCATCTGCGGGGAGTACGTAAAACTGTTCCAAGGGAACGCTGCGTGTCCCCCTTGGACCGGCCACGTTCAGCGTGGCGCCCAGCGCGGTGAGTATCGGTGCAGTGTCGGAAGGATGCACGATGTAGCACAATGCTCCGCCGAATATGCAGTGGTACTCGTTCTCACCCACCATTGCGTAGCAGGTGGTGCCACCTTTGCGACGGCAGTTGAATTCACCTCGGTAGTACCAGCATCTCGGTTTTTGACAAAGGTTTCCACCTATGGTGCCTTGATTGCGAAGCTGCGGGCTTGCGACTACACCGGCGGCCTGTGCCAAACCTGGATACATCTCATTGATGGTCGGATCGGTTGCGACATCGGCGACCTTCGTCATGGCACCTATGCGCAAACCGCCGTTCCGTGCTCGGCTAACTCCAGTGAGTGACGATATCCCCGAGAGGCTCACTACGAGTGGTGTCTCGAACACTCCGTCTCGAAGGCAGCCTAGCAGGTCGGATCCCCCTGCGTGTACTCGAGCGCCGTTGGCTGCGAGGTTCTGGGTCGCTTCCTCGACTGTGGTTGCGCGCAAATATGCGAATCTCGGCAACATGGCTCAGTCCCCCTGTTCGCTTGCTGCAAGCGCGTTGAGGAAATTCACTCGGTTGATAGGAGCGTTGGTTATTCGTACTCCCGTAGCGTTGTATACCGCATTCGCAAATGCGGCCGCGGTTGGGATCGTGGCGGGCTCCCCTATGCCTTTGCACCCGCACGTGTTTGCCTCTTGGTCTTCGGGGTCTACAGCCACATAGTCCATATCGTCCGCGATATCGAGGACGGTAGGCACACCGTAGTCGAGTGAATTCTTGTTGAGCATTTTGCCGGTCTGAATCGTGTCTAGTACTCGCCGCTCGGTCTTACCGTAGCCAATGCCCATCGTGATCCCGCCGAAGATCTGGTTTCGATAGGTGATCTCGTTCATTACGCGGCCGCTGTCGTGAGCACCGAGGAACCGGATCACCTTTATGGCTCCGGTCTTCATGTTGACCTCTACTTCGCAGAAATCAGCGCACCACGGAGTGACTGCTTTGTCCACTGGGTTAGGGCCCCGGTACCCGACTCCGGTCAGCGATCTGCGTCTTCGGAGGGCTGTTAGCGCCGAAACAGCTTGTGCCTTGGTCGAGTCGGCACTCGAGGTGATCGTTCCGTTTTCGATAGACAGCGTGGACGCGTCAACCTCCATGGCTTCGGCCGCGATTTCAAACAACTGGTGTTTCACATCGAGGGCCGCAGCACGGACAGCGGGAGACTCGGTCGGAATAGTCTTGCTTCCTCCGCTGGCGGTAGCAAACTGAGTGGTTCCGGTGTCAGCATGTTCGATTCGTACGTCGTTTGGATCAACACCCAACTCTTCAGCGACGATCATCGCCATCACGGTCTTGGTACCACAGCCTATGTCGCTTGCTCCCATGTTGAGCGTGATGCTGCCATCAGCGTAGAGTTCGACGATTGCTGTAGATGGAGGTCCGCCATCGCCTGCTGCCCACGAACCACCGGAAACTCCAACGCCCCGTCGAATATGACTGTCGGTGCTGGCCGCCCTTATCTCCTCCCTCCGTTCTCGCCACCGAAATTTCCTGGCTCCTTCTTGCAGGCACTCCGCGAAGCCCGTCGATGTATACGGAGGATTTCCCGGGCGGGCCTGGCTGAACGAAGGAACGTTCTTGAGTCTAAGCTCCACAGGGTCCATATCTATGGCCTCGGCAAGAGCATCGAGCATTTGCTCGAGGGACCAGGTGTTTTGCGGGTGCCCTGGGCCGCGCATCGGGCGTGACGGCCCTGCGTTGGTGTAGAAACCCTGTACTTCCGTCCGAACGTTAGGGCAGACGTAGCAGTCTTTGGTGAGCCAGTCGAGTAGGGACGCGCCTCCGTTACCATAGGCGCCGCCGGTGCCGGACCCAGAGTATTCCAACGCCGTGAGGGTCCCATCTCGTTTGACGCCGGCCTTCAACCTCATGTTGGCGTTCGGACGGTTTCCGGTTGCGAGGAACGTCTCTTCGCGACTGAGAGTGAACTTGACAGGCCGGGCAGCTTTCTTTGCGAGTAGTGGGGCGGCAGTGGAATACTTGCCTGCTTGAAGTTTGCTTCCGAAACCACCGCCCATGTAATGCCCTATCACCCGTACCTTGGATAGTGGCATGCCAAGAGCTGCAGCGACTGCCGTCTGCACATTGTATACGCCTTGCGTCGACTCCCACACAGTGAGGCTGTCACCATCCCAACTCGCAACACAGCCGTGGGGTTCCATGGGAGCATGCATCTGAATTTCTGTTCTGTATTCTTCCTCCAGCACCACGTCCGCTTCTGCAAAGCCTGCCTCCACATTGCCGCGTTCGTGGGTGCTCGGTCGCCCCGAACGATTGCCGTCATCGTGCACAAGATGTGCCTCGGGCTCCAGCGCTCGGCGCTCATCGGCGAGGAACGGCAAGACATCGTACTCAACCCGAATGGTCCGCAAAGCATCTTGAGCCTGATACGGTGTGTCGGCAGCTACCGCAGCGACGGATTCCCCCTCGTAACGGCAATGTGGGTTGAAGAGCTCGTTACGTATGTACTCGGCGTGACTGCGCGTAGCCCTGTCGTCCGCGTTGAATGCGCTGATGATGGCGCGCACTCCCGGCATGTTCTGTGCTTCGCTTACGTCCACACTAGTCACGATAGCATGTGCATGCGGACATCGGAGCATCGCCCCGTAGAGCATGCCTGGCAAAGTAATGTCTGCTGGGTAGACCGCTGTGCCGCTCGCGCGTTCATATCCATCTACCATCGGAAGAGGCTGGCCAACTACGCGTGTGCTTGCCCAAGGTCGTTGGTCGAACGGCGGGTCGGCAGTCTCTGGTACGTCGATACCGTCGGTGTAGTAACGCTCGAGTTCTTCATTCTTCATGACGCACCTCCGCCGTTCCTCCTCAGTTCGGCGGCGCGTTCGCCCGCCTTCAGGATATGCGGGTATGCTCCGCAACGACATAAGTTGCCGCTCACCTGATCCGCAATCTCAGCACGAGTAGGGTTCGGGTTTGCGCGAAGCAGTCCTTCAACCGACATGATCTGCCCCGATGTGCAGTAGCCACACTGAAGTCCATCTTCCGCTACGAAAGCCTGCTGGACCTCACCGAGCTCCTCGCCCGTCATGAGGCCCTCCACGGTGACGATCTCTGCTCCTTGTGCCTCTACCGCTAGCGTCATGCACGAATAACGCGGCTTGTCGTCTATCAGTACCGTGCACGCACCGCACTCACCACGCTCACATCCGACTTTCGTGCCCGTAATCTTCAGCTCTTCACGGAGCACGTATGCTAGTGACCAACGAGGTTCCACGAGGTGTTGATACGAACGACCATTGATGCGTAGCGTGACCGAGAGTTTCTCGTCGGCAACGGCTATCTCGGCTTTGGCCGCGTTCTCAGCGGAGACCTGACCGGCTGCCGCGACGGATGCTGCGCCCGCGCCCATCGTGGATAGAAAGCCTCGCCGCGATACTCCTTTTGAGTCTGCTGATTCCTTGTTCGTTGGGCCGTGTTTGTTTCGTGTCATGTGAACGTCCTCGTGCGGGAGAGACTTGAGACCTTGCCGTAGGTGGGAAGGCGAAGGCCAGGGACATCATACAATCCTACGTTTTGCCCGGGGTTGGTGGCAAGGGGGGGACGGGGGGGGGAGATTGCAGATTGCAGATTGCAGATTTGAGATTTGAGATTTGAGATTTGTTAGCGCAATGCCAATCTTCCTTTACTGTTCTGCACTCTGCAATCTGAAATCTGCACTCAGAACCCTATAGAGATACCCACCGAGATCACAGGATAGAACTTGAAGTACTTCTTGAGATCGTCTTCGATGTCCAGACGCTCCTCTTCGAGATCTGCTGCAAAGCCGGGTAGCGTGGTCGCGTTGCCGTATGCGTCGAGTTCGAGTTCCGGCTCCCCTTGATACGCAACTCCCAGGTCTACGAAGATTCCAAATGGTTGGGCCGCCGGGTTGCCGAATCCTATGCCTACATAGGGTGCGATATCGGGCGTGACGATGGTACCGGCGAGACTGTCCAGGCTATACGTTGAACCGCCGAGGTCCACAGTCTCTGTCACGTCGCCTGTGAGCACTATGTTCGAATTCGAGTACCGAAGGCCACCGCTCAAACGGAACGCGCCCGCTGGATAGAAGTCGACCAGCGCCATGAATTGGGGCGACTGAAGCTCAACCGTAAAGTCAACGTCGGAAAACGACCCTTCGACTTCCAACGGCATGATGTTGCCCCCGGCTCTCAACCCGATGTTTGGTGCGGGTGAAATCGCCACATCGACGCCCGCGCCGAGTGTTCCCACATGTCCCGCGACACCAATCCCCCCTTGAGCCGTCGCTGCTGTTGAAAACGCAAGTAACGCGGCAAATACGCAAAGACAACAGGTCTTCTTCATTTTTCCCATAACTCCGTGTTGTGGTAGTTCAGAATGCATGGCCCATAGTCCTTAATACCACGCGGGCTCATTATCGGTTCATCGGACAAAGCCGGAGAGATCTGAAATTCCGTTGGCCCTGCGATGACTGCGCCTACGGCCGGCGTCGCTGGTTGTCAACGAGTGACTTCGGTAGGTCCATACGGGTATCAGCACGGAATGATCGTCGTGATCTCTGCGTGATCTTTGCGTGATCTGAAAGTTGAGACGGGTCTTGACACTCCTGGGACAGGGGGATAGGCTTGCTGGGTGTCTGGGGTAACCTCTCCGTTCTTTAAGTGTGCCCAGGCGTACGTAACTCGTTGTCTCATGGCGATTTAGGCCGTTTAATTATAGTCGAGGTCTTGAGTTTGCTCGATTGAGTGAAGCCGCCTGTCGCGCGGATTTTTTGCGGCTGCTGCGGTTTCCTGCGTGGGTTACGTGCGTTGTCCTGCCAGTCAATCTCTCGGCTTCGTTGTAGGCATACCTGTGATTTTGTTCGCAAGAGAACCTCATTTCACCTCAAGGAGGAGGACTATGGTGCACACCAGGTTCTTCAAAACTGTGCTGCTCTTTGGTGCAGTCGTGGCGTTTCTGGCCACGAGCGCTCCAGCGGTGGCGCAAGGAACCGGGACGATCCGAGGGGTCGTGACCCAGGCGGGTTCTGGCACGCCGATTCAGGGTGTCCAGATACACGTGCTGGGGACGCGTCTCACCGGCATTACCGATGAGAACGGCGCGTACGAGATAGTAAACGTTCCCGTCGGAACGGTTGATCTCCGGGTCCGCATGATCGGGTATTCGCGAGAAGCCGCGAATGCTACACTAAGGTCAAACCTGCCGTTAGAACTCAACTTCGAGATGCACCAGTCGGTTATTGCGCTCGAAGCTGTGGTGGTGACGGGAGCCGGCGCTGCGGTTGAGAAGAAGCAGCTCGGCAACACGATTGCCACGGTGGACATGTCTCGCATTCAGTCGGCTCCGGTTCAGACCTTCTCGGAGGCGCTGGCAGGCCGTGAGCCTTCGGTGAGCGTAGGTGCTTCGGGCGGTATCTCGGGAGCTGGCGCGCGCATCCGTATCCGCGGCTCCAGCAGCCTCTCGATGTCGAACGAGCCGGTGGTGTACGTGGACGGCGTCCGTATCGACAACGGCGGTGGTATGGAGAACGTCGGTTCAGCGGCAGCGTCTATGTCGCGTCTCGACGACATCAGCCCCGAGTCGATCGAACGGGTTGAGATCCTGAAGGGCGCGGCGGCAGCGACACTGTACGGCAGTGAAGCGTCCAATGGCGTTATCCAGATCTTCACGAAGCGGGGCGAACGGGGACGGCCGCGGTTCAGTTTCCGCATCGAGCAGGGTATCACGGCGTACCCGGGCGATGCGTACCACGCGAACGCAGGATACGCGCGCGATCAAGCCCATGCCGATGCCCTGAACACGACGTACGGCAACACCCCGGGCTGGACGGACATTGCTCCGTTCGAGGTGTTCGAGCGCGACTTCATGAACGACATTCTCGGCACCGGCCACGTACAGACTTACTCCGCCAGCGTTACGGGCGGCGGCGAGTCTGTGAACTACTTCGTGTCGGGTCGGTTCAACCGTGACGACGGCCCACTGGGCGCTACAGACCTGGGCCCGACGCGCGACATTGCCCGTAACATCCAAGGAACCGCAAGTGTTACGATCTTCCCGCGCGAGCGTCTCTCGTTCCGCATCGGTGCCTTGTACACGGACCGGATGAACACGGTTCCGACCAACGGTAACAACATCTACGGCGTCTACTCGCTGGGTATGTTCGGAAAGCCCGAACTTGCCTACTGCGACGACATGGACGGCGACGGAACTCAAGACGTTGCGGCCGGTTCCATAGGCGAAACGACGCCGGTCTGTGTTGGTACTGGGAATGCCACCGGGAACGCCGCGTTCATGACCGTGCGCGAATCCATGCAGGCTGAGCGCCAGCAGGACGCCGAGCACTTCAACGGCAACATCACTGCCTCGTATCAGGCGGCCGATCGGCTCAATTTCGAGGCGACATTCGGACTAGACGTCACGAATACCCAGAACTTCTACTTCAGGTATTTCGGAAGCGATGTCGACGCGTATACCGGAAGCGACACAGAGGGTGCGCGCAGCATCGGTCACCGGAACCACCGCGAACTCACCCTCGACGTCAAGGGTATCTGGGATGAACGGTTCGGGGTGTTCTCGTCACAGTTCACCGCCGGTTTCCAAGGCTTCGTGTCAACCAACAACGCAAGCGGCGGCGACGGTTCTGTGTTCCCGGGTCCGGGCCTGGAGGTGGTAGGCGCAGCATCCAACACCGATATCTATGAGGAATGGCTCCAGGTAGTAAACACCGGCGCATTTGCGCAGGAGCAGATAGGGTACCACGACTATGCGTACTTCACGGTAGGCGGGCGTTGGGACAAGAACAGTGCGTTTGGTCAGAACACGGGTGGAGCATTCTATCCGAAGGCCAGCTTGTCGTTGGTATTCAGCGACATGCCCGGTTGGAGCAGCTCGCTGCTGTCTACGTTCCGTGTGCGAGGCGCACTCGGAAAGTCCGGTCTCCAGCCAGGTGCATTCGACCAATTCAACACTTACGCGTCCGGAACGACCGCCATTGGCGCCGGCCTGATTCCTGACAACCTGGGTAACGACGACCTCGCGCCAGAGAAGTCCACTGAGATCGAGGTCGGTGCCGAGTTCGGGTTGTTCAACAACATAATGGGTGTCGAGGGAACCTTCTGGTCTCGTACTACGACCGACGCCCTGGTGGAGATGCAGTTCCCCGTCAGCGGTGGATTCTCCAACCTGCAGCTCGTCAACATCGGTGAGCTGAAGGGCCAAGGGTTGGAACTAAAGTTCGACTGGTTGACGATGGACAGGGAGAACCTGAGCATTACCACGTTCGCAACGGCATCGTGGATCAAGGAAGAGATAATCAGCATGGGCACGGCTCCCCCAATCAAGGTTGGTGGCAGCTACCCGCGTTACCGTAACTACCTGATGCCGCCGTGGGATGAGGACGGCGACGGTGAGGCGGACCGGTTCTTTGCTCCGGGAGCCTACTTTGGTGGTGCGTTGGTCGAATACACGCCCGGATCCACCGTACCGTTCGATACCGACGGTGATGGTGCTGCGGACTCGGAGGAAACGTTCCGTGCATTCCTGGCTTCGGACCAGGGTGACGGCGCCGGCGTACACTCTCTCAGCGATGCGGAGTTCAGCCCGCTGCTTCGGGACGACGACGGTGACGGCAACACGCTGGACACCTATCTGGGCAAGCCGAGCCCGGACTGGTCTGGTTCGTTTGGAACCACGATCACTCTGTGGAACAACCTCGATGTGAATACGCTGTTCGAGTACAAGACCGGCAACTTCTTTGTCACCAACCTGACAGACGCCTTCCGCAAGTCCAACTCGCTGATCGGGCGCAACACTCCCGAAGCAGCCGCAGCTGAGTCTGCAATGGAAAACCCGAATGCGACAGTCGAAGAGAAATTCGACGCGGCGATGGAGTGGGCAACCGAACTAAAGGGTCTGTCACCGCACTCAGGCCTCAACACAATTGAGAACGCGAAGTTCCTCGCCATGCGCGAGGTCGGGCTCACTTGGAGAGCACCTGGGAACATGGCAGGCAAATTTGGCCTGACTAACTTGGCCTTCAACCTGTCTGCGAGAAACCTGCTCAAGTTCACGCCTTACAGTGGAATCGACCCGGAGTCGAACTATCAGGCTCGTTCCACAGGCGGTGGTGTCGACAGCAACTTCGGTGACGCCATTGACGCGTTCGGTACGCCGTTGCCGCGTCGTCTCACAGTTTCTGTCCAATTCGGGTTCTAAGGGAGGACGATAAAGATGAAAAGACTAGAAAGCCGCGGTGCGCGTTTCGGCGCGATGCTGCTGGTACTCTGGTTGGGTGTCGGCGTCGTCGGGTGTAACTCCCTGCTCGACGTGGAAAATCCCAACAACGTGGTCGGCGACGACATTCGTGTCCCGACGGCCGCGCAGGCCGTGGCAAACGGCGCTTTGTATGAAGTGCAGGCCGGATACACCTATACGCTCATGGTGTATTCCCAGGTCACAGATGAGACCCACTGGTGTGGTTCGCGCGACGCATTTGAGGAACTCGACTTCGGCTGGGTTGACAGGCATCTGAACGAGTTCACCGACCAGGCGTACAAGGACATCGCTCCGGCTCGGTGGATGACCGACGAGGCCATTGAAATCCTCGAGGAACATCTCGCCAATGGAGAGTCGAACATAGATGGGCCTCTGGCGGAAGCATATCTCTGGGGAGCGTTCACGCGCGTCGTAATTGCGGACGTGTTCAACGATTTCACCTTCTCCGATATGAGAGTTCCGTCGCCGCCGATCGGACCGTCCAACATGGGCGGGCTGTACGATACGGCGATCCAGTTTCTAACCTCCGGGCTCGCGCTCAGCACGACAACGGAGATGCAGCGGAATCTGACGGCGATGCGCGCTCGCGCGCGTCACGCGCAGGGCGTCTGGAATCTGATCGGTGACACATTCAACCCAGGTACCGGTCTACTAGGTGCGGCTGATGCTGCGGCTGCCGCGACCGATGCCACGGCCGCTTTGGCGCTGGACAACTCCGACTGGGAACTCGTATTGCAGTACATTCCGGCCGGAACGTACCCCGATTTCCAGGGCGACGTTAACAGCCGGCTGGAACACCGCTGGGGTGACAAGTACATCATGGCCGAAGATGGCGGAACCGGCAAACGCCGTGACAGAGATTACGCCAACAGGGGCATAGTGCTGATGGACCCGGTGAGCGGCAACGCCGACATGCGCCTCGACGCGTTCATGACGCCGTTCGAAGACGCAATTGAGTATGGCGACCTGCCAATTCTCTCGGCCGCCGAGATGCACCTGATTCTCGCAGAGAATGCACTGGTGAACGGGCCCACGGGTGACTTTGCCACGCACATCAATGCTGCACGTGCGTGGGCTGGGTTGCCTGACTGGACAACGGGCAGCGGTGTGTCTGAGGTAGACATGCTCCTTCACGAGCGTAGCGTAGAACTGTTTGTACAGATGCGGCGCCTGCATGACATGTACAGGTTCGGCATTGAGTCGGACAGGTGGCAGCCGGAAAGCCATGCTGCTACGGCACCCGGCACGTTTTTCCCGATCACCATCGCGGAAATCGAAGCCAACTGCTACCTCAATCCGGACTGGCCTGCAGATGTGCCGTGCGGAAACGGTGGTTGATCTAGGTTAGAAACCGGTTACGCAATCCCGTAACCAAAACTCGAGGCGAGTCGCAGAGTAACGTGACTCGCCTCATTTTCTTCTCGGTGACACCCGATAGGGATTGAGGGCTGGTGTTTTGCTTGGTTTAGTTCGGTTTGCTAGGGCATTAATAGGGGAATCAACACGTTGAGTGGAATGTCAACCGTTCTGCCGAGCGAAGGCTCGTATGGTGCTCTTCCGTTGTTGCTCCCACCACCGAGGTCGATGACGTAGTGCATGGTCGCAATCAGACCGACCGTGGTGATTCCGATGGCGGCTCCGGTTTTCCAGGGAACCATCTTCCGCTGTTCGAGCATGGAAAATTCGGTTCGATCGAAATCGAAGACTGCACCGTTGGTGCGATGTCTGAACCCGTAAAACGTACGGAGCTCGTTTGAGAAGACGCTGAGGTTGTCCGATTCACTTTGGCGAACATGCCCTTCCACCGTACTGACCTCGTTTATCGTCATTGTGCCAAGGTCGAGCGTTTGCGGTTCGTCGAGCCTGATTCGCACCTCCGCACCGGCCTCGGGGAGAGGCTCGGTATCGTAGACGGGGAAGTACTGGTAGCAAGCAGTTGTACTAAGAGCTAACAGCAGCATCGTTGGCGTCGTGCGCACCTATACCTCCGAAAATTGCTCTTGTTCGATTACGGTTGCCTGGCGACCAATTCAGGTGTTACCGACAGGTAAGACGTTCCCATCTCACCGTTGCCAAGCTGACCTCGTTCGCCAAATCCCCAGCAGTATAATCTGCCGTCTGTTGCCATGCCGCAGGAGTGTTGGGTGTTGATCTCGACTCGAGTGAACAACAATCCTTCCGCTCCATGGATTGGATAGAGACTGCACGGGTAGGATCGGAGCACGCCGAATTCGTCCTCGATACTGCACAACTGAGGAGCCGAGGTGCCAAGCTGACCGTTCTCGTTGTATCCCCAACACCAGACCTCGTTTGAAACGCGCAGTCCGCAGGAGTATGATCCCCCCACGCTTACGTCTGAGTACTCCGCGTCACCGACGACCATCGTGGGCTCTCTGGTCGAGTTGCCGGTACTATCGCCGAGCTGACCCTGGTCGTTGTTGCCCCAGCAGTACGTGTCTCCATTAGTGGTCACGCCGCACGTATGGCCGATGCCGGCCGATAATGCTCGAAACGTTAGGCCACCGGCCACAGGTTGAGGCTCGGTACCGTCACTTGCAGGGTTTCCGAGCTGACCCTCTTGGCTCCTGCCCCAGCAATATGCGTCACCCGCCGGGGTCAAGGCGCAAACGTGGAACGCGCCCGCCGATATGTATGAGAAGCTGAGCCCGCCTACTACTGGTGCCGGTTCAGTTTGATCTGCAACGGTGCCGTCACCGACTTGACCGAATTCGTTGTATCCCCAGCAGTATGCGGACCCGTCTGTGGTGAGCCCACAACTGATGCTGCCATCGGCGCTTACTGACTGAAACGAGTGACCCCCGGCGACTTCAGTTGGCACAGTTGTGTTGCCGGCGATTCCAGTGCCGAGCTGGCCGCTCAGATTGAGCCCCCAGCAGTAAGTTCTGCCTGACGTCGTGACGCCGCACGTGTGCCCGCCTCCGGCACTGATTGATTCGAAAACGAGGTCACCGTGTACAGCAGCCGGCACATCGAGATCGTCCGTGGCGTCGTTGCCGAGTTGGCCGTATTCGCCCCATCCCCAGCAGTATGCCTCCCCTCCTGTGGTGAGAGCACAGGTGTGCAACAAGCCGACACTGAAAGAATCAAATGCAGTCAAAGGATCCGGGCCGAGGTTGGGATCTGTAGAATCGGAACATGAAGCCAACACGCTCACGCAAACGAGTGGCAGAAATACTTTGTTTTTGGTGCTGGCCACCATCGGCTATCTCCGGTACTTTAGGAACATTGGACGCCTTCGGGCAGTAGAGTAATCATCGCCCAGACG
>Ga0180432_10008096_pt1 | contig 13202 bp, 5 predicted proteins | sample SS_ome_10_FD_132414 | JGI IMG/M metagenome (GOLD analysis project Ga0180432, IMG submission 132414) | Hypersaline lake sediment archaeal communities from the Salton Sea, California, USA - SS_1_MS_2 metaG | ecosystem: Environmental > Aquatic > Non-marine Saline and Alkaline > Hypersaline >...
AAAGGGGCCAGTCTTTTCGCCAACTTCTGGCCAAGAACGAGGCAAGATCGGCCGTAAAGGGCCTGTTTTGGCCTCGGTAGTTCCACGCTCCTGATGGCGACAGGTCATATTGAGAATTGCTGCAGAGGAGGCCAGCCGGGAGACTGTGTTGAAAAGAGCAGGCTGTCATCTTGCGAGACAGCTGCCCGCTAACGCATCAGGTAGTTCGCACCGTTGAGGGCTGCAAGCCACCCGGAGCACAAGCTATTAATCGCGCTGGATAAGGTTTGTAATGCTGATAGCCTCCCAGTTCGACCAACAGTTCTGCCACGGTAGCTTGCACGTCTCGGGCCTCGCCACGTTCCTTGGCCGCCATGACGATATCCGGTGGCAAGGTGTCGGCCACAGCGGTCATGTGCCGCCCGGCAACGTCTTGAAACCAGCGTGAGTTGGCCACAGCCGGCTGGCACAACGCCAGCGCATAGAGTTCCACCGCCCATTCCTCGTCCCCCTGGTCAGCTAACAAAAGGGTTATCAGAGGAAGCACCTGGATAAGCGACCCAAAGGCTCGAGTTTCAACGGCTGCCTGCAGCGATTCAAGAAGGTATTGCCCAGACTCAGAGGGCTGGCCCAGCCCACGGGCTGCAACCCCCTGGAAGACAAAAGCCTTGACCCATTCATCCCGTTCCCCAATCGTCCGGTAAACGGTCGTGCTTTCCTGCAACAACCGTCGGGCCTCAGGATACGCTTCCTCGGCCAACGCCACCCGGCCCAGCAAGGCAAAAGAGTGTCCAATTCCCCACAAATTGTCGATCTCTCGGGCCAAGCAGAGGTCTCTCTGCCCCTGAGCGCGCGCTTGTTCGTATTTGCCCAGATGCATTTTAGCCAGGCCCAGCACATTGTTCGCGCGGGCCAGGCCATCGCGGAATCCCAGGTCATTGTAGACCGCCACGCTTTCCCCCAGCAACGAGTGGGCCTCGGCGAATTTGCCCAGAGAAAAAAGTATCCCGCCCAAATTCAAAAGTCCACTCGCAATGCCGGCCCGATCGCCAATGTCCTGGCGGATCGTAATGCTCTCCCGTCTCAAACGTTCGCCTTCCTCAAGTTGTCCCTGGCTGAGAGCAATGTAACTCAGCCCCGCAAGTGAACTGGCGATCCCCTTTCGATCGCCCAGAGCCCGTCGAATCTCCAGGCTCTCTTTGCCCATTTGTCTCGCTTTATCATAGCTGCCCAAACTCTGGGCCACCCTGCTCAACGAATCCAGCGCATTGGCGGCGTCCCATCGATCACCCAATGTCCGGTACAACACCAGGCTTTGCTCATACGACCGCCTGGCTCCCTCAAGGTCGGAATCAAGCCTCACATGCCCTATCTGCAACAGCACGTATGCCTTTTCTCGGCGGATATCCTGGCCGGCTGAATCGGCTTTCTCCAAAAGAGCCAGACTTTGCTGGAGCAGTTGGCTGGCGAGTTCGGCGCGTTCCAACACCCGGCAAAAGGCACTTTGCCTGGCCAAGATCTTGACCAACACCCGCTGCCCCTCGCCGGAGGCCATCGCCGGCAGATCTTTTGCCAAAGCCAACCTGCTGGCCGCTCCCCGACACGCAACTTCCCCCTCCTGGTAACGCCCGCGCCAGGCATAGAATCGGCACAAGCTATCTACCGCCTGCTCCAGTCGCTGGACCTTTCTCCGTTCTGCCGCCCAGTTCCAGGCGGCGCGCGCGTTCTCACTGTCCACCTCAATCTCTACCAGGGCCGCTTGCTGGCGCGCGCCGCACAAGTCCGCTTCCCGCTGCTGCAAAAAAGCCGCATAATAAGCGCTATGCCGGTCGTGCGCCGTTTCGCTAGCAGCCGCCGATCTATCAAGTTTTTCAGCTGCATATTGCCTCAGGAAGTCGTGTACCTCGCACCTCCCCACGGGGGTACGGTGCAGCAGCGACTTGTTGACCAGCGCCATCAACTCGCGTAGAGAGACGCCGGTGACTTTTTGGGCCGCCGACCGGGTAAAACCACCGCAAAAGACCGACAACGCCTGCAACACCTCTCGCTCCCGCTCTGGGAGCAGATGCCACGAATAGTCAAAGACAGCCCGGATGCTGCGCTGCCGCTCTGGCACGTCGCGCAGGTCCGTCTCCAAAAAATCGAGGCTGTGGCCAATCTCATCCGCGATCTCGGCAGGGGTAAGCATCTCTACCCAGGCCGCTGCCAGCAGGATGCCGAGAGGCATTCCCTGCACCAGGCAGCAAATCTGAGCCACGTCCGCCAAGTTTCCGGCCGTCAGTTCAAAGTCTGGTTTCGCCCGGCGTGCCCCGGCAAGAAACAGCCTGATAGCACCGTATTGAGCTGCATCCTCTGGCAAGCTCGGAACAACTTTATCTGTCCCCTCCCAATCGGGCAAGTCCATTCCGGCCATGTGGAAGAGCTGTTCGCCCTGCACGTTCAACCTGGCCCGGGAGGTAGCCAGGATCTTGACATCCGGCGATGTCTCAAGAATGTCGATCACCAATCCAGCGCCCTCAAGCAAGTGCTCAAAGTTGTCCATGATAAAGAGCACCTTTTTCTGCCACAGATAATCGAGCAATTGTTGCCGGGGCTCGCCACCTTCGTAAAATGAAAAACGGAGGACCTCGGCCACAGCAGGTACGATAGCCTCTACCGAGTGGAGGGAAGCCAACGAGATCAAGTAAACGCCATAAAAGTTGTCCATTTGAGCCGCGCCCGCTTCCAGGGCCAGGCGCGTTTTGCCCACCCCCCCCGCGCCAAGGAGGGTCACCAGGCGCACGTCAGGGTCAGCCAACAACCTGTTCAGTCCGGCCAATTCCGTCTCTCGCCCCACAAAGGGAATAGACTGGACAGGGAGGTTGTGCTTTGGCACAGCAGTGGCAGGCGTGATCGTGGCAAAGCGATCCTCTGTGGGCAGCGCGGCAGGAGAAAGGCGCGTCGCCGGAAAGACGATCGTCCGCCCACTCAATATCGCTTCCAGTTCAGCTCCTACGAGTCTCACGCTGGGGATGCGTTGGCCGCAGTCTTTTTCCAACATGCGATAGATCAGATCGGCCAGGGCGTCGGGCACATCGGGGCAGAGCAAACCCAGATCGGGGACGGGTTGGGTGAGAATAGCCACCAGCTTGCTGGCGAGATCCTTTCCTGTAAATGGCCACTCCCCGGTCAACATCTCGTACAACATCACACCAAAAGCCCAGATATCGGCCCGGGGGCCCAGCTTTTCGCCGTTGCACGCCTCTGGGCTGAGATAATCTATGGTGCCTATCAGGGTACCTGTTTGAGTCAGACGAGGGCTATCCGCCACGTGAGCCATGCCAAAATCGGTCAGGCGAGGGGTGCCATCTTGAGCCAGCAGCACATTGGCCGGTTTCAGGTCACGGTGAACGATCCCCAGGCGGTGGGCGCGGGTCAAGGCATCGGCCAGGTCGAGGGAAATTTCCACAACGCGCGTGACAGGCAATGGCCCGTGAGCCTCTAGCAAATCCCAGAGTGAGCCCCCCTCGACGTACTCTATGATCAGGTAATACTGTCCCCCGTGCTCGACAGCGGCTACCATTTTCACGATATTGGGGTGATTCAGCTGCCGCAGCGCCTCCCCCTCGCGCATGAACCGGGCTACGATGCCTGGATCGCTGGTCACAACGCCTGATTTGAGGGCCTTGATGGCGACGGTTTTCCCTGTCTGGGTATCTGTACCCCGGTAAACGTCACCCATGCCACCCGACCCGATCAAATCTTTTTCCAGATCGCTAATTTCAAAACGATCAGCAATCATCCGGCCACTATTCATGGCATACCTTTACGAATTGCCCGTCCACTTTGATGACTTGACAAAATTGTTCCCTGCCGGTTTAACAGAAACCGACCACCCACCGGGATCACTCCCAGGCTGGAGGTCGGCTGCGAATGACTTCTCAGGTTTTCCCCCTCCTCGATTCTGCGGGCAGGGCAGGCCAGGTCATTTGATGAGAATCTGATCTTATTTTACCACAATTTTAACCCAAAAAAGTGTGTAAAAGGTTGGAATTTGGTGTAGAAACTATCAAATGCTCACACCGCAAACCGGAAATGAATCACGTCACCATCCTGTACGATGTACTCTTTGCCCTCCAGCCGCAGCAGGCCCTTCTCCCGGGCGGCGACCACGGAACCGGCGACCACGAGGTCATCGTAAGCCAAGACCTCGGCGCGGATAAAGCCTCGCTCCATGTCCGTGTGAACGTTGCCTGCCGCCTGCGGCGCGTGCGTGCCCTGCCGCACCATCCAGGCCTGCACGACGCGCCCGCCGGTGGTGGTAAAAAAAGTGATCAAGCCCAGCAGGCGATAGCCAGCATGTACCAGGCGTTGCAGGCCCGACTCTGCCATCCCCATTTCCGCCAGGTAGGCAGCGGCCTCGTCGGACGGCCACTCTAACAAATCCATCTCTACCTGGGCACAAACCGTGACAACCTGCGCACCCTCGGCGGCGGCGCGGGTGGCTACTCTTGACACCAGCACGCCCCCCTCGGGACAGTCTTCCTCGCCGATGTTAGCCACGTAAAGGCGAGGCTTGGCAGTCAGCAAATTCAACTCCCTTTCCCAGGCCGTCTCCCGTTCGGTCTCGGCGAATCCTCGGGCCAGCGCGCCATTGTCCAGATGGACTCGCAGACGCTCCAGCCAGGTCAACTCGTCGGCATATTCCCTGGGGTGAGCTTTGGCCGACCCTCGCACTTTTTCTATCCGTCGCTCTACCGTCGCCAGGTCAGCCAGGATCAATTCCATGTCGACAGTCTCGACATCGCTGGTAGGATCCAACTCTGGCGTAACGTGAGGGATATCACTCGCTTCGAAGCAACGCACGACCATGGCGATAGCATCCACGTTGCGGATGTGGCCCAGAAACTGGTTGCCCAACCCTTCACCCCGATGCGCGCCTTTAACCAGTCCAGCAATGTCCACAAAGCGCACCGTCGTCGGCACGACCTTTTCCGGCTTTACCAGGGCAGCAATGTTTGTCAGCCGCTTATCCTCCACCGGCACCACTCCCACGTTCGGCTCAATGGTGGTGAAAGGATAGCTAGCCACCGCCGCCCCGGCCTGCGTCAGTGCGTTAAAGAGGGTAGACTTGCCTACGTTGGGCAATCCTACAATGCCAATTTCCAGGGACATGACCTTGCTCCAAAAGCAACTAACCTGACTCGGGCAAATATTTAGGAATGGCCAGAAAGAACGTGCTGCCTTGATCCGGCTTGCTTTCCACCCACACCTTACCTTTGTGCAGCTTGGCAATCGACTTGACGATCGCCAGGCCCAGCCCCGTACCTTTGACGTGAATGGTGTCTCGCCGCTCGATGCGAGAGAACTTTTCGAAAAGGCGAGGCAGATCCTTCGGCTCAATACCAATGCCGGTGTCCTTGACCCAAATCACCATGTATGATTTCCGCTCCGTCAAACTCACAGTGATAGAGCCCTCAAATGTATATTTGATGGCATTGTCCACCAAATTGATGAGGGCATGTTCCAAGAGTGTCGGATCGCCCCACATCGGCGAGACAGGAGTCTCGGGCAGGCGAGCGATCAGATCCAGCTTTTTGGCAACGGCGCGCGGGCGCAGTTCCCACCCCACTTTGTGCACCAGCTCTTCTATCTGGCAAGGCGCCATTTTAATGTTCACGCCGGCCTCGATACTCCCCAGGTCCAGCAGATTGTCAATCAGTTCCGTCATCTGGTCTATGCCGCCAACAATCTTGTCCACAAACTTTTGTTGCTTGGGGCTCACGGGGCCAACGTCAGGAAGCATAGCCGCATAGCCTCGCATATACGTAAGTGGCTTGCGGAGGTCGTGCGAAACGGTGTCAACAAAGTCAGATTTCATCTGATCCAGCTCTTTAAGATAGGTAATGTCGCGCAACACAGCCACCCGACCCGTTGACTGATCTCCATGCTGGTTCACGGCACAGACGCTGGCATAAAGCACCCGGCCGTCCGGGAGGGTCAACTCGTCGGTCAAGATGCCCTCCTCGCCCTCCAGAGGAGACGTAAAGAGCTGCTGAGCAGTTTCAGATTCATCCGACAGCAAGGTCTTTACCGGCAGGCCCCGGGCATCCACCAGCGAATGAAAAACTTGCTCAGCAGCAGGATTGGCCAGCAGCAAGCGTCCCTGATCGTCGGTGACAATGATGACATCAGAGACACTCGTCAGAATAGCCTCCAGGCGCTGACGGCCGTCGCGAGCGGCGGCAAAGAGACGAGCGTTTTGTGCTGCCACTGCTGCCTGCCCGGCCAGCGTCGAGAGAAAGTCCACCTCTAATGTCTCAAAAGGTCGTGGTACGTCAAAGGCCAGCCAAAACACACCGCTCAGGCGACCGCGCGTGGTCAGCGGCAGCCCATACAAAGCCCTCAAGCCAGCACGGCGCAAATTTAAGAGATGCGTCACCTGCGCCCGGGCAAGGTTGTGGATGAGCAGCCGTCGCCCTGGCCGGACTATGGCGGCAGCGTGAGAGTCCAGGCTGGCTAAAAGATCGGCCCGCCCTCCCCGAGAGACAGCGTCTTCTACCGAGCCATTGGCCGAAAGGAGCACAATACGTGCTGCGCAGGCTCCGGTCTTGTCCAGCGCACCAGCCAGGATGGGCGACAAACTCTCGTTCAACTCCAGGCTGCTGGACACCGCTTGACTGACCCGCCACAGCAACGAAAGCTGATCCAGCCGCTCCTTGAGGCTGCGTCGCATCCGCTCAAAGGCAGTCCGCAGCCGGCCCACCTCATCTTCTCCGCCAGTTTCTACCGGGATGTCCAACCGTCCGGCGGCGATCTGCCCGGCCACCTCGGCCACCTGCTCTACCGGCTGCATGAGGTAACGGGCAGCAAAAACAATGACTCCGGAGCCAATCACAGCCAGGATCAAAAGGCGGATCAACAAAGGAATCGAAATATCCATGGCCTGGCGCAGGATCACCTCGTAGGGCGTTTGAATCACCACTGTCCACGGATGTCCTTCTACAGGGCTATAATAAACCAGGCGTTGCAGGTTGTGAGGCGGCGATATGTCCTCGTAGGCCTGGCTTTGGCTGCGCTTCGTCTCATGAACAACCAGAGGGTCAGGGTCAGGCTGCCAGGTTTGGAGCAGCATGGAAGGATCGGTATGAGCCACGATGCGTCCTTCCTGATCGACGATGAATCCCCTGCCAGCGCCCATGGTGTCCTGCAGGCTTTTGAGAATACCCTGCAAGGTAGGACTGATGCCCAGGCTCACCCGTCCCAGGAGAACGCCCAAACTCGTGTTTTCCTGATCCAAGGGAGACATGAAACTGACGATGAGCTGATCTCTGGCAAAGTAGACCTGAGAGGACAGAGGGATCCCCACCGTACGCACCTGCCTCAGCGTCTGCTTTTCCTCGGGCAACAACTCGAGAGGCTCGTTTTCAGGATACGCGCCGATAATCTCGCCCTGGTCATTGATCAGAATCAATTCACTGAAAAAGGCCGGCGAACTGATATCCTGCTGCAATTTTTCCTTGCGCGTGTCCTGATCCGGGCTGCGCAATATGTCATCGCCAGCAAAGCGAGCCAACAGCGAACGTCCTTCAGCGAAAAAGATCGGGATCCGGTCGGCCGCGCCGTCAGCATCCCGCTCCACCTGTGCCACGACCTGCTCTGTGGAGACCCGCACGGCAGTGACAGAGACGACGTAAACGATCACGATGATGAGCAGCAACATCAGCGGCACCAACGCAAACAACAGCCGTTGCTGGAGGCTGCGCCCGTAGGGAGGAACAACGCGACCCTGGTGAACTGGCGTCAGGCCGGGAACAACCCAGAAAAGAATCTGCAGCACGACTCCCACGGCGACGCCGATCCAGAACCGGGGAGACAGGGAGGCGATCGAATAAGAGACAGCATAGCCCAAAGCATAAAGCGAGGGTGCTGGCACGTCTGCAAGGAGGGCCGGCCCCCTCAGCAGCCAGGCCGTCAAAGAGGCCAACGTCATCGCCACCACAGGCTGACGGAGCATCCTGCCCAGCCAGCCAGCATAATCCTGCTTCAACGAAAAGCCAACCACCAAGCCAAAGCCTACCACCTCAAAAACCTGAAGCAACTGTCCCGTCTCAAACGCGGCCCTTACCAAGCCGCTCCCCAAAGCCACCAAGGCGGCAGGCAGCACACCCAGACAGGCAGCCGTGACACCAATGAGCAACAGGGCCACGACGGGTATTTCAAGAGGGTGAACCGCCGATATCATTCCAGGTATCGGCGGCAACCACAATTCTGAGAAGAGCCATTTGAGTTTGACAGCATTGGGCCATTTGAAGGTGATGACATTGCTAAAGAGAATGGTGGCCAGCGCCAACAGTACAAAGAGCTCCAGTCGCCGCCCGCGCAGCGACGCCAGATTCTTTCGCAAGAAAACCAACGCCGGCAACATCGCAGCCAGATAGAACAGCAAGACCAGAGCCCCCTGCCATCCACGGGGCAGAGCCAGCGTTGGATCGTTCCACGTGCCAAACCAGACGATTTGCATCGCATTTACTCTATCAAGTCAAAAGCTAAAGACATCTCGTACCGTAAAGCGTAAAACGCGACTGGATAATTTCATTACGCATCACGCTTTATCTTTTACATAGTATTATAGCACTTTACGGCTTAACCGGCAATCCCGGCTTGCCTGGCTTTGGGGCCATCAGAACAAACTTTTTTACGCCAAAAGAGGGCAAGGAGAGTCCTCCTTGCCCTCTTGACAATTCCAGCACGCCCTACCTGACCACAATGTTGACCAATCGTCCTGCCGCATAAATGATCTTGACGATCTCTTTGCCAGCAATGTGGCGCTGCGCCCCAGCACTAGCCAGGGCTTTTTCCTTCGCCTCCCCCTCGCTAATGTCAGCCGGCACTTGTAGCCGGTCGCGCACTCGGCCGTTGACCTGGACAATCAGGGTGATGACCTCTTCAGCCGCGATCGCTTCGTCCCACCTGGGCCAACTTTGCTGGTGGACGCTGTATGGCCGGCCAATGCGGACCCACAGCTCCTCTGCGATGTGAGGGGTAAAAGGAGCAAGAAGCAACAACAAGCTCTCTACCGCCTCATCCCAGGCTGACGTATGGACCAAGAATGTCTGCTTGGCCGCCTTCATCGTGTTACGCAGCGTCATCAGTGCGGCAATCGCCGTGTTGAACGAAAAGCTCTCAACGTCTTCGGTCACCTTTTTGATCGTTTGGTGCACTGCCCGGCGCAGGGCCCTCACCTCACGCTCGCCGGCTTGGCCGGAGACATCTGGCTTGGACTCTACCACCAGGGCCCAGACATCCTCTAGAAAGCGCTGCGTCCCCCGGATGCCCTGACTGTCCCACGGGCCGCCCAGATCCCAACGGGCAAAAAACATGAGGTAGGCCCGCACCGTGTCAGCGCCATAGCTTTGGACCAGCTCGTCGGGAGCGATGACGTTGCCCCGGCTCTTGCTCATCTTTTCGCCATCCTCGCCGAGCACCATACCCTGGTTAGAAAGGCGTAACATCGGCTCGTCAAAATCCAGGATGCCCATGTCCCGCATCGCTTTGGTAAAGAAACGAGTGTAGAGCAGGTGCATGGTGGCGTGCTCAATGCCGCCGGTGTACTGATCTACCGGCAACCAATATTTGCCCTCGTCTGGATCAAAGGGCATAGATTCAGCACAGGCAGCCTCCCCTTGCTTATAGTACGGGCTGACATAGGCGTAATGATACCACGAGGAGCACATAAAAGTGTCCATCGTATCCGTCTCACGCCGTGCGTCGCCACCACACTTGGGACATTTTACTTTCAGAAAACTATCGTTATAATTGAGCGGGCTTTCACCGGTGGGCAGGAACTCGGCGTCCTCCGGCAGCAACACCGGCAGGTCTTGACAGGGCACCGGCACGATCCCACACTCTGGGCAGTGGATCATTGGGATCGGCGCGCCCCAGTAACGCTGGCGACTGATGAGCCAATCATGCAACCGGTAGTTGACGGCTGGCTTGCCGATGCCTTTCTTCTCCAGCCAGGCGGTCACTTTTTGCTTGGCCACCTCCCCTGGCATGCCGGTAAACTCGCCCGAGTTGATCATGCAGCCGTACTCGGCGTGGAACAGGACATCACGATAGAACTCGACATCCCACAACAACTCCATGATCGTGCGCTTGTCCCGCGCCGCTGGCTTTAGCTCTTTACAGCGGGCCAAGATCTCCTGGTCAGCTTGCACAGAGTCAAATTTCCACACCTTATCTTCAAAAACAAAAACCCAACGGGCGCCGACCACCTCAGTCCATGCGCCCGGTTTGATATGAGCCTGGGCCAATGCAACATAGGGATCCACCTGGTCTCTCTGCATCGTAACACACAGGCAAGCCTCTCGCTCCTCAAAAGATATCCCTGCCTCGACCAACGCTTCTGCAAAGCCATCCTTCATCGTGTCTCGCATCACAAAGGATTTGGCCATCCCATCGGGCCGACCAATAACCGGGATGATGGGCAACCCAAATTTGAGAGCGAACTCAAAGTCCCGCTCGTCATGAGACGGCACAGCCATGATGGCACCAGTGCCATAGGTCATCATCACGTAATCGGCGATCCAGATGGGGATGCGCTCGCCATTGACCGGGTTGATCGCATACGCGCCGATGAAAACGCCAGTCTTTTCCTTGTCCGTCGCCGTGCGCTCGATCTCGCTCTGGCGAGCAGCCTGTCGCTGATAGCTTTCCACGACCTCGCGGTACTCCTCAGTCGTCAATTCTTGCACCAACGGGTGCTCTGGAGCCAGCACCATAAAGGTCGCGCCCCAGAGGGTATCAGGTCTGGTCGTAAAGACCACTAGATCATCGCCGCGCTCGGTCTTGAAAACCGTGTCAGCACCCTCACTGCGACCGATCCAATTAGCCTGCATGATCTTGACCCGTTCGGGCCAGTCGATTTTGGAGAAATCGAGCAACTCATCGGCATATTTTGTGATGCGAAACTTCCAATGGGGCACGTTCTTTTTGAGCACTGGCGTGCCACAGCGTTCGCAGTGCCGATCTTCGCCCCACACTTGTTCCCGGGCCAGGACGGTGTTGCACTTGGGACACCAGTCCACCAGCGCCTCGTCGCGGTAGGCCAGCCCCATCTCGTAGAGCCTGAGGAACAGCCATTGCGTCCAGCGATAGTAGCCTGGCAGGCAGCTTATTGCCTCTCGATCCCAGGCCCACATAGCGCCCATGGAGCGCAACTGTCCCCGCATCCGCTCAATATTGGCCATGGTCCAGTCGTAGGGATGAATGCCTCGCTGGATGGCAGCGTTCTCGGCCGGCAAACCAAAAGCATCAAAGCCGATAGGGAAAAAGACATTGTAACCCCTCATGCGCTTGTAGCGAGCTGCGGCGTCGCTGGGTGTCATGGCATACCAATGGCCGATGTGGAGATCGCCTGACGGGTATGGGAGCATGGTCAAAAAGTAGAACTTTTCCCTTTCAGGATCTTTTACCGTCCGATACAGCCCGTCGACCACCCATCGCTCCTGCCATCTGGGCTCAATTTCTTGAGGGATGTATTTGTCTGTCACGATACTTACCCCCTGATCAAACTTTTTAATTACTCCGAAAAGTAACGCTCATTTCCGGGTCTGCTGGCAGGCGAAAAAGGAAGCAAGACTTGGTCCAGTCCACTTCTAATCGTCCACAAACGTCAGCCATCCATGCCGATCTTTTACCTCACCTCGCACGATGCCAAAAAAAGCCTCTTGCAATGCCTTTGTCACGGGACCGCGCCCTCCGTTGCCCACAGGAACACCATCCACAGCGCGCACCGGTGTCACCTCAGCAGCCGTGCCAGTCATAAAAACCTCATCAGCCAGGTAGAGCATCTCGCGAGTCAAGAACTCTTCTCGAACCGGATAACCCAATTCGTCTGCCAGAGTGAGGACACTATTGCGAGTGACGCCCGATAAAATCGATGCGGCTAACGGCGGAGTGTATATTATCCCCTGGTGGACGAGAAAGAGGTTCTCGCCACTTCCTTCGCTCAGGTAGCCGTTGACGTCGAGCATGATCCCTTCAGAAAAGCCCCGGTCGTGAGCTTCCATGGTCGCCAACTGTGAGTTGACATATTGTCCGCCAATCTTGGCCATCGCAGGCAAAGTACCCGGCGACATGCGCCGCCAGCTGCTGATACCTACCTCAACCCCCTGCATCAGCGCCTCCTCACCCAGATAAGCCCCCCACTCCCAGGTCGCCACAATCACTTCTGTTGGATTTTCACGTCCGTCAATAGCCAGGCCACCGAACCCACGAAAGATCAACGGCCGGATGTAGCACGCCTTGTGCCCATTGGCCCGCACCGTCTCCAGGATGGCATCGGTGATCTGTGCTTTGGAGAACGGCACAGCCAATCGAAAGACCCGACAAGAGTAAAACAATCGATCCACATGATTGCTCAGGCAAAAGATCGCCGGGCCGCGAGGTGTATCGTAGGCACGAATGCCCTCAAACACGCTGCTGCCATAATGAAGGCCATGAACAAGCACATGCACTTTTGCTTCTTCCCAGGGCACCAACTGACCGTTCACCCAGATCCACTCTGCCTTTGAAATCGCCACGTCCTATCCTCCCAACCACAATCTGTTATACTTTTTCAGGGACAACAACAAAACCCTTCGTCCGTCAGGGACGAAGGGTTCCTCCGTGTTACCACCCTGTTTGGGAAGGAGGGCCGCTGTCAAAGCCGACAAGTTTCTGGCACACCTCTTCCCCACTCGTTAGCGCAATAACGGGCGCAACCCGTCACCGACTACTGGGCAGACCCGGCTCGCCGTTCCTCGGCACAGCTCCCGGGCGAGTTCAGCCTTTGTGAGCAGACATCCGCTGCCCCTGGCGCCCCTCGAAAACGCCCGTTGCCAGGCTTCCACCGTGACCCGGCTCTCTGCGAAGGTCGGCCTACTACTCCCGTTCACAGCTTTTGCATCATATGGCACAGATAGTAAATCGCATATCGCCCACCCCCACAACAAGCGATATGCGATACTCAAACTGGTGGACCTGAAGGGATTCGAACCCTTGACCTCCTCAATGCCATTGAGACGCGCTCCCAACTGCGCTACAGGCCCACGTTAACACTCATTAAAAATCGCGTTTGCTCCCCTGTTGCCCCAGGTGGAGCTGAGGGGACTTGAACCCCTGACCTCATCAGTGCGATTGATGTGCTCTCCCAACTGAGCTACAGCCCCAAATCGCGGCCCATAGTATAACCCAGAAAA
>Ga0180432_10008097_pt1 | contig 13201 bp, 13 predicted proteins | sample SS_ome_10_FD_132414 | JGI IMG/M metagenome (GOLD analysis project Ga0180432, IMG submission 132414) | Hypersaline lake sediment archaeal communities from the Salton Sea, California, USA - SS_1_MS_2 metaG | ecosystem: Environmental > Aquatic > Non-marine Saline and Alkaline > Hypersaline >...
TAGAAGTCCACGGAACGAACACGCCTTATTGTCGTGCTTCTCGCGAAATCTGTCGCTATTGAGGAAGGAGTACGAGCCTTCCCGACCGGCGTCTGCCAGAAGGCCGATTGTATCCGTCAGAGCGCTCTTGCCACTCCCTTTCCGACCAACGATTGCCACAAGGTCATGATTCAGCTCTAGTTCACAATCGAACCATTCTTCAGGACATTCCGCGCCTTGCTTCTTTCGGATTTCTATGGCCCCAATGTAGCGGCTGCCCTGAGAACGGACAGACCCAATTTTCCTCGGTTCTTCACCAAGGAACACCCTTCCCTCGTACTCACGCAATGCGTGGCAGAGTCCGTCAAACGTTGTATCAGCCTTGATCCACGTACAACAGTTGCCGACGCGATCTTTCTGGCCACAGTCGCTGAAGTAGTGCGCGTCGCTGCAGTCCAAGAGCCGATCGTTTACCCCCTCCTCTTGGAGCTTGGACCGTGCCCGTTCGCATACCTGTGGAGACTCAGCGGCAGTGAACACGATGTCGGATGATTGGATGATGTTCCTTTTTTCGGCGATATTCTGACCCCAGCGCATATCTGCCCACTCGGTCTTCCCAACCCCAATTAGGTGCTGATCTTTGAAGTATGATCCTCTGAGGATCTCCTGGACCTTGTCGACTGAAAAGGTAATGTTGCTGAAGCCAAGCTGAATCGGGCTTATACCCGGCCTCTTCTCGGCAGGCATATTGTCAAGAATCAACTGACCGAGATCAGCAAGGCTGTCTCGCGTGGGGATTGCAGCCCACTCGGTCTTCCCTGCCTCTACAGAGAGATTGTACTTGTTGGGGAGCGCACTAATGAACTGTGCCTCGATGGTATTGGGAGATACCTCGTCCGAAAACACAATATGAAGGTTGACCTTGCTCAGGCTCCCCTCTGTTCCAGCGAACATGTCTAGCCGGAGTTCTATGACGGGAAGAACTAGGTCGAGGTTCTGGAGTCGACCATTCTTTCGTTCGGACAGAACCCTTCTATAACCATCAATGAAGATGTAGTCGTTTATGCCGATCACCTTGAACTCAGGTGGCAGATTCTCCAGTTCGTCAAGAAAACGGTCCCATTGCTCCTCTTTGGTCCCGGTATAGTTGTTCACGAGTGATTCTGGTGTGTGAACATGGAGATCCCATTTGTGCCACAAGGAGCCACGTGCATAGTTCATTCAGAGTACGCTCCCTCTTCTGCGCGTCGTCGTGATTCAGTCGTTGCCACGGAAGGAACTCCTCTTGCCTGGGGCCCGTGGGTTCGCTCCGCCCCCCCGCTCTTTGGCGTCTTACACTGCAGGGCCCAGAGCAGACGCGGCCGTGAACTCCCGGGTGGCTTGGTCCATTGTTAGTCACGTTATTTTCGTTGGCCAGCGCGCCTTTGTCAAGGTCTCGAGCGCAGCCTGTCGGTCGGGGATCCTCCCCTTCCCCGGCTCTCGTACCCCCCTTTTCTGTCGTACCTTTGTACCCCTTTTGTCCTACATCAAACCCACCGTTTGCAGAGGGCAGGAACGCCGCTTGGGCATCATAACTATAGCATTTGCAACTAATTTACAGATCGGTCGTTCCTCGTTGGCCGCCGAATGATGAAAGCGCGGAGTGGAGCGACATTTCCCGCTCGCAAACGATTCCCTCGGGTCAAGTCCGTGCCGCAATATTGAGAGGACCGGGAGCGAAAAAACCTGTTGACAGAATGGCCCTGATCGTATAGTGTAGACTAAACACTAGACGTCGATTGATGGGTCCGTGGGAGCATCCAAGATGACAAAGAAAAAGCCTATCCAGGAGTTCGGCAGCAAGGTGCGGGAGCTGCGGCAAGCTAAGAAGATCAGTCTTCGTGAGTTCGCTACGCGGGTAGGCATGAGCCCGACGTATCTCTCGAAGATAGAGCGCAATGAGTTTCCTCCTCCGGCAGAAGACAAGGTCCTCGCCATCGCGAAGGAGCTGAATGAGGATCCGGATGAGCTCCTGGCTCTGGCTGGAAAAGTGGCCTCAGATCTGCCGAAGATCATCCAACAGAATCCTCGCGAGCTCGCGTCATTCTTGCGATCGACGAAGGGCTGTTCTGCTTCCGACCTCATGTGGGCGGCAGATGAAGTCATCAAGCGAATGGGGCGAACCGGAAACGCTAAGGACGAGGAGGATTAGCACTCACCGACGAGTATCGAATGAATGCGGAGCAGATGAATATGAAATCCCTCACCAGTGCGGCTATCCAGACGGAAGCGGAATCTCTTCTTGAGCAATACGGTCGTCACCACCCTCCTGTTGGCAGCCCTCCAATCCCCGTGGAGGACATCCTCGAGAACTTCCTTGGGCTGTCGCTTGACTTCGACGATCTTCAGGCCCGTCTTGGGAGCGACGATGTCGCCGCTGCCTTGTATGTGGAGGATCGCAGCGTTTTCATTGACGAAAGTCTTGATCCCGTCGATCATCCCAACAGAGAGGAACGCTACCGCGAAGCGATAGCCCACGAGATAGGCCACTGGTGTACTCATCGAGATCTCCCGCTCGTAATTGCGCAGCCCATGGCAACCCTGGCCCGGGCGCGCCCTCTCCCGGCGGTCAACCCCGAACCAGATGACATTGAAGGTCGCATCGAGTGGGAAGCTGGCCACTTCGCGTCGTGCTTGCTGATGCCGAGGGCTATGGTGTTTGAGGCGTGGCAGGAGGCGTTCGGCTCTCTGGAGCCCCAAACATGGACCCAATCTGAAGTGGACGGTTTGCGAGGTCTTGGGTACGACTTTCCCGATGAGGAACTGGCCATGCTGGTCCTTGATGGCAAGGCTACCGACCTATCGGAGCTGTTTCTCGTTACGAAGCCGAGTATGCGGATCCGCTTGGTGGATATTGGATTGTTCCGTGCGTAGTCCTTTTTTTGAGAGGAGTGTGTAGTGTCTACTAAACACACAACGAGACTCAGCCCGGAGATTTGTTCCGGAAAGGAAGGTCCGGGGGGCTTCGAGACAAGCGATTTCTACCTCGCCTGTTTCCTCCGCTGTGTCGGGTTTGACGTGACGGATGTGCGGTGGGAAGGGAGGCGGGCCATCTTCGTGTTTCAGAACCAGGCAGACGCGCGGGCGGTGATGATGAGCTTCTACAACAACCAGACAACAATCCGCCCACTGGATTTCGTCGGTGCGATCCGAGACATGAAAGCGTTGCTACACAACACACAGGTGTAGGTAGGCGATGCGAGAGCGCGCGGGGGAGTCAGTGAACCAGGCGATGGAGTTCTGGCAAGAGCGGACCTCTCGGTTGCTGAACCAAGAGGACTCCCGCCAGATCTGTCAGAACGCCTGCGGCTTCTTTGACGTTCTCGCTGAATGGGCAGCCGCCGAACAGCGGGACATGGGCGACGACGGCTGCGCTGTGGAGGGATCTGATTCCCCGGACGAAGGGGGCAACCAATGAGCCGGGCCCCCACATCCACCAGGACAGTAGGCCGACGCCTTGCAGCGGTTGACCCGTCGAAGAAGCCCTGGCGAAAGTGGTCCAAGGCTCCTGGTTGGGTGATCTCGAGCGGTATCCTGGCAAGACTGCGGCCCTCGGCAACGAAGGTTCTTGCTGCGCTCATCTACCACGCCGACGGTGAGATTGGCACCTGCGATCCAGGAGTTGAGACAATCGGGCGAGAGACGGGTCTGGGGAAACGGACAGTCAGGAAGGCCATCAGGGAACTTGAGCAGGAAGGTGTCATCAAGAGGCTGGCCCGCGGAGGTGGTCGAGCAACTGCCAAATACCAGATCCTATTCCGGCACCCAGCGACCGGAATAGAGGATTCCTCGTCTGTCCGACCTGACCCCAATCCGGCACGTAAAGCCCCCCCTAATCCGGCACTCGTTGCCGGGGGAAACAGAGACATCGAATCAGAGAAAGAACAACATCAGACCGTCACTGTTGCCCCATCACTCAGTGTCTCCCAGCCGCCAGGACATGAGCCCCAAGGTCTCAGTGCCGACCTGCACATGCCAGAGGAACCCACCACTCGGTCTTCCACTGAGAAGCCTCTGATTTACCGGCTGGTGCAGGCGGGGATGGATTCCAGAGTAGCGAAGGAAATGGCCAGAGAAGCGGGTGGAGACTTCGAGCGCGTTGAAGCAGCGATCCGAAACCGCGACTACCTTCAGGCACAGGGGAGGCTCAGGAACCCCGATGGCTATCTGCGCCAGGCTATCCGTCTCGGCTGGGAGCTTGTACCCGAACTGCTCGAGCAGGACCGGGAGGCGAAGAGAGAGGCGGATCTGGAAGCCAGAAGGGCGCAGCTGGAAGCAGCCAGAAACACAGACCCACCCAAATCTCCTGCAGAAGAGAGGGCCGAGGCGTGGGCGCGTGCAGAGGAAGCAAGGCTCCGAAAGAATGGAAATGGCGAGTACTCGCAGCTGTGCCAAGAGGCTCTGGCCAGAATGCCCGAATCCATCAGGCCTTGGGTGCAAGAGACCGGTGAACATAGCCACTTCTGGAAGGGGATGAGACATGAAATCCTCGTCGAACGGTACAAGAGCAGGACGAACGGGGAAGCGGCCCCGTCAGGTTGACAAATCCGATTTCGATCGGCTGCCGCCGGAGCTGCGGCAGAAGCTCATCGATGTCGCGATCATGGCACTCGAAGAAGTGAACCGGCGAATTAGCGAGGGCAGTGAAGAGAATCCGCATGTCGACGGAGAAGGAGTTCCGCATGTCGACGATCCCGAAAGATGAGATCTGGTTCCTTAGCAGAGGGCGATACAAGGCGTTCGTGGCAGACCCGAAGAAGGCGCGGAAGATCGCAGCGTGGAAGGGCTGCCGGAAACATGCCACCTACTACTACCCCAACGGCCAGATAGTCCAGGATATTCTTGTCCCAGCGAGGCGCTACCGTCGGGCCTGCAAGGTGATGGGACTTCCTGTAGCTCCGAAGAGCCCAGGGCGCGTAGCGGCGGGCAAGAAGTCCGGTCGTACGGCGGTAGAGCGAGGTCTTCTGAAGAAGGGCACGGAGGTCCTGATTCCGATCGATTCTCCCATGGTCGGGACATAGGAATAGGCTGCCAGGGCGACGATCTTCCGGACTCCGGGTCTCGGGCCCCGAAAACTGAGATCCATGCCTGTGGGCTGTTTCTCGGTTCGGTGACCATGGCGACCATGCCCGGTGGCCGAGAGAAGCCCCGAAAGCCGGGAATTCCGCCGGTAGCCACACTCGGAACTTGGCGGGAACATAGAGAGTTTGGTATCATCTGAGGACCGATGCGGTCTTCATGCCCACGGGGGAGGGCTCCAGCAGTGCACATGAGCGAGGCAGAAACTCGGCGGAAACTGATCGACAAGCGACTGTGGCTTGCCGGGTGGAAAGTCGACGATCCTTCACAGGTCATCCAGGAACTGGACATCTACCTGAAGGACCCAACAGCCTCCGTTGGTGCCGAGGAGAAGAACCCCTACGCTGGTCACCAGTTCGCCGACTACGCCCTACTACTCCATGGGAAGCCTGCTGCCGTAGTCGAAGCGAAGAAGACCACCAAGGATGCCGGTCTCGGACAGGAGCAGGCGGTTCAGTATGCCGAGCGCCTGCAGAAGATCCAAGGGGGCCTCCTCCCGTTTGTTCTCTACACGAATGGCCACGACATCCATTTCTGGGAGAAGGGTTTCTACCCGCCGGACAAGGTGCCCGGTTTCCCCACCCATGATGATCTGGAATGGCTGGACCAGCGAAGAGAAACTCGCAGACCCCTCTCCGTCGAAATGATCAACACGAAGATCGTCGAGAGAGGATACCAGATCGAAGCCATCCGAACGGTTCTCGAGCGTGCCGAAGACAAACAGCGGAAGTTCCTGCTCGTGATGGCAACGGGTACGGGGAAGACGCGAGTTGCGGTCGCTCTCTCCGACGTTCTTCTCCGGGCGAGGTGGGCCAAGCGGGTCCTCTTCCTGGTGGACAGGATCGCTCTCCGGGACCAGGCCCGCGACGCATTCAAGGAGCACCTGCCCAGCGAGCCTCGATGGCCACAGACCGGAGAGCGGGAATTCGCCAGGGACCGAAGGGTGTATGTGGCAACGTACCCGACCATGCTGAACCTCATCGAGGCCGGAACTACGCCTTCGAGGTGGATCTCTCCCTACTTCTTCGATCTGATTGTGGCCGACGAGAGCCACCGCAGCATCTACAACATCTATCTTCAGGTGCTCAAGTACTTCAACGGGATGAAGCTCGGGCTCACGGCCACGCCCAGGGATCACGTTGATCACGACACATTCCAGCTCTTCGAATGCGGCAAGCATGACCCGACCTTCGAATACACCTTCGAAGAAGCTGTCGACCACGACCCTCCCTACCTCTGCAAATATGAAGTCCTCAATGTCCGCTCCAAATTCCAGATTGAGGGCATAAAGGGAGAGAAGTTGCCGGGTGTCGTACAGAAGAAACTCATCGCAGAAGGTCGGGACATTGCTGAGATCGATTTTGAGGGGACCGACCTGGAACGGAAGGTCACCAATTCCGGCACGAATGCCGTGATCGTACGAGAGTTCATGGACGAGTGCATCAAGGACTCGTCGGGAACTCTGCCGGGCAAGAGCATCATCTTCGCGATCTCGGTCGGGCATGCTCGACGACTCCACGATCTTTTCAATGAGATGTACCCTGAGCATGCCGGGGATCTCTGCCGCGTGCTGGTGTCCGAAGACAGTCGAGTCCACGGCAAGGGCGGCCTGCTGGATCAGTTCAAGAACCAGGACATGCCTCGGGTGGCGATCTCCGTAGACATGCTGGACACGGGGGTCGACGTGCGAGAGGTGGTCAACCTGGTTTTTGCCAAGCCGGTCTATTCGTACGTTAAGTTCTGGCAGATGATCGGACGAGGCACGCGAGTGCTCGAGACCGACCCTGAGAAACGAAGGCCATGGTGTCCGGAGAAGGAGAAGTTCCTCATCATCGATTGCTGGGGCAACTTCGACTACTTCGAGATGCATCCTCCCGGCCGGGAACCCGGGGAGCAGGTGCCTCTCCCGGTGAAGCTGTTCCGGGCGCGCCTCGACAAACTCGTGGCTGCAATGGCAGCCAAGCGCCTCGATGTAGTCCACGAAGTCACTGCGCATCTCAGACAGGACATCGATGCATTGCCTCAGAACAACATCCTGGTCCTGGAACATGGGGCGGATCTCGCCGTGGTCAGGCCCGACGAGTTCTGGGCTCAGATCAACAGTAACAAGATCGAGTTCCTCAGGACCATCATCACTCCAATTCTCCGGGCTCGATCGGGCGCCGACTTCAAGGCTATGCGTTTTGAGATTGACGTTGTCGAGGCCGGTACGGCCCTCCTTTCCAGCAACCAGACTGCCTTCGCTGCCCTGAGAGACAGCATCGTATCGCAGGTGTCGGAACTCCCCCTGGGCGTCAATGTGGTCGCCAGAGAGCGGGATCTGATCGAGGAGGCCAAGGGCGCCCATTGGTGGGCGGATCCCAACGAGGAGAATCTCTGGTCGCTCGTCGAGCACCTGGCCCCGCTCATGAAGTATCGCGAACAGGGCCGTGGCCTGATGGTGGAACTCAACCTCGAAGATCTCGTCGTCACAAAGGACTGGATTGAGGTCGGTCCCGACAGACAGCGGATCCACACATCGGTCTACAGAGACAAGGTTGAGGAATACGTTCGGAGCCTGCTGGCCGAGAACCCCGTTCTTCAGAAAATCATGGCCGGCGAGTCGGTGTCGGAGGCCGAACTTGGGGATCTGGCGGATCTGATGGCGGCCCATGGTCCGAACATCACGCTGGACACTCTCCGGAAGGTGTACGACCACAAGACGGCCAAGTTCCTCCAGCTCATCAGGCACATTCTCGGCCTGGAAGTACTGGAGTCCTGGTCGCACACGGTCACAGCGGCCTTTGACGACTTCATCGCCGAGCATACCACCCTGACCGCCATGCAGATCCGGTTCCTGCAGACCCTGAGAACCTTCGTCCTGCAGACCGGCAAGGTCGGACGGGAGAATCTGATCGACGCGCCCTTTACACAGATTCATCCCAAGGGCGTTCGTGGTATCTTCAGGCCGGAAGAGATCGAGGAGATTCTGCATTTCACGGATGGACTAGTTGCATAGCTCTTACACGAGGACCCAATGCTAAACGCCACACTCCGCTCGAAGATCGATGCCCTCTGGGACAAGCTCTGGTCGGGGGGCATTGCCAACCCGCTCACGGCCATAGAGCAGATCAGCTATCTCCTCTTCATGCGACGCTTGGACGTGGCGGACCGGAAGGAGAAGGAAGACGCCAAGTTCGTCGGGCGGAAATACGTGTCGATATTCAAGGGGCACGAAGACTGCCGCTGGAGCAAGTTTCGTCACTTGTCCGGCAGCGAGATGCTCCCCCATGTGCAGGGCAAGGTATTCCCGTTCATCAAGAGCCTCCGAGATGGGGATCAGGCGTTCACAAGATATATGCAGGACGCTGTGTTCATCATCCCAAAGCCATCCCTCCTGGTCGAGGCAGTCGGTATCATCGATGACATTTACACCGAGATCGAGCGGGACAGCCAGGACAACGGACAGGCCTTTCAGGACACGCAAGGCGACATCTACGAGCACCTGCTGTCTGAGATCAGCACGGCGGGCAAGAACGGCCAGTTCCGCACGCCCCGCCACATTATCCAGATGATGTGCGCGCTGGTAAATCCCCAGCTGGGTAACGAGATCTGTGCTCCGGCGTGCGGCACCGGCGGGTTCCTGCTAGGGGCCTACCAGCACATCCTTACGGAGTATACGAGCCCGAATCTCCGTCAAATGGATGAGAATGGCATGGAAAAGGGCGACGTCGGCGATAAGCTCACCGATCAGCGCCAGTGGAAACTGCTGCGGGAGAAGATGCTCTATGGCTTCGACTTCGACACCACAATGGTCCGCATCGGGCTCATGAACCTCCTCCTCCACGGCATCAGCCACCCGAATCTCGGTTACATGGACACTCTTTCGAAGAAGTATGATGAGAAGGAGCGCTACGACGTGGTCCTTGCCAATCCGCCGTTCAAGGGGAGCATCGACAAGGGCGACATCAACGAGGACCTGCGCCTCAAGACCACAAAGACCGAGCTTCTCTTCGTCAACCGCATGATGAATCTGCTCCGCATCGGGGGGCGTTGTGGCGTGATCGTTCCTGACGGTGTGCTGTTCGGCTCAAGCAAGGCCCACCGAGATCTGCGGACCATGTTGATTGAGGAATGCGAGCTCCAGGCTGTTGTCTCCATGCCCTCCGGCGTCTTCAAGCCCTACGCTGGCGTCAGCACCGCCGTCCTTGTGTTTGTTAAGGGTGGTCAGACCGAGAACGTCTGGTTCTACGACATGCAGGCGGACGGATACTCCCTCGATGACAAACGGGAGAAGGTCCAGGACAACGATATCCCAGACATCATCAAGCGGTGGGGAAAGCGAGACCCCAAGAAAGACACAGATCGCAAGGCGAAGGCGTTCTTTATCCCAGCCCAAGAGGTCAGGGACAACAAGTACGACCTGTCCATCAATCGCTACAAGGAGATGGGCTATGTCCCGCCCACGTATGACTCGCCCCGGGTCATCCTCGAGAAGCTACGGGCCCAAGAGAAAGAGATTCAGAAAGATCTCGACGAGCTGGAGGGAATGCTCGGATGATGGCATCTGACAACCAATCTAGCGGCGGGCAAGCCGCCCAACTGAGCACCGTTATCATGGAAGCCCAATCGGGTTTCGCATCCGGCAAGCGAGATCCGGCTGGGGTCGTCCAGGTTCGCATGAACAACGTTAGCACCGATGGGAATCTCGATCTGAGCAACGTCCTCCGTGTACCTGCCCAGCAGAAGAACCTCCAGAAGTATTTCCTTTGCGAGGGAGACGTGCTGTTCAATTCCACGAACAGTCCCAAGCTCGTTGGCAAGAGTGCCGTGTTTGGTGGTCATCATGAACCCGTCGTTTTTAGCAATCACTTCGTTCGGCTACGTGTGGACGAGAGCAAGCTCGACAGCGGATACCTGGCCCGATGGTTGGCTCTTCAATGGAAACAGCGAGTGTTTGAGGGGCTTTGTACGCAGTGGGTGAATCAGGCTTCGGTCCGCAAGGAAGATCTATTGAACCTGCGGATCCCCCTGCCCCCCCTCGCCGAACAACGCCGCATCGCCGCCATCCTCGACAAAGCCGACGCCATCCGGCGGAAACGGGAAGAGGCGATCCGACTGGCAGATGAGTTTCTGCGCTCGGCGTTCTTGGAGATGTTTGGAGATCCGGTGACCAATCCGAAAGGATGGCCAGATAGCACACTGGGAGACATCGGTGCCGTGCAAGGGGGGCTTCAGGTGACGTCCAGGCGAGCGACGAATCCGATTGAAATCCCCTACCTGCGAGTCGCAAATGTGTTTCGAGATCGACTCGAACTTGATGAAGTCAAGACCATGCGTGTTACGCCCAAGGAAGTTGAGCGTGTCTCGCTAGAAACCGACGACCTTCTCCTGGTGGAAGGCCACGGCAATTGCCAGGAGATAGGGCGTTCGTCAGTCTGGGATGGCTCCGTCGATCCCTGTGTTCACCAGAACCATCTGATCCGCGTCCGAATTGACCAGAGTATCGCGGTCCCGAGATTTATCAGCATGCATCTGAACTCCCCGGGGGGGCGGAGACAGCTTGTCCGCTTTGGGAAAACAACATCTGGCCTCAACACCATCAGTACGTCGAACGTCAGAGCTACAAAGGTGCTATTGCCACCAGTTCAGGAACAGAAGATGTTCTTGGCGGTCGCCCAGAAGGTCGAGACCCTCATCGGGCAGTTGAGTCGTCATGCGGTTGAAGGGGCAGAGCTCTTCGAATCTCTAGCGCAGCATGCATTCCGCGGGGATCTGTCGAAGGACATTGCCAGTGTGTAACCGGGCAAGAGAAGTATATCTGGAAGGGAGAGTTCCATGGCTGAGAAAGAAACCGAAGTCAAGATCAATTTTCCCGAACGTCTCCACGGCGGAGCGTATGCCAACAGTATGTTTGTCAATCACACGAAGGAGGAGTTCATCATGGACTTCCTCATGGTAGCTCCTCCGACTGGGGCTGTTACAGCACGGATCATCATCAGTCCAGGGCACATGAAGCGGATCATCCAGGCACTACAAGACAATGTCAAGAAGTATGAGGAGAGCTACGGACAAGTCTCGGCGGCGGAAGAACCTAGGGGTGTTGGCTTCCGCCCCCCTGCCAAAGGCTGATTCTACAGAGAGTAGCCGATGACAAAGGAATGGTGGTCAATACCGTGGGTTGCCTGGCCCGCTGGCTGGCTGATTGGCGTGCTATCAGGCATTGCGGGTAACTGGGCATGGGATCGACTGAGGAGATGGCGGCAGGGCAAGCAGCCCTACGCTAGGGTATCGACGTCGGGGGGGATCATGAGGTTTGAGGGGCAATGCCCGGCCACCATCTCAGAGCAGGATCTTCTCACGCAGATACTCCTGGCTCAGGGTTCTGAAGACGAAGAAGATTGGGATGATGAAAGGCCAGAACTTCCAAGATGGATTTTTGAACCAGGCGGAGGGGACGACAGTTGAGTGCAAGACGGGTCCGCGAGCCACGGGCACCGGCCCGTGCTGAGCGTGAGGCAGTTTTCTATGCGCGGGTCTCCTCGAAGGAGCAGGAGAAAGAGGGCTTCTCCATTCCAGCCCAGCGCAGGCTGCTGCGGGACTACGCCACCAAGCGCAGCCTCAGAATCGTGAGAGAGTTCGCTGATGTTGAGACGGCCAAGCGGTCCGGGCGGACTGGGTTTCGGGAAATGCTGGCCTTCCTCGCACAGAATCGGAACTGCCGCATTGCCCTGGCCGAGAAGACGGATCGGCTCTACCGAAACTTCAGGGACTTGGTAACTCTCGATGAGCTGGACCTGGAGATTCATCTGGTCAAGGAAGGCGTGGTCCTGTCCAAGGATTCCCGCTCCCACGAGAAGTTCGTTCACGGGATCAAGGTCCTGATGGCCAAGAACTACATCGACAACCTCTCCGAAGAAACCCGGAAGGGCATGGTCGAGAAGGCCGAGCAGGGAATCTACCCATCCATGGCCCCGACCGGCTATCTGAACGCCGAAGGGCCCGACGGCAAGAGAACCATCGAACCGGATCCCAGTATGGCTCCGATCATCACACGCCTTTTCGAGTGGTACGGCACCGGCAATCACTCTCTTCGAGAGGCTACCCAGATGGCCAAAGCTGAGGGGCTGCGGTCCGTCAATGGCAATGTGTTCTCGAAGTCCTGCATTCACAACGTGCTCAGAAGACGCCTCTACAGCGGCGACTTCGACTGGAACGGCAAAACCTATGCTGGCAGTCATGTCCCGCTCGTATCCCGGGAGCTGTGGAATCGAGTCCAGGCAATTCTGGATGCCAGGTTCGAGAAGCGAGCCCGGAAGGCAAAACACGATTTCGCCTTCTCGAGGCTCATCAAGTGTGGTCACTGCGGATGCTCCTTGGTGGGTCAACTCCAGAAAGGTCAGTACGTCTACTACCACTGCACCGGCTACAAGGGGAAGTGCTCTGAGCCTTACGTGAGAGAAGAAGTCCTGGAGGAGCGGTTCGCTGATCTTGTGAGGGGCCTCTCGTTTGATCAAGAGGTCCTTGACTGGATGAGCGCTGCCCTGCGAGAGAGCCACGCAGATGAGAAACGTCACCATGAAGAGGCAGTCACCCGCCTGAAGGCGCAATATGGCCGCCTCCAGAAGCGCCTCCATACCCTCTATGATGACCGGCTGGACGAACGGATCGATGCCGAGTTCTACGACCAGAAGGCAACCGAGTTGCGTGCGGAGCAGGACAGGGTCCAGGAGGCCATCGACAAGCACCAGGCGGCGGACCGGACATACATCGACGAGGGCGTCCAGCTTCTCGAACTCGCCAGCAGGGCCTACGAGCTGTTCAGGAAGCAGAAGGCGGCCGAGAAGCGCCGCTTGCTCAACTTCCTACTTTCGAACTGCTCCTGGAAGAACGGCACACTCACCGCCACCTTCCGCCAACCCTTTGACATGCTTGCCACTACCAACATCGCCTACCAAAAGAAGAAGGCCGCTGGAATGGCTTCCAGCGACCTTTCTGAAAACTGGCTCCCCATCGTGGACTCATTTCGAACTCTGTCTTTGACGCCTAATAAGGAAATGGAGGCTCTCTTCCAGGATCTCGCAGAAATGCCATGGGCCGTCTAGGGCAGAGTTGTTTTTCGCCA
>Ga0180432_10008098_pt1 | contig 13199 bp, 9 predicted proteins | sample SS_ome_10_FD_132414 | JGI IMG/M metagenome (GOLD analysis project Ga0180432, IMG submission 132414) | Hypersaline lake sediment archaeal communities from the Salton Sea, California, USA - SS_1_MS_2 metaG | ecosystem: Environmental > Aquatic > Non-marine Saline and Alkaline > Hypersaline >...
GGGCCAGGCCGAAATCGGTGATCCAGACGTCGTCGCGGGCATCCAGCAGCAGGTTGGACGGCTTGATGTCCCGATGAACGATGCCCTGCTCGTGGGCGTGGGCCAGGGCATCGGCCACCTGCCGCCCCCAACGGGCGACCCGCCGGCAGTAGTCCTGGCCCGGACGCGTGCCGGCCTGCCGCAGAACCCTGAGATGCTCGGAAAGCGAACGTCCCTCGATGAACTGCATCACGTAGAAACGGATGCCCTGCTCCTCGCCCACCGCGTGGACCGGAACGATGTTGCTGTGATGCAGCCGCCCCGCCATGGCCGCCTCACGAGCAAACCGCTCCGCGGCCGCGTCCGACAGCAACGCCCCGCCGGGCAGCACCTTCAACGCCACCCGCCGACCGAGGGTCGTCTGAATCGCCTCGTAGACCACCCCCATGCCGCCACGCCCCACCTCCCGGACGATGCGGTACTCGCCCAGGCGCTGGCCCCGCTCAAGCTGCGAGGCATTCAGCGAACGGCTGGTCGCTTCGACGAAATCCAGCGTTTTGAAAACACCGCGGAGGGCGTCGGCCAGATCAGGATGTGCCCGAAGATACTCCTCCTGGTCCGGCGTTTGCCCCTCGGCCAGCTCCTCCAGGTAGCGGTCCAGTACCGTCTCGAGCGAACCGCTCCCCTCCTCGGCTGGCGGGCTCTCCGCGCCGGCCTGCGTGTAATCCGACGATTCAGATGGCATCGCCCAGCAGCTCCCGGAGACGGATCAGGGCCCGCACGCAGAGGCTGCGCACCGCGCGTTCTGAACGATCCATCGTCGCGGCCGTCTCGGCAACGTTCAACTGCCGCAGGTACCGCAGCCGAATCACCTCCCGCTGATCCTCGGTGAGCTGCTCCAGGCTGCGGCGCAGCAGGCGCACCCGATCGGCGAAGTCCGCCGCTGAGCTGGGCGAGGTGGCCGAACCCGCCAGATGGTCCAGCAGGTGGAGCATGGACGCATCGTCCCCCAGGTCCGCCGCCCGGCACTCGCCCCCGCGCTTGACCGTCCGGAACGCCCGCCGGTCCGCGTCGCAGATCCGGTTGACCGCGATCCGTCGCAACCAGGCAAAGAAGCTGTCGTAACCCCGGTCCACGAAGCGATCGATGCTCTCCAGGGCATCCACGTAGACCTGCTGCATCACGTCCTGAGACTCCAGCCGCTGCCGGACCCGATCGCCCAACTCTGCCCGGACGGACTCCAGCAGCCGGTCGGAGTGCAGGTGGAGCAGCTCGGACAGGGCCTTCTCGTCGTGCCCCCGGGCACGGGCGACCAACTGCGCCAGCTTGTCCGGCTCCACTGGTGCCACACACAGCCTCCCAGGTCCCAAGCGTACTCGCTCGCCCGGCGCCACGCGGGAATCCGCCGCCCCCCGGACCCTGCGCCATGTTAGCTATTGTCACAGCGCAGACCAAACGGGGCGGACTATCCCCGGCCGGACAAGCGACGCTTTGCGCAGCAGCCCCCCTGCGGCTCGATCTGCAACTTGGGCTTCGTTTGGGGGTAACGCCCGGACAAGTCCGCCATGCCACCGTGGTATCGGCTGGTGCCTCCACGGGGCCACGCGCCCGCGCTGCCCGGCGACCGCCGCCCGCCCCCCTCAGAGCTCTCCCGGCTGGTTGAGGACCAGCAGCTTCAGCTCGGTCATGTCCTCCATGGCGTAGCGTACGCCCTCGCGGCCCAGGCCACTCTCCTTGATACCGCCATAGGGCATGTTGTCCACCCGCAGGCTGGGGATGTCGTTGATGATCACGCCGCCGACGTCGAGGTTCTCGAAGGCGTACCAGGCATGGTTCAGGGACGGAGTGAAGACCCCGGCCTGGAGACCGTACACGCTGTCGTTCACCCAGCGACAGGCTTCCGCGAAGTCGATGTAGGGGGCCATGACCGCCACCGGGCCGAAGGCCTCCACAGCGCTGATGCGCAGATCCGCCCGCACGTTCTCCAGCAGGGTGGCGTCGTAGAACACGCCGTCGCGCCTGCCGCCGCAGACCAACTTGGCCCCGACGTCGACCGCCTCCTTGACCCACTCCTCGATCCGCTTCGCGTCGGCCTCGGTGATCATCGGGCCGAGAAAGGTCCCCTCATCCAGCGGATCGCCGGCCTTGAGCAGAGCGATGCGGTCCACCAGCTCCTGCTTGAGATGCTCGTAGATCCGCTCGTGGGCGAAGATGCGCTGCACGCTGATGCAGCTCTGCCCCGACTGGTAGAAAGCCCCGAGGATGATCCGCCTGGCCGCGTACTCCGGGTCGGCCCCGTCGTCGACCACGCAGGCCGCGTTGCCGCCCAGCTCCAGCACCACCTTCTTCCGGCCCGCCTTCGCCTTGAGCGCCCAGCCGACCTCCGGCGATCCGGTGAAGCTCAGCAGCTTGAGCCGCTCGTCGGTGGTGAACAGGTCCGCTCCTTCGCGGCGGCAGGGCAGGACGGAACAGGCCCCCGCCGGCCAGTCGGTGTCGGCCAGAATCTCGCCCAGGATCAGGGCGCTGACCGGGGTGAGCGACGCCGGCTTGAGCACGAACGGACAGCCCACGGCAATGGCCGGCCCGATCTTGTGGGCCACCAGGTTCAGCGGGAAGTTGAACGGGCTGACGAAGCTGCACGGCCCGATCGGGAACCGCCGCCACCAACCCTGGTACCCGGCCGCCCGCTCGCTGATGTCCAGGGCGACGTACTCGCCGGGCACCCGGACCGCCTCCTGGGCCGCGACGCGGAAGGTATCCATCAGCCGGGTGACCTCGCCGCGGGCGTCGCGGATCGGCTTGCCGGCTTCGATGCACAGGGCTCGGGCGAGCTCCTCCTTCCGCCGATCGACCTGCTCGACCACCTGCTCCAGAATGGCCTGCCGCCGGAAGCCCGGCAGGCGGCGGGTCTGCTCGAAGGCCTCGGCCGCCGCGGCAATGCCGGCCTGGATGGCCCCCGCGTCCGCCAGGGCCACCCGGAACGCGGGCTCCCGGGTATACTTGTTGGTCACCACCAGATCGGTGTTGGCCTGGACAGGCCTTCCTGCGAGGAAGTAAGGATAGGTCTCGCGTAACATGGCTGGATCTCCGGTGGCCAGAGCTGGTCACCGAACAGGATACCACAGGGCGGCAGGCCGGGCACGCCCCCCTTCCGCCGTGCAACCGGCTTCACGCCGAGGCGTATACAGGAGGGCGGCGCCGGGAGTCATCGCCGGTCGCCACTGGCATTCACCCAGGAGGAGTAATGGCATGAACACGTCCCGCATCTTCTGCCTGCTGGCTCTGGCCGTTGCCCTGAGCACGGCCCCGGCCCGGGCCGTCTACCGAGACCACGACCGGGAAGCCGCCGGACCGCGACAGAACGTCCACCTCCCCTTCGACAACCACGAACAGGCGGAGCGGTTCTTCGACTCGCTCAACTTCCTGCTGGACAGCCGCGACGGGCGCCCCCCGCTGGACGTGATCCTGCACCACGACGTGGTCGAACTGGCCGGACCACCCCGGCTGGTGGCTCAGGTTCTGGCCCTGACCGGCTGTCACGGCGAACCTGACCGGCCGGGGCACAAGCACCGGGCGGGCGACGGGGCAAGCCACCGCAAGCAGTGGCTGAGCACGTGGGGCCGGCACAACCTGGGCGAGCGCCACGGCCGTCGCAACCACGACCGGGAGCACCACGACGCTCCCGATGCCGGGTGCAGGCACGACTGTGGCGAGAAGCACCAGGCGAAGTGTCACGCCGGGCACCGCCATCATCCACACGACGGCTGCAACGCGGACTGTGTCCGGGAGTGCTGCCAACACCACCACCACGACCACGAGACAGGCTGCTGCCGGGAGTGCAGCTCTCACCACCAGCGCAACCCCAAGGCGGACTGCGCCGGGGCCGGCGACCGTCCCTGTCACCACGAACCGGAGCCAGGACTGGAACTGCGGGTCTTCGAGCTGACCTTCGCGGAGGCGCCCGAGCTGGTCCGGTTTCTCAGGCCTTTCCATGTGGGCAGCCCCGCCCCCTGGACGGTCGACGCGGACTGGCGGACGAACACCATCATCGTGCGCGGGACGCCCGCGTTGGTCGATCAGGCGGCCGAGCTCATCCACCGCCTTGATCGGCCCGGCCGCGAAGCGGCCCACAGCCGGGCCACCAAACTGATGCCCCTCTCCCGGGCCAGCGCCGTGGAGATGGCCGAGCTCGTCGCCCGGCTCAGCCGCACCTCGTTCGAGGACCTCACGGTGGTTGCGGACCGCCGCAGCAACACCGTGGTGCTCTGCGGCCCCGAGGATCAGGTCGGCAGCGCCGCTGCGCTGGTCAGCGACCTGGACGCCAAGCCGGCGGCGCGGGCCGAGAAACCCCAGCGGCGGCAGAAGGGCAAGGCCGCAGCCAAAGCCCGACCCGCCAAGGATAAGAAACAGCCGGCCAAGGACAAGAAACAGAAGACCAAGGCCGGCAAGCCGGCCAAGAAGAACAAGGCCAGCCAGGACCGCGAAAGCCGGCGCACTCAGCGCGGAGACCGCCCCGGCCGGCAGGTGACGCGACCGCCCGCGCCCCCGCGGGCGCAACACCCGGACCAGGTGCCGCCGGCCCGGAAGGCCCGTCCGGCGCCGGCCAAGGCTTCTGCAACCCGGCAGTCGGGAACCGATACCGCGCCCCTGTAACCCGCGCCGGCGGATCGCATGCCGCCTGCGCCGTTACAGGTTCCTGCTGCCCTGTGAGACCGCCGTCGGTGACATCCTCCGGTTACCGGCGGCGGTCTGCGTCCGTTCGCGATCCCCGTCGCCGACCTCAGCCGACGGCCCACGCCTTCTGCCAACGGCTTCGCCCTCCCGGGCAGGAAATGCTGCCTCCTCGCCTGCCCGCCCGCAGGGCGCACACCCGAAGGCAGGGCTCCAGGAAACGGAACGCCTTCCACCTTCCGCCCGGAGAGCGCACGAAAACCGCGCTTCAGAAGTTCTGGTCAGGCGCGGGGCATGACTCGAGGCCCACCTCGTCCGCCCTCCGGGCGGGCAGAGTATCTGTGGCCCCGTTGGTCCAGGGACTCAAGTCCCTGGCCACCACCGCCCGCCCCCGGGGCGGTCTGGCCGGGCAAATGGAGTGAGCCGGACGGTGTCCCCCCTCTTCGCCCTGCTCAAGCCGAAGAACGCCCGAGCGGCAAGCAGCGGCCCTGCCCGCCAGTCCCGCCGAGAGCAACCTTGCCTCGTGCTGTCAGCACTCGCGGCCAGCGCCTGCCGTGACCCGCGTGCACCGAACTCCGCTACCTGTCCGCCAGTCGCTCGGTCAGTTGGGCGATCAGGTCGGCCACCTTCTCCTGCGTGTCCGCCGGAGCCCGGACCACGAGCAACCCCGCGAAATGATTCACGGATGCGCTCAGGCCGCCGTTGGCGAACCACTGCTGGGGGTCGACCTGGCTGCGGATGAGATCGGCCAGCAGGTCGGCCCGCTCCCGGGCCAGCTCCCCGCGGGCACGAATCCGCTCGGTGGGGCCGTCCCCCGTCGCGGCCGGCGGGGCCTTGCCCTCCGGCCACGAGGCGTCGAGGATCGGGCGCGCGTCGTAGACCCTCCGAACGGTCAGCGAGTCCGCCTGCGGAGCCCGCAGTTCCGAGAGCGTGCTGATTTCGATGACGTTCTCGCTCACCCCGTAGGCCACCTGGGGACCGCCGGCGTTCAGCTCCGCGCAGACCAGGTCCAGAACGCGGCGGAAGGGAACATCGTGCAGCGCCATCGACAGGGGCCGATCCCGTTCGACCCCCTCGGATTCCAGGGCCACCCAGTTGACCCACAGGTTGGCATCGGTTGCCTCCCGCAGCTCGTCGAAGGCCTCGCTCAGGGGCACCTCTTCGAGCTTCACGGCGATGGAGCGCTCCAGGGCGGCGGAGGCCCGGTCCTCCACCGGTCCGGCAGTCACCTCGGTGGCCAGCGGCGTGAGGCTCAGCAGGGGCAGACCGCTACCGGCAACACTCCGCGCCCGGGCGGCGTCCACCCCACCCGCCCGGGGGGCGGACGGAAAGTGCAGGGGAATCAGCACGGTCAGCAGCAAAGAGGCGGCCACCGTCCCGGCAATCCGGCGCACCCGCCGGCGATAGGGCCGGGAGATCCCCACCGCCAGCCGTTCCGCCGGGCCGAACTCCTCGAGCACCCGGCGAACGGCCTGGGCGCGGTCCACCCCCGGCCCGTCCACCTCCGCCCAGCGCTCCTCCAGGTGGCCCCGCAGCTCATCACGGATCTCCTCCCGCCGGCCGGGCGATAGTGCCAGCCTCCTGGCAACAGCCTCCAGATAGGTCTCGAACTCCTGCTCCGACATGGCCCGGCTCCTTTCAGCTGTTCGACGACAACGACCCCAGCGCCGGTTTCAACAGGCGGTCCACCAGCCCGCTGAACCGCTCCCATTCCGCCGCCTTGTCCCGCAGCAAACGCCGGCCGCGAGCCGTCAGGGCGTAGTATCTCCGCCGCCGCGTGGTGCCCTCCCGCCAGGAACCCCGCACCGCCCCCTCGACCTCCAGCCGGTGCAGGATGGGGTACAGGCTGCCGGCCGACAGACCCACCTGCCCCTTCGACTGCCGGCGGAGGGTCTGGAGGATCTCGTAGCCGTAGCGGGCCTGGCCCACCAGCGTGGCCAGAACCAGAACGTCGGTGCTCGAGCGGATCAGGTCGGCGTGGAAGGGTCGCATGACAACGGCGCTCCGCAGAAAGGGACGGTATGAATGATGCCCCGCTGCTTATATATAGCCTGGCGATACTATCGTGTCAAGACCTTGAATCGATGCTGTCGACCGCCGCTGACCGAATCTCACCGCTCCGACCTCCCGCGGTGGGGCACCTACCCCAAGTCGCTTTTCTCACAGGCTTTACGGACGCCCGTCCCACCGCTAGACTCCGGTGTCCAACGCGCGGCGTGATCTGGCGCGGATCAACGCCCGCCGGCGGCGCCGCCGCGGGCGTCTCGGAGTGAGACCGCATGGCCGGAGAATGGATCGTCCACCCGCCCTGGGACCGCTGTCGGGAAGCAGCCGTCCGGTGGAACGTCCCGCCGCTGGTGGCCCAACTGCTTTTCAACCGGGGCATCGATCTGGGCGCGGACCCCGCGGCCTTCCTGGCTCCCAAGCTCACCGACCTGCTTCCCCCGGAAGCACTGCCCGGCGCCCGCGAGGCGGCGGCGCTGCTGGCCCGCGCGGTGGCGGAGGGCCGGCGGATCGTCCTCTACGGCGATTACGACGTCGACGGCATGACGGGCGTGGCCATCCTCTGGCGCGTGCTGCAGGCGGCGGGGGCGGACGTGGGCTACTACGTGCCCAACCGCCTGGACGAGGGCTACGGTCTCAACACCGAAGCGGTCCGCAAGCTGGCGGATGAGGGCGCCCAGGTGCTCGTCTCGGTGGACTGCGGCATCACGGCCGTTGACGTGGTCGAGGCCGCCGCGGAGAAGGGTGTCCAGGTCATCATCACCGACCACCACATGCCGCAGGAACGTCTGCCCCGGGCGGCGGCCATCGTGCACCCCGCCCTCGGCCAGGACTACCCCAACCCGCACCTCTGCGGCGCGGGCGTGGCCTTCAAGCTGGCCTGGGCGCTGGCCCAGGCGCTCAGCGCTTCCGAGCGGGTGTCCTCTGAATTCCGGGAATGCCTGCTGGACGCCCTGCCGCTGGCGGCGCTGGGCACCATCGCCGACGTGGTCTCGCTCCGCGGGGAGAATCGGGTCATCGCCCGGCACGGCCTGGCCCGGCTGAAGGACACCCGGCACGCCGGCCTGGCCGCCCTCATCGAATCGGCCGGCCTGACCGGGCAGAGCATCGGCGATTATGAAGTGGGCTTCCGGCTGGCACCCCGCCTCAACGCCACCGGACGCATGGGCCAGGCCCTGTTGGCCGTCGAGATGCTCACCCGGGCCAACGCCGCCCGGGCCCGCGAGATCGCCCTCTACCTCGAAGAGCACAACCGCGCCCGCCAGGCCAAGGAACGCCAGATCGTCAAGAAGGCCTGCGAGATGGTCGAGGCCCAGGGCATGGCTGCCGACGCCTGCCGCGGCATCGTCCTGGCATCAGAGGGCTGGCACGTCGGCGTGATCGGCATCGTGGCCGCCCGCCTGGTGGACCGCTACCACCGCCCCGCCGTGCTGATCGCCGTCGAGGGTGACCAGGGGCAGGGCTCCGCCCGCAGCGTCCCCCATTTCGAAATGCACACCGCCCTGGCCCGCTGCAGCGAACATCTGGTCTCCTTCGGCGGGCACGCCATGGCCGCCGGCCTCAAGATCCGCGCTGCCGACATCGATGCGTTCGCGGAGGCCTTCATGGACCAGGCCAACAACACGCTCACCGGGGCCGACCTGCAGCCCCGGCTGCGGATCGACGCCGAGGTGACCCTCGGCGAACTCACCATCCCGTCCGTCCGCAGCATCGACCGGCTCGGCCCCTTCGGCATGGACAACCCCAAACCCCGCCTGTGTACGGACTGGCTGGACCTGGCCTACGAGCCCCGCTGCGTCGGCAAGACCGGCGAGCACCTCCAGGCGGTCTTCGCCCAGAACGGCTCGACCATCCGGGCCATCGCCTTCGGCCAGGCCGACCGCGCCGAAGACCTCAAGCAGCACCGCCGCTGCCGCGTGGCCTTCGAGCCCCTCATCAACGAGTACCAGGGCCGCCAGAGCGTCGACCTGCGGGTCCTCGACTTCCGCTTCCCCGAGTGACAACCGGCCCTCGGCACTCCCCATTGCAAGCGACGAAGCCAACCGCCGATAAAACCTCCGGCGGTACGCTCCGCCCGCAACGGCCCCCGCCGCCCCGCTTTTTGCCTTCAGGACGTCCGCCCGAAAACCGTACCAAGAGGCGGGCGCAGTGGTCGGAACCGCGGCCCGGCCTTCCGCGCCGCCCGCCGGAGATGGCTGTCGACCCATGATCCGCATCCCGATCAGCGAGCTGGAGCCGGGCCTGGTCCTGGCGGCCCCGGTGCGCCACCCCGTTCGCACCCACCACGTGCTGCTGCACACCGGGTACTGCGTCGAGCCCGACACGCAGGCCCGCCTCAGACGGTTCGAGATCCGCACCCTCTGGATCTGCCATCCCGGCTTCGACTTCCTGGACGACCGGCTCCGCACCGAGATTCCCGAAGCCCGCCGCAAGCTCCTCGAGACCGTCAAGCGCAGTTTCACCGGCGTGGCCAACCACACGGTCGGTGCCTTCAGCCTGGTGGAATACCGCACGGTGGTCAGCAACCTGATCCTGAACATCATGGCCCACAAGGAGAACGCGGTGCTGGCGGAGCGGATCCTGGAGGGCGGCAGCGAGCTGTTCGCTCACTGTTCCAACGTGGCCTACCTGTCGCTGGTCATCGGTATGCGGCTGAAGGACTACATCGGTGCCCAGCGCAAGTACACCAGCCGTGAGGAGGCGGAAGACCTGACCAACCTGGGCGTGGGGGCCATGCTGCACGACGTGGGCAAGCTGGGTCTGAACGCGGAGCTGCAGGGCCGGCACTTCTGCGACCAGCCGGAACCGGCCGAGGCCTACCGCACCCATCCCGAGCGTGGCTACCGGGCGGTCCGGGGCCGGGTGGAAGCAACGGCCGCAGCGGTGGTTCTGCACCACCACCAGCGTTACGACGGCCACGGCTTCCCCGAGCCCCAACCCCTGCCGGGCAAGAGCCACGCCCTGCCGGCCGAAGGCCGCAACATCCACGTGTTCGCTCGAGTCGTCAGCGTGGCCAACGCCGTGGATGCCCTCATGACCCGCGCCCAGCAGCAGGACCAGCCCCTGGTGGCAGCCCTGTCCCGCTTGCAGGAGGCGTCCCTGGAGGGCGCCTTCGATCCGCTCGTGCTCGAAGCCGCCCTGCGCGGCGTTCCACCGTTCCCGCTGGGGGCCTGCGTCGAGTTGAGTGACGGACAACCGGCCGTGGTCATCGATCTGAACGAGGCCGAACCATGCCGGCCCAAGGTGGCCCTCCTTACCGAACCGGGAGCACCGCTGACCGACAACCTGCTGGAAATCGACCTCTCCGACACGGACCGCCCCTCGATAGCCGCCCACGACGGCCATCCCGTGCGCCCATACCTGTATGACCTCCCGCGGGAAGCCCCGGCTACAGGGGACCACCCACCCCCGGCCAGCCGCCGTCACTGCCCGGTGTGACTCCGCCGGCGCCGGCACGGCGTGCGGCTCATTCCGCAGGCCGTCGAACCACGACCGGGCCCCGCCTTGCCCACCCGGCCCAACCTGTTAGGATGCCGTCACGCCCGACCCAGGCTACCACGGATGCCGGGGGGAACACCGACCCGATGAAGAAGCACACCTGTGAACACTGCCCGCTGCGGGCGTACGCGGAGCGGAAGCCCACCTCCCTCATCGCCCGGCTCTGGCGATGGCACACCCGCTGGTGTCCCGGCTGGAAGTCCTGGCAGCGTGCTCAGACTGCCCGCCAGGAAGCAGGAACACCTGCCGGCCAACCCGACCCCTGATCTGCCGGGCATCAACCGCCTCCGGCAGGCAGCGCCCCAGCCGCCAGCCGCCGGCGTCCGCCGAGCTAACCTCGCCCCGCTGAACGTCCGATATAAGTACTGATGACCGCAGCCCCGCTATCGCCGATGCCCGTGGTCTACGCCCTGCTGGCCGGCGAAACCAACCTGGCGGTGGACGATGCGCTGCTCGAGGTGCTGCCGGAGCTGGCCGCGCCCGAGCAGGAGGCCGCCCTCGACGTCCTCCTTGCCCGGCAGCGGGAAACGGGCCTGCTGGGCCTGGTGGCCGGATTCCGTTCCTTTGATCCGAGCCTCCAGCAGCGGGTGTTGGCCCGCACCCCCGGACTCTACGCCGGCACCCGTCTGGCCGTGGACGATGAACGCCCGGACGTGCGCCACGCCGCGATCGACTTGATCCGGCAGAGCGGCGACTGCCGCCTCGCCTACCTGCTGGCGGATATGCTCTGCTCGGCCACCGCCGATCGCGAGACCCGGCAGCGGGCCGCGGCCGCCCTGAACCACATCACCGCCCGCCATGTCGAGCAGCAGACCCGCACCAGGCCCGATCCCGCCGAGCGGCGCGAATGGACCGCCCGCGGCGACTACCTGGCCCGGGCTCTGCGCCGAGCCATCGAGGGCTGGGAGCTGCACTTCCGGCCGGAGGTCCTGGTCGCCGCCATGTGGCTGAGCGATCACCTCGCCGAGCCTCTTCTCGAGAAAGCTTCCTCGATGCGCTCGCGACTTGGCAGAGCCCTGCTCGAGCAGCTCAGGAATCCCCGCGACCCCCGACTGGCGGCCTTCACCCTGCGGGCCCTGGCCAGCCCCGACCTGCGCTCCGAGGTGGCCCGGCAGATCGGGGCCTGCCGCAACACGACCTTCGCCCGGGCCCTGGCCCGACAGGCCTGGCTGCTGGGCGATCCGCAGATCGCCCGCTCCTGCCAGCGGATTCGCTCGCTGGCCTGGCTGGAAGAAGGAGCGGACTCCGGCGACCCCGCAGCAGTTCCCTCGCCCGGCGAATGGGCAGGCCTGGTCCGGCTGGTGGCAGCCTGCGGCTTGAACAGCGAGCGCCGGCTGGGCATCTACGGCCACCTGCTGGCTACCGGAGAGGAGGCCGCCCAGGAGGCAGCCTTCTGGCAGGTCGCCGCTGAGCACAACGAAGAGGCGACCCGCCTGCTCCGCTCGCTGGTCCGCTCCCGTGATCCGGCCTGGGCGGACCTGCCAGCCGCTGCCGCCCGAGAACTCCGCCGGCGCGAACGCGACGCCCAACTCGCCCCCATCAAAGAGCCCGACCTTCCGCCGGCACCGCCGGCCACCCCGGCCGAGTGGTTTGAGCACTTGTGGCTGCGGTTCGAGCAAATGGACGAGCCCGAGCGACGGGCCGCGGTGGACATGATCCCGCAGCATCGGGCAGCCTTCACGCCCAGAGTCACCGCCGGGCTGCGATCGGCCGACCCTGCCGAACGGCTCAAGGCCCTCCAGGTGGCCCGGCACCTGGACCTGACCGCCGCCGTGGACACCGAGATCTACCGCTTGGCCAACGACGCCGACGCCCGGGTGCGTAGCGCCGCGGTAGCGGCCCTCGGCGGACTGGGTGGCCCCGTAGCCGGCCGGATCATCCGCCGCGGGCTCGAGGATCCCGACCCCCGCGTGCAGTCGAATGCCATCGAGGCGGCCCACCGCCTGGACCTCCCGGCGACACCCGATGCCCTCACCCCCAAGCTCGAAGCCGACCACCACCGCGTGCGGGCGACGGCCGTCGCCGCCCTGCTGCAGATGAACGTACAGCCGGCCGGCGAGGCCCTGCTCGACATGCTGGAGGACCCCTCCGCCCTGCGGCGCATCGCCGCCCTCTGGGTCGTCCAGCGGCTCAACCTCGCCAGCCTGCTCGACCGGCTGTACACGCTCGCCGAAAACGACCCCGACACCCGCGTCCGCCACCGGGCCGCCCGCGTCCTTCGCTCCCTTGCCGACGACGGTTTGCTCCCGATGCCGGATTCCCTGGAGGAGACCACCCCGTGACGCCGGCCACCGTCCTGCTGCAAACCACGCCGCTCGAACGGCTCGAGGCCGTCCGGCAGCAGTTCAACCGCCAGGGCACGGGTGGCGACGTCGTGCTGACCATCCTGGGCCTGCTCGCCCTGGTGGGTGTGGCCATCGTGCTCTACCGCCTCCAACGGCGGAGCCGCCGGCCGGACATCCACCACCCGCGGAAGCTCTTCACCAGTCTCCTCCACAAGCTCGATCTGTCCCCCGGGGAAAGGCACCTGCTCCGGAGGATGGCGGCGGACCTGAAACCGACCCAGCCGGCAACCCTCCTGCTCGGCGAGGGTGTCTTCCACAGCCAGGCCACCCACTGGCTGCGTTCCGGTCGCCGCGCCCGCCCCGACGACGCCGCAACGGTCACGAAACTGGCCCAACGGCTCTTCCCCCGCCGCCACGTCTGACGGTTGTCCCGCCCATCATCGCCGGAAGGCCAGGAAACCACCCACGAATAGCATGACCAGAGCACCCGGCTCGGGCGCCGGGCCCCGGCCGGGGAGCACGTACACCTGGACCCGGTCGTCGTAGGCCCCTTTGACCTGGGTGAACTTCACCTCGTCCAGAATCCAGCCGCCCGAGTAGTAGACGTCGATGTAGCTCGGGGCGATCAGATGGTTCTTGCGGATGAAGTTCACCTCGTCCGGGTCGGCCTGCCCGGTCACCGACACGCCCTCGATCACGATCACGTCCAGCAGCCAGGACGTGTCGTCACCGGCATCCAGGCCGGTGGCATCCCAGGTGGGA
>Ga0180432_10008099_pt1 | contig 13196 bp, 15 predicted proteins | sample SS_ome_10_FD_132414 | JGI IMG/M metagenome (GOLD analysis project Ga0180432, IMG submission 132414) | Hypersaline lake sediment archaeal communities from the Salton Sea, California, USA - SS_1_MS_2 metaG | ecosystem: Environmental > Aquatic > Non-marine Saline and Alkaline > Hypersaline >...
AATAATAAATGAGTACAAGAAACGCGGTCATCGTAAGGGACCTGATAAAGATATACAAGATCGGTCAGATCGAGGTACAGGCACTCAGAGGCTTGAATGTTAACGTACGCAGAGGCGAGATGATAAGCATCATCGGACCCAGCGGAAGCGGAAAAACCACATTGCTAAACATCATTGGAGGCTTGGACAAGGCAAGCGCAGGCAGCGTCAAGGTATTCGATACCGACCTAACCAATCTATCTACAGGGGATCTTGTTAAATTCAGACGCGAGACTGTGGGGCACGTCTTCCAGAACATGAACCTCATTGCCACTCTTACTGCAGCTGAGAACATTGAACTGCCTATGGCGGCTCTCGGAATAAAGGCTGATGAGCGTAAGAAACGTATCAACGAGCTACTTGAAGTAGTTGGATTACTAGACAGAGCCGATCATAAACCCGGTGAGCTTAGCGGTGGTGAGCAGCAGCGTATCGCGCTTGCAGCCGCGTTGGCGAACGATCCTCCGCTTATTCTTGCGGACGAGCCTACAGGCGAACTGGATACAGAGAACGCAAGGATAGTAGTGGAGTATCTGCGTAAGATCAACAAGGAGCTTGAGAAAACTGTCATCATGGTAACACATGACCCAAACATCTCAAGAATCAGCGATAGGATACTCAGGATACATGACGGCGTAGTACAGGCGGATGTAGCTAGCATGGGTGATTCCGAGGCGAGTGGCGGTGATTACACTGAGCTTCTTCAGAGTCGTATCAGCGAGATCGAGATCGAGCTCCTAGGCTTGGACAGCCGGTTCAAACAGGGTATAATCACTGGCGACGAGTACGTGAAACAGCAAACAGGTCTCAAAAAAACAGTGGAAGTACTCAGGGAAGAACTGCACCGTATGGGTGTAGTCAACTAATTTTTCCTCATAAACGCTTAACGTGACGCTTTTGTCACCTATCAACGAGTAATCTGGCTTGTTCTGGGGCTGTAATGAGTAAAAGAAGCCTGTTAGAGGCTCTGATTTTTGACCCCCCTCCCCCTAGTTGAAGAGGCTTTCTCTGACGGATAAACTGAACCTGCTGAAATGGTATCTTCGTATCTTAGTGTCGTAGTTAGTTGCCACTGAACGCCTACTCGTATAATCTTTTATGGTACCATCCATGATGCCTTTTGCAGCATCATACATTTCCCGCATCTGATCTGGCTCTACTAGAGGCTCGTTATGCGCGGGCATCAACCAGTCATACTCGGGCATGAGATCAACGAGTCGTTTACAGCTTTTGATGAAGTCATCATGGTTTCCTCCCGGTAGGTAGCTGGTGACTCCTCCTGTGTAGTAGATATCGCCTGTGTAGAGGTATCGTGCGTCTCTATCCAGCAAACAAATGTGGTCGCTGCTATGTCCCGGTGTGTAGATGACTTCTAGTTTACGTCCACCTAGATCAATTACCTCATGATCTTTGAGCCAGTGGGTTACCGTATATGGTGGCGCATAGTAGTCCTCTGGGTCAAATGATTCTGGATAGGGTTTTATGACTGCGCCTTCCTCGATCATCTCCCCCATCTTCTCCCTGCCTAAACCGTTGGCTGCGCTCTCCCGTCCCATGGGGTCATCGTAGAGATATATCTCATTGACGTCTTTGCAGCCGCCTATGTGGTCGTTGTGAGTGTGGGTGAGTAACAGGAAGTATGGTTTGTCTGTGAGTTCCTCTACGAGCTTGTCCAGTCTACCGATGCCTGTGCCTCCATCGATAACCGTAGCTCGTTCTTCGCCGATGACCAGATACATGAGGGCTTCATCATATTGACCATCCTCAAGCAAAGCATACAGCCAGTCATGTATCTTGTAGACGCTGTACCATGGTTGACTTGTCTCGACCTTTTCCAACTTTGAATATACTTTCCTTGGTAGTATATCCCACCAGTTCCCAGACATAGCGGAAAACACGTATTCCAAGCTTTTAACAGTTAAGCGAAGGAATCTAGCCTTGTAGACCTATTGAACTTGGTGTCTATACTTTTGGTGGAATAAATCTAATCAAACAACCTGTAGAGATACAATACAAGTATTACTCCTATAAAACCCGGTATATACAACCCATTCAATAATAGATACCCTACCCAGAAACAGAGAATCCACAATAAACTAACAGAAACTCTATCCGGGAGAGGCAGAGACTCCTTCCCTGCCATCCAATGAAATAATCCAGCATACAGACACCCAGTGAAGATCCATCCAACAAAGTTACTCAAGGGAACCCCGAAGAAGAAGCCTCCTTCACTGTAACTCCAGAACCCGATATGAACCGCGGCTGGGTCAATAACTAGATCAACGGCTAGGTTGAATAATGAAGCGAGTATGCTAAACCGGAAAAACTTCTTGGTTATCCCTGAGGCAACATAGATGCTTCCTAGTAGAATCGGCAGGTACGCGAAGGAAATCGTAGGTGGTACAAGATCAAATAAAAGCCAACCGAGACGATCCCCATACTCAAATCCGCCATAAGGAAATCCTGTAATAATCGCTAACGCCTCAATGAGAACAGGAGCGATACTCAACACTATGAGGATGAGTCCCCCTTTCCTGTACCCTAGATGCTTTATCAGTGCATAGTAGGATGGTAAAGCCATGACCACGATAAACAATCCACTGATGCTGGCGAAAATTGGTATGTCTTGAAACCTTGTCATGAAGAAACTTGCAGAGAAAAATAATAAAGCAATTAAAAACAAGGTTCTTTTTCGATTGATCATCCAATATCTAATATAGGATTTGGAATGGTTTCTGAAAAGGTATTTTAATTACCCTTATCCAAAGCAAATCATGTTTGTAACAGTAATAGGCGCTGGATTCGGTGGGCTGTCAGCTGCAGCATTACTCGCCAAGGAAGGATATGATGTTACTCTATTGGAGAAAAACAGTCAACCCGGAGGCAGAGCAAGAGTACTCAGGGACAATGGATACAGTTTCGATATGGGTCCAAGCTGGTACCTGATGCCAGACGTATTCGAGAATTATTTCAAAGAGTTCGGTAAGAAACCAGAGGATTATTACAAATTACTAAGAATCGACCCGAGCTACAGGATATTTTTCGACGGAGAACAGGTTACTGATGTGTCTGCTGATCTTGAGGAAAACTATGAACTGTTCGACAGCTTTGAGGAAAATGGCGGAGACAAGCTACGACGCTACCTTGAGCAAGCAGAACATCACTATAGGCTGGCTATGGATGAGATGCTCTACAGGGAATACGACAGAATATGGGACCTGTTCAGCGGAAAACTAGCCCTTGAAGGCTTCAAACTACCCTTGTTCAGTAACATCGATGGCTATGTGAGTAAATGGTTCAAGTCACCCAAAGCTAAGAAGATACTGGAATACAGTATCGGCTTCATCGGTGGAAGCCCCCACAATACACCTGCACTCTATTACATCATGAACCATGTGGATTTCAAGCTAGGCGTCTGGTACCCAGCAGAGGGCGGTATTGGGCGAGTAGTAGACGCCATGGTTGAACTCTGCAACGAATACGGTGTAGAAATCAAGTACGATCAAGAAGTAACCAAACTCGAAGCAACGGGAAAACAAGTAAAACAAGTAGTAACCAAGGACGAGACCTATGAGCCAGACCTCGTGGTGGTCAACGCGGATTATCCTCATACTGAACTGAATCTGCTTGAACCCAAGTACAGGACATATGATGCCAAGTATTGGGACTCAAAAACAATGGCCCCAAGCGCATTGGTACTATACATAGGAATAGACAAGAAACTCCCCAAGCTAGACCACCATAACCTATTCCTGACAAAGGACTGGGACCAAGGATTCGAGAGCATATTCGACCCCAAGAAAGCGCGTTGGCCAGAGACCCCAAGCTACTATATCAACGTCACATCAAAATACGATACTACCACAGCGCCAGAGGGAGGAGAAACCATCTTTGTATTGGTTCCCCTAGCACCTGACCTTGAGGATACCCCTGAGATCAGGGAAAAATATTACAATAAACTTGTCTCCCACATCGAGACTCTCGCAGAGGAACCCATCATAGGACACGAGGTTGTCAAGCATATCTACGCCGTGAATGACTACAAAAAAGACTATAATGCCTACAAGGGAACAGCACTCGGATTAACCCACAGCCTATTACAGACAGCTATATTCAGACCAAGTCACAAGAGCAAGAAACTAGAAAACCTATACTATACTGGACACTATACGCATCCAGGTATAGGTATGCCCATGTGCCTCATCAGCAGCCAAGTATTAACCAAGACCATAACCAAGCGTCACAAGGGAGGACCTGCCTAAGTGAACAGCCTCCATGAGACCATTTTCAAGAACGGCAGCAAAACCTACTACTATAGCAGCTTCTTCTTCCCACCCGCAGTCAAAGAAGACGTATTCAAGCTATACAGCTTCGTCAGAATAGCAGACGACTACGTTGATACGATTCCGCAAGAGAAACAAGAGTTCTATGACTTTAAGGACAAGTATCACCGTGCCTTGGATGGCGAGAAATCAGGTAACCTTGTGATTGACAGCTTTGTTGACCTTGTGCATAAACGTGGATTTGACCCCAAGTGGGTTGATGCTTTCCTCTATAGCATGGAGTCAGACCTCTACATCAACAGCTACGAGACCATGGATAGTCTCCTGAAATATCTCTACGGCTCAGCGGAAGTAGTAGGCTTGATGATGTCCAAAATACTTGGATTATCAGAGGAAGCCTATAACTCAGCTAGACACCTTGGACGAGCCATGCAGTATGTGAACTTCATACGTGACATAAACGAGGATCTCTATCTGGGGCGTAACTATTTCCCACGAAACGAGTTCATTGCGAATAATCTGCAGAGCCTTGAACCAGAGGATACCCGCCGGAACCCAGTTGGTTTTGAACGGTTTGTACGTACTCAGCTTCAAAGATTCAATACATGGCAAATGGAGGCAGAGAAGGGCTTCAAATACATTCCCAAAAGGTACCTGATTCCCATAAAGACCGCTAGCCAGATGTACAAATGGACAGCCAAGATAATCGAGCGCGATCCTTTCATTGTTTATATGCGTAAGGTGAAGCCAAGTATACCAAGAATAGTTGCCCAGATTGGATTAAACGCGGTATTACCATGACCCAGAGTGATCTAGACCTTGCTTACAGTGTTAGCAGGTTTAGGTTCTGGTTTTATCTCACTGGACCATTCACTGTTGGATGTATTTATGGGGCGTCGCGGTACCTTGACTTGTTGAATCTGCGTTTTTTCGTGTATTTGTTCTATTTTCTTGTTCCGGCTAACGTGTTTCTTTATGGGGTAAATGATTACTGGGACATGGAGACAGACCTACTGAACCCCAAAAAGGATGAAAAAGAACACAGAGTAGGTCTCGAGGAGAAAAAACGATTAACCAGAATACTGCAAGCAGTAGCCCTATTCAGCCTTTTTCTAGTTCCATTCATGCAGAGCATGGGTGAACGACTAATTTTCACTTTTTTTCTGTTTCTAAGTCATCAGTACAGCGCGAAGCCGTTACGGTTTAAAGAACGCCCAATACTGGACTCAGCTTCAAATATACTCTATATCATGCCAGGTATATTCGCATACTACTGGGTCACTGGACATCTACCCCCGGGGGTTATTCTCTTGGCTGGGTTTCTGCATACTTATGCGATGCACTTGTTCTCAGCTATACCAGACATTGAATACGATAAAGAGACTGGGATAACAAGCACAGCTGTTCTTCTCGGTAGAAAAGCCTCATTGATTCTCTGTTTATTGGCGTGGAGTGGGTTATCAGCTATTACTATTATCTTTGGAGGTGTGTCCCCTTTCAGGTTCCTTCCATTGGTTTATCCTTTGATGGTACTCAACTTGCTCATCCGAGACCAGAAAGTGGAGTCAGTTTACTGGTACTACCCATACATCAACATCGGACTAGGAGGACTCATGTTCCTACTGGAAGCAGTAAAGACCCCTTGGAGCTAACACTCGATTTCTCTCAGTATCCGGAGGGACTCGTCTATGTGTTTCTTCATATTGGTCTCGCTAGTGAAAATATACCTAATTACGCCTTGCTTATCGATGATGAAAGTGTATCTTCCCGGCAGCAAACCGAAGCCCTTGGTTGCCCCATAGAGCTTACGTATTTTGCCTCCTTTGTCGCTGAGAAGCCTGAAGGGGAAAAGATACTCGTCAAGGAACCGCTTATGTGACTCTACGCTGTCGCTGCTGACTCCAATCACCTCTGCGCCTAGGTCTGTAAAGTCCTCATAATTGTCTCTGAAGTGGCATGCTTGTGTAGTGCATCCCATTGAGAAGTCCTTGGGGTAAAAGAATAGTACAACGCTTGTTTTGTCACGGTAGTTACTGAGGGTTACTTGTTCTCCGTCTTGGTCCAGTAGGGTAAAATCTGGGGCAGATTCACCGATCCTAACATTCGGCATAAATAAACGGCTGCACGGCGGTTTATGTACCTAGACAAGTGTCGAACTTATCCATGCCCTGATAATTAATATTAAAAGGTTGACACCCGCATCCAAAGGTATGGAATGTGATATCCTCGTAGTAGGAGCAGGGATCATGGGGCTCAGCACAGCCTATCATCTGAAGAAAAAAGATCCCAGTAAGAACATAGTTGTAATCGATAAATACGCTGGACCTGGTCAGGGAAACAGCGCCAAGAGCGAGGGCGGGTTCAGAAACATGTTCACCAGTAGCACCAATTATCTATTGGCTGATACGAGCATCGACTGTTTCTTCCACATGCAAGAAGAGATGGGGTATGAACTCAAACTGGAGCCCATTGGGTACATGTGGCTCTTCAGCGAGGACCAGTACAATGAGATAGAGCCAGCATTAGAACACATGCGTGAAGAGGGCGTTGAACTAACTGTATATAATCAGGAGCAGCTGGGTGAGATGATTCCCGCGTTGATGACTGATTTTGGTGACGATGAGGAAGTCGAGTTACTCGGACTCAAGAACGTGGATTATGGTGTATTCGGCAAGAAATGTGGTAGCTTGGACGCTGATGCCCTAGTACGTGCATATGAGGCAGAGTTCATCAAACTCGGCGGCAAAGTACAGTACAACACAGAGGCAACAAAACTCCACGTAGACCCAGAGATGGAGCTAGGAATACCCGGTGAACCCTTTGTCTGGCAGAACAAGGTAATTACAGGCGTAGACACCAATAAGGGTGAGATCAAAGCCGAGACCACTGTTGTCGCCTGTGGTGTGTGGGCTTCAAAGCTCCTAGACCCGGTAGGTTTGGACAGCTATATGCGTCCAAAAAAGCGTCAGCTATTCGCCTTCAAGGACCCCACAGTAGAGCCCATAATGAAGACAACTGGGCTCAACAAAGAGGGAGCACTACCTTTGACTATACTACCAACTGCTGGAATACTGTTGAAGTCCGAGTTAACCGAGGGAAGCATCTGGCTTGGCTGCGCAGACTGGATACCACGAAAATTCGAGCTTGAGGAAGACCCTCAGGCAGAGGAAGACTACTACACCAACAACATCTACCACGCATTGGTCATGTACTTCCCCGATTTCGAGGACGTGCGGCCTATGAACAGCTGGGCTGGACAATATGCCATCAACAGCTTTGACGAGTCACCCGTCATTTACAAAGAAGAAGGGCTTGTCTATGTGGGCGCTGGAAGCGGAAGCGGCATCATGAAAGGCGACGCACTTGGACGGATAGCTTCTGCGCTTTACTATGGTGAGGAAGAAGCCGAGCTATATGGTGGACGAAAATTCAAGGTATCCGATCTAGGGGTACATCACAGAAAGATCGAGCCCGAAAAGTTCGTTATCTAGATATATTTCCAGATGGTATAGGCTCCAATTACCACCGCGAGGACACCCACCAGTATCCTCAACATTTTCCCATCAATCCTGTTAACGATTCTAGCCGCTAAAGGAGAGGCTAATATAACCCCCGCAGACATGATGGCTAATACCTGATAATCCACGTAGCCACCCATGACTAGGTACATGGCGAATCCTACGAGACTGACAGCTGACTCGCTGAGGGATTGAATGCTTACTGATTCTTTCTCGCTTATGCCTGATAGCATGGCGCCTGTGGTTATGATTGGTCCAAAGCCGCTGCCTGTTAATCCCTTGTTCAGTGATCCGATGAGGCTGATTCCCACCATCTTGTTCCAAGAGAACTCAGAGATAAGGTTCTTACTGTAAAGAACAACAGCACCTATAGCGATTACAAGTACACCTATGTAGAGCCCCAGAATCCTTTGAGGAATATTAAACGATATATATACTCCCGCTATAGCCCCTAATACCCCTAATCCAGCTGTGAACGCTGCAATCTTGAACGCCTTCCCCTTGAAGTCAAAATCTACATTATGCATCCGGTGATTCCAGATACTGCTACAGCAACCGCCCACAAATGAAGAAAACAAGACCGCTGGCACCGCCTCCTGAGGCGTGAACCCTATCACAAGCATCAAAGGGGTAACAGTAAAACCGTACCCCATACCGAGGCTAAGGTCGATTACCCCGCTCATAAACGCGAGTATGAATAACTCGACGATTTGTATTGGATGCGCCATATTTTTTCCTCGTTTAACTGAACCAGCGACCCATCATATAGGCTCCCACGAACATCATAGCTATACCTGCTAGCGCCGGTAGGTTTCCTATTCCTATGCTGCTTAAAGCTGCTCCGGGGCAGAGTCCGCTGACTCCCCACCCGATACCGAATATGATGGCGCCTATTATGGTGTTTTTTCCGAATATTCTGGTCCGGGGCTTGTACGCTTCACCGAGTATCGGTTTCTCAATGAATTTGGGTACGATGTTTATGGCGATAAAGTTGATGCCAGCCGCACAGCCCATCAGTACAAGCAAACCTAGGTCTTCCAGCTTCAGGAAACTGAGAACAATCTCGGGCTTACTCATACCGCCGGCAGCTAAACCAGCGCCAAAAATCAAGCCACCTATGAACAATACTATGTTTTTCGGCTTCATATCCCAAAAACCCCCAGAATGTTGACGGTGATAATACCCACTAATATGAACGTGATTACAGCGTATAGGCTTGTGGCGCTGAGTGACGCCAGTCCACTTATGCCGTGTCCCGATGTACAGCCGCTACTAAGCCGTGTACCGAATCCTACGAGGAAACCCCCTATGATGAACCTCCAAAGGGGAACACTGCTTACCCATAAACCCTCAGCCGAGACTGTGACGGTGTAGATGAGTGCCCCCAGTATGATCCCTGCTGCGAAATAGAGCCTCCACTCACGGCTATCCAGATATGTTCGTCTCTGGAAGAAGGGGCGCTTCACAAAGTAGGATAATGTGCTTGTGAAGAATGTGCTCTGTGTGGCGTGGGTGCCTGTGATAATATACACTGAAGCCACCGCGATTCCGATTAAAACTCCACCCACTATGTAGGGCATCAATCCTAGTGGGAACAGGTTCTGAGTTAACGTGTTTTGCGCTACTAATGTTTCTAACATCCGTGTTTACTCCTTATCTCTTCAAGCTTAGACTTGAAGTCTTCAATATTATAATAACCGACAAATGTACCGAGATGCTCGCCATTACAGAAGACTGGGACAATGGGTGTGGTATCGATTTCAAACTCCTCAGCACTACGCAGGTTCTCCATGCTCGCAAGCATATTCATTGTGAGAAACGTTGCCTCTGGGTAATCTTTTGTTAACTGCTCAAATACTGGTTTGAACGCGTCACATTGGTCGCAGCGTTTTATCCATATCAATAGGAGTACGAGGTTTCCCTGCTCGACGTAGGAGTCTAGTTGTGCCTCGTTTATCTCGATAATCTCTGTCATGAAAAAAGCTTGGGAATGGCTTGTAATAAAGTTGGGATTATTAGACCGTGGGATAACCCGCGTTAACCCAGCTTGTCATGCCGCCCATCACGTTATGGAGGTTACCCACCCCATGTCTACGCAATATACTCGACGCAAAACCTGATCTCGTACCCGATTTGCAGATCACAGCGATAGGCTTGTCTCTTGGAATCTTGTCAAGGTTCTCACCGACTAGTCCAGCGTAGAGGTTGATGCTGCCGTCGATGTGACCAGACTCATACTCTTCGATGCTTCTGACATCAAGTACTGTCCAGTCTTCCTTGTCCAATTTCTCCTTAAGCTCAGGAGTAGTCATTATTCCGAGACGTTCAATTGGACGCGCCGTCAGGTACCATGATACCATGCTTGGGTTCAGATAGCCCTTGATGTTATCATAGCCCATGCGGGCGAGACCAGTAACAGTGTCTTTTAGCTCAGCTATGTTGCCCAATATCAATAGGATTGGCTTATCATAGGGTAGCACCCAGCCAGCCATTCCTAGTCTAGCCATGGATATATTGTAGCTGTCTTTGATGTAGCCTGATGCATATGATGGCGGTGGACGTGTATCAATCACTACTGCTCCTTCCTTGAGTTTTCTCTCAAAGGCACCCGGGGACATGGATTTGATGGTTGGTCCCAACCCATACTCTGGTGGTCCATGGAGGTTGTATTTCTCCATCATCTTGAAGTAAGGCGCATAGTTGTGGTGTTCCTCGGATTTCTGTTTGATAAACTCCTCACGGCTAAGCTGCAGCCATGGGTTCATCTTCTTCTCCAAACCAAGGGTACTATCCTCACGGTTGGCTATCTTTGCTCCACAGACTGATCCGCTGCCGTGAGCCGGGCAGATGATAACATCATCCCCCAAGGGTAGAATCTTCTCATGGATGCTTTCATAGAGCCATGTGCTCCACTTTACCTTGTTCTCTGGTCCACCGAAGTCGGTTCTACCAGTGTCACCGATGAATAATGTGTCTCCGGTGCATACTAGTACCGGGTGGTCTCCTGTCTCTAGGTCAGTCACCGCGTAGCTTCTGCATCCCGGTGTGTGTCCGGGTGTGGCTAGGGCTGTTATCTTGAGGCTGCCTACTCTGAACTGGTCGCCGTCCCTGGCTACGTTGCCGTATTCCCATGCGGGCCAGTCGCCGTGGTATATCTCGGCTCCTGTTTGTTTGGCTAGTTCTACGCTGCCGATGACATAGTCCTCGTTTCTGTGGGTCTCGAAGACGTATTTGATGTTGACTCCGTGTTTCTCGGCTAGTTCTAGGTATTGCTGTATGTCCCTTGTGGGGTCTACGACGAAAGCTGTGTTCCCGCTTCCTATGAAGTAGCTGAGATGGGAGACTACGTCTGATTTGAGTCTCTCATATATCATGATTGATATTTCGTAGATGGTGGTTAAAAAAGGTGGCAATAACCAGAAAAATAGGGGTGTTTAGCGGTTTTTAACCCCAGATACTACGCCCTCAACAAGCCGGTACACAGACTTCAAACCCTTACGTTCAGTGTCGCGGCTCCATGGATAACTCGCCATGCCGTATCCCTTCACGTTAGGGTACTCAAACATGACTTCAAGAGCCTCCGCTAACTCATCAGCTGTAGGACCGTTCTCCACTGGCAACCCTGCGCCGGGTATGTCATCTGGGTCTAGTATGTCTAGGTCTACGTGTACGTAGACGATGTCGGTGATTCTGCTGAGTCTATCTATCTCCATGTCTATGGCTGGGCTGAGTCGTTTGACGTCTTCAACGGTGATCTGGCTGATCTGATGCTTGTCTATCAAGTACTGTTCCATGGGATCAGTGTCCCTGACGCCCACCATGGTGACATAGCTCATGGGAAGAGGTGGCTCCAAGCCACTAGCGCGTCTAATATGATGTAGACACTGTCCTGTGCTGATGGCGACAGGCATCCCGCCCATCATGCCGCTGAGGCTGGTCTCGGGGGTGTTAAAGTCGCCGTGGGCATCAATCCAAACCAAGCCGACTCTGAGTGGCTTCCAGTCTGGTCCAGCGCGTTGATGTCCCGCCAGCATACCCATCAATCCGTTGCAGTTAGCCATCAAGCCAATAGGTAGTATGTCTGCTTTGATCTGGTCTGCTACTATGTCTGCTAGGTGGTTGTTGGCTAAGCCTAGTCTGTATCTGAGTCCGTATCGTTTGTCCTCCTCTGGGGTGAGTTTGGCTTCTTTGATCTCAGCCACCGTGCATCCCCAGTCCTCGAGGTGCTTCAATAATCCACCTTTCTCCATGACGTCTGGGCCCTCATCGTATTCCTGTCTGCCAAAGTGTCCACTATAGGGTTGTTTCGCTAAACCTACCTTCAATATTAGTCACCACTGGGTGCGTGTGATGAAATAAAAGATGTATGTGAAAAAAGGAGTTTAGTATCTTCTACGGTTGTCTCGTCCGCGGTTTCCGCCGCGTCCATATGGTCTGCGCTGGTACTCGACCTGCTGGTCACTGATGTTGTTCTCCAACTCAACCTCGTCAAAAGGTGCCTCTTCCAAAACCTCGTAGTTGCCATACTTGCCTAGGTTCAGCCTCATGCTGCCCCTGAAGACATTGATGTAAGCATTATCGAGCTGCAGAATCATTTCTTCATCTATCTCGTCGATAGCCTCATCCCATAAAGTCAGGTAAACGCTACCTGTCTCATCAGCGACAAGAGCCTCACATACTGTGTGGCTGCTGTTGTCCTTACGGGAGGTTACTTCCCGCGGTTCACCGATGCTGATGACCTTGGCGACCGTGTATACTTTCCTTGAGTAGCTCTTTAAATCCCCAATTTTCATCTGGGGCTCTTCTTCGTAGTCTGACATAACCAATATCTCACAATGGTCTAATGAGATGAAACTCTATACGCGTAAAAGGGTTCCCATCCCCCCAGAGTTCAAATTAGTGGAGGGGGTTGAATACCCATGAATGATCTAAGGGGCAGCTTCCCAGTAACTAGCCGCTTCAAATACCTGAACACAGCGAACCATGGACCCCCCAGCACCCACGTAAGAAAAGCCATCGAAGATTTCCTCGCTGACTGGGACAGCCTCAGCCGCAACGGCGACCACAAAGTAGAACTAGCCAACCAAAGCTTCGCAAAACTCATCAAAGCCACCCCAGAGGAGATCGCCTGCCAACCAAACACAAGCAGGGGACTAGCTACAGTAGCCGCCTCCATCGACTTCAAGCGGGGGGAGAACGTGATTGTGAATGACTTGGAGAACTGGGCGAACGTTTACCCTTGGACCCTACAATCAAAACGGGGGGTTGAGGTAAGAATAGTCAACGCCCGGGACAAGGCGATCCAGCTTGAGGGCATTGAGAAGCAGATCGATGACAAGACAAAGGCGGTTTCCAT
>Ga0180432_10008100_pt1 | contig 13194 bp, 16 predicted proteins | sample SS_ome_10_FD_132414 | JGI IMG/M metagenome (GOLD analysis project Ga0180432, IMG submission 132414) | Hypersaline lake sediment archaeal communities from the Salton Sea, California, USA - SS_1_MS_2 metaG | ecosystem: Environmental > Aquatic > Non-marine Saline and Alkaline > Hypersaline >...
CATCATGGTTGGATATTGATGGGTGAGAGGGGTGGGAAACAGGTCTCTGGCTTTGATTATGGGAATAGCCCATATGATGTAAAGGATGTTGACTTCACAGGATACAGTGTTATCCAGACCACCAGTGCCGGTACAAATGGGTTGTTCAATGCGTATGGAGCCGAGGAGGTTCTACCTGGAAGCTTTGTCATGGCTGACGCTATCGTGGATTACATCAAGAGAAGGGACCCTGAGGAGGTTAGCATTGTTGCGATGGGGTGGGGCGGATTGGAGAAGGCGCCTGAGGATGAGTCGTTTGCTGATTATGTTGAGGAGAAGCTAAATGGGGAGGAGCCTGATTTTGAGGCTATGAAGAAGCGTATCAGGGTGCATCCGCAGGGTGCAAAGTTCTTTGATAAGAAACAGACTGTCTTCAAGGAAGGGGATTTTCACTGTGCTATGGACTTGAACAGGTTTGATTTCTGCCTCAAACTAGTCAAAACTGAGCAGCCGTATATGGTGAAGGTGTAGCGGTAGATTCATTTCCCGGGTTTCTTTCTGTATATTATTTGAGATGAAGGTCTCAAATGTAATGGTAAAAAACCCGATAATGGTAGACCCTAATACGCCATGCAGCAAGATCGCTCAAATTATGAGGGATAACAAGATCGGCTCACTGATAATAGAAGAAGAGGGAAAACCAGTAGCCATAGTGACTGAGCGGGATCTGGTGCATAGACTGCTTGCAGAGGGCAGAGACCCAAAGAAGTGCACTGTCGCTGAGGTATACAGTAAGCCTGTTGTAGCTGTAAGCATTCACGCTGATGTGGATATGGCTGTAGATATCATGAATGACTACAAGATCAGGCGCATCGTGATAGTGGACGACAAGGATAAAGCAGTGGGCATATTGACCACAGACGACTTGGGCAAGCAATTGAGGGAGATGAGCGAGGAACTAGCCATCAAATACATCACCATGTCCAGAAGACCCTAACCCCCTATTAGGTCCCAGATGACGCCTGTTGGGTCCCTTAAATAGAGTTTCCTATCCCGCTCAATCAGTAAAGTGCAGGGATTCTCCCTCCTCGACATAGAAGATTAAGTGCCCTCTATTGTAGACCCTGTGATTTAGCTGGGTTAATGGTTTGCAGATTGTTTAAGGTGTAGATAGCTAAAAGAGGGCTATAGAAAGAGTTACATATTGTTTATAGCAAATGTATAACTACAAAATCCTATATTGTACCATATAATACAGTATAATATTCTATAACAAAGAGAGAGATCCGAGATGGTAGAGTTCTGTGACCGTTGTGGAAGCTTCATGAAGCAGTCCCTCAACGGATACGAGTGCCCCCGATGCGGCTGGGAGAAAATAGCCATGGTGATAGAGGTCAAGACAGGCCCAGCCACAGAGGCAGAACCAGTCTATGTAATGTCAGGGGTGGACAGCGCCATCAAGGTAAACCGCAGATGTCCTGAATGCGGCAACAACGAGGCATACCACAACATAACTGTAGCCCTCGGTGAACACGCTGGAGTCAACACCGACCGCAGCGTGGAGCGCTTCAGATGCACAAAGTGCGGTCACACTTGGGTAGAGAATTAGCTTGGAGCTACCATTACGTTAATCGGTATTCCTTCCTCGATGCTCTTGGATACTACGCAAAAGTCCTCGAATAATCCCATGCATCGGTCATACTGGCTCTGATAGGTCTCTAGGTCTATATCTGGGTTGATCTCTATGTTTACCTCGGAGATCCTCCATCTTCCTTTATCGTTTCGCCTCATCTTGCCCTCAACATGGGTCTCTATCGCTCCTACCTCTGCTCTGGCTTTCTGGAGACAGAACATTAGACTGGCTGTTAGACAGTTGCCCATGGCTGCTGCTAGCACCTTGGAGGCGTTGGGCCCCCTGTTTGTGCCAGTGGGTTTGGGTTCATCCATACAAAAATTATCCATATCTGGTATGCCAAAGTCTACTCTGAATACAAATCCTTCTTCTCGCTTCATTGATACTTTGAAGGTTCTCTCTTCGTCACTCATGTGAATCATATACAGAGCGGTGAATGAAAAATAAACTCATCGCAGATCAGGCTTCTTGGAAACTGTTAAGGCAGAGAATCTGAGTGAATATCCTATGTCAGATATGAGACGCAAGGAGAAAGAGATCAAGGACAAGGTCGTTGTCGAGGAAGTATTTAGGCAGAATGATGTGGGTCGCCTAGCCACAGCGGTAGATGGGGAGCCATACATAGTTCCCATGAACTTTGCATATATCAGCGACAAGATTTACCTCCACTCCCATAAGGATGGGAAAAAGATCAAGGATATACAGAAGAATCCCCGGGTATGCTTCGAGGTAGATAGTGGCGAGATAGTTACTGGGGAGAACCCATGTGATTTTAGCTGGAGGTACAGGAGCGCAGTGGCTTATGGGGAAGCCAGAATAGTGGAGTCCAAGGAGGAGCGACTCAAGGCATTAAGGTTGATCAGTGAGAAGTATAGCTTCGGGAAGGGAAAGTTGATTACTCCTGAGCTTATGGAGAAGTTTGATCACCTCTGGTTAATCGAGATCAATGTGGATAAGATGACTGGTAAGATGAGCCCAGCCCCCAATAAGGGTTAGTTAATACTAACCACTCCAGACTTTGTACCAGCGAGCAAAACTTCTTTTCTGCCACTCAGGGCGATCAGTTGGATACAGCTCACGATAGGGATACGAGACCGCTTCTTCTTCGGTTCCTCCTTCCTCTATCAAGCCCCGCATTATCCATCTGACCTCTTTCATCCACTGGAGCTGTTTTTGGACCTCTTCTTTATCGCATACTGGTCCATGCCCCGGGATAATGGTATCAATATCCATCTCAAGCATCCTCTGGAAAGCCTCGATCCATTCATCAGGATTAGCACTTGGGTCACCCGCCCAGGGGAACCTTTCAACGAAAAGCAGATCACCGGCAAAGAGAAGCTTATCATCTGGAACATAAACGATGCTGCTGCAGTCTGTATGACCCGGCAGGTAGATGAACTCAACGCCATCCTGCTCCCACTTATCAATGAAAGTAGTGGTAGGCATTACTATCTCAAGTCCCTCAAAGAGCCACCAACGATCTGGGGCATCCTGCTTATAGGTGTCCAGCATCTTCTCAAGGTTTCCGGGAGCCCACTCATTTTCGAGGTTGGCTTCCATCTTCTCATATAGGCGCTTGTGGCTCACGATCTCAAGGTCCTTGAATATCATGTTTCCGAAGACATGATCCCCGTGAATATGGGTAAGCAGCAGATGAGAGAGAGGCTTTTCAGTTGTTTTTGTTATGGCTTCCCTGAACTTGCGCGCTGAGCCCGGGTACTGGGCGTCCACCACCAATACCTTATCATCTAGCTCGATTATGCCTACGTTGCCTCCTGTTTTCCCATCCCAGTTGGCGTAAACCTTGTCTGAAACCTTATGGAGTCTCATAAAATCACATATTATTGCATGGATTAGGTGCAGATAAGCCTTCAGAAAGGATAGGTTTTTCAGACGAGGCACGGTGTGCATGTTACCATGAGTATCCAAGAGAAGATCAGGGCAATCGAGGAAGAGATGGCTCGAACCCAGGTCAACAAGGCGACCAACCGCCACCTAGGGGTACTCAAGGCTAGGATCGCCCGCCTCAAAGAGCAGGAAAGGGAGCGTATCGAGAGGGGCAAGGGACAGGTTGGAGAAGGGTATACTGTCCGTAAGGATGGTGATGCAACTGTTGTTCTTCTTGGTTTGCCCAGTGTGGGTAAGAGTACACTGCTAAACCACCTGACTAACAGCAACAGCAAGGTGGGAGCCTATGATTTTACTACCCTCACAGTTATCCCGGGCATTCTGAAGTATCGTGGAGCCAATATACAGGTGCTTGACATCCCAGGCATTATTCGTGGAGCCAGCGAGGGCAAGGGGCTGGGGAAACGAATCCTTAGTACTACTAGGAGCGCTGACTTGCTCTTGGTGATTGTTGATGTGTTCAACCCGGATATCCGTGAGGTTCTACTCGATGAGATAAGGAACATAGGTATCAGGCCAGATGAGAATCCCCCAAATATCATTATCGAGAAACGTGGCTCTGGGGGGGTCGTCATAACAGATATGGTGGGGATGACTCAGATGGATAAGGAGGGTATGAAGACTATCCTCCGGGAATACAGGTATCATAACAGCAGGGTTGTGGTCCGTGAGGATGTTGGGTATGACAAGTTTGTTGATGTGCTTCTCAAGAACACGGTGTATATTCCAACGTTGACCGTGGTGAACAAGATCGATATGGTGGATAATGAGTGGGTAGAAGAACTAAAAGACCAAGCAGATTATGATTGTGTTGCTATCAGCGCCGACAACGACATCAACCTAGATATGCTAAAAGAGAGAATATTCAAGAAGCTAGACCTCATCAGGATCTATCTTCGCCCAAAAGGCGAGAAACCAGACTTCGAGGAACCCCTAATAGTCAGGAGAGGCAGCACGATTGAGAACATCGCGGACAAGATCCATGGGGATCTGAAGAAAGATCTGCGATTTAGTAGGATCTGGGGAAAGAGCGCCAAGTATGGTGGCCAAAAAGTAAGCTTGAGTCATCGACCAGTGGACGAGGATATACTCACATTCTACTAGGATACATAGAACCCTGCTTCTGGGCTTTCCATCTTTACCTCGACCATCGCTCTCATGGTGTTGATAATGTCTGGGTGGAGCCTTGCTACATCTACGAGACTGACGATCCCGAGCACATTGTAGGATTCCTCACTTTGTTCTAGGATGGGTAGTTTCTTTATTTGATTTACTAGCATCATTTCCACCGCGTTCTCCAACGGAGTATCGGGTGCAACAACGATAACGGGTTCGGACATAACATCACATACCGGGACCTCGGATGGATCCAGACCCGCGCAGACTATCCGGGTGATTATATCCCGCTCGGTGAGTATGCCCTTCAAACCCTCTTCAGAGAAGACCAGTAAGCTACTGATACCGAATTTTGCCATCGCCCTCGCTGCATTCTTCACAGAGTCGTTAACGTCTGTCGTGATTACTCTCTCGGTCATTACATCGTTAACTGTTAGCACCAATCTATTCTCCATGTTCTGGGTTTATTTTTTGTTAAAAGCGATTATGGATTGTTATTAGGGGTGAACGCTTTACCTTGTTTTTAGCATATTGAGTTCAATCTCAGATAGTACCCTCTCGGGTAGTTTACTCAAATGCCTCACCGAGGGCTGCGTGAGTTACTTGGATGGCGTCATCCTTTTTGGACAAGATTATGGTTTTCCTCCACGCAGGGTCTTCCTCGGGGTGGTCCAGTCTGAAGTGGGCGCCCCTGCTCTCTCGACGCTCCATGGCTGCCCTGATGATGAACTCGCAGACGTCTAACGACATGATGAGTTCCAGTGCACTCAATAGCTGTTTTCCGGGTTTTGCGAGGATGCTTCTTGTTGAGTCTCTTATCTCGCTGAGTCTCGTGTATGCGTCTACGAGCAGGAAGCTATCCCTGATTACACCAACATTGTTCCACATATTATCCCGGACAAGACCCATCAAGGTAGGTGGGGTATAGCCAACATCCCTTGAGGCAAGGTGCTCATAATACTCAATCTCTGATTCAGCCAGATCATCTAATTCTACAAGCTCCTTTGATTGAATATACTCAACAGCCTTCTTGGCAGCCCTAACCGCGAAAACAGTGACATCAGTCAAAGCGTTTCCACCATGCCTGTTCGCCCCATGGATGCCACCCATAACCTCACCGGCAACCAGTAGTCCGGGTACTCCGGTTTCTCCATCTGGGTTGGCGACAACGCCCCCCATGGTGAAATGGCTTAAGGGGGCTATCCTGATGGGGCGCTCATGGGCTCGAAGCTTCTTAACATAGAAATCATAGTCACCCATACCGTACCTGTCTCCGGGTTTACCATTCTTAACCACATCTCGGGCATCCAGCATGACTGCTCCATCAACACCCAACCCATCGTGAACCTCGCGCATCATGGCTCGTGAGAGGAGATCGCGACTCTTGGCTATGTAGGGTCTCTCGGTTACATTGTGTTTGGCGGGGATATCCTCACCTGTAGTATTGATAATCTTGCCTTCCCAGACAACCTTTCCATCAACCAGCAGGTTTGGTGCACCGGGCTCAGCCAAAGCCAAGGGGAAGAACTGACAGAACTCCATGTCTCTCAGGCTTGCGCCTGCCTCGATGGCTAGAGTGTACCCGTCTCCCGTGGTTCTCAGGGGGCAATCTGTTCGCTTGAATAATCCTCCTGCTCCGCCTGATGCGAGTAGTACTGCTTTTGTCTGGAATATTACGGGCTGTTCTTCTTTGCTGCTGTACCCTACTGCGCCTACTACTGTGTCTTCTTTCTTGAGAAGCTTGGTTATTATGACGTTCTCGATGAACTCGACGCCGAGACCCCTGATGTATTTGACCATGGGTAGGGTGATGCCCTGACCCAGCTTGGTGTCTGGTCCACCGACGTGAATACCTCCACGTCGCACATTCACCACACAGCCAAACCTATCCAATTCGAGCACCCTCTCGCCGCCCTCATTCACGAGCACCTCGACCAGTGCAGGGTCATTCAATCCCTTTCCAGTGCTTAGGGTCCTCTCCCTATGCTCGTCCACACTCATACCTCCTACAGCGGCGAGGTAACCGCTACCGGCGACAATGGTACAGTTGTTGTATCCCGCTGGAGCCTTGGAAACAATGACTACTTTGGCTCCGTTTTCATGGGCTTCGATGGCTGCTCTGAGCCCTGCACCACCAGTGCCTATTATCAAGATATCAGACTGAACGTGAATAACCATACCAACATAGGATACATTTAGGGTTTTAAACGGTACCCCAAAAAAGAAACACAATCACTCAGCCAAGTAAACCCTTTCGAGGCAGAATTCCTCTGCTGATTCCCGGGTCAAGACAGGCTCTACCCTGAGCCGGGGGTCAAACTCTGTGAGGGTTGCCTGAATGCTTGGTAGTGTTAGGTGTGTGCATAGTCCATTGAGGAACATACCGCAGTCAACCCCCACATCTAGAAACGCCTCAAAGAAGGGACAGCGGTTGATGAGGAATGTGACGCTTTTTTCATCCTGTTTGTGTATATTGATCTCGGCTCCAGCGTCCTCCATGAACCGCTTGTAGACCTCGGCGCCTATCTCTATGCTGGATAAGCCTTGGGGGAGTTTTCGTTTTAGTTCTCGGGCTACTAGTACTCCTTGTCTTTTGCATGCTTCTTCAAGCATTTCAAGGGCTTTGTCTGTGCCCAGTTGTTCGATTACCTTCATCACGTAGAGTATCTGGAGATCATAGGCTCGCCTTACACCATCGAACATAAACTGAACCACTATCTGGTTTGGTTTAAGGGTTTGGCAACCAGCCTTTTTTTATTTCCTGATGCGCTGATATGGTGGATGAAGGGCAGATCAATCATTGAATCGGTGGTTGTTTTCAGTATACTCCAGATTGTATTATTGTTACCTGATGGAGTGAGAAGCCTTGTCCGCTGGGAGAACCGGGCGCTGGGTGGAAGCTACTTCACAGGTGCCTTGATGGTTGCCCTCGGGCTCTTCATGATCATATTTCGCCGCTACGAGTTCAACGAGATGGGCGTAGCCACTATGAACTGGCGAACCAGCGTTAACTATGGAGCTAGAGGCTGGATATTCTTCATAATACCCCAGTATATTCTGTCATTCATCTTGGCTTGGGGCGTCAGCTACAAAGATAGCATAGAGCTAGCTGGATTACTCGGAGGTATAATAGTTATCGCTGCATTCATCATGGCTAGGAGAAACGAGGCGAAGCCAGTAACCAACACGAGGCTGCTAGTCATTGGTGCGATACTCTTGTCTCCACTTGTGGTCAGGCTCATCTATGAGGACTTTTCACTTGGTTTAATGAAAGAGTTCATCTGGAATATCTTGGTCGGGGGATTCGTGGAGGAGTTCTTCTACAGGGGATACATCCAGTCCAGCATCAATCTTGAATACAAGCGAGACTGGAAACTAGGCAAGATAAGCTTTGGACCCGGATTACTGGTCTCATCACTACTCTATGGGCTTGGTCGTGGGCTCAGAACCATCAAGCCATGGAAAGGCGCTTACCCGGTCTCTTGGAGCTGGACACTTTTCGCTTTCACGGTTGGCTTTTTCTATGGTTTGATACGTGAATCCTCAGGAGACATAATCGGCTCTGGCACCGCAAACAGCCTGATAGACGCCATAGGTGAAGCCATAGTCAGTTAAAAGAGTGAGGAAACCTCCTCAACAAAGGCTTGTTCTACTGCGAGGGTTACCTTTGCAGAATCAGCGTATATCCTGTGAACCCGTTGGTCGAGTAGTAGCTCTGGTATGCGAGCCTTGACTTGGTCAATGTTTCTCCCCTGCAAGGTCACCAGCCTGAGGTTCTCCTTGAGGCTGATCGCCTTCAAACCATAACGTGGCACAAGCTCATGGAGAGACTTCAAAGCAATCAAAGCATCATGGGTAAAGCAGACACATAGGCTATTTTCACAAGCCTCAAAACTGTGGATTATACCACCGATGGAAGCTAGCCGATCAACCGTGTCTTTCACCACGTGGCTCTTGGATGCATCTTCACCAACAAGGGAAACCTCGTGGATTGCCTCATCAGAGACCAGTATATCTAGTTCTGGTATCTCGCCATTCAAGACCGTGCCTGTCTCTGAGAGCCCCTCACCCTTGGATATGATCCTTATGTTAAGCTCAGGGTTCTTGTGCCTGAAGACTTTGTCGTGGATAACCTTGGCGCCCCCACTGCTCAAATGATAAGCATCCTTGATTGATAGTTCATCAAGCTTCTCCGAGGCAGGTACAAGATTCGGATCAGCAGAGAAGACTCCTCCAACATCCTTCACAAGCACAAGCTCATCAGCGCCAAGACACCGGGACAACACCGTCGCAGTAGTATCAGTACCACCTCGACCCAAAGTAGTAACCATACCATTGAGACTCCTCCCCACGAAGCCACAGACCACCGGCGTGATACCACGCTCCAATAAGGGTTTAAGGCTCAGGCTCACAGCTCTCCTGCACTCACCCAATAGGGGCTCAGCGTTACCAAAGACATCATCAGTGATGATGGGCCAACCCGGAGAATCCACAGTAAACTCCTCTGAGGGAACACCCATGAGCTCCAAGGCAGAGGTGAATAATCTAGTGCTCTGCTCCTCCCCCAGCCTGATTATGTGGTCCTGCACAAACCTAGGAGTATTCTGGTTGATTGACTCGGTGGCTTCTAAAAGCTGATCTGTCACCCCCTTTAAGGCGGAGACCACTACGACCACCCGGTTTCCTTTTTCTATCTCGGTTTTCACCTGTTGGGCTGCTTCTCTTATTCCCGAGCCATCGCAGAGCACTGAACCCCCATACTTAACGACGAACAAACTACACATCAAAGATCGCCTCCACTGCGACAATCTGAGGTAGCACCCCACCTGTAGAGACTCTATCATCCCGTATAGCAAGTGCTCCATGAACCCCCCTGATAACCAGAGCCGCGTCAACACCAGCCTTCACATCAAACCCGGGTTCACCTAAAACCATGTTAGCAGCAGCGGTTGCAGCTGCGTCTGCCAGACCAGCGTTTTCCGCGAAGACCGTGACTGTATCCGAATCCCCCATGCTAAAGGCATGGCTATGCCTACCAGAGCTTGTGGCTACCCCGCAAGGAAACTTTGATACATTGAACCCAATCCTCTCAGAGAGGGGATTATTTCCAGCCCCAACAGAGACTATTATTGGTCTGTCAGAGTAGAGGACTGCCTCGCCCCCATTCTCCACAATGGCAACAACTGCATTATTCTTGATCATGGTCTCTGCTGCCAAATCCGCGAAAACCCCTGCAACAGCAGCCATAGGTCCAACTCCAGCCTTCTTTGACACCTGAACCATTTGTAGAACCACTTCTGAGGCATCAACCACATCGACTGGCTCCAAACTGTGCTCGAAACTTGGATTAGCTCTGATATATTCCAAGAGCAAACGTCTCTGTTCCCTGATGCAATCCAGAGCATCTAATATTGCTGGAGGGTGATCTGTGATGATAACCCCCCGGGTCTCACCTATCTGATATTGGTGTCTGGTTAAGCCGGGTTGTTGGCTTATTTGGTTAGATGTAGGGCTCTTCTCGGACAGGCATCCAAACATAAGCTACATGTCACTCCGTTGCATTTCTCTGGGTCCAACCCTATGGAGTGGTCGGGTGCATGATAGAGAGCATCGTTTGGGCAGAGACTCACACAGGCACCACACTCGATGCAGAGTTCCTCGTCTTTCTCGATCAAGCTGCTGACATCAACGATGACTCCCTTGCTCCTGAAGGCATCAATGATGGTCTCAGCGGTCCTGCTATCGATATCGACCAGCATCTCACCGCCCAGAGGCGTTATCCGTGCACTCAGTATATTGACGGGAGTCTTGTGATCGATGATGATCTGGCTGGTAACAGGCTCCTGTACAAGGTCCTTGTTGAACCGCAGCAATACACGTACCAAGCCTAGTCACCGTCCTCCACGGGGTGCTTCATAGGACCAATCGATGTATCCAGTGGCAACCTCTCAACTGGCTTGGTTAAAGTGAAGCTGCCTTCCTCGATCCAGCGTTTAAGTTCATTGCTTATCTTGTACGCCTGCTTGAGGCTGGACATGCTGGTTACCTTGACGCTGCGTCCATTGATCTCTACCTTGCCTGATTTAAGCTCCTCATAGTTGGTCTCCCTGAGTGTAGGTCTGCTCCTACTTGGGACACCATAGTCTACTATGTCTGTTGGTATGTCCTTGTCCCTGATGGCGACTTTTTCTACGATGCCCTTGTTCAGTATGGGGATCGGGATGCCTAAGCCAATGTATATGCTGGGTCCATACTTGGTGAAAGAAGCTCCATTGATGTACTCTGGGCTCATCTGCTTGGCGTCACCCTTCACCATCAAAGTACCAAGCTGCCCACGGGGGTTATGCTGGGTACCCTCACCAAGAATATAACCCGGGGCACCACCAAGGAAAATCCGTGTTCCCAATCCTATGGTCTCATAGTCTGGGTCATTGTTCAGTGGACTGATCTCGCCTGCTCCGCTGTAGGTGGCGTTCCTGTATCTCGGCAATAATTTGCCCATGTATGTGTAGATGGTCTCGTCTCTGCCGTTGGTGGCGCAACTGTATCGCTGGTACCCGTTCCTAAAGTTGAGCAAAGTGAACTGGTTCAGGTCATCCTTGGTCAACTTGGTCTCGACTCTGGTACGTGGATAACAATCAGTGCCATACGCTGTTGCCCTGAAATCCACCTCTTTCCCAGCGATCAAGTCCTCGATAACATGACCACCGCCATACTCGAAGCCCCTAGTCTCAGAAGCCACAGCAGCTCCAATGTAGAGGTCTACTGCTGCGCCGGGGTGGGGTATGGGCACATCGTTTATCCATGCCTTGTCTATTTTTATTGGTGGCTCTGCGTGTCCCACGTTGATGAGGGCTCCGCTGCTGCACATGGCACCCTGAGTGCCTGTGGTTACTACATCAACCTCATCGTATGCGACTTGTATGCCGCTGCTCTCCACCAGTTCCTTCATCTGGGCGACGGTTAAAACCTGTACATCGCCGTTCCTGATCTTCTTGTTGATCTCTTCAACGGTTCGTGTCTGGTTATGGGGTTTGAGTTTAATATTCCTCCATTACATTACCACTTGTACCCTCTATTCCTAGATAAATATCCTCTTGATGTTTCTATTCCCAAGGGAATAATATTACTGGGTTGTGGGTAGCGGATAAACACACACAGCGGCATAAATGATCTATAGGGTTTGAGGTTCTCAGTGAACACAGTGGGCTCAAAGAGTATATCGATGCCATTCAGGGCACTAGCAGAGGCACTTCCACCCATAGCCGAGACCATCCAAAAGTACCGCATCATATACATCGGATACCTTGTCTCGATGGCAATATTCGTAGCGACCAGTGTGTTTGAGGTGTTTGATGCACCGGGTTTGATTAACTTCCTTGATAACTATAATCTGGACAAGATCATCTTCGCCACCATGCTCTTCAGCGTATTCATGATCATCTATTTTGTACGGGAACAAGAGAAGATGAAGTACAGACAACATCTTGAAGAGCAGAAAAGGGTCAAGGAAGGGGTATGGCTTGCTGAGCAGGAGATCAGGAACCAGATCATATTGATTAATCAGGCTACACACATCGCCGAGAAGAAAGGCGAACTCGGCATGGAAATGATAAACATCATCAGAGAGAACACAAAGAAGATGGAGAAACAGTTAGAGTTGCTCCAGCAATCTGATGTTGATCCGAGGCACTATACCGGGATTCTCAACCTAGAGTAGGCTAATCTGAGATTTTATTTAACCCCAATCAAGATACTGTGTTTAGAGAGATTCTAATGAGTAAAAAAGAGAGCCCAAAGAATAAACTGACAGAACAATTGATTGCGGAGATCGAGGGAGGAAAAGACGCCCAGTGGACCATAAGATATCATGCCCCGGATCAGGAGTATGAGGGAAAGCTCTGGAACATCGCCAACGAGGGATATTATACTGATATGGATAAACTAGTTAAACTAGGAGAAAAGGTTGAGGCGACCCCTCACTATCGATTATTCAAGAACATCAAGTATGTACAAGCTCCAAATGGTGAAACCCTGAAGGGGGATTTCATGAACGTTGCAGCATTCTTCAACAATTTTGCCACTGAGAGCCTCAAGAGCAAGAAAGTTCAGGTGCTTCTTCTCCCCAGTGATGATGATGCTGAGACAGGGGTACGTCTGATAGCCTCTAATGATAAGGAGATGGACTCTGATATGCTGGATACCATACTCGATGTGCTCATGAATAAGCACGGTCATGTGATAGAGTTCTATCTCTGGGGCATGCAAGAATAGGGGGGAGGGGGGGGTCACCCATCCCAGCGAAAACCAGACCTATTTATCAAAAAGAACCCCCAGAACAACCCAGATCACCCTCTGATAAGTGCAAAAAAGTATATCAGTAACCGTGGAAACAAGACACAAAAGCCGGAAGATAACATCAAATATATGGCTGAAATCGAGTTAATAGCCCGGGCGCTAATACAACGAGACGACAAGATTCTATTAGCCCATAAGATAGGGGAGCCCAATACGTTTCTCCCGGGTGGTCATGTGGATTATGGGGAATATACTGATAC
>Ga0180432_10008102_pt1 | contig 13192 bp, 13 predicted proteins | sample SS_ome_10_FD_132414 | JGI IMG/M metagenome (GOLD analysis project Ga0180432, IMG submission 132414) | Hypersaline lake sediment archaeal communities from the Salton Sea, California, USA - SS_1_MS_2 metaG | ecosystem: Environmental > Aquatic > Non-marine Saline and Alkaline > Hypersaline >...
CCATCGTAGAAAAAAGATATATACTATTCCCAGAACAATGAGACAAAAAATCTACCACCATAGGGTGATGTGGCATCTGGGGGCAGCTCTTACGCTGGTAGCAGCGCTCTGTTTTATGAGTGCATCACACGCCTCAGCCCAGGACATAGCCGAATATTTCCAGCTCAGCTACGACCCGGTGATTTTTGATGAGAGTGAAATTAGCGGCAGCGAAGTTTTTCATGTCACTGTCGCGGGGCGCGCCACCTGTAGTGAAGACTTGCCGGTATCAGCAGACGAAGCCAGCATCACCTCGCAGGTCATCGCCGAACATACAATTAGTGGCGTTACGGTAACACTTAATTCAAGTTATACCGTCACTATCAAGCCCTTTCCCTTAAAAAAAGATGAAACTGCTGAAATCAGCCAGACTGTGCCCTTGCAGTTCCCGGCACAGGCAGAATCAGGCGACTACAACGTTATCGGGAAGATTATTGAAGCCAAAGTCAAGGTTGGCATTATCTGGCTCCCCGTCACCGAATTTCTCCCCCAGGAACAGCCCATGTGCACGGTGAAATATACTGCCTCTGAGCTGTTGCCAGTACCGGAAAATCCGCTATCACCTGAAACTGAATCGGCACCCGAACCATCGTTAAAATCAATTCCTGTCAGTCTCAGTATCCCCACATCGCATGAGCAGGCACCGGAACAGGTTATCTCCTGGTGGGTCTGGCTGATAGTAGCTGTTGCTGTCGCCACCAGCATCTTCAATGTCATCTGGTTTCTGCGGCATCACCAAAGATAGCGTCAGCGTCTCTTTTGACTATTCCCACCCACACCACCTCTTCGCATCATACTTTGCTTATCCTGTAGATTTATCCCCCATCCCCTTTGGGGAGTAGTCTGCGGAGAAGAGCGGAGAATTGTAAAATATCAGTTGGTGAGCTAGATATTCTAAATTGACTTAATTATGGGTCACTGCTAACATTAAGGTGTGAGGTAAAAAAGATGACTATCCAGCAGACAATACCGAAGCTTTCTTTATTTCCGCTAACCGCTGAGGTAAATGAAAAGGATCACCTGATTATCGGCGGCTGCGACAGCACGGCGCTGGCCGGGGAGTTCGGCACGCCTCTGTATGTCTTTGACGAGCTCAATCTGCGCCGCCGGTGTGCCGAGTTCAAAACGAAATTCGGGCAGCGCTACCATGATGTTACCGTTCTCTATGCCGCCAAAGCCTTTACCGCCAAGGCCATGCTCATCCTTGTCAAAGAAGAAGGGCTCGGCCTGGACATAGTCTCGGGCGGAGAGCTGGGTATAGCTCAATCGGTTGATTTCCCTATGGAGAGAGTGTGTTTCCCGGGCAATAATAAGTCGGCTGAGGAACTTGAGATGGCTTTACAGCTGGGCATCGGCCGCATCGTGGTGGACAATCCGCATGAACTCAACATGCTGCGTGAAATCGCCGGCAAGAGAAAGGCCGATATATTGCTGCGGCTGTCTCCCGGCATAGACCCGCATACCCACCAGTACCACACCACCGGTACGGTGGATTCCAAGTTTGGTTTTACCCTGTCCACCTGGGATGAGGCGGTCGCCAGTGCCGTGGCGGCGCCAAACCTGAACCTTTTGGGGCTGCACTGCCACCTCGGCTCCGGTATCTTTGAGATTGAGCCATATCAAAAGGCAATCGGGGTTATACTTGAGTTTGCAGCAGCCATGAAGCAGAAATACGGTTTTGAGCTTAAAGAGCTGGATGTCGGCGGGGGATTCGGCGTCCGGTACACGCTGGAGGCAACGCCGCCGCCCGTCTCCACCTTTGCGGAGCTGATAACCAGCAGGATTAAGGATAAGTGCCGTGAGCTGAAGCTCGCCCTGCCGAGGCTTATTATTGAGCCGGGCAGGGCAATAGTGGCACAGGCCGGGGTGGCCCTGTACCGGGCGGGGGTAGTCAAGGACATACCGGGTGTCAGGCGCTACGTTTCGGTGGATGGAGGGATGGGTGATAATATCCGCTATGCGCTTTACGGTGCTAGGCATGAGGCGGTTGTGGCGAACAAGGTTTCGGAAAAAGAAAGCGGGGAAGTTACCATTGCCGGCAAATTCTGCGAGTCGGGCGACATCTTGATTAGAGATATCAATCTGCCGCCGGTTTCGGCTGGTGACATAATAGCCGTAGCTGGCTGCGGCGCTTATTGTCTGCCGCTGTCAAGCAATTATAATGCCACGTTTCGTCCGGCGGTGGTCATGGTCAGGGAAGGTGAAGCCCGCCTTATCCGGCGCCGTGAGACAATTGAAGACCTGACCCGGTGTGATTTAGTTTAGTAAGGGGAGTCTAAAGTGTGGCAGGTAATCGGGCAGACCAGGGCGCTCTCTATGTTAAAGCATGGATTGGAAGCAGGAACTCTGTCTCATGCCTATCTTATGGTTGGCCCCCCTCATGTTGGCAAGATGACACTGGCTTTGAACCTGGCGCAGGCACTCAATTGTGACGCCGCTGAACGCCCCTGCGGTGAATGCTCTACCTGCCGGAAAATAGCTTCAGCCAGTCACGCTGATGTCCAGATTATCGGTTTGACACAGAACGAGAGCTCGGCAGAGGCCAAGCTAATTGGCATTGACCAGATTAAGCAGATGCAGCACTTAGTCAGCCTGCCCCCTTTTGAAGGGAAGCACAAGGTATTTATTATTGACGGGGCTGAGTTGATGTCAACGGAGGCGGCTAACCGCCTGCTTAAGACCCTGGAAGAGCCTGTAGGCAGGGTAACCTTTTTACTGCTGACCGTGAATGACAGCCTCCTGCCGGCGACGGTGGTTTCTCGCTGCCAGCGGTTGGAGTTGCCGCCGTTGTCAACCGCCGAGGTAGAGTCGGCACTGGTGGCGGGCAGAGGCATTGAGCCACAGAGAGCCAGGCTTCTGGCCAGGCTCTCTCACGGCTGTCCTGGCTGGGCAATAACGGCTGGTTCCGATGACAGCCGGCTCCAGCAGCGTGATGAAGAGCTGGACAGGTTGCTTGATGTTATCACTGCCGACTGCGAGGAGCGCTTTGCTTACGTTGCCCCGCTGGCGGCTCGGTTTAACCAGAACCGGGGGGCAGTTTACGGCGTACTGGATTTGTGGCTTGATTATTGGCGTGACCTGATGCTGGTTAAGGTAGGGTACCGTGACATCATTACTAATATTGACCGATTAGCCAGTATTGTTGAAGTGGCGCAGGGCTATCGGCTGGCTCAAATAAAGGCTTTTATTGAGAGCCTCCGGGCGGCCGCTGAACAGCTCCGGCAGAATGCCAATCCGCGGCTGGTACTGGAGGTGCTGATGCTTGATATACCGATAAAGGAAGAAGGGAGGGAACTGGCTACCCAGCCGTCAGTGAATTATGGCTGATATTGTTGGCATACGATTCAAAAAAGCGGGTAAAGTATATTACTTTGATTCCGCCGGTATCGAGCTGGAGGTGGGTGATTGTGTAGTCGTCAATACAAACCGGGGCATGGAGCTGGGGCATGTGGTTATTGCGCCCGGTCAGGTACTGGCTAGTGAGATAGATGAGCCGCTAAAACCGGTAATTCGCAAGGCAGAGGCCGAAGATATTAAGCGGTCTGAGGAGCTTGATGCCAAGGTAGAGGAAGCCTTGGTTGAATGCGGTAAGATGATTGGAGAACTGCAGCTGCCAATGAAGCTGCTGTCTGCCGCATACAACCTGGAGGGTAATCACCTGACATTCTTGTTCAGTGCCGAGGAAAGGGTTGACTTCCGCGAACTGGTTCGGCGGTTGACCGGCAGATTTAAAGTAAGGGTAGGGCTACGGCAGGTAGGTTCCAGGGATGAAGCCAAGTTAATAGGCGGCTTCGGGCGGTGTGGTCGTCCCCTGTGCTGCATGAGTTTCTTGAGTGAGTTTACACCGGTTTCCATCAAGATGGCCAAGGAGCAGGATTTGCCGCTTAACCCTATGAAGATTTCGGGTACTTGCGGTCGCCTGATGTGCTGTCTGGCATATGAGGGTGAGCAATACCGTATCATGAAGGCAAAGATGCCCAAGGTGGGGCAACGAGTATCTACGCATATGGGTGAGGCTACTGTGGTCGGGAGTAACCCGCTGAGGGAAACAGTGCTGGTCGAGATGGAAAGCGAAGCGACTGTAGAGCTACCCCTCAGTGATGTTTCTTACTGACTGTTATTTATTGCGGCAGGTACTTCTGCCACTCGTCACGGGTTTGCCTGTAGTGGTAGGGGACGCTGAAAAAGGGACTATCGCTCGGGGGTGAGGGCAAGCGAATTAGTTTCATGCCGGCTTCTTTTGGGGTTCTACCCGCCTTATGGCGATTACAGGACACACAGGCGCTAACCACATTCTCCCAGGTGTGCTGTCCGCCGCGGTATCGGGGAATGACGTGGTCCAGGGTGAGCTGCCGGGCCTGCTGACTGCAGTACTGACATGTGTACCGGTCACGGTTAAAAATCTCAAAGCGAGTCAGTCTTCTTTCCCTGCGCGGGCGCTTAACAAAGCGAGCCAGCCGGATTACCGACGGTAAAGGGACCGTTTTGCTGATCGAGTGAAGAAAGCCAATACCATTCTCCAGCATTTCTGCCTTGCCCTGAAAAATCAGCACTACAGCCCGGCGGGCGCGGCACACCGTTAGTGGCTCATAGCTCTGGTTCAACACCAGCACGGGATAGTTTATCATCCTCGGGGTTTCCCTTTACGCGAAAGCTACCCCATTTTACTGTAAAACCCACGACTGTGCAAGCTAAACTAAAAGTGGGTATTGATTAAGTGAAAAGGACAGGAAGTAATGCGGATCAGCTACCGGCCCTCCATTCGCTCTTGCCGGTAATGGTGAAACGACGAAAATGATAATGGATCTAAGTGAGATAAACAATCGAATAAGCTGTTCTTTATCGAGCGCTACCACTTGATATGTAGCGCTTCGCCAATCAGTATCGACAATTTAAGCAATGATTCCCTGGCTTCGTCTACCGCTTTGCTCTTGACCTTAATCCGCCAGAGCGCGCTCGATAAATTACCAATCTCTTCGACAATTCTCGCCTCTAGACCTTTTACGCTTTCGGTCTGTTCCTCTCCCACTGTCAGCCTCCAATGTGTCTCTACTCTATGTCAAGGATGGTGGCTAGACGAAAGAGTCTCCAGTGCCAGCTTGTCCATCTCAAGCTGGACCGGTATCGGGTAATCGCCGGTGAAGCAAGCCAGACAGAAGATTTCCTTGGATAAAGCCACCGCTTTAATCAATCCCTCAATACTCAGATAACCCAGCGAATCAGCGCCGATAAAACTGCAGATTTCCGGTATACTCTTTTGAGCGGCAATCAGCTCTCTCCGGGTAGCCATATCCACACCGAAGAAGCAGGGATAACGGATAGGTGGCGCACAGATACGCATATGGACTTCCTTAGCCCCTGCCCTCTTCAATATCTTCACCACACTGGGGGTAGTGGTGCCGCGAACGATACTATCGTCAACCACCACCAGCCGCTCGCCGTCCAGCACCTGGGGCAAGGGATTAAATTTCAGCTTAACGCCAAGGTCCCTGATGCGCTGGTCAGGCTCTATAAAGGTACGTCCCACGTAGCGGTTTTTAATCAGCCCTTCCGCCACTGGAATGCCTGACTCCCGCGAGTAGCCGATACCGGCGGCAGTGGCCGAATCGGGTACGCCCATGACTATGTCGGCATCAACCTCGTGTTCCCTTGCCAGTTCCACTCCCATATCCAGCCGTGCCGGGTAGAGCAGCCGCCCGTTAATGACGCTATCAGGGCGAGCGAAATAGATATACTCAAAGATACATATTCCCTTCCTGCTTGATTCCCCGGGGAAGCTTTCAAGACCGTTCTCGTTTATAGAAACTATCTCACCCGGTTCAACCTCTCTGATAAATTCAGCGCCGATATGGTCAAGAGCACAGGTCTCGGAGGCTATCACCCAGCCGCCATCAAGCTTGCCCAGACATAAAGGGCGTACACCAAACGGGTCGCGGATGGCAAACAACCCCCGGGCAGTCATCAGTACCAGAGAATATGCCCCTTGAAGCCGCCTCATAGCGTATCTTATCTTGTCTACCCATCTCGTACCTGTGCAAGAAAGGATGAGGTTAGCAATAACCTCGCTATCCGTGGAGCTGTGGAAGGGATAACCCTGCCCGGTAAGTTCTTCGTAGAGATGCTTAGCATTAATAATATTGCCGTTATGAGCTATAGCGATGGTATTAATACCTTCACCCACTACAATAGGCTGAGCGTTGCCCGCTCGACTGGAACCCGCCGTGGAATAGCGGTTGTGACCGATGGCTATATGACCGTCAAGGCGGCTTAGCGAGTCTTCGCTAAACACACTGGATACCCGTCCCATCCCGGTGTAAACTTTGATTTCCATGCCATCGGCCGCGGCAATACCGGAACTTTCCTGACCGCGATGCTGAAGAGCGAATAGAGCAAAGAAGGTAAGGCGGGCTACATCCTCATTCGGGGCATAAACACCAAAAACGCCGCAAGACTCGCGCAAGTTTGACCTGCCTCTTAGTTCGTCCTGACTAACCCTGTATTTTGATTATAGCTCATTTCCGGTTTACAGGTCAATCTGTCATGAGCCATAGTGCTGGCACCAGGACTTCAACCAGTCCAGAACGGCACCAGTCACCCTATCATCCTGACGCAGCCTGTGACCGGCTCCGTCTATAATAGCTAACTGCTTGGGTTCTCCGGCTATCTCACATAACCGGCGAGCATGGCTTACCGGCACTGTCTCATCCCGGCTGCCATGCACGAGCAGCAGGGGTCTGGGGGCAATTCCGGCTATATGGTTTACAGGGTTAACCAGGCTGAAGCCATCGAGCCACCCCTCAACCGACGATGGAAAAGCATCATCCCGGATAGCACCGATGCTGCGAAAGTGGTCAACAACGGACTGCGGCTCACTAACCTCGGTAAAAAGAGTAAAATCAGCCGGACAGGCACAGGCAGCCACACAGGACACCCGCTTATCCCGTGACGCCACATATATGGAGACGGCCGCTCCGGCACTGAAACCAAACAAGGACATATGAGACTTATCGACACCAGCCAGACCCCACAGGTAGTCAATGGCAGTTTGTAAGTCACGGGTCCAGCCCAGAATGTCGAGGTTGCCGCCACTATCCCCCGTACCCCTGAAGTTAAAAATCAAAACGGCAAAGCCTTCGAGGCAAATTTTCTCCGCCAGCAGGGGATAGCCCCCGTCACCCGGGTCGGGAGGATTACCCGACGGAATACCATGACAAAGACAAACCGCCGGATATTGAGCCTTGCTATCAGGCAGATAAAGCTGACCGACGATAGAAGCGCCGTCAACCTGCAGAACAATGAAGTCTTTAAACACTTAAAATCCCGAAGAATCCAGCAAAAAGGGACTAGATATATCTGCCTATTGATTTGGCAATGATTCTGAGTTCTTCCATTAATCGGGCAAAATCTGATAGTGAGAGTGACTGAAGACCATCCACCAGGGCTTCCTTCGGATTGGGGTGGACTTCAATGAGAAGACCATCGGCACCAGCCGCCACCGCCGCCTTGGCTATTGCCGGCACCAGTGAGTAATGTCCGGCAGCGTGGCTGGGGTCAACAATTACCGGCAGGTGGCTGTACTTCTTGAGTACCGGTATGGCAGAAATATCCAGAGAAAAGCGCACACTGTCCTCAAACGTCCTGATTCCTCGCTCACAGAGAACGACCTGGCTGTTCCCTCCTGCCAGAAGATAATCGGCGGCTAAAAGCCACTCGGTAATGGTGCAGGCAAACCCGCGTTTCAGCACCACGGGACGATGGCTCTTGCCGGCATTGGTTAACAAAGCATAATTCTGCATATTGCGCGAGCCAATCTGGAGCATATCAGCGTAGCCGGATACCAGCTCGACGCCATTTGGCTCAACCACTTCGGTGACCACGGGTAGCCCCACCTTTTCCCTGACTTTTACCAGCAGATCAAGCCCGGCTTCCTGCATGCCCTGAAAGCTGAACGGAGAGGTGCGTGGCTTGAAAGCGCCGCCGCGCAACATGCTGGCTCCAGCCTCCTTCACTGCCATGGCTGCCTCTGTAAGCTGTTCTTTACTCTCTACGGCACAGGGTCCTGCCATAACAACGATGCGCTCACCACCAATCTCCACCCCTCCGCAGGAAAATGAGGTGTCCTCACTTTTAACCTCCCGCGAGGCGAGCTTGTAGGGCTTCATTATCCGTGTTACGCTCTCAACACCGGGCAGTACGGCAAATATATCTGTGGATAACTGCCCCGTATTGCTTCCCAGCAGTGCCACCACTGTTTTGTCGGTGCCCTTATTCAATTTGATGTTGAGGCCCTCCGACTTAGCCTTCTGCACCACGCCGTTTATCTCTGCCTGACTGGCACCTGCTTTCATCGAAACTATCATGGCTTTCTACACCGGCTCCTTCACAAGTAAAGTTCCCAGTTAAATAATACTGGAATGACGCTCCAGCGTCAAGAGGTCTTTATCCACCTCACCCTATAAATCACCGATGATGCTGAGCGGCAAGTGGAAATAGATAGCAAGGAATAAAAGTGGTGAGCTTAGCGTCTTGCAGACATTTTATAAGGACACGCGGATTTTCAGTCCGCTGCTTCACTGGTCTATAATAAACTTGTGAAGCGCCACTTGCCCGACCCATATAATACTGAAAACACGCGCAGACGAATCTGGGGCCTTAACCCCAATATCTTCTTCCTGGGCGTGGTCAGCCTGCTGACCGATGTCAGCACTGAGATGATTTTTACTCTGGTCCCCCTCTTTCTCTGCAACGTGCTTGGGGTCGGCGCCACTGTTGTCGGTCTTGTCGGCGGGCTGTCCGAGAGCACCGATGCTGTCCTCAGGATATACAGCGGGAGTCTCAGCGACCGTTTAGGGAAACGCAAGTTCCTGGCGATAATCGGCTACGCCGTTTCCACCATTGCCAAGCCTTTCATGTATCTGGCTTCAACCTGGGGCGTGGTGCTGGCGGTTAAATTCAGCGACCGGGTCGGCAAGGGCATTCGTACCTCGCCTCGTGATGCCCTGGTGGCTGACTCCGTATCGGCGGGGGAGAGGGGCAAAGGTTTTGGTGTGCACCGCGCCATGGATACTTCCGGCGCTGTCCTGGGGCTGGCTATAGCCGCCGTCATCATTTACTTTGTCCAGGGAGGAGGACTGGAACTGGGGCTAAGGACTTACCAATTGCTGGTGCTGGTCGGCGTGGTGCCGGCGGTGCTGTCCGTGCTGGTGCTTTTAGTTTTTGTTCGCGAGAAAAAGAGGATGCCCCCATACGCTGTTTCTCAGGGCGGACTGGCCACGGGTAGAAGAGCCGCGGGCTTTGATACGCGGTTCAAGATATTTTTAGTCATTATGGCTATCTTTACGCTGGGTAATTCCAGCGATTTCTTCGTGGTGCTGCGGGCACAGAATCTGGGTTCGCCGGTTCTGTATATAACGCTGATGCTGGTACTGTTCAACGTTACCTACGCTGCCTTTTCGGTACCGGCGGGCATATTGTCCGACAAACTGGGCAGAAGGCGGGTTATTACCCTGGGCTGGGCTTTCTATGCTGTGGTCTACCTTGGCTTTGCGGTGGCGTCAAGCCTATGGCAGGTCTGGATTCTCTTTGCCTGCTATGGAATATACTACGGCGTAGCTGAGGGCACCGCCCGTGCCTTCGTTGCCGATCTGGTTCCCGAAGACAAGAGGGGTACCGCCTACGGACTTTATCACGGAGTGGTTGGGCTGACTCTTCTGCCGGCAAGCCTGATTGCCGGTTGGCTGTGGGATACGATAAGCACGGCGGCACCGTTTTATCTGGGGGCGGGACTGGCCTTTGTGGCGATGCTGGGTTTAATGGCGCTGGTCAGGGAGTAGGGATTTATCTTACTCCAGCACAATATTATCTATCAGCCTGGTCTTGCCGAATTTCACCGCCATTGATACCAGCACCGGCGGCTTTATCTTGTGAGACTCTTCCAGCGTTTCGGCGTCGGCGATGCTGATATAGTCAATCTTTGCCAGAGGCTCTTTCTGGATGAGCTCGGTCATCTCGTGGCGTATGGTACCGGCGTTTCTTTCGCCCTGTGACCATAGTTCTTGCGCCAGAATCAGTGCCCTGTAGAGAACGGTAGCTGCCTGGCGCTGTTCGGGGTTAAGGTAGGTATTGCGACTGCTCATCGCCAGCCCGTCGGGTTCGCGCACCGTGGGCAGGATAGCTATTTCCAGATTCATATTCAGGTCAGCTGTCATCTTTTTGATAACGGCTGCCTGCTGGGCATCCTTCTGGCCGAAGTAGGCTCGGGATGGCTGTACGATATTGAACAGCTTGGCGACGACGGTGGTGACGCCGCGGAAGTGACCGGGACGGGCCGCCCCTTCCAGTCGCTCTGTAATCTTGCCGACATCCACCCAGCTATCAAATTTTTCCGGATATATCTCCTCTGCCGGGGGCATAAAGACAACATCAGTCATCGGCTCCAGCAGAGACAGGTCGCGCCGGGTGTCGCGAGGATAGTGCTTAAAATCTTCACGGGGCCCAAACTGTGTTGGATTGACGAATATGCTGACCACCACCGAGGGGTTTTCCTCTCTCGCCTGCCTGACCAGAGCCAGATGGCCCTCATGGAGATAGCCCATGGTGGGCACAAAGCCAACCGGCTCGGCAATCTGCCGCCTCAGTCGCCTCAGCTCGGCTATTGTTTCCACGACTTTCATGAACTATAAGACTATTTGTCCAGCTCGGCCAGTACGCTTTCATCCATGGGGAAGCTCTGAGCTTCAGTAGGGAATTTACCGGATTGGACCTCTTTGTGGTATTCGGTAATGGCACTTGACATGATGCCTATAAGCTTGGCATATTGCTTGGCATGTTTGGGGACGAAGTCGGTAAACGAGCCGAGAATATCATTTATAACCTGCACCTGCCCGTCACACTCACTGCCGGCCCCGATGCCGATGGTGGGGATGCCGACTTTTTGCGTAATCAGTGCTGCCAGCGGGGCGGGGACTGTCTCCAGGACAATGGCAAAAGCCCCGGCTTTTTCCAGCGCTCTGGCGTCTCCAAGGAGCCTGGCAGCGGCTTCCGGGGTCTTGCCCTGAATTTTATGACCACCAAATTGGTTTATCGACTGTGGGGTAAGCCCGATATGGCCCATGACGGGAATACCGCACTCCACGATTCTCTGCACTTTTTCGGCGACGTTAACACCCCCCTCAAGCTTAACTGCCTGGGCACCGGCTTCCTGGATAAAGCGGGCGGCGTTCTTCAGCGCTTCTTCAGTGCTGATATGGTACGTCATGAACGGCATATCACCGACTATCAGAGCCTTCTTGGTGCCTCTCACCACTGCCTTGGTGTGGTGCAGCATCTCTTCCATGGTTACCGGTATGGTTGATTCGTAGCCGAGGACGACCATGCCCAGACTGTCACCAACCAGAATCAGCGGGATTCCTGCCTCGTCAACTATCTTGGAGGTAACGTAATCATAGGCGGTGAGCATGGAAATTTTCTCACCTTTTTGCTTCATTTCTTTTATCTGGTTTATAGTAACTCGCATTGTCTCTCCTCAGGCGAATATAGCCTCGTCGAGCTCTTTAACTATGGCGTTTTTAGCATCAACATGCACTACCCTTGGTGTGTAGTTGCGAGCCTCTTCTTCACTGACATTACAGTAAGTCAGTATTATGACGGTATCACCCTTGACCGCCAGTCTGGCAGCAGCACCGTTCAGGCAGATTTCACCACCACCCTCTTGCCCCTCAATAGCGTAGGTGCCGAAGCGGGCGCCATTATTAATATTGAGCACATGTACCTGTTCATAGGGCAGGATGTCAGCCTTTGCCATGAGCTTCTTATCAATCGTGATGCTGCCCTCATAGTCAATGTTGCCGTCGGTGACAGTGGCTCGGTGGATTTTACTTTTAAGCATGATTCTCATTGGACTTCCCCCTGAAAGTATTTAGTCAGCTTGTTTTAATATAGCCTCCAGCGCGCTGGCTTGCTGTCTGTTGATTCTTCCCTTGGCAAGGGCGATGGGAACGGTTTGCAGGCCGAGTTCTTTATAAGGAGAGAGCAAGGCCGGTGCCTTTTCCCGTAGAGCCTCAAGGTGTTTCTTGATGGTGCCGGTATCGCCACGCGCTATCGGCCCCGTAAGGCATTGCGGTATGCCGATAGTGTCAATATTGTGAAGCGTGCCGCTTATTAACGGGAGCAGCGCCCTGGTGGCCTGGTCCGGCGGGATGGAGAATGTCTGCCACAGGTCGGTAGAGAGCTTGACCAGGGTTACCAGATAATTGCAGGCAAAGACAGCCGCCGCATGGTAGGCTACCTTATCACTCGCTTGCAACTCTATGGCATGGCAACTCAGAGCCGTAGCCATATCTTTGAGTGTACTCCGCAGTGGTTCCCCGGCTTCAACCGCGAATGTTGAGCCCGGAATGTTTTCAATAGCCTGTTTGACACCGGCGAAGGTCTGAAGGGGATGGAAACTGCCCACCAGGGCACCTGATTCTCTGGCCGGTTCCAGGATATCAGTTGAATCAGCGCCGCTACAGTGAACTGCGCTCTGTCTATTGCGCCACTTTACTTGAGACGCTACTCCGGCGATAGCACCATCCGGGGTGGTGATGAAGACAAAATCGGCAGTATCAGCCACTTCCTGATTGTTTTTGAGTACGCGGCAGCCATCAACGGCCTTTGCCAGATTTTCGGCAGAGTCCCGGCTTCGACTTGATACGCCTACCACCTGGTAGCCCTTACTGCACAACAGAACCGCCAGGGCAGTGCCCACGGTTCCGGCTCCGATAAAACCCAGTTTAAGCATTTTACCTCTCATTAAAAAACCCTCTCCGACACAGCAGAGAGGGCATTAATACAGGAGTAACATTTATTGCCGTCTCGGTCATGCCAGATCCAAGCGACTAAATTTTTAAGGCTTTATGCTCTAAACTCACCGCCACACAGGTCGATGGTTATTACCAGTTTATAATTATTTATTTATTTTGTCAATGTGCCAGCGGCCACAATGACATCACTATTTGCCGTATTCACTCCGTTTTAAGAAAATAAAGCGGTTAAGATTAAAATTAACCGCTTTGTCCTGCTATAATGAAAATGGGAGAGATTGGGTATGCGGACATTGACGACGGCCAGGTTGATACTGGCTATTATCAGCACCTCGGTGGAGGAGGTTGCC
>Ga0180432_10008103_pt1 | contig 13189 bp, 12 predicted proteins | sample SS_ome_10_FD_132414 | JGI IMG/M metagenome (GOLD analysis project Ga0180432, IMG submission 132414) | Hypersaline lake sediment archaeal communities from the Salton Sea, California, USA - SS_1_MS_2 metaG | ecosystem: Environmental > Aquatic > Non-marine Saline and Alkaline > Hypersaline >...
CGAACGGCCGACTTCCACGTTGTAAGCGTGGCGCTCTAACCAACTGAGCTAATCGCCCTGAAATCTTGATCGTAGTGGCTCACGCGGCCGGTTGTCAATGTGGTGGCCGGGGGGACTTCGGGGTGCTACGCCTTCAAAAAAGTGGATTCAGCGGAGGCTCTTCCAGGGTTCCTGGTCGGCTACCTCGACCACCTCGTAGCCGTTTTGCCGGTCAACGCACGGCGAGAGGACGGCCAGCAGTTTCGTGTTCCGGTCGCTGATGTTGAACGAGGCGTGGATCGTGCCGGCGGCGAGGAAGACCGAGTCACCCGGCCCAAGAAGGCGTCTGTCCTGCTCGCACCATTGCTCGACCTGGCCCTCAACCACATAGATTACTTCTTCCTGCTGAGGATGCTTGTGGAAGGCGTGGCCGCCGCCAGGCGTTAGCGTGACTTCGATGACGACCAGGCCCTGCGCGCCCGTGTCGGCGGGCCGATTGCACCAGGCAAGCGAACCCCAATCTAGTTGTTCGCGGGCCACGCCCGCCGCAGAAACAAACCTGCCGTGCATTGGATTCTTCCTTTCGCATCAGTGTCGTCAAGGGTGACCTCGATCTCTCAGCGGATTATGAACGAATCACCGCGTCCGTCAAGCCTGATTGACTCTATTGTACGGTCGATGTACAAACAAATGCGGGGCATTCGCGATTGGCGAGACCGCCAGGCATGGACGTAAACAGGGTTGCGTGATTCGGGGAATTCCGCGATTGCTTGGAGCCGTCTCCCGCAGGGTGGCGGCGAGGTTGAAATTCCCAAGATCGTGCAAGTCTATTTAGAATCATCAATACCTGGGGAATGAACCCGACTGTCAGCTCGTTCAAATTCCGTGATCACCCAAGGGAGACGGCGCCATGTCCTTTGTTCTACGCATTCTGGTCCATCCGGCCGTGTTTTTGACCCTGCTCTTAGCCGGGAGCCGGGAGCTCTTGGCGTGCAGTCCTGCCGGCCATACGTTTGTGGCCATTGCATCGCTCTATCGGCTGGCGGAATCGCAGAACCCAGAAGCGCGGAAGCTGGCCAAGATCCTGCGGAAGTACCGTTGGGTTGTTTATTGGGGCGCCGAAGGGCCCGACGTGGTGCAGCGCGGCCGGGGTTACCACAATTCCCATTGGTTTCCGCTCTATAAAGTCGATTACCATCATCCCGAAACGTTCGACCTGAAGGTGGCTCAGCCGTACTACAACGGGCTGTTGCGACATGCCTACCGTTGCGAGTACGGCGTTGCGCCCGCCGACGCGGCGAAGCACAACATCCTGCTGGCCCGGCCGCCGCGCAAAAACTGGCACGAAGTGGGGCTGGCCTATGCCTGCGGCTATACCACCCACCTGATCGCCGACTATTTCTGCCACTATCCGGCCAAGGTCTGGTGGGACAAGGAGCCCAAGTTGCAGAAGGCCGTGTGGGACGTCTGCTCGAGCAAGAGCTACGGAGTGATCCAGGAGTTCTACGCCGTGATGCTTTGGGAGCGTTTCTCGGCGGAGTACGGCGTGCCGGAAGACGCTCGCGCCGACATGCGGAGCAAGTTGGGTGTGCACCACGTGGATAACGGCGTTCTGCCGTACTGCGCGTTGGCCGGTTCCAAGTCGTTCTACCGCGACTGGCCCGGCAAAGCTCTCGGCGCGATTGACCCGTCGAAGTACGACGTGTGTGCTGCGCCGATGCTGCGTCGTGCCGGTCCCGGCGCCGGGGGCTGGGTAGAACACGAAAGCAAGCGAGTTCACGCAATGGTTCGTCACATGGGGCTCTCGCTGGACGAAGCAATCCAGCAAAGCAACGAGTTGACCGGCTGGCGAGCCACCTACGCTCGGGTGATCGACATGATCGTTCGCATCTGGACCGAGGCGGCCCCGGGCATCGGTCTGGAGGAACCCGACCGGGTGAACGTCGTGCTGGCCGCCGAGCAAGAGCCGTCCAAGGCGGGGAAACCGGTCGAAGTGCCCGGTGAAAAGGGCACCCGGCTGAACCTCGCGCTGCATCGCGACGTGGCCGTCTGCCGCTACCTTACCCGCGATGGAAAAACGGGCCCCGTCACCCAATGGGGCAAGAAGCCGTCCGGGGCGAGATTCGAGGTGGGTTCGGTTCCCGTGCGGGGACGCAACACGATCGGCCTGCTTACCGACGGCCCCTGGCTCTTCGGTGCCGGCTCGGTTCGCGGCACCTTTCGACTCCGATTGCCCAAGACCGCCGGCAAGCTCGCGTTCCGCGCGTTGTACGGGTTGCACGGAAAGACGTCGAAGTCCGACGGCGTGACATTTCGGCTGGTCGTGACCGATGCGGACGGCCAGGAGCACAAGCTGTTCGAGGAACACACAGCCGGCGACACACTGCGGCCCGTGGAAGTCGACCTCTCGGTTTTTGCCGGCCAGGAGATCGAGCTTTCGCTCATTTCCGACTCGGGGCCCGCCGATGACTACGGCTGGGACATGGGTGCCTGGGCAGAACCACTGGTGGTTGTGGGATCCTGACGGTCTACAGCAGACCCAACTGCTGCATTCGCAGGACAAGCCGTTTGGCGACCGGGCCGGCTCCTTGGCCGCCGCTTCCCGAATGCTCCAGGACAACGCAGAAGGCCAGCTTGGGTCGATCGGCCGGAACGTAGCCGGCGAACCACGCATGGTCCTCACGGCCGGCACCAGTCTCGGCCGTGCCTGTCTTCCCGGCTACGGCAACGGAGTCCAGAAAGACCGTGCCATGCGCCGTGCCCGAGGCGTCGGATACCACACGTGCAAGCCCCGCGCGGATCGCCGCGAGGGTTGAATCGTGGAGTCCGGGGATCGGGCGCGGTGGTGGGATGCGTATGGGGTCTTCCGAGAGGTCGGGCAGATCGGCGGCCGACTGGCCGTCGGCCAGAATGGGCAGCCCCAGGGTGGATACCAGGTGCGGCGTGACCAGCTTGCCCTGGTTGGCCACCGCCGCCATCATTCGGACCACCTGCAAGGGTGTTGCCGTGAGCGAACCCTGCCCGATCACCGTGGCTTGCATATCGGCGAGCCGCCAGTCGTGGCCTTCCAGCGCCCGGATGTTCGCAGGCGCAGGCAGGATACCGGTGGCCTCGCTGGGCAGGTCGACGCCGGTCGTATGGCCGAACCCGAATCGCGAGGCCCAGTTGGCCAGTGCCTGCGGAGCCAACCGGCCGGCATGGTGGAAAAAATAGACGTTGCAGCTTTGTGCCAGCGCGTCGTAGAGCGTCACCTCGCCGTGGCCGGTGCCGTGTCGGCGATAGATCGTGCAACGGAGCCGGTCGGGATGTTGCAAATAGCCTTGGCAGAAGAACGGTTCTTCCGGGTCGACCGCGGCGGCTTCAAGCAGGGCGACGGCCGAGAGTGTTTTGAAGACCGAGCCGGGCGGGATGGCCATTCGAGCCACGCGGTCGAAAAGCGGATGGGCCGGATTTTCCATCAGGGCGGACAGCTTGTCCGATTGGCCACCGGCAAAAAGGTTTGGATCGAAGCGCGGCGCGGAAGCGGCCGCCAGAATCGCTCCGCTGTGGACGTCCATCACCACAATCGCTCCACCGGCGGGCTCCGGCTCGGACGCTCCGAGGGCTCGACGCTCGAGCGCTTCGTCCAGCAGTGTTTCAGCCGAGTGCTGCAGCGGCCGGTTGAGCGTAAGAATTAGGTCGCGGCCCACGCCCGGCTCACGTCGCCGATACGACGAAAGAACCCGACCGCTGTGATCGGTCAGCTCGACGGCCACGCCGCGGCGGCCACGCAACAGCCGCTCGTAGCGTCGCTCCAGGCCCATCCGGCCGACTCGGTCGTCCGGCCGGTAGCCGTCGTCATCGGCCGGCAGTTCTTCCTCGTGGAGCTTGCCGAGGTGCCCCAATACATGGGCGGCCAAACGGCCGAACGGATAGTCGCGTCGCAACCGCTCGGTGGTTTTGACGCCGGGGTAACTTTCCGGATGCGACTGAACCTCGGCAGCAACAGCCAGCGATATGTCTTCGGCCATCACGTGGTAGTCTCGCTCCTCGGCCACCGTGATTCGGCTCGGCGGCAGTTCATCGACCGACCCGCGTAATGCGTCCAAGGCCGACTGGCGCAACCGCTTGAGGGTCGATTGTGGCAATGACGCATTGGAAGTGGCTGCCGATGCGGTTGTTCCGGCACACTGCCCGGAGTCCGCCCGGTGACGTCGGTTGACACTCTCGGCAATTCGCTCCACGCGTGCCTGAATCTGCCGAGCCCGCCGGTTCCACTCTTCCGGCGACAGGTCACACAATTGGGCAAGTCGGGCCTGGAGTTGCCGCCGCTCGGCCCGCAGGCGGGACATCTCGGCAGCTACTTGCCGGGGATCCTTGCGAGCCGTCTTTGAAAGGCGTCGGCGTGCCGCATATCGCAGCCAGCGCTCGTTGGCCGGCTGTTCGAGATACCGATAGTGGACCGCCAGGGCGAGCACCTCTTTGTCGCAGGCCAGCACGCTGGCATCGGAAGCGAAAATGCGACCGCGCAGTCCGGGAAGATCCCGCTGGCGGACGAGCGGTTGTGCTGCCTGGCTCCGAAATGCGCCTCCTTGCGTCACCTCCAACTGCACCACCCGCCCAAACACCACCCCCAGCAACACCAGGAACCCCACCAAAAACACCCGCAACCTCCGTAGCGAGTCGACAAGCGCCGCCGCAGGGTGCTCATCTGCGTACAACTGGTGCCAATCGAAAGGCCGGGACATGGGAAGTATGAATGATGAATGATGAATGATGAGTGACGAATGGGTTTGGGGTTTGTCAGAATTGGGGAAGGCGGTTTTGTCGCGCGAGGTAGGGTTCGCGGATCCAACCAATCACCATCAACAGCGGCAAGCTCACGCCGACTGTGTATGCACCCACACCGAGGGCACGCGTGACCGCCGTGGGCAGTCCGACAGCGACTTCACCCAGCACCCAGCGTGCAAACGCCTGGCCGACGGCCAGTATCGTCACTCCGGCCCATATTGTCAGGACACGGGCCGGCAGGTTCTCCAGCGGGAAACGAGCTCGCAGCCGGGCAACCGCGTAGCCGATCAATAAGAGACCGGCCAGGCCGACGCCGACACGCCCCGGTCCTATTAGATCGCCGGCCAAACCGATCCCGCCCGCCGCCAGAAATATCCGCGATCCGGAAGCCGTCAACAACCAGATCATAGCCACCGTTGTCAGAAGATCCGGCACGACGTGACCGACGGCGATCAGATCGGCCAGCGACGTTTCCGCCACGGCGGCCAGATAGACGGCCAGTGTCAGCAGGAAGATTCGCATAATGTTATCAGTTTGTTCCACGCGGGTCTCGTCCCTCGACCCGCCCTACAATCTGTTTCTTTTCGGCTAATCGCAACGGGTTCAATTCGACTCGCAGCACGGCTACCCGGTCGGGTTGCCCGGCATCCACGACCGGCTCCATCCAGATTCCCCAATGGGCGGCACCGACGGGTCGCTCCACCCGAACGACTCGTCCACACAGCAGCGGTCGCGGCAACACGCCCTTGCCGGCCACGTTGTAGACCAGGTCACCCACCACGACCGGCTCGGTGACTTCAATCAACCGGATTCTCGCCAGCGACTCGCCGGTCCCCTCCAGGATCCCGCAAGGACCTTTCCCTGAAGCATCGGGGTCGGCGTTCGGACTGGCCAGTCGGACAAGATCGCGATAGCCGGGCTCGGTAAGGGTGCGGACAGCGCTTGTATACGATCCCACCTCGACAACCTTTCCCCAGACGCGGCCCTGGTGCAACACGAGCTGGCCGGATTGCACGCTGGCATCACTGCCACAATCGATCAGAAGCGGCCGCATATCGACGACGGGTGCCTCGGCCTGGACTCCCGCCTCGGAACCGACGTCCAACAGATGCTGTCGCACGAGAAACGTCCTGGCCTGCTGACCCAGCACCCGGGCCGAGACGCATCGGGCCTTCAACAACCGGTCGGCCGGTTTATCGATGGAATCTTCTTCGCCGTGCGATCGCCACTTTCGCAAGCCGGTCAGCTCGTCGGCCAGCCGGCGATTCTCCTCACGGAGACGCCGTAACTCGTGTTGCGCATCGGTCAGTTTCGCGGCCGTGTGGAGGTGGGTTTTCGCCCACTCAGTCAACCGGCTGCTGAGCTTCCTGAGCGACCTCACCCCGAGTTGACCGGGCTCTAACAGGATGGCAGCCGCCTCTTTGACCGGGGCAACGCGGCAGGGCGGAGTCAGAATCAGCATCAGAGCCACCACCAGGCCCACCACCAGCACCGCTGCCGGCGAGGCAAGCCGACTCCCGAATGTCAAACGATAGAAGGTCATCGTCGATGAAATGCCGTGCAAAATCGCATTTTGGAAGGGGACGGTCCCCGGGTTGTGCTTTGGCCGATTGCAAATGGGCTTGTTTCATACGTCGTCGTCGCTCGACTCGAGCGCGGGCCGCCACCGTTCGAGGTGTTCCAGGCAGATTCGCGTGCCGTTGGCAACCGCATCGAGAGGTTCGGCGGCCAGGCGGACCGGCAGCCCGGTCTGCTCGGCAAGGAAGCGGTCGAGCCTTTGCAGCAGCGACCCTCCGCCGCAAAGAACCATCCCGCTGTCGACCAGGTCGGCGGCCAGCTCGGGGCTGCAGCCGTCGAGCGTCGCCTTGACGGCTTCCACCACGCTCTCCAGCGGCTCGCCCAGAGCCTCGCGGACCTCTTCGCTGGTGATCGTGGCTTTGCGGGGTAAACCGCTAATCGCATCCAGGCCGCTGACTTCCCGCGAGAGCTCATGCTCCAATGGGAAAGCGCTTCCGATATCGATTCGGAGTCGTTCGGCGGCGGGTAGTCCGATCCGCAGGCTGTAGTGCCGGCGGAGATAATCGACGACGGCCTGATCCATTCTGTCGCCGCCGGTGCGTATGGAGCGGCTGGCCACCACGTCGGTCAAGCTGAGGACGGCCACGTCAGTGGTTCCACCGCCGATATCACAGACCATGCTTGCCACCGGCTCGGCAATTGGCAGCCCGACACCGACGGCAGCCGCCTTGGCTTCGTCCAACAGAAAGACTTGTCGAGCCCCGGCACGCTGGGTACTGTTGAACACCGCCCGCTTCTCCACCGGCGTCACGCAACCCGGCACCGCCACCAGCACCCGGGGGCGAACCTTCATACCGCACCGTTTGGCCTTTCGCAGGAAATAGTGCAGCATGGCTTCGCAGAGCTCGAAGTCGGCGACCACACCGTCGCGAAGCGGGCGGACGACGGAGATCGACTCCGGCGTACGTCCCAGCATCTGCTTGGCCAGGTGCCCCACGGCACACCCGCCGGAAAGGATCCGCCCGGAACGCTGTTCGACGGCCACCACCGAAGGTTCATTGAGCACAAGGCCTTCACCGGCCACGCTGACGAGGGTATTGGTCGTGCCCAGGTCGACTGCCAGGTCGGAAGTGAGGTAGCCGAGGATTCGATTGAGCATCCGTGCTCGCTCTCGTGGATGGTGGTACGCGGGTCGAGACGACCAATCCTGTTTACTATCCGCCCGCCATACAATGGTCAATAGGCGAGACGAGGGTATCGGCGGCGGGTGCAAGCTGGGCCCAAGCCGGCCCGACGGTAATCTCATTTGCCGGGATGGAGGCGGGCGTCGGCCCACCCTTGAACTTGAACTCGTAGGCGCTCATTTCCAGGTACAGGCAGAGAATGCCCAGCACGATGGCCAACAGCGAAATCACCAGCAGCGTCGTGTAGGTGTCGGCCCGCGGCTTGCGATACGGTCCACCCCTCGGCGCATCAGTCGAACTTGGAAGCGACACGGTCACCCTTCTGGATAGTGCCTCGTCGGAAATTGGGATCAACCTTGCAGACAGACTTGTCGGGCGAGGTTTTCATGACTACCACCCGGCCAAGGTAGGTGCTCTGACCGCCGGCGATGCGATAGACCTCCAACGTATGCCCTTTTCGCAGGCCGTCGTCGGCACCGATGGATACTTCGATCAGGCCGGCTCCGGGCGTGGCCAGCACCAGGCCGTCGACTCGCGGCGGGGTCTCGTCACCTTCCAGGCTAATCTCGTGGACCCGCAGCAGTTCCTTGCACTTGGCTAAATCGGCAACCAACGTGACCTGGCGTGCTTTGAGCCTTTTGTATTCGTTGACGGCCTGGTGCAGTTGGTCGGTCAGGTCGACCACCTGTTTGAAGTGGTCGTCGCGCGAGCTTTGGGCCGTGCGAATATCCGCTCGCAACGTGTCGACTTCCTTGCGGAGCGCGGTGAGCGTCTCTTGCGTGGCCTGCATGGCGGCAACGGCCTCGCGCTGCGATTGGACCAGCTTGGCGTGTTCCTTCTCAGTCTGGTCCCGTTCCCGCTTGAGTTCTTCGTTTTCGGTTTCCAGCTTGGAGAGTGCCTGTCGTTTGGCGGCTTTCTCGGCAGCCAGGGCACCTTCGAGTTGGTCTAAGCGATCCTTGAGTTCCGTGTTGCGTGCCTTGGCGTTTTCCAACTGGTGCTGCAAGCCAACCTCTTGCCCTCGGCCCGCCTCGGCCGGCGGGCGCATCACCGTGTCGCGCCAGTTCTTGTGCGTGGCATAGACGGCCACGGCAAAAGACATGAAAACCAGGCTCATCACGAAGATCAGCACTGTAAAGATCTTGCCGACGAGGTTCATGGAGCAACCTCTCCTTTAACCACTCGGTCGGGGGACCACCTCAGCGATTCTGTTCCGTCGGTCGCAGACCGCCTCCGTTCGGCTCTGACGGATGCGCTAAGCCGGGGCCGCCTGAACCAATAAATTGTTCGAGAAAACGACTAAGAGACCCTCGTAACTATTCTAATAGTATAACTCCACCCAATTTCTCATGTCAATGAGAATGCCCGTAATTCAGCTAGTCTGGGAAGCCGAGGAAAGATGAGAACATTCCACTACGGGTGGGAAACCACATCAGATTGTCCCTTGGCTGGCCGACGTTAATGCTTGGCACAAAAAGACTTAGGAAGGACTTTGCGTACATGTTGGCCGAACCCGCGCAAACTCGACGACTCACATAAAGCCGCGACCAACGGTCGCGGCTTTATATGAATAAGACGGATTCGACGAATACTCACTACTTCGCGTGCGTGTTCACTGTGCAAGTCTGTTTAGACTTCCTTGGTGTCGATCCACGACATCAACCGCCGTAGCCGGCGGCCGACCTGTTCGACCTCGTGTTCTCGCTCCCGGCGACGCAAGGCCTTGAACGAGGGAGCGGCGGCCTTGTTCTCCAGGATCCACTCTCGGGCGAATTGGCCGCTCTGGATCTCTTCCAGGATGCGTTTCATTTCGGCCTTGGTTTTGTCATTGATGATCCGTGCGCCACGGGTGTAGTCGCCGTATTCGGCAGTATTGGAGATGCTATACCGCATGTAGTTCAGCCCGCCCTGGTACATCAAGTCGACAATCAACTTCAGTTCGTGCATGCACTCGAAGTAGGCCATCTCCGGTTGGTACCCGGCCTCGACCAGGGTTTCGTAGGCGGTTTTTACCAGGGCGCTAACGCCGCCGCAGAGGACCACTTGCTCGCCGAACAGGTCGGTTTCGGTTTCTTCGGCGAAAGTGGTTTCGATGACGCCGGCCCGTGTGCCGCCGATCCCTTTAGCATAAGCGAGTCCCAACTGAAGTGTTTCCTCGCTGGCCCCGTCACCCAGGGCGATCAGGCAAGGCACGCCTGCCCCACGTTCAAACTCCGCTCGCAATAGGTGGCCCGGCCCCTTGGGTGCTACCAGCACGGTGGCCACTCGCTCGGGCACGGCGAACTGGCCGAAATGAACGTTAAACCCATGCGAACAAACAACCACGTTACCCGGCGAAAGGTTGTCCCGGATTTGGTTACGAAAGACGTCGGCTTGGAGTTCGTCCGGCAGCAGGATGGTGACCATGTCGCCCTGTTTGGTTGCCTCTTCGGTTGAGAGCGGCTGGAAACCGTCTTTGACCGCCTGATCGTGGTTGGCCGTGCCGGGCAGTTCGGCCACTACTACGTTGCAGCCGCTGTCGCGCAAGTTCTGGGCATGGGCGTGTCCCTGCGAACCGTAGCCGAGGATAGCGAGCGTTTTGTCTTTTAAAAGGGAGAGATCGGCGTCTTTATCGTAGTAGGTTTTGGCGGGCATAACGGATGCTCCTGGAATTTCAGAGGATTGTAGCGATTGGTAGGCGGTGCTGGGGCAACAGAAGGCCCAAAAGGCTAGCTGCCGATATCGGTCGCTGGTTCGCCTTCTCTTGCCTCTTGGTTGCTGCCCCGAATCATGGCGATCCGTCCGGTGCGGACCAGTTCGATAATGCCGAAAGGGCGAATCAACTCAATGAACGCTTCGAGCTTGCCCTCCTGTCCGGAGATCTCGATGATCACCATTTCGGGGGCCACATCGACGATGCGGCCGCGGAAAATGTCGACCAGTTCACGGATTTCCGTACGCTTGCCTTGGCATGCGGCAACCTTGACGAGCATCAGGTCGCGTTCGACGTGGTCCTGCGCACCAATGTCGTCCACACGAACCACCGTAACGACCTTCTCCAACTGCTTACGGACCTGCTCCAGCACACTGTCGTCGCCAACCACAACGAAAGTCATCCGCGACAAATGGGGGTTCTCGGTTTCCCCCACTGCGAGGCTATCGATGTTGTAACCGCGCGAGGCAAGCATTCCCGAGATGTGCGAAAGCACACCCGGAACGTTCTGAACCAGGGCCGACAATACATGACGCATAGCAGACTCCGCAATCGTGACAAAAAGGTTATGATACCCCCCACAACGAGTTTGGACAAGAGCCGTCGAGCTATCGAGCGGGTTCGTTTTGCGATCCACGGAGTCTACGATCCCTGGGCCATGTTCAGCAACCGCATGCCGTGGAACAAAATGGCCAACAGACCGATAGCGGCCAGGATGGTCTTGATCTGTTGGCCCCGTGTCTGCCCGGCCACATCCTCCCAACCGAGCGTTCGAGCTTGCTCGGGAGATTCATCCGCCGCCACTTCCGGCAACGGCTGCGAGGCCGCCGCGTTTGCGTCGGGAAACGGAGACGGTGATTCGGCGCTTTCCAAGGGAACTGCTGGAGGTTGACGCGGGGCAATAGCAGCAATCGGGGGCGGCTCCGGACGCGGGTCCCGCCGCGGCTCCTCAATGGCCGGCAGGTCCCGGATGCGCGTGGGTGGAGCCGGCCGCGGTCGCTGAGCGATCATCCTCTCGGGTGCGGACAGATATTGGAAGTCGTTAAGGATCGGCACCAGGAAGCGGCGAATGCGGCCGCAGTAGGTGCCCGTTGTACTGCCGAAAGATGCCCCAAACAATACGCCGGCAAGCTCGCCGCGGCTGTTGAGAATTGGACCGCCCGAATCGCCGTCGCGCGCCGCCGCCGAGAGCTCGACCATCTCGAACGGCAAGTTTCCGCCGGGGGAGACATATTGCGTGCATCGGCCCGTCGTTGCCCGATACCACCCCTTCCCGTATCCGGCGATCGTCAGTGGTTGGCCGATCCGGGGTGGGTCGGTTGCCAGCGGGATGGGCTCGACGTTCGGCCGCCAAATGGCCAGGGCTGCCAGGTCCCAATCGCGATCGGTCCGGAGCACCTTGGCACCGGAGCGGAATCCGCTGGGAAAGACAACCGTGATCTGGCCCGCCGCCTCCCGGACAACGTGCCAGTTCGTCAGCACCAGCCCACGCTCGCCATGGACCGCCACCAAGGCACCCGAGCCGAACGATATGCTGTTGTGTCCGGGCGCGATCACTCGGACCACCGCCGGCCGAATCGCGGCCGGCGACGACGCGCTTTGGCCCCGCGCGGCAACCGGCACACACAGGGCGATCACTATTGTCAAAACAGCTTTCACATTGACTTGCACGGAAGGTACATCGGATCGGATACGGTCTCCTTAATGGACTTCGGGTATGTGGTTGGGCTGGGTGCAACGTCGACCATTCCTGCCATACCGCCCGCCGGTCGAGCAATTACGGAGCCTTTGGCAGAGAGGGCATGTTGTTTATTTCCTGCCGAACACGCACAATCCAGGTAATCACTACAAGTGGCCCTTGTTACCGGACAGATTTGTTTCTGCACCTCGTTTTGTGCGAATAGACCGGTTGCGTGCTACCCGGTCGGGAACAGGTTTCACTGCGACGTGCAAGAGGAGTGCATCTGGCAGCATGGGCAAGATCACGAGACCCTGCCCGTTAGACTATCTTCGGGAGGAGGGTCGCGTAGTTGGTCTGCGGTAGATGGTGCGCCCGCGCTGCGAAGTGGACGAGGCGTTAGGGGTGGAAGGTTTCGGCGGTGTTTGGGGCTTCGTCGCCGGCGTGGGGGTCTTCTTTGGTTTGGTTGAGCTACTGAATTCGGCCGACTCTCCGACGATGGCCGAAAGAGCCTGCTGCACCGTTTCCGGGTTCGCCCGGTGCAACGTGATGACTCGGACGGCCTGGTTCGATTCGATTGCTGCCTGGTCGAGCTGTTCGACCAGTTGCTTGACTTCCTCGAACAGCTTGTCGGGAGCGGCCACGATCAACGAGTTGGTCCGCGGATCAATACCAATGGACATCTTTTGCACGTCTTCGACTCCGCTCGCCTTGGAACCATTTTGGGAACGTCGACCGCCGCGGAGCATTCGGATGAATTCCCGGGGCGAGGGCTGTTGGCCGCGTTGGGCCGAAGTCGCGATCAGGCGATCCTGGTAGACCTCCTTGACGATTTCGGCAATCTCTTCCGCCTGGGTATTGTAGACGGGAATGAGCTTCGCCTTGGGTACAACCAGGATATCCTCGGGGCTCTCCTTCTGATCGAGGATCTTCAGCAGTTGCTCAATTGTATCCAGGTCGGCCTGGTTAGCCTGGACGACAAGGGCGTTAAGCCGGACATCGGGCGTGATTTGGATGGAGCCGGTGGGTGCGAGGCTGCCGCCGGGGCCACCGAGCCCCAGTAAAGTGTCGACAATGCCTCCACCCACGTCACCCAGCGCGGCGCCGGCAAGATTACCCAGCAACCCTCCACCACCGGGTTCGCCGGCGTCGCTCCCATCGGTGAGTGTTCCGCCGCCGAAGATCTGGTCGAGGATCGTGGCCACCGTGGCCGCCTTGGCATGCTTGAGATAGAAGATCGCCATTTCCGAATTGTCCGCCATCGTGCTGCCGACAAGCGTGTTGAGCAATCGCTCAAACTCGTCCAGGGCCTCGATGTCTTCCGAGGCGATCATGATGCCTCCCGGTCCCGGGGCCACGACAATCACAGGC
>Ga0180432_10008105_pt1 | contig 13187 bp, 7 predicted proteins | sample SS_ome_10_FD_132414 | JGI IMG/M metagenome (GOLD analysis project Ga0180432, IMG submission 132414) | Hypersaline lake sediment archaeal communities from the Salton Sea, California, USA - SS_1_MS_2 metaG | ecosystem: Environmental > Aquatic > Non-marine Saline and Alkaline > Hypersaline >...
TCTCGGCTTGCGGACCGCCGACCTTCTCGAGAAAAGTCATGCCGTCCATGCCCGGCATGCGCACGTCGCAAATGACGATATCGAAGGGGCTCTTGCGGTAGATGGCCAGGGCCTGTTCACCGTCGGCCGCCACCTGTACCTCGAACCCCTTCAAAGAAAGCAGCGACGACAGGCCGTGGCGCACGTTCTCCTCGTCGTCCACAACCAGTATGCGTGTCGGATCCGGCATTTCGGGCTCCCGCAATCATTCTACCGGCGCGGTGACGGAAGTCAAAATAGCTACGATTATTTCAATGACTCTTCGCCGCCTGGCGCAGGGGCTGGCCGCGTTCGTACATACTCAGGCTCTCCTCGAATCTTGCGGCGAGCTTGTCCCTGCCCTTTTCCCTGGCCTCGGCGATGGCTTTCTCCAGCGTCTCCTTGGCCTCATCGAAGCGGCCGGCCTCGGCGTAGGCGGCCGACAGGGTGTGAGCGAAGCGCAGATCACCGCCAGCCTCGACCTCGATGGCGCGTGCGGCCAGGCCGACCGCCCTCTCTCCGTCGCGGATCTTCTCATCGGGACATGTGGCCAGCAGCCAGGCCATCCGCTCGGCAGTATTGTGGTCATCGGGACGGGTCTCGAGTGCCTGTTCGAAGTGCTGCATGGCTTCTTCGTAGCGCCCCAGCGCCGACTGCAGGACCCCGAGACCGTAGTGTGCTGCGGTAAAACGTGGATCGGCCTTCAGGGCCTCGTGGTAGTGCCGCCTGGATCTTTCGTAATCGTGCAGGCGGGCGGCAACAGTGCCCAGGTTGGTGAGCACCTCGGCGTTTCGCGGCTGCAACTCGCGTGCCTGCTCGAGATGTTTCATGGCACGCTGCTGGTCGCCCTGCATGGAGAGGATCATTCCCAGGTTGCTGTGCGCCTCGGCGCAATCGGGGTTGACACCCAGCGCCACGCGGTAGTGGCGCGCGGCCTCTTTAAGTCGGCCGTAGCGCCCGAGGAAGGCACCGATGTTGTTGAGCGTCTGGAAATCGGTCGGCTTCAGCTCGCAGTAGCGATCGAAGTAGTCGAGCGCCTCGCCGAAACGGTGCAGGTCGAGCAACAGAAGCCCCAGGGCCGCGACGGCGTCGGGATACTCGGGATCGACTTCTATTGCCCGGCGCGCCAGGTACTCGGCCCAGCTCGGATTTGCGCTCTGGCGCGCGAGGTTCAACTGTTTGAGCAAAAAGCTCGGGGCATGAGAAAGGCGGGCGAGCTCGTCGACCAGCGGATCGGCCGGCGGGTAGAAAGGCGGCAGCCCGGCTGCCTTTCCCCGTTGCACGGAAGCCTCCTCGGAGCGCCCCAGACTGTCGTATACCCTGCCCAGCAACCTGTGCGCCGGCCCGAAGCGCGGGTTGTGCTCAACCACCTCGCTCAGCAGGCGCTCGGCCTCTTCAACAGAGCCGTGCTTCAGTTCGAGGTGCGCCAGGGAATAGGCGGCGTAGGCCCGCACGGGAAAGGTCCGGCTGCCTGGTGAGGGTTGCCTGCGTGCCTCGTCTCGCGCCGCACTCAGGGCCAGGACGCGCCTGAAGGCCTCGCGGGCCGCGTGCATCTCGCCCGCCTTCTGGGCCGCCCGACCCAGGCGGTACCAGGCCAGGGGCAGATCGACTCGCTGCACCACCCGGCGCAGCAACCGAAGGCCCGTGCGGGCCGCGCCGCGCTCTTCGGCCACGAGTGCCGTCAGGTAGGGCCAGCGCCAGTCTTCCGGGTCCAGGCTGGCGGCTATCGCGTAGCAGGCACCCGCCCGGTCGTAATAGAGGTTGGCATGGTAGGCCATGCCCAGCGCACCGACGACATCGTCCGCGCCCGGGTTCTGCCGCGCGGCCGCGTCTTTGCCTTCCAGATAGTCTTTCATGCCCGCGGGCTTCTTCGACAGGTCGGGCAAGTCCGGCAAGGCCGAAGCCGCCCGGTGGCTCAGCAGGGCATTGAGCCCGAACCAGATGCCCAGCCCGCACAGCAGCGCGAGGGCAAGCAGCAGCAACTTCTTCATCGCCCGCCTCCGCGCGTTGCGTACTCGTTCTCCCACAGCATGATCCTGGCCATGCGATCATTCGGCGGGTATGTGTGCATGCCCCCGGTGACCATGTCCACGTCACCGTCGGCGTCGAAGTCCCCCGTGTCCAGCACCAGGATGTGCGTCGGCGACGAGGCGATGTCGTGGCGGCGAAAGCGCATGCGGCCGTTGTTTTCCAGCCAGATGAAGCTCTGCGCCTCGGGGTCTTCCCAGCGGTTGAAAGCGCTGACAACGAATATGTCGAGATCGCCGTCTCTGTCCACGTCCAGCGGCCGGGCGCTGAAAGCCCCGGCGAAATCGGTGATGCGATGGAAGGTAAAATTCAACCCGCCCTCGTTCTCGAGCCACTGCACCCCGTGCCAGGGCCTGGGCCGTGGTGGAATGTAGTCGAAGGCATCGCCATTGGTGTAGAGGATGTCCAGGTCGCCGTCACCGTCGAGATCTACAGTACAGATGCCGCTGGAGCCGAAGTCGTCGTTGGTCGAGCCGTAGATCTGGTGCGGTTCGAACTTCGCGTGACCGTCGTTTACAAAGACGTATATCTCCTCCCACTCCTGGCTGACCAGCTCGACCATGTCCAGATCGCCGTCGGCGTCGATGTCGGCGAGCTCGCAATTGACCGGCCCCGACAGGTTCTGCAACATGTGGCTCTTGAACTTCCAGTCGCCGAGGTTTTCCATCCAGCGCGACTCGCCGTCGTCGTAGCCGAACTGGGCCACGGCCAGATCGAGGTCGCCGTCGCCGTCCAGGTCGCCGGCGCGCACGTCCGATACCCGCGCTATGCGGTCGGCCAGCACGTGCTTCGTGAAACGCTCATCGCCGTCGTTTTCCAGAACGACCACCGACCCGATGCGATCGTTGTTGGGAAAGAGCATGCCCAGTACGGCCAGCACCAGATCATTGTCACCGTCTTTGTCGATGTCGACCGCTTCTACGTGGGCCGGTGCGATCAGGCCGTCGGCCAGGGTACGCTCGGTGAACTCGCCCCGCGGCCGCTGGCGAATCCAGGTGACGGCGTGCTTGACGCTGTCGCATACCACCACGTCCAGAAGGCCGTCGGCATCGAGGTCGACCGTGGCCAGGTGCGACACCCGCGGCGCGGAGGTAAAATCGTCACCAATGGGCCGCGCTTTGAGAAAGCTGCTCTTCTCCCCGCGGGGCAGGTCGGCCGTCGCGACGCCCTCGAGGCCGGTGTCCGTGCCGGCGGCGCGGGAGAACATGCGCCCGATGATCTGTGACCAGCTCATTCCGGTGCGCTGTGACTGGTAGACCAGGACGAGAATGGGAATTCCCACCAGCACCACCAGGGTCAGCCCGACCGCCCACAACCATCCGAGACGTGCCTTCATGAGCGCCTCTCCTTTCGCAAGCTCTCAGTTCGCGAAGAATACAACGAATCCAGCCGTGAGCAAGACGAGAAAAACCGAAAGCGGCGCGGCCCCCTTCAAGGCACGGCTGAAATCGCCGGTGGCCCCGGACCACGCCCGCCAGTTTTTCCGAAGACCATAACCCAGTCCGGCAAGCACGCAGCCCACCTGCAACCAGGGCACGGCGCGCGGCCACAACTGGTGCCAGTGGGTCCCTGCCGTGCCCAGGAAATCCCAGCCCCAGCCGAAGGGATCGGACAACGACTGGGCAACGAAAGAAACATTCACGAACAACATGGAAATCACGAATGCCATCCAGAGCATCAGGCCAACCGACACCAGGGCCGGCGAGGATGAAACGAACATCTCGCGGGCATTGCCCTTCGCCGCCAGCCGGCCGCCCAGCCAGGCCAGCCCGAAGACCAGGCCCGGTACGACGGCCAGGGCCATGAGCCACAACGCTGCGGCGTACAGGCCGAATGCTCCCCAGTTGTTCTTGTCCAGGATGTTCACCCAGTCCCTGACGGCGGGCCAGTGGCCCAAGTGGACCACGCAGTAAGCGCAGGCCAGCACCAGCAGGGCCACCGCCCCCACGGCCTCCGGTACGCTGCGCAGGCCCGTCTCGCTGGCGAAAGGTCTCCAGCGCAGGGTCACGTTGTCGTAGACACAGCTCTTGACGCACTCGAGGCACAACCCGCAATCGGTGTTTTCTCCAATGTCGGCCACGCACAGCCCGTAGGGACAAGCCCAGCCCCTTTCTCCGCCCTCGAGGCAGGTGTGGACCTTGCAGCGGGCGCAGGTGTCGGCGTCGGCGCTCCTGAGCGCCAGCTTGCCGTCTGTTGCATACAGGCCGACGAAGGCGTTGATGGGACACAGGTAGCGACAGAAAGCCCGCAGCCTGAATACCAGTGAGCACAACAGCGCCGCCAGCAACATGCCGACCAGCACCCAGCCCGTGACGCGTGGCTCGGCAACCAGCACGGTGGAGAAGGTTCCCAGGGCCATCAACAGGATCAAACGGGGCCAGGCGTTTGCCAGCGCCCGGGGCCAGGGCAGCGACAGGCCGAAGAAACGGTTGTTGGTGCCCGCTGTCGAGCCGCTCCTGACCCGGGTTATCGAAAGGCGTTGCAGCCACTCGCCGAAGAGGGGAATCGGGCAGACAGAGCACCACAGCCGTCCACCGAGCGGGATCAGTACCACTATCAACACGAACAGCCACACCACCCAGGTGAACATGATTCCCAGGTTGCGCCCACCGACGTGAGTGCCGAAGAGTGAGGTCAGTACCACCAGGTAAAAGGGCACGCCCATGACGATGGCAACTGCGACCGGGAACCTGCGGCTCTTCAAAACACGGCGCAATAACCCAGAGCGTCTCAGGATGTCGCGTCCGGAACCCCTTACCCGGCCCGCGGCAGACGCGGCGCGCAAACCGATCAGGCCAGCCAGAGGGATTCCCAGCACCAGTCCCAATCCCGCCCAGAGCAGCGTGTTGGGGGCGATGATCAGGTTGCCGTGCTCGAAGGCGTGCATTGGCCCACACCAGACGTGACAACGGTATTGGCTCTTGGAGATCAGCGGCCCCAGCCACCCGGGGTGCCGGGCCGTGAAGGCGACCTCTTCGACCATGCTCGGCCTGGCCTGCGGATCGCTGGGGGCAAAGAGAGCCACCCCTCGGGCCCCGGGTTCGATCTTGGCATCTATATCGAACTCCTCGAGGAAGAAAGAGTGGGCCGTGTCACGGGTGGAAAAGCTCAGGTGCACCCTGTCGCCGCGGTTGACCCTGATCACCGATGGTTGCTTGCCGTAGCGGAAACTGGTGACGTGGAAGTGCCTGTCACGTGGCTGGGCTGCCGTCAACTGCACCAGGCCTGCCGGCAGGGCAGCCAGCACGAGCAGCGTCGCGATCTGTTTCAGGCGCCGCCTGCGCCCTGTCGGGCCGGGTGACAACTATTCCTCCCTGGGCAGGTAGAAAGCCAGCTGGCAACCCCGGCCCCGGCGGCTGAAAATCCAGATCTCGCCGGCCATGGCCGTGACTGCCGAGTGGCAGATGGCGAGCCCCAGGCCGGTGCCCCGGCCGGGATCCTTGGTCGTATAGAAGGGATCGAAGACGTGAACCTGCTCGGCCTCGGCAATGCCCTGGCCGTCGTCGACCACCGAAAAAACGACTACCTGGTTGCCGTTGCCGATACCCTTGCCGTCACCGGGCGGCTTGATGCGATGAATCTCTCCCTGTTCGAAAAACGCTGGCTCCCTTTCCCCCGCCGGTCCCTCACCTGATTCATCCCAGATCAGCGCGCCCTTCTCGTCGAGGCCCATGACCACCGCCCGCAACCAGATGTGGCCACCGGGATCGACGGCGTCGAGGGCGTTGAGCATCAGGTTGACCAGGACCTGGCGGGCCAGGTCGGGGTCGGTACGCACGGCGGGCAGGTCCTGCGGCACTTGCACCTCGAAGTCGATCTGTTTGTATTTCTTCTGGGGCCTGATCAGCGCCATAGCGCCCTCGGCCAGCTCTTGTGGTGACACGGCAACGACGTCCTTGCTGCCGGGGCGCGAGTAGGCCAGCAGATCGCTGATCACGGTATCGATGCGCTCGATCTCCTTCTCGACCCTGGCCAGGATGTCGCCGCGCTCTGCATCCGGTATCTCTTCTGTGCGCAACATGCCGACGTAGCCCAGGATGGCCGAGATGGGATTTCCTACCTCGTGAGCCACCCCGGCCGCCAGCTTGCCGACCGAGGCCAGTTTCTCCGAGCGAATCAGGCTCTGCTGGGCCTTGACCAGTTCCGTGTTCAGCCTCTTCAACTCGCTGATCTGGTCCTTGAGCCGACCTTGATCCTTTTCTATGCGCTGCGCCATGCTCGACAGGGAGATTCCCAGGCGACCCAGTTCACTGCCGCGCTCGGGGTTCAACAAGAAGGCCAGATCACCCTCCGAGATACGATCCGCCGATTGCAAGAGCCTGTCCAGCGGTCTGACCACCAGCCGATAAAGCAGTACCCAACCCACCAGGGACATGACCGCCGCGAGCAAGACGGTATAAAGCATGAGCCCGCGCGCGATGCGCCCGGCAACCCGATCCGTCCCGGCCAGTGAGAAGGAGGCGCTGAGATCGTGTCCCGTGTCACGCAGGGCAGAGGCAACGACCAGCACGCGTCCGGCATCCGTTTCCCAGACCGACCAGTCGTCGTTCGGACCGCCCCCGGCCGTACGGGCGCCGAAGGCACCCCATAGCGACTCGGCCTCGAGAGCCGGGTCCGAAGAAGCGACCAGGGATCCGCGCGAATCGAAGACGGACAGCGAGCGCAGACCGGGCCAGTGAGCCGACATCTCCTCGACGAGGTCTTCAAGGCCCGTGCACTCCAGGCGATCCTTCAACTGCGGGCAGGCATCGATGACCGTTCCTTCCAGCTGGCTCAAAAAGCCGTGCCGCATGCGGATCTGCTCCATCATGAGCCCGTGGCGCGCCAGGCGCAGGGCGGCGTAGGACAGAGCCGTGGCCAGCACGCCAACGACAATCACCACGTACACGGCGATGAGCGGTTTCAATCCAATGCCGCTGCGTTTCATCTGAGCCTCTCCAGGGACGAGCGCGGTGTATCATCCACCGCGCAACCAGGCATAGAACCACTCGCCCAGGAACAGGTACTCGATGGCCGCCAGGGCCAGGAAGGGGCCAAAGGGGATCGCCGCCAGAAGAAAAGGCGTTTCCTCCTCCTCGGCGGGCCCGGATCCTTTGTCATCGTTTTTCGCATCTTCGTCGGGGGCCTCTTCGGCCGCCGGCGCGCCCTCCTTTGCATCCTCTTGCTCCTCCCACTCCTCCGGCAGGGGCGGTTTGAGCTCGACCCCGGAAAGCTTCAGGATCACCGAGGCCAGCACGCCCTGCACCGAGGCGAACAGCAGCACGAACAGCAAACACTGCCACCCCAGCCAGGCTCCCAGCATGGCCAGCAGCTTCACGTCGCCCATGCCCATGCCCTCGCGCCGGCGAATCAGGGCGTAGCCCTCGGAGAGCAGCAACAGCCCCCCGCCGCCGACCGCCAGCCCGATGGCCGAGGATTTCCAGAACCCCTCCCAGAGGAAAGAGCAGGCGAAGCCGACCACTATTCCAGGCAGGCTGATCTCGTTGGGGATGATGCGGTGCTCCAGATCGATGAAGGTAATGGCGATCAGGGCGGCGGTGAAAGAGAAGTGAACCGCCAGTTCCTTCGACAGGCCGAAGCGCCACCACAACAACAGGATCGCCCCGCTCGTCAAGGCCTCGACCAGGGGATAGCGCCACGAGATCTTCTCGCCGCAGGCGCGGCAGCGCCTGCCGAGCACCAGGAAACTGATGATTGGTATGTTGTCGTACCAGCGAATCGTCGCGCCGCACTTGGGGCAGCGTGAACGGGGCTTGACGATGGACTGTCCGCTTTCGGGCAAGCGGCAGATGACCACGTTGAGAAAGCTGCCCAGCGTGGCACCGAAGACGCCAAGGAATGTACCAACGATCAGCGGATGCAAACCTGTATCCATTCACCAACCCCCGGGGCTGTTGCCTTCATGGAAACGACGAAGCCCAGCCTCGCATGCCTTCGGCATCGAATCTACTACCCGAGAGGTTGGCGGGCAAGTTACTGTCCTGCCGGACTCATCGAAGACCTCGAGGTTGAGTTGCGACCCTGAAACAAATATGGTGTATACATGAGCACGCGGGAGACACTCGCAGATTCCGGTTCGACACCGGAGGCCGCAGCCCGCAGACCTGGCGATCTGGCCTTGATGATCGTCGTCTTCACCCTGTTTACTGTCTACTGCCTGGCTTTCATCTTCTCCACCAGCTTCGTGGTTGGCGGTGAGAGGTACTTCTGCCTGTTCGACGACGCCATGATCTCGATGCGTTACGCGGCCAACCTGGCCGCCGGGGACGGACTGCTGTTCAACCCCGGCCAGGCCCCCGTAGAGGGTATCACCAACCTGCTGTGGACCCTCTTGATGTCGCTCGCCCACCTCTTGCCCCTCGCGGCGTCCAAGATCAGCCTGGTCGTCCAGTTGTTGTCGCTCGTCTGCCTGGCCGCGAACCTGCTGGTCGTAAGGCGCCTGGTCATCGAGGCCGGGGGCGGCAAGATTGCTTCAGCGGCGGGCATGCTGCTGGTGGGCTTCTATTTCCCGCTGAACAACTGGTCGCTGCAGGGCATGGAGGTCGGCCTGTTGACCCTGCTGGTCACGTCGTCCGCCCTGTTCTTGTTGCGTTGGCGAGCCACGGGGCGCGGTGCCGCCCGGCCGTGGCTCCTGCTGGGCATCGCCATGCTGGTGCGCATGGACGCGGCGGTGCTCGTCGTCGCCGCGGCCGCCTGGTCTTTTTTTGCCGTTCCCTCCCGGCGCCGCACCGCCCTGGCTTACTCGACGGCCACACTCTTCGTGTGCCTGGGCGGCCTGACCGTCTTCAGGTTGCTCTACTTCGACGCCTGGCTGCCCAATACCTATCACCTGAAGATGACCGGGTTCCCCTTGCTAGCGCGGCTGTACAACGGCCTCGGCGCATATATCGATTTCGCGCTGGGTCTCAATCCCCTGCTCTTCTTGGCCCCCGCGGTCCTGCTGGTCTTCGCCGGCAATCACAAGCTCTGGTTGCTGGGCGCATTGTTCGCCGCCCAGTCCCTCTACAGCGTCTGGGTCGGCGGCGACGCGTGGGAACCATGGGGCGGCGCAAACCGTTTCGTGTGCGTGGTCATGCCTGCGTTTTTCATCCTGCTGGCGCTCGGCACGGAGAAATGCCTGCGACAACTCGGCAAGGCGGTTACGCGCCCCGCCGGGTTCTGGCGCTCGTTGCTGGTCGGCCTGATCCTGCTCGGCCTGGTGCTGGAGACGAACCGCACCGGCCGGGTCAACTCCCTGCAGGCCTGGGCACAGCTGAAACGCCCGATGCACAACCTGGCCCACCGCTGGATGGTCGAGCGGGCCCGGTTGATCCGTGAGCTTACCAGCGCGAGGGCATCGGTGGCCGTGGCCTGGTCGGGGATCTTGCCATACTTCGTCGACAGGACAATCGTCGATCTGCTGGGCAAGAACGATCGCGTTGTGGCCCGCTCACGGGCATACGTGCCGCCGGGCAGCGACCCTCTGGATTCTTTCTATCCCGGACACCAGAAGTGGGACTACTCCCGTTCTATAGGCGAGCTCGATCCGGACGTCATAGTCCAGCTCTGGACACTGCCCGATCCCTCCGGAGCCATGTGGCTTGCGGACATTCCTCCCGACGCAGTGCCCTGGCTCGACGAAAAATACGTAGCCGCTCTCTACAATGATGCGACGCTGCTCCTGAGAAGAAAATCACCCGAGATCTCCTGGAAACGCGCCAAGGCGCAGGCCGGCCGGCACAACGTGATCAGGGCCGCTAACTTCGCCGGCGCAGGCAGGCAGCGGGCCGGCCTGTCGCGGCCCGCAGACAAGAAAAACCTGATCCTTATCGTCATCGACGCCCTGCGCCCCGATCACCTGACTTGCTACGGCAGGCAAAGGAAGGACACCCCCGTCCTCGATGGGCTGGCCGCACAGAGCATTGTATATGAGAGGGCATATGCACAGTCTTCCTGGACCAAGACATCGGTCGCGTCGCTGCTGACCGGTCTCTACCCGCAGCGTCACGGGGTTCGCACCGAGCTCGGCCCGCGCTCAATCCTTCCCGAAGAGGCAAACTCCCTGGCGGAGCAACTCGGCTCGCAGGGCTACCGCACGGCGGCCGTCTCCGCCAACCCGCACATCACCCCTGACTTCGGGTTCGCCCAGGGTTTCGAAACGTTTTCCTACCGCTCGACATGGGCAGCAAACAGCACCGAGAAGGTCGAGGAAGCCGTCGTCAAGATGCTTGACGAGCAATTGAAGCAGGAGCCCTTCTTCCTTTTCGTCCATTTCCTCGACCCCCACGATCCCTACCGGCCGCTCAACGGCTGCGAGCGGGAACTTCCGAAAAAGACCGTCAACGACGAGAACGTACTCAGCGGCCGCGCCTTCGTGCTGTCCGGCGAGATGGCGCTGGGCAAGAAGCTGCAAGCGGGACAGATTCCCCGGCCACGCGATCTCAGTCCCGAAGAGCTGTCTTACCTGCGGGGCTTGTACGACTGCGAGATACGGGCGGTCGACTCGGCAATCGGGAACGTAATGGAGGCCCTCGAGAAAAAGGGCCTGCAGGAACGTACCGTCATCGTCATCACCTCCGATCACGGCGAGGAATTCCTGGAACACGGCATGCTGCGGCACGGGTACCAGCTGTACGAAGAAAGCGTCAGGGTGCCGCTGCTTTTGAGCTTGCCAGCCGGAGAGAAGAGAAGCCTGCGTGTGGCCGCCGCGGTCCAACTGGTCGATCTCTTCCCCACCCTGTGTGAGTTGCTGGGCATGGACATCGACAGTGACGTCGAGAGGCTGGACGGGACGGTCATGCCGCCATTCAAAGAGACGGGCACCTCGGCCGCGGGGCACCCGGTCTTCGGGGCTACCATGTTCAGGAACCAGGACCGGGCCTACCTGCTTCGCGACCGGCAAAAGGTGATCGCAGACCTGAAGAACGGCAAGCGGGAATTCTATGACCTGAGCACGGACCCCGGCGAGCAGCGTCCCGTCGATCCGCTGTCCAGCGCCGCGGGCCGCGAACTTTCAAAAATGCTGGACGGGATTGTCGAGCGGGCCCGCTCCCGGGGCCTGGGGCGCGACGATGCAGCGATCGATGTCGACGAGGAGGTAGAGGAGCAACTTCGCTCCCTGGGTTACGTCGAGTAGGCACTTTGTCAATCAACAGCCTGTCCCCGCCGGGCCGCTTGTCAGTTTCAGGGCTTTGCCTGTTCGTCTTCGTCCTGTCGGGAGACACCCACTTGGCGTCCCTCCTGGACATCGCGCTCCGAGACCTCAACGTGATGGACCCGATCGCCAATCTTTATGCGGTAGGGGCCCTCGGTCACGGTGGGTGCCTTCCAGCCCTCCGTGGGATACGGCACCACGATCTCGAACATACCCTTTGCATCGGCATTGGTCTCGCGGCGATACAGGAAAGACCGCCCGATGTTGGAACGCACCGACAGCCTGAGCCGGACTTTCTGGCCGGGCTCCGCCATGCCTTCCAGGCGCGCCCCGGCCACAACCTCGAATGCCTTGAACTGGGGCAGGCGCACTCCGAAAACACGGATTACGCTCTGCGAATCCATGAACAGGCGGAAATGCGCCAGCGGCTCGAGTCTGGTCTTTCCTATCATCCGAGTACCGCCGTCTCCCAGGTACATGCGGGTGTGCAGACAATTCGCGAAAGGAGCCAGGGGCTGGAAGTGACGGAAATATCCAGCCTCTTCCACGCCGGTGGTGACCTCGATATATTGTTCACCCAGACCCGCGATTGCCGCCATGGCCTTGACCTGGGTGATTATCGGGGAAGCTACCACGAAGCGGATTCTCTTCTCGACCATCTCGGCCCAGGCGCTCTCTTCATCCATAGTCAACAACAGGCGAAACCCCATGCGGTTGTTTCTGAGAGCCTCCGGGGTGGCAAACGATGAGGTCACCACCGGCACGCGGGTGGCATGGAGCAGCGGGTGGGTCTCATCCCAGCCCGTGAGAAGACCGTAAGTCGGCCGGCCGGCCGCGTCCTCGACCGCGGGCAGTTTCCCGGCCAGACTCTGCCCGAAGAAGTTCAACTGACGCAGGTAGCTCACCTGATCGGCACCGGCAAGATGAAAAAGGTAGGTGACCAGCGGGGAAAGAGCCAGCAAGAGACCGGCCACCAGGAGAACCGCCCACAGCCAGGCCCTCAACCGCGAGGCCGCGACGCGCCAGAACGCGCGGAACTTGCGGGCTCCGGCAACGACGGCCCAGGCCATCAGCAGGGCCACCGCCGGGGCGGCATACTCCCCGAACCTCTGCTGCAAGAGCAACAGAAACAAGGCCCAGGGGAAAAAAACCGCCAGCAGCACCGTCCCGGGTCGCAGGTCACGGCTGCGAATCACTTCATAAACGAAGGCCAGGATCATGACCGGCGTGAGCAGAAAAAGATTCGTGTACCTGGCGGCCGTATAGCTCAGGGCCAGCATCTGTCCCAGGGTATAGAGCTTGCCCGATTCCCGGGCGATCAGGTAGGAGACGTCCGAACCGGCCGCTACCCTGGCGGCCTCGACGAGCGGATCCCAGATGCCGTCGACCAGCAAGGTGAGCAAAACGAGCCCCGCCAGCATCGCCCCCCAGGTCACGAACAAAACCCTGGTCCGGTAGAGCAAGGGCAACACACCGGCCGCCGCCGCGCCAAAGAGCAAGACGGTGAACAGGGAGGGCTGATAGAGGGCGAAGGGCCTGGCCCGCAGATCGGCACACAGCAACACGACCAGCGATACCAGGCACAAGGCGGCGAGCATGGTGCTCCAGGCGCTGGGGCGCAGGTGTTGGCCGTGCCGTGACCAGCGCGCCAGGGCCAGGGTCAACGGCACGGGCAAAAAATACAGGGCGGGCGTGACTATCCAGGAACCTGCCGAAACGGCAGCCAGCAGGCCGCAGGCCACTCCCCAGGCGACGGCAGCCTTTCTGGTCCTGGCTTCCAGGGAGGCCAGCAGGCAAAGATAGATACCGAGGACCACCGGTGCGACCAGCCCGTGGTGATCTACGCGCCCGACGAAAGAAAAGCCGATGGCCCCGTTCATCAGGGCCATCAGGGCGGCGGCAGCCAGGCCGGTCGCCGGATCGAAGACTCGCTTTCCAAGGCGATAGACCAGGTAAACGGCCAGGCCGCCCAGCAAGGGCATCATCGCCGCTCCCCAGGGTGCCACCA
>Ga0180432_10008106_pt1 | contig 13185 bp, 8 predicted proteins | sample SS_ome_10_FD_132414 | JGI IMG/M metagenome (GOLD analysis project Ga0180432, IMG submission 132414) | Hypersaline lake sediment archaeal communities from the Salton Sea, California, USA - SS_1_MS_2 metaG | ecosystem: Environmental > Aquatic > Non-marine Saline and Alkaline > Hypersaline >...
GATTTCCCGGCATTCGTCACGATGTTCAAGAGTGAGGTCAGTCGTCGCGCTCACTGTCTGGGGCATTCAGAGTTCGGGTGGAGCAGAAGCTACTGGGACAGACACGCCCGCAAAGAGGACGACGTGGGCAGAATGATTGAGTACGTGTTGGCTAATCCAGTACGGAAAGGTCTGTGTGACCGGTGGGAGGCCTGGCCGTGGTCAGAGTTGTTGCGGGATTCGTTAGACGCGCGGTAGGATCCTGTGGGCCGGCCTCAGGGCGCACACGTCGCGCCCTTCGATACGGCCCCTCCATTTACGGCATGAGGGATTTAGCGGAGCCGACGATGGTTATGGTTGGGTCATATGGAGGGGCCTGTCGCAGGAAGCTCTGCGACGCGGAGCTTCCAAGGCCGGCCCGGGTGGAGCAGAAGCTACTGGGATAGACACGCTCGCAAAGAAAACGACGTGGGCAGAATGATTGAGTACGTGTTGGCTAATCCAGTACGGAAAGGCCTGTGTGACCGGTGGGAGGCCTGGCCGTGGTCAGAGTTGTTGCGGGATTCGTTAGACGTGCGGTAGGAATATGATCCTATGGGCCGCTTTCAGGGCGCACACGTCGCGCCCTTCGACACGGCCTTTCCATGTGCGACATGAGCAAGAAAGGAATCAGGTGAAACTATGTTAGCATTGCAGAAGGTTGCGAAAGGTGTAGGAAACATCGAACTGCGGGATGTGGCGGAGCCGACGATGGCTGCCGATGAGGTCATGATTGAGGTCAAGGCCGCCGGTATTTGCGGTACGGATATCCACATCATGCATGACAACTTCCCGTACTGGCCGCCGGTGACGATGGGCCACGAATTTGCCGGCGAGATTGTGGATGTCGGCTCCGAGATCGAGGGCTGGCAGGTTGGTGACCGCGTCGTGGGTGAGCCGCATACGAAGGCCTGCGGGCACTGCTATCTGTGCCGGACCGGGAATCCGCAGATCTGTCCGGAGAAGCGCTCGCCCGGCTGGGGCATTGACGGGGCATTCACCAAGTATCTGCCCTACCCGACGCATCTGCTGCACCGCATCCCGGAGGGGATGTCGTTCGAGCATGCGGCGCTGGCCGAGCCGGTGGGCAATGTGGTGACCGACATTCTGCTGAATGCCAAGGTCGAGCCGGAGGATTTCGTGGTGGTACTCGGCCCGGGGCCGATCGGTTTGATGGCGGCGATGGCAGCCAAAGCCGAGGGCGCCCGCGAAGTGATGATCACCGGTACGGATGCCGACGAGGCGCTGCGGCTCAGGACTGCCCGCGAGGTCGGCATTGACCATGTCGTCAATCTGCAGCAGGAGGACCCCGTCGAACGGTGCATGGAGTTGACCGGCGGGATCGGTGCGGATCTCGTCGTGGACTGCTCCGGTGCGCCACCGGCTATCAAGTCAATGCCGCAGTATGCCCGCAAGCTGGGTCGGCTGTGTGCGGTTGGTCTGACCGGCAAGCGGCCGGTGGAGTTCGACTGGGACGCCGCGCAGGGTAAAGTGCTGACGCTGTACTTCAACATGTCCACGCATTACTCATGCTGGGAGCCGTCCCTGAGTATGCTTGTCTCAGGCAAGATCAATGCCGATGCGCTCATCACGCACGTCCTCCCGCTGGAGCAGTGGCAGGAGGGCTTTGACGCGATAGAGAAGATGGAGGCACTGAAGGTTATACTGATACCGTGACAGACCTTGGGCCGATATGCGACAAGCCCGGCAATGCTAAGACCCTGGCCAGGGCGTATGTTATCGGCTGCGGCCCGATCATCATTGTCCTGATGATACTGTACGTGGTCGGGCGAGTCGCCAATTCGCCACCGTACTCGCCGGCCGAGTACGAGCAGGCGGCCCAACGAGTGGCGGCGAAGCTGAAGCAGGATGGCGTTGCCGTCAAGAGCGTGGAAGTGCAGCGCCGGGGTCAAGGGATTACCATCACGCTTTATGGAGCCGGCTATGATGAAGGCCCTGCCAGAGAACTGGCAGTGAGAGCGGGAGAGCTGTTCTTCGCATCTCTGCCGGGCTCACAGGGGCACCACGTTCGTGTCGTGGTCAAGAACGAGTTCGACAGAAATGCGGTTAGTGAGTTGATACTGAATGCTCGTCGCTGAATTGTGCAAGTGCGCAAAGGGAGGAAGAACATGATTGATGGGAAGTTTGGATTCGGCTTGATAGGTGCGGGGCTGGTCTCGGCCTTCCACGGCGATGCTATCAACGCCGTCGAGGAAGCCGAGCTTGTCGCGTGTACGGACTTTGACAAGGAACGCCTGGAGAAATTCTGTGCCGACAAGGGGTGTGAGGCGGCCGCCAGCATGGAAGCAATGTTCACCGACGAGCGCATTGATGTCATCAACGTGTTGACCCCCAACGCGTATCATGCGCTGTGCGCGGTTCCAGCTATGGAGGCGGGCAAGCATGTGATCATCGAGAAGCCGCCGGAGATGACGCTCGACAATGTGGACCAGATGATAGCCGCCCGTGACGCCAACAACGTCAAGTGCGCGATCTCGCTACAGGTACGCTTCCGCAAGCCGATTGAGGCGATGAAGGCGGCGATCGAGAGCGGTCGTTTCGGCAAGCTGCTACACGGCGATGCGTACATGAAGTGGTTCCGCGCGACCGATTACTACTTGATGGATGACTGGCGGAGCAAGCGCGAGGAGGGGGCCGGCGTCACCATCCAGCATGCCTTCCACTACATTGACCTGCTGCATCACCTGATGGGTGAGGTGGATAGCGTGCGTGCTCAGATGTACAACCTGGCGCATCCGGAGGTTGAGCTTGAGGACACGCTGCTGGCCTTCGTTGATTACGCCAACGGCGCGAAGGGAGTCGTGCAGGGCTCGACGGCGCTGTGGCCGGGGACCGATGTGCGCATCGAGATCAACGGTGAGAACGGTACGGCGATCATGCAGGGCGAGCGTATTGTCGTCTGGGATTTCAAGGACGAGCAGCCCGGTGATGATGAGATCCGTAGCGTCGGCAGCGGAGAAGTGAAGACCGCAGCCGGTGGCGCGGCAGATTTCGCCTACTTCGAGCATATGTACATGGTGGAGGATATGCTCAACGCCATCAATACTGATGGCACTCCTCGGGTGACTCTGGAGAGCTCCCGTGGCAGTCTGGAACTGGCTCTGGCCATGTACGAATCAGCGGATCGTGACAGTGAACTTGTGACATTGCCGCTGTAGGGCAGCGCCCCTGCGAGCCGAGTATAACGCAAAAGGCCGCCACTTCCGTGTGGCGGCCATGTGTTTGCAGCTAATCGGTCACTGCCAGGTCTTTACATGCCTTCCAGTAGCTTGCGTGCGACCTCCCGACTGTCCACTTGGTAATCGCCAGAGGCGATTTGAGCCTTGAGCGCTTCGACACGCTCCTGCCTGACGGCAGGCACATCGCTGATGGCCTGGTGAGCCAACTGCATGTCCAGTGCTCTCTGGCTGAGAGCCACCTGGTCAGACCGCAGCCCATCAGTAGCGCCAGTCAAGCCCTGCGTTCCGGACACACCGGCACGTTCAGTCCGGGTTACCGGTTGGCTATTGACCGGCTGTGACCTGGTTGGGTCAATCTTCATATTCTGTGCCTCCTCTCCAAACCTCTGAACCCTCCCACCACGTGCTTCATAGCTATTATCGGCCATTCAGGCGATAACCTTGAGTGCGATAATGGCAAAAAGTGCAATACTAACCACGCCGAGGCATAATTCCAGACAGTGACTCCATGACGATTGCTCTACGCTGCCGGTTCACATGTCATATCGGTGGGCTGTGCAGTGTCTTCCCCGCACCACATGGACTATTCCACATTAAACTCATAGTCCCTGCCCGAATCTGCCAAACTGCAAAAACTCTTATTGAGCCCCGGAACACGATGTCGCAACCGGTCAGCCTCTGCGCGGGACACAACCCCCACCTGAGGCATTGACTACCGCAGCTTTTTCCACTCGTCTATCAGCGCGAGGCCGCTTTGCCAGGGCATGATACTGTGCAGGGATGGGCAGGGGGTGATGATGAGACCGGTTCTCCCGATGGCGCGGAAACACTCCCGTACCGCTTTGCGGGTCACCTCGGTGTCGGGGTTCTGCAGATGATAGGCGCTCGATGGGCCGATGAAGAAGCTCTTGGTCTCCTGCTGGGAGGCGACGATCTCGTCGAGATCGTGGTCTTTGTGGGCGATGTCCACGGCGCGCAGGCAGTCGAGGTCCAGGCGTCGGAGATAGTCGAGCATCGGCATCAGGCCCGTGTTGACGGTGTAGGGGACGACCTTGCCGGCGTCGTGGGCCGCCTTGGTCTCGGCCTGAAGGCGGTCGAAGAGAAACTGCTCCAGCATCGCCGGGCTGTAGAAGTCGCAGGTCTCGTAGAAGCCATTCCGTCCGAGAATATCTATCCCCAGGTCAATAGCTATCTCGACGCGGCGCATGTTGACCTTGTGGTCGAGTTCGAGGTAGGCGTCCACAAGGTCCGGAGCCTCGAGCATCTTCATGGCAAGCTGCGTCGGCCCGAACACTTGCAGCGCCCCGGTCAAGCCCATCCCGATACCGCATTGGGTGGCAAGCTGGAACTCGTCGGCGAGGCGCTTGTTCTCCATGAAGCTGAAGCGGAGCGCGGCGAGGGTGTCGAGGCTGTCAACGGGGCGGAAGACGTGGCTGAAGCATTCGAGGTCCTGCTCGCCCTCGATCCAGAACTTGTCGCAATGGGCGGGAGTGAAATCGCTGAAGAAGGGGATGTCCAGCCCGTGGGGCCACTTCTCATCATAGCGGACGGTTGATTTCAGCTCTCCGGCCGGGGTCTCATAGACCTTATGGATGAGCTGCTTGTCGGCATCGAACCACGTCCGGCTCGATACCCCCGGTGCGGCTTCGTAGCCCCCGCAACTGCATCCGACGATGGGGTCCACGCCGAGTTCCTCGACGTTATACTCTACCTCCTCGTGCTGCGAGGGGCCCCAGGGGAAGTTGAAGCGCTTGCCGATACGCTGGACGGGGCTGAGCGAGTTCCAGGCCGGCGAGCAGGGGACATAATCCACCGACTCGCGCCGCATTGCCGCGAGTACACGCTCGCGTGAAGTCATCTGAGGTTTCTGTTGGGTCATGGGTTGCTCCTGTTGTGTGTACTTACCCGCGGCGCGGCCGGCGGCGATTCAGGCGCGAGTCCCTGCGATGGTGCCATAGGACATTGTGCCCGCGAAGACGTTGTTGCAGGCGCGCTTGAGGCAGCTTTCCGCTCCGTCCAGAATGAATGCCTCGTACTCATAAGAATGCCATGCCGGCTCTCGATGTAATCCGCCAGCGTCTCGGTCAGTGCGCAGTCATGAATGCCTGCGGCATACTGCCCATAGAGTTTCCCTTATCCCCCATGTGCGTCTATACGTCAGCAGTTATGAGGTCTATGGCGATGCCAAATTCCATGGTGCAGCGTTTTTTTCTCCGGGCGAGCGGATACCGGCACTTGTCCCGAAGCTCTCCTACTCGATGTCCAAGACGCGCAGCGCGTTGCCCTCGGCGATTTTGTCGAAGCATTGCTGCGTAATCTTGCCGTCAGCCAGAGCGGCGCGCAGGTAGCGGGCATGCTCGATGCGGTCGTCCTCAATCTGACTGGTGTGGCAGATGTCGGTGCCGAAGAAGAGCTTATCCTGGAAGCGCTCCATGAACTCATAGCCAAAGTCGGGGTCGCGGGTGAGGGCATTGAAGCCGCTGCCGGCGGAGATGTCGGCATAGGCGTTGGGATACTCCGCGAAGAGCCGGGGGATCGCCCCGCCGGGTGTGACCGGGCCGGTGGCCGGCTGTTTGAGGTCCTGCCAGTCGCCAGAGATGTTGGGCCAGAAGCCCGGCCCGTGGCCGATGAATACCGTCTTCTTGAACTTGCGGATCATCTTCTCCCAGCGTACCAGGCCGACCTCATCACGAGTGCGCAGCGAATCCTGGTGGAAGATAATCGGTATCTCCAACTCGCCACATGCCTCGTAAATGGCCTGAAGGCGCGGGTCGTCGGTGTAGAGGCCGGACATGCACTCCCCGAAGCCCTTGCAGCCGAGTTCCTTGTACTCCTCGATGATGCGATGGAACGGCACCGAGGCATCAGACTGCAGACGGCGCGGATCCACGTTCATGAACGGGATGAAGCGGTCGGGGTATTGCCGGGCAACATCCAGGATGTACCAGGTGGTCACATAGTAGGTAGTCTCTTCGGGGTTCTCGATGGGGTGCAATGCGGTCTTGCGTATGTCATTTGCGTCCATCCAGCCGAGTACCAGTTCAGGCTCGATGAACGGATCGAAATACAGCTTTCCGACATGGCAGTGAATGTCAATCATGATGTCCTCCCGACGTATTGATCATTGCGACTCCGCATAGGTTCGGCGCAGCTGCGCGCTGACCTGCAACGATTGGGATATGTCGGGGAAACGGGTTGTCCCCGCAGAACCTGGGAGGCAAAATGCGTGACAGACTCGGGCCGCGAAGGAGAATTTGTCACTGTGGTGGAAGCAGTAAAACGTCCCATTGCGCTTTGGGCTTGAATGCTTGATACGCTGAGGGATGCGGTGGGTGGAGGGCTGCGATTTGGCAGGGCAAGTCTCATGCGGAGGAATGCTACGTGACTGAACTGAGAGTGGAGCCGTATGTTGTGCCGGCGGCCGACCTGGGGCCGGAGAATCCGCTGCCGATGTTCCGGGCACCTAATGCGGACTCGGAGATAGACTTCGAGGCCAACAACATACCGGAGGAAGACCGTCCGGGATTGGGCTGGCAGACCGGCCGGCGAGTGCTGCCATATCGCATTCAGGACGGCTACAACCGCAAGCGGCGGCCGAGGGAGTTTGTTTCCCTGGTGCTGGAGAATGAGTTTGTCAGGGCGACGGTGCTCCCGGAAATCGGCGGGCTGGTTACCTCCATTGTCCACAAGCCGCTGGACAGGGAGCTGCTGTACTGCAACCCCGTATTTCAGCCGGGGAATCTGGCGCTGCGCAATGCCTGGGTAAGTGGCGGCATCGAGTGGAACACGCCTCAGATCGGTCATCATTACCTGACCTGCTCCCCGGTCCATGCGGCTCGCGTCATTGGCGGCGGCGGCGATCCCGTGCTTCGTCTCTACGCCTGGGACCGGGTCAAGTGCTTTCCCTATCAGATAGACCTGCACTTGCCGACCGGGTCACGCTTCCTGTTCGCGCACGTTCGCCTCATCAACCCGCATGACCACGAAATCCCGATGTACTGGTGGACGAATATCGGTGTGCCGGAGTATTCCGGGGGGCGCGTGCTTTGTCCCGCTGACACGACCTACAAGGGATGTACCGTGACGGATTGCCCGGTCATAGACGGGCTTGATTACAGCTACTGCACCCGCATCATAAATGCCTATGACCTGTTCTTCAGGATTCCCGCAGAGCAGCGTCGCTGGGAAGCGCTTATAGATGAGGACGGCCTGGGGCTGATCCATACTTCCACCGAGCGGCTGAAGGGGCGGAAGCTGTTTGCATGGGGCATGGGGCCGGGAAGCCGGCGCTGGAACGACTACTTGTCGGTGCCGGATAACCCCTTCCAGGAGATTCAGGCGGGATTGGCCTACACCCAGTCTCACTCGGTCCCCATGCCCGCGAGGACCGAGTGGGCGTGGACTGAGGCCCTCGGATACTTCGAGTCCGATCCGGAGATAACACATTCGCCGAACTGGCAGGAAGCATATTCCGAGGCTGGGAAGCTCCTGGAGGCAATGCTGCCACGAGATGCAGTTGACTGCTTCCATGAGAAAGCTGCGGCAGTTGCGCGGCGTCGCCCTGATGAGGTGCTATTCAGGGGTCTCGGCTGGGGGGCCTTAGAGAAGCGCCGGTCTGCACAGGCAAGACAGGAGAGCGGCATCCCAGAGGAACTGCCATTCGATGATGCGGATCTCGGGCCGGAGCAGAAGCCGTGGCTTGCGCTGCTCGAAGACGGTCGTCTGCCTGCCCGCGACCGTCTGGCCGACCCGGGGCAGTACCAGACGCAGGAGGAATGGCGAGCACTACTTGAGGACGGCCTGGCGAATGGGAGGGGTGACAACTGGTTGGCCTGGCTGCACCTTGGGGTGATGAAAATGGAGGCAGACGACCTCGAGGGCGCGGAGGAAGCCTGGAACAAGTCGCTGGAACGCGCCGAGAACGCCTGGGCACTGCGGAATCTGTCTGTTGTGGAGGACCGTGCGGGCAACACTGACGCCGCCTGTGAACTCCTGGCACGGGCGCTGGCTGTCGGGCCGGTGGTGCCTGCGCTGGTCGCGGAGTATGCACGACTGCTGCTGCAACTCGGGCGCTACGAGGCTCTGCAACATCTGCTCGACGGCCTGTCTGAGAGCGTGCGGTCGCATGAGCGAATCCGGCTGCTTGCCGCACAGGTTGCGCTTCACTTCGACAGATTCACGGAAGTCGAAGAGGTTCTGGGGGAGGATTTCGCGACAATTCAGGAGGGCGAGGTCACGCTTAGTGAGCTCTGGTTTGCCATGCACGAGAAGAAAGTCGCGACTGCCGAGGGTATTCCGATAGATGATGACCTGCGGGCCCGCGTGAGGCAGGACTTCCCGCCGCCGCCGGAGATAGATTTCCGCATGTCACTGTCCGAGGATGACAAGTACGTGCCGCCACAGCAGCAGGAATAGACGGCCCAGGCGAGGGCGTCCTCATGGTGCGAACTACACGTCGGCGAGCTATTTAGGTCAACGGTCGGTGGCGATGTAGGCGAAGTTGGTGACGAAGACCTCGTCGCGGCCCTTCTCCAGGCGAGTGAGGCCGATCTCCTGGCCCGGCTCAATGCCTTTGTAGTCGTCGGTGACAAGGCCGCTGAGAGTGTACATGTATGAGCCCCACTCGTTGTAGATGGCGGTGCCGCTGAACTTGCGCAGCGGGCCCAGCATCCGCATCTCCCCCGGCTCGCCGCCATAGACCTTGTATGAAGGTCCGCTGTCGAGTACCGGCGGCGGCTCAAACATGATGCCGTCCGGGCCGACACCGCTGACCAGGAGCCAGTTATTCATCAGGTGCGGCTGATCGTCGAGTCTGATGAGATAGCGGCCCACACCGAGCCGTTCGACACTCAGGATCGTGAAGGTCGAGCGGTCCTTGTCGTGCTGAATGATGAGGGTCTGGCCGGCGAGCACCTTGCCTTCGGGGAATGGCTGGTCAGTCTCGATGATGAGTGTGTCATCCGGGTCGCTGAAGTCCACAAGACGGCCGTGCCACTGTGTCGGGCCCTTCAGATGCAGCCTCGCGCCGTCGGTCTCCAGATAGCTGCCTGCAGCGAAGAACATGCTTGGCCGTCCGCTTTTCGGGTATGAGACAATGGCAAGGTCGGCGTCGGTGCTGATTACGTGGTCCCGATCGCGGATGGTGACCTCGGGCGGGTCGTCGGGGCCACCGTAGGTAATGAGGTAATCAGTGCCATGGACGGTATCCACGGCCAGTGCCAGGGAGTAGTCATTGCCGGCATTGAGCTCCAAGCGGCGGACGCTGTTGACGAAGGGCGCGTCCTGGTATGGCTCGATGACGGAGGCGAAAGTGTCAACGTGGTCAGTGTTGGGTCGCCGGAGACAGATAATCTTCATCTCACGGCCGAAGTCCTCGTTGCGAAAATGCCTCTGGGCCGGCCCCGTGCCGACGCTGTGTTGAATGGGAGAATGCTGTGCAGCCGCCGGCTCGTCGAGCATCCATAGCCGGAGGAAGATATCACTATGGATGAGCGGCTGGCCCTTGGGTTGCCCCCGGTAATCGTCTATCTGCGACCAGGTGGCCTGCCATGGGCCGGAGATCTCAGCAGTGGCAATTTGCTGGAAGCATCTGGCTCCCCAGTTTTCGGGGGCCTCGAAACTCCAGCCGCTGTAATCGTAGAGGCTTTGGTCCTGGTCGGCGATGGGCTTGGGCGAGATGCCGGTAGTCTCGAAGCCGAGACCGTGGCAATGGAAGTACAGATCGTGGGTGGCACCGCCGCGCCCCCTGGCGATGTCAATGACATACTGGTGCTTCTCGGAGGGCACCATCAGGATGACCTGACGTGACATCTCCCCGCCCTCGCCGAAGCCGGAGGTCTGCCAGTCGGCAAAGTCATATTCCGCGGTATCTACAACCTGGCAGAAGGGGGTGATGGCGAAGTGGCGGCGGAGGTCACCCCGGAGGTTGCGCGTCGGATTGGGATCGCCATCCTCCTTACGCAAAGTCAGGCAATTGTGGGCCGGGAAGGACGGGATCCAGCGTTGGAGGTAGTGCGCGGAGCCGAGGTAGCCCAGGTCAGAAGCGAGTTCCTGGCCGCAAGCGTGTACCATCAGGTGCTGGACGGGCCAGTGGTAATGGCCGGTGATCGGGGTGTAGTCAAGCGAGACAGTCGTGGGTGCCTCGAGGTATCCGGCTCGCAGGATGGCCTTGCGGCGGTCATGGAGCAGCAGCGGCGGCCACGGCAGGGAGCGGTTGAAACTGATGCCGACATCGCCGTCGGCGAGTGTATGGAAATTGAGATGCTTCCGGTGCTTCTCCGGGACGCCGCCGCCGTACCTCTCGAGCTTGAGCAGCTTGTCAGTGCTGCGCTGGCCGAGGTAGCAGGAATCCTCCCATGCCATCATATAGTCATCTTCGGTGGCGTAGTAGTGCATCTTGGAGGCCGCGCCACGGTAGGCGTCGGTGCGGTAGAGGTTGAGGCCGCCCAGGGCAGGATCATACCAGGGAGCAGTCTTGTCGAAATCCCCCTTCATGCCCAGTAAGCTATCGGTGGTTCGCGCTGCGTAAGACGAGTAGTTGGGCGAACCCTCCCGGCCCAGGCCGTCCTGAGAGAGGAAGTTGCGGTGGAAATAGTGGATGTCGCGGGCGACGTTCTCTATGATTTGGTCATCGCGGAGGAAAAGGCCGGTCTGAAGGCGTGGAATCTGCGTTGCATCCGTGAGGTTGTCTGCGCCGCTCTCGAGGTTGTAAGGGTGTATTTCCATTTCAAAGGCGCCGCGCTTGAGGTAAAAGGCCGGCGGGGTCTGCCCCATGGCCACTTTCTCGCGGTCACCGGGGAAGGACACCAGGGCCCGCTGGCAGAGGCGGCGGATGTCATCGTCCTGCTCGGTGAAAGCGATCCTGAGGCGGCATATCCCTTCGAGCAAGTCGCGTGCGATACTCGCCTTCCAGTCCCATGAGCCGGGGAAGATGTAGAGGTTGGAGGGGTGTTGGCCGGTATCTTTGTACCAGCGCGGGTCACCCCACATGGCATCGGTGTGGCTGAATGGTCGGAAGCCGGGCAGCTTCTCGTACTGCCAGGTCTTACCTGCCGCCGGCCGGCAAAACTGTTCGATGCGGGCCTGAAACTGCGCCGGCGTGATACCCTCAGCGGCGGCCAGATAGTCATCGCCGAGCACGGAGCGGGAGTTGAGCAGGAGTATGAGCTTGGCCTTGTGCGCGTAGGCGGCAGATTTGTCGTACCGGTCGGAACCGGGCGGGAAAAGCTTAGTGGCATAATGGTAAGCGAGGGCAAGGGTCGGCGCGTAGTTGCGGATCATCACGCGGGAGGCGTTGACATAGTACTTGCCGAGGAAGTGGTAGCACTTGCCGCCGCCGGAATCGCCATGTGTCTGGCCATCCCAGTGGTCCCAGGGGATACCGCGGTGGGCCTTGCTCCACGCCGCATCATGGGTGCGCGCCCAGACCTCATCGGTCGGCTCGCAGCCGTTGCCATCATCGGGGTAATCTGGATTCGGGTAGTAGTAGTACTCGCGCCCCTCGGCCTTGCAGTGCTTGCACACCAGCTTCCACGGCTCATTTATGCTCCACTCGAAGTCGTTGTAGTAGCGAGTCTTGAACGGATGTATCGGGCAGGCGGCGGTAAAGATGCCGCGTGGCTCGAAGCCTTTGTAGAACCCCCGGAACCATTCGTCAGGTTTCTCAGCTAGACCGTCGGCGGTGTCGAGAGTGGCAGTCACAAGAGAGACAGTGTGCTTGTCACCGGCACGGTAGGCGGCGAGCACTTCCTCCAGCGGGCGGTCACCGACATAGACGGCCGGGTCGTCGGGGATCTCAATGCGCTTGAAGACATCGGCAGTCGGCCCGATGCCGGCCGGCTCGATGCTCACCTCGTCAATACAGACCTTACCCAGCTTGAAGCCGTCTTTTTGATAGCCGCTGACCTTGAACAGCAGCGCAAATTTCCGAGTGCCGTCCGGGACGCTGACGGTTCGCTCACAGTGAGTCCATTCAGCGGTCTGGGTAATGGTGGCGATGTCCGTCCTGCCGTTGCGGTCGCCGAGGGCGGCTTTGTCAGTGCTCCAGCTCTGGACGTAGGCTTGCACTTCCGTCGCCTCGGTCTTTATCCAGAAGCTAAACTTGTAGAAGGTTCTCGGCTGCCGGTAGAAGTGCTTCGCCTCGGGATGAGGCGTGGCCACGATGGCGGTCTCGCCGGTATCGCCGTTGGAAGTGCCCTGGACTATGGCACAGCCCCGGTACGGTTCGCCCTTGCGGTCGCCATACTTGGCAGGGGTGAAGTCACGCTGGGTGAAATAGACGCCCCTGCCACGATAGCCCTCCGCGAGCGTCCCCCATTCACCCACAGCGTCGAAGGTGCCCCAGCCGACCGCTTTGCCGTTCTCAACCTGCTCGCAATTCCCGTTATGGGACATGTCGGCAGCATGGCCGCCGCAAGCTGCAAGTAGCAGCGTCACGACGGATACCGCGGAAAGGGTAATTGTGTTGGGCATAGTGCGCCTCCGGGCGGGTCGTCCATGGACAGGTAGCTACGTAACGGGAGGGTTCGATAAGGGGGTGGATTAGACCTGCCCCAGGAGCGGGTAAGAGGGCGACGGCTGCAGCCGGGGAGTCTGCGCCATGGAGGGATGAAGTTTCGGGCTATTTGAGGGCGCCGGCGGTCAGGCCCTTGACCACATGGCGCTGGAAGATGAAGTAGAGCAGAAGAACGGGGATGATGGCCATGACGACGCCGGCCATGATCACCGCCCAGTTGTTGGAGTGCTCTCCCTGGAAGGTCAATAGTCCCACCGGCAAGGTCATGTGCGCCTTGTTGGTGATGAAGACGAGGGCGAAAAGCAGCTCGTTCCAGACCCAGGCGGCCTGAAAAATCGCCACTGTCGCCAAGGCCGGTCGGGAGATGGGGACGAAGATGGCCCAGAGAATGCGCAGATGGCCGGCGCCGTCAATCATTGCCGCATCTATCAACTCCTGAGGGACACCGGCAAA
>Ga0180432_10008108_pt1 | contig 13183 bp, 12 predicted proteins | sample SS_ome_10_FD_132414 | JGI IMG/M metagenome (GOLD analysis project Ga0180432, IMG submission 132414) | Hypersaline lake sediment archaeal communities from the Salton Sea, California, USA - SS_1_MS_2 metaG | ecosystem: Environmental > Aquatic > Non-marine Saline and Alkaline > Hypersaline >...
AGTTTCCGTCGTTGGTTATCACCTAATTCTATATCACAAGCAACCCGCATCTTGTTTCCTCCTTAAAGGTTTAGACACGAGAAATTTTTATATGTTCCCTTATTTATGATACACTACACTAGGCTGTCGGTTCGTGCATCACCGACGCAAACCCTATTGGGAAAGACTGGATACGAGCGAGAGAAAGACCCTTTTCCCGGCCGAAAATAAAGGGGGATACAAAGAGTTTAAAAACAAACCGATTGACATCTACAGAGGACCTCAAATCAACGCCTGTCTTTGGCATTCATCTCCTGTACGGGTACTGCTTAAGGTATCTCACGTGGCTTCCGACACAGGTGGATTAAAAGAAATTGTGGACGTTATTTCCTCCATCTATTCCCGTTTGGCGGACGAACCCGATTATCGGCCGGAGCCTAATTTGAAAGGTTCGCGCGGTATTTTGCAGATTTTGCGGCATCTGCCATGGCATATCTACCCGCGAATTCTCCTCAACAATCTGCGCGATACTTTGTCCAGACGGGGACTCCCTGCTAATCACACATTATTTCGGGAGTACGGCCCACCTGCATCGCCGGAGTTTGTCACCCGCTTTCTCCCAATGGATCGTGTAGAGCGAATAGTTGAATATGGACATGGGCGAAACGCTAAACTTAACGACCTGATGCTGGCCGCACTCTTGCGTGCGCTCGTAACAGTGACAGACTGGGATAGAGAAACACCGCTCAGGCTGGTAAGCACGATCGATCTTCGCCGCTACGTGCCCTCAGGGAAGGGAGAGGGAATTTGTAACCTGAGTGCCGTTGAATTCAACAACTTCGGTACCGATCCGGGAGATGATTTCGCTTCGACAACCGACCTCGTTACCACATTAACGCGGGGACGAAAAGAAAACCTATTCGGGCTGGGTGAATTATTGTCCATCAGACGCTATATATTTAATTTATTACCTTATGCCCTGTTGAAAAGTGCGGCGCCCAAGGTTGTTAAGAGAGAAATCGACAAGCGTACAATACCGGACGTTTTGACCAATATGGGCTCGATTGATCCTGAAAGCGTCACGTTCGATGCGCGGCCGACAAATGCCTGGTTTTTGCCCCCTCCCCTCTATCCGCCGGCGTTCTGTGTCGGTTTAAGCGGATACGCAGGAACACTTACCCTGTCAGCAGGTGTGTACTCCGAACAAAAAGCGACTGTCGAGCGATTCTTCGACTCGGTACTCGCAGAACTGCCGAGTTAGCGGCATTTATTCGTAAAATTCTTGAGAACATGTACGGGCGACCACGTGACGGAGGGATCGCCCATACGGCACATGCTTGTAATAATCCGGCCTATTCCGTTAACACCTTTTTAATTGCTGCGTGGATGTAACGTAGCTCATTTATGTCGAGGCCTTTTCCGAACTGCACGGTAACGCGATCGCTTCTGGCCGTTATTTCCGGTCCCGGTATCAATTTCAATACAAACGACATCAGCGCGTTGCTCGTGGTGCCGGATTTCAATTCCTGCTTGCCGCTCATGGGGAAGCCATCCGGCCTGGCGCCGTCCTCGGTCAGAGCGGCGCCGTCTAGTTCGTAACTGCCGTCGGCTATTTTGGCTACCCCCGGCGGAAGGAAGGCCTTGCCCATTTCGAGTTCCTCGAGTTCGCGGGCTGGAATTTCCGTTACTTTTTTCTTGCCCAAAAAATTTTTCTCAACGGTCAGCATATCTCGAGTAGCTTTAATGCGGCAGGACTTGCGCGTTTTGGGGAGAATTTTCCGAAGGACAAGCAGGATCGGGATAAGCAGAAACAATGCAGCGACGATACATACAATTATCAGCAACAACGGCTCCGTTCCTTCCGAAAACAGCAGTTTACCTAACGGCTGGAGGAAGAAAAGAATAAAGAACGAAATGAATATCAAAGGCGCCGCCAGTTGCAGTTTGTGCATAAGAGTAAACCCCGGCGGCGGGATGTCGATTGCGACCATCCCGTACTGATCCGAAACAACTTTGGACCTCATATTCGCCGGACGGTATGGTAGCTCCACTACTTCGCCCGTACGCTTTGCGTGATCGCGAATCGATTCGTCGAGCTTATCGTAATCGCGCACCACTTCCCCGCCGGACGAACGGTCCGCTATCGAAAACTTCATGAGCTTCGCCACCCGCTCAGCCTTGCTCCTGGCCTCCTGATAATCGGTAGGACTCGTTACGACAAACTCGTCCACATTATCCCCCTCCAGACCGACGGGGTAAAATGTGGTGGTGGAATTTTTATTTTTCCTGATTTCCTTACGAAGGATTACGCGATTGTACTGATCGAATCGATATACGCTCGTCTTCATCGGCACGATCAGGCCGTACCATTTAACTATGGTCTCCTGCCCGGCGTCGATAGTGACGCCCGAGCGGCCAAGCATAAACCCCAGCCCCACCAGCGCGAATATCGAGCCGAAGGGTATCATCACAATGAGTGGCGGCGGCTCGCCTTCCATCGGGATATACCCCAAAGCGGCAACGATTATAAGGCCGCCGGCCAGAAAAAACGGCAACCCGAAAAGAATTAAACAACCCTGACCGCCGGCTTTTTCCTTATAGATATAAGTATCGCCAATGTTCATTTCGTCCATGATACCCTATTTATAATAAAAGATCGATAGAAAAACAACTATTAGCTAAGTTGAGCGATTCACCGATGCGGATTTCCGTCCGTGCCCTTCGAGACACTCGCTTCGCTCGTTCCTCAGGAACACGGACGGAAACATATCGTTCACCCAATGAGTGATAACAGAATCCACGTTCCTGAGGAATCCCGCTAAAAGCGGGATGTCTCGAAGGGCGCGGATTCCAGAAACAAAGAATCGCTCAATTTAGGTTAAAAACTGTCTGTTACCATATTCGACTAACCAATTGAGCTAACCCGGCAATTATCCATAAGGTACCTAATGTATTATTAGTCGGGAAAGACCGCCGGTGTCGAAATCCGTTCGATCACAGTAACTATTGTGCTTTCGGCGCTCGAAAGAACGGAATTATGAAAGTTGCAGGAGATGCGAAAAACATACATTATGATTCCGTTATCGTAAACGGTTTATTCGTTTATAATCGATTTTGGAGGCAGTCATGATAATTGATTTTCACATTCATCCGTTTTGTAAAGAAGCTACGGTAAAACCCAATCTCGGCGAAGCGGTCCGGAGGATGTTTTTGAAGGGCAGAGAGAACCAACTAAGTATTGAGGAAGCCATCAGGATGGGCGAAGCCTTCTTCCGCAACCGTAGCGTCGAGGACATTATCAGGGACATGGACGATGCGGGTGTGGACAAGGCGTGCATCGTCGCCATGGACCTCTCCACTTATTACGGGGTGGAACTGGTGACCAACGAAGATGTCGCCAAAATCGCTTCGGATTACCCCGACCGTTTTATACCATTCGCCGGCGTGGATCCATCCATGGGTCGGCTGGCGGTCGATAAGTTCGTGTACGCCGTGGATGAACTGGGCTGCCGCGCGCTCAAGCTGGTCCCGCCCGTCCAGCACTTCGATTTCTCCGACCCCAAACACGATCCTCTCTGGGAAGCGGCTCTGGAACGGGACGTAATCGTATGGACCCACACCGCCCACCAGAAATCACACCCTGACTCCGACGCCCGTCTCGGACACCCGATGCTTATCGAGCCGGTAACCCTCAAATACCCCGATCTCAAGATCGTACTCGGACACTGCGGCTTCCCATGGCCGTGGGAAGCATGGTCCCTCGTAACCAGGCGTCCAAACGTCTACCTCGACGTATCCGCCTACCCCGACCTTTACAACCACATGCCGTGGGACGCTTACTCGAAGTACGCCGCAGAGGACAAAGTCCTTTTCGCCACAGACTACCCGCTACGCGGCTTCAAGGATACCCTGGAGGCTTTGGAGAGAGTTGATATCTCGGAGGAATTCAGGAAAAAGATTTTAGGGGATAACGCCAAGGCGCTGTTGGGAATCTGAGGAGCCACCCTGAGATTCCGCAGCCTTGATCCATACAAACCTGAACGTTGCGGGGATCGGGTGGTGCTTACCGAAACAGGTCACTCCGGTTTGGCCGCGCTCATAACCGACCAATATCGCTTTGCAGGTCGGGCATAAAATCTTTAATTGGCGAAGCTTGTCCATATAACAATATATCCTTTTGAGCCGAACTACAGTCCTGAAACCGGCTCATCCTCACAATAAATTATATGAAATGTACAGCCTTGCTTGATGGCCAAATTCAAAATACCGCAAACCCGAGGTATATGAAAATGGCTCCTACTATCACGCCCAAAACGCCTATGCCGCGGAGAATACTCGAATCCATATCAATGAAAAACTCCGCAACTAGCTTATATGCAGAGGGAAAAATCAGCAGGAATACGACCGCCAGGGCCCAAACGCAGCCCAATACCAGGAGGACCTTGGCTGCGATTTGATCGGAACCCCATGCAGTAACAATCAATGTCGGAGCAAGCACGGCAAGGCAAAGGCCCATGATGCGTATTCTTGTGGTGTTTGCTATCAGTTTCTTAAAAAAGTCCGTCGTTGCGTCCGGAGCAAAAATCAACGGACTCCGAAGAACAATGGCGAGAATCCCAATAACAATACTTACTATCGCTAAATTAGTCATCGCTTTATTATCTATTCAAACCTTCTTTATCTACCCCTTTCAGGGGAGAGGTAATCATGGGATCTTCCTGACCCGGGGTGATTACCCCGGGCTATGCTGTTTTGCCCCTTTGGGGCGATATGGATAAGTACCCCACAGAATGTACACTACACCGGCTGCCGGCGTTTATTCCAATCCATAAACCTGTCTTGGCGCCAGATATTTCGGAAACTTGTCTAACAGCGCCAGTCGCATGAGGTAACAGAAATGACAGGCGCTGACGTATTCATCATCGTGTTCGAGGTTATATGTTTCGGCCAATAATGCCGGGCCGCCTTTGAGCAACGGACCGCAAATCGGGTGAAGTTCGGCATTGTAATTTTCAACCAACTCAGAGAGTGGCGTATCCCATATATTCCCCATGACCACCCCCTGGCAAAGGTGAACATATCCGAATGGGTCTATATGAACTCTCCCCGGATTTCTCAAATCTTCGTCCGAGCATTCAATGAACTTATCGTAACTTTGTTTTGGAAGGCCTTCGACCAGTTTCTCGACGGCTCTCCCTTTTAGCAGAGCCTCATTCCCAACAATCGGAGTTCCCTTCAATTTTTTCGTTTCCGTATCCGCCGTTGTTTTTTCAATGGTAATAGAGCTGAGAGGCATGCCTAGTTTTTTACCCGCCGATATCGCTTTTTTCGCCGGGCTATTTTTTTCGTCTTCGCAGTGAAATAGATCGTCGCTCACGGTAAGGTTGGAAACTCCCAATTCACAAAGAGGTTTTAACCAGAGTTCAGCATCCTCCTCCGATAAGGCCCAGTAGGAATTGGTTACCACCCCGGTTTTAAGCCCCATGTCCCGGGCGATCTTTAAGCCCTCAAGCATAAGAGGGTAGTAAAGGAACGCTTCACCACCTTCGAAATAAATCCATTCTATTGTCTTGATCGCAGCGATTTGATCGAAAGCTCCACGAAGTAGACCGACAGTGAAAGTTCCCATTGCTTTGGGGCCACAGTATAAAAAGCAATGGTCACATTCATAGTTGCAGTTATACGTCAGCAGGAAATGAACACCCGTCAGCATGGTATTCGCCTCCGAACGATATTGATAGCGGGACCCCTAACTTGCAGTGATGCGATCCTGTCCTGAGCGTAGCCGAAGGATCGTTGCGCCTGATAACCTGCACAGCCGATGAGAGATTGATTCGCTTCTCAGTACGATTTTTCCGTCGAGGGACCGGTTGAAGACGGTGCATCCGTTGTCGCGGGTTTAGCGGACGAGCTTTTGGTGCCACCCATCGAGCAGTTACCGTCGAACGTGACTCCCTCCTCGATAATGAGCACCGGCGTTGAGATATTGCCTTTGACTCGAGCGGGAGATTTCAATTCGATACGGCTTTTGGCGGTGATATTACCCTCGACCTCGCCGCTGACGATGGCGGTGCCGATTTCCAGTTCGGCCTCTACTTTGGCGCTTTCTCCTATCACGAGTTTATCCTTCGAGTGCACTTCACCCTTCATGATGCCGTCTATTTGGACGGTACCCTCGAAGCTTAACTTGCCCTCAAACTCGCTACCCTTGCCCAAAAGCGCGTTCATTTTCGTTTCGGTGGGCGACGGCGATGCGGCAGGCGCCGCCGGGGAGGAAATTGTCTGTTTGGGAGCGCTTACATCCTTTTTCGACGAACCTAGCATAGCTTGATCTCCTTTACGTCCCTTGTCTTCGATGGGGGACTCTTCCTTCGTTTTATTCCATAATGCGATTGCAAATACCCTCCAACTGATCCTTGTTGGAGAACTTTATCTCGAGACGTCCGCCGCGCTTGCCCATGCGAATGACTATCTTGGTTCCGAGAGCGCGGCTGAGTCTTTCTTCCAGGTCTTCAATAGCGGAAGCGGTTCGATTTTCTTCGGCGCCCTCAGCCTTGTTTTTGGGCTTTTCGCTTTCCTTTTCGATAATTTTTCTCGCGAGCAATTCCGCTTCCCGGACGCTCAATTTGGAGTCGATTATTTTTTTATGTAATTCCCTGCGGGCGGCGCCCCCGAGTTGCAGCAGCGCCCTCGCGTGACCGGCGCTGATGTTGCCCCAGACGATATCGTCCTGGATGCTCGCTTCGAGCTTTAGCAACCTCAACGCGTTTGCGACGGTGCTGCGGTCCACCCCGACTCGCGCGGCGACTTCCTCCTGCCGCAAGCCGAACTCATCCGCCAGCATACGGTAAGCCCGGGCCTCCTCGACGGGGTTGAGGTCCTCGCGTTGAAGATTTTCGGCAAGCGCCATTTCCAGCGCTTCCCGGTCGGACATCTCCCGAACGATCACCGGCACGCTGTCCACTCCCGCTTTCTGTGCCGCTCGCCACCGCCGCTCGCCCGCCACCAGTTCGAAGGGAGTTTCCGTCCCATCGGGCGCAGGACGAACTATAAGCGGCTCGATTACTCCCTGGCTACGGATGCTTTCCGCAAGCTCCTCGATCAACTCCTCTTCAAAAGCGATACGCGGCTGAAAACGTGACGGGCTGATCTGCTCTATTCCCACCGAATTTGTACGCGTCGCACCCTTCGCAGCGCCGCCTTCGGCGCCCGGAATGAGCGCACCCAGCCCTTTGCCAAGAGCCTTACGCGCACTCACCGCAAATCTCCATTAAAAAACATCATTATATCGACTCACCCGGCTCACTCAATATAGCCGAATTTGTGGAAGTTTCAAACTCTGTTTCCCCCCCATGCCGGACAATCAGTATTCGCACCAAAGTCCGTTTTCACGGCAGCAATCCACGCTCGCGCCGGTCGAAATAGTCACGGGTCAGACTAAGCACCACGGGCAACAACAGCAATGTCGCAAGAAGGTTCGGAACCGCCATCAGGGCGTTGGATATATCGCTGAAATTTATTATCGCATCGAACCACGCAGCTCCCTTGAAATCCGCCATATATGCTCCAATGAAACAGAGAACAACGAAGAACAGTTTATAAGGCATTACCAGAACTCGCCCACCGATGTACTCCGCCGCCTTCTCGCCGTAATACGACCATGCCAGGCAGGTGCTATATGCAAAGAAGAAAACCGCAATCGTCACAATGTATCCGCCGTATTTATGCAACCCGACAGTAAAGGCTTGCTGGGCCAACGCCGCTCCGGTCAGAGGATTTCCGGCGGCGTCCAGTCCCTCGGTTTTCCACATGCCCGTTACAATAATCACTGTCGCCGTCATTGTGCAGACCACTATGGTGTCGATAAACGGTCCGAGCATCGCCACCAATCCCTCACGCACCGGTTCCTTGGTCTTCGCCGCCGAATGCGCGATAGGCGCCGACCCCAGTCCCGCTTCGTTGCTGAAAATCCCACGACGTATTCCCCACGACAGGGCGAACCACACTGCCGCGCCTTTGAAACCGCCGACTACGGCAGTGCCGGTAAAAGCGCTCTTCACTATAAGCGCCAGCGCCACCGGGACAGCCTTTGCGTTAAGCAGCATTACTCCTATCGCACCCAAAACATACAGAACACACATGAGCGGCACTATGCGACCCGCAACTTCACCGATGCGACGTATTCCGCCGATTATCACGAGAAAAACAAGAGTCGCTATTAACAAACCCGTCACCCAAGGCTGAATGCCAAGTGTCCGGTGAAATTCGCATGCCACCTGGTTGGTCTGGAAAAGATTGGCCATTCCGAAGCTCGAGAAGATAACGGCCACCGCGAAAAATATGCCCAACGGCTTCCATTTTTTCCCGAGACCGTCCTCGATATAATACATCGGTCCGCCGCGTATATTCCCGTCGAGTTCCACCCGGCGGTATTTCATGGCAAGCAAACAAGTGCAGTATTTGGTGGCCATTCCAAAGAGGCCCGTCACCCACATCCAGAACACCGCGCCGGGGCCTCCGGTACGTATGGCTATGGCCACGCCTGCGATGTTCCCCAACCCGATGGTGGCGCTCAATGCGGTCGAAAGGGCCTTGAAATGGCTCAGTGAACCTTCGTCATGAGGATCGTCAAACCTGCCCGTAACAAGATTGACGCCATGCCCGAAGCGCCTGATTTGTATAAACTTCGTCGCTATCGTAAATCCCAAAGCAAATATCACAAGTACCGGCGCCAGAGCGTATGGGCCCCATAACGTTCCGGCTATCCGCCCCAAAAACTGTTCAATTTGTTCAATAGCGCTTATCGGTTCCATGGCTGTCCAATCTCTCCTATCATTGTGATACTCAAAAATTGAGGTTAATGGGAATCTTAGGTCAAATCATGGTGTCGTGTCAAGGCGGATGCTCTCAGGGGATACGCAGTCATGATTTACCTGCCGATGTGTATTGTTTCAGTAAGGTTTTGTCATGGCGATTTCTTGTTTGAATTGAAATGAGAAAGAGATTGTGCCACAATAATGTATTAAGTTAAAGGTAGGTGATTGTGATGGATACAAACAGGATAGTGGTTGTGGGCGGAGTGGCTGCCGGTATGAGCGCGGCAAGCGCTGCAAAAAGAATAACGCCGGACACCGAAGTGGTGGCTCTCGAAAGGGGCGAGTTCGTTTCTTACGCATCTTGCGGAATCCCTTATTACTTGTCGGAAGTGGTGAAGGATCATTTGAATTTGGTGGCCGTCACCGCCGAGGAATTTCGTGAAAAACGAGGCATCGACTTGCGCACCATGCACGAAGTGAAGTCGATAGACGCCGAGAAAAAAATCGTCGAGGTGCTGGACCGCGAAGCGGATAATACCTATGAGCTGGAGTGGTCGAAGCTGGTCATCGCTACCGGCGCGCGCGCATTTCGGCCTCCGATAGAGGGAATGGATGCGCCCAACGTATTCATGGTGCATTCGCTTCAGGACGGCTTGAGAGTTATGGGATTTATACGCGACCGTAACCCTCAGCGGGCGGTCATCTTGGGCGCGGGTTACGTGGGTCTCGAGCTGGCCGAGACTTTCCGCGCAAGGGGAATGGTAGTCAGCATAGTTCAAAGGTCGGACAGGATCATGCGCGGTCTCGAACCGGAGGTGGGTGAAAAGGTCGTCGAGGAACTCGACCGCCAGGGAGTCATTTTGCAAAGAAATACCGCCGTAAAGTCGTTCGAGAGGAATAACGGCGGCGAGGTAAAACGCGTAATAACGGACAAGGGAGAGATCGAGGTGGACATCGTGGTGGCGGCGGTAGGAGTGAAGCCGAATACCGAACTCGCCCAAAAAGCGGGCATCGAAATCGGGAAAACGGGCGCCATCGCTACCAACGACCGGATGCAAACTTGCATCCCGGACATTTATTCCGCAGGGGACTGCGCTGAAGCATGGCATCGCATCCTCGAAAGGCCCGAATACGCTCCGCTGGGCACCACCGCCAACAAGCAAGGCCGAATCGCAGGAACAAACGCCGCCGGGAGTGACGAACGCTTCCCGGGCGTTATCGGCAGTATGGTGGCCAAGGTATTCGACCTGGCGGTGGCACGCACCGGCCTGGGTCTTAAAGAAGCTATCGACAGCGGTTTCGACGCCGCCTCGAACACTATCACCGCAAGATCGCGCGCTCATTACTATCCCGGCGCAAAGCCCATTACCATATCATTGATATTGGACTCCAAAACCGGCCGCCTGCTGGGCGCGCAGTTAACCGGCGCGGACGGTACAGCGAAAAGAAACGACGTTTTGGCTACGGCGATTACTTCGGGAATGACCATCGGGGAAATCGAGTACCTCGACCTGTGCTACGCACCGCCATACTCGCCCGTTTACGACCCGATACTCGTCGCCGCGCGCCAGGCACGTAAAAAATTACATAAATAGCGGCACGGCATGAAGACTATTGATAAGTAGGGGAGTGCCACGGATACGCCGAAGCCTGCCCGTAGGGGCCGTGCATCACCGGATTCCGCGCCGTGCCTCTACACTTCTGTCTCAAGTTTCAGGAGCTTTTTCTTTAAGGCAAGTCCTCCGCCGAATCCGCCGAGTTTTCCGCCCGCTGCAACGACGCGGTGGCATGGAATTATCAGCCCGATGGGGTTGGCGCCGACGGCCCCGCCGACCGCCCGGGCGGCTTTCGGATTCCCGACCTTTCGGGCAACTTCACCGTAAGTGGCGACTTCGCCGTAAGGGATGCGCGCCACTTCATCGAGCACCCGCCGCCTGAAACCCGTAACGCGCAAATCAAGCTTGAGATCGAAGCTCCGCCTTTTCCCGTCGAGATATTCGGTCAACTGCGCTCTCGCTCGTTTTAGAAGCGGGTCGTCAGGTCGATGCATTGCGGTTTCTCCGAACCGGTCTGCAATCGCGCGTTCGAATTTCTTTACGGGTGGGCATTTGAATTCGATGCGAACTATACCTATGTCCGACACAACCACGCCCAGCGCGCCGATGGACGTATCGATCACGGTATAGCGCAGCGCTTTGCTTTTATTCGTCGAGTTCATCGTGCATCGGCTTCAGCAATCCCCTGCGGAAGTCCTCGATTGCCCCTGCGACCGAGCCGCCGTGCGCTTTGTACACTTTTATTCCCGCCGTTTCGAGCATCTTCACCGCCCACCGGCCGATGCCGCCGCATAAAATCGCTTCCACCCCAAGGTCGCGAACCACCCCGACGGGATTGATCGCCCTCGCCTCTTTTCCGAACAAAGGATTCGTTACTTGCCTGGTTTCGCCAGTGTCAAGATCAACGACGGTAAAATACGGCGCCGTGGCCACATGCCCATGCACGGCCTCGTGGGGTGTTTCGGAAGTTGGTACTGCAATTTTCATTATCGGTTACACGATACTATTACAGGATTCCCAATTCCCCAAACGGGTAATACGGGCCTGCGACATAAAATAGGGGTTTTCCCGATATGAGCTATTTTATACAGGAATATTGTTGATTAGCGTCTACAATATCGAATAAATTTATCATCCGATACGCCATTAACCCCGAAGGGGTGGAATATAATAGCCCAGGGTAAACACCCTGGGGAAAGAAAGGAGCATATCTCACATCTCTCTTGCCCTGAAAGGGCTGAATAATCCCGACCTGCCGGTTTATGCAACCCTGCAGGTTCACCTGCAGGGTATTATCGAATTCAACGCCACTATCACCCAGGGTGGCGTCCCATACGGGACTGACCCTGGGCTGTTATATATAGCCCCTTCGGGGCAATCGAATATGAGGTGGAGTATTCGAATTAATCGAGTCATGATTGAAACCCGAATACTTTTTATCATCCACACTCTTTGGAGATGATCCTTATTTTTTTCTCCTGTAATTTCGGGTAAAAAATGACGATAAGCAACAGTGCAATGCCCAACAGTATCAACCCCCACTCCGAAAGTGTGGGAATTAGGCCTCCATCTTCTTCCAACACTACGAAATCGGAGAAGGAATTAGTTTCTCCGCAGATGATCTCATTTCCCGTATCCAGGCCGGTTGTTATATTATGCCAACCGGTGGTTCTGTGGAATAACTTCAACGAAGAATAGGAACCGTAATGGATGCCTGTATAAGCAATGTAAATCTCGACCGGCCCGACGTATGTCGCCGTTGTGGAGATATGGAAATAAACGGGTGGATTACCGAGGCGATACTTGGCGGGGAGAGGGTCTCCGGTGGAAGTAGTGGTAATTGTGGTGATGCCCGGAGAGGTTATCTGTAGGAATGTCACCGTCACGTTCCCACAGCTAACAACCACATCAAAGCCATTCGAGGTATCCGTGTTGCAATCCGGTGTGCTGGCAGGATCAAGAGGATCGGTCCCGGCAGCATCCTCTTCCCCGTCCGAAAAATTATCATCATCACTATCCCAGTCGTTTGGGTTCGTTGAGAGAGTCGCTTCAGTCGCATGGTCAAGCCCATCACCATCCTCATCAACCCCGATGCGAGCAAAGTATATCTCGTCATTGCCATCACGATCATCAGACCAACTTACACCATACTCCGTGCCGGTCCATACAAGGGAAGGTAATATTGAATCACCGATGTTTGTAATTCTCACGTCTGGACCGATTTTGTTTCCTGATGCATCAATCCGAGCAAAATAAATTTCTTTATTTCCATTCCGAAGATCATACAAACTTACGCCATACTCCGTACCTGTCCACACAAGGGAAGAATTCCGTAAAGTCGAACCACCGTTTGTAATTCTCACGTCTGGGCCGATTTTGTTTCCTGATGCATCAATCCGAGCAAAATATATTTCATAATATCCGGCTCGATAATCGGACCAACTCACGGCATACTCCGTATCGCTCCAGACGAGGGAAGGACGCAACGAGTTTCCAGCGGCGTTTGTAATCCTAACGTCTGAGCCTATCTTGTTCCCGGATGCATCAATCCGAGCAAAATAGATTTCCTCATTTCCATCTCGAAGGTCATTCCAACTTACGGCATACTCAGTTCCGGTCCAGATAAGGTAATGACACCGCGACCGTTCAGCCGCGTTTGTAATCCTCATGTCTGAGCCGATTTTGTTACCTGAAGTATCTATGCGTGCAAAATAAATCTCATTATTTCCGTCGCGATCGTCATACCAACTTACACCATACTCGGTACCGGTCCATACAAGGGACGGATGCCAAGAGCTTCCAACATCGTTTGTTATCCTCATATCTGGGCTG
>Ga0180432_10008110_pt1 | contig 13181 bp, 8 predicted proteins | sample SS_ome_10_FD_132414 | JGI IMG/M metagenome (GOLD analysis project Ga0180432, IMG submission 132414) | Hypersaline lake sediment archaeal communities from the Salton Sea, California, USA - SS_1_MS_2 metaG | ecosystem: Environmental > Aquatic > Non-marine Saline and Alkaline > Hypersaline >...
CATGATGAGCGGAATCAGGCGGTGTTTCTGGACGCCCTTGATCTCGATCCGATCGCTGTAGCGGGTCGAAACGTTGACGTCCTGGCGCACGCTGCCGATGCCGCGGCGCACCTGCAGACTGCGGATGATGTGGCCGAGCCGGTCGGCCACCTCGCCGGCCTGGACGGGGGAAACGAAAACGGGACCGGTTACGATCTCGAGCAGGGGGATGCCGAGCCGGTCGAGCCGGTAGCGCACGCTGCGGTCATCGGTTTCGATGATGCGGGCTGCGTCTTCTTCCAGACAGAAGTACTGCAGGACGACATCGCCCTCGCTGGTCTGCATCACCCCGTCGGTCGCCACCAGCATGGTGCGCTGGAAACCCGCCGTGTTGGAGCCGTCGATGACCGTCTTGCGCATGACCTGGATTTCGTCCACGATCCGCGCCCCCAGCATCAGCGAGGTCTGCAGAACCACTTCCAGGGCCCGGCGGTTGACCGGGTGGGGGGGTTCCTCGTCGAGTTCGACCAGGCAGACGCTGTCCTCGTAACTCTCGTAGAAGAAGGTCCGGTCGCGGTGGGCTTCGTGCAGGGCGGCGGGGTCGTACTCGCCGAGTTCGGAGGCTACCGCGTGCAGCTTGCGCCGGGTGCGTTCGTGGGGGGTGTCTTTGCGGATCGCCGGCTGGCACTCGCAGAACAGCTTGCGGGTGTCGATCTGCTGGTGGATCTCGATCCCGCCCCGGAACTCGATCTCGCGCCAGTCCAGGGGTTCGAACCCGGGTTCGGCCGCCCCGCCGGTATTGCCGGCCGGACCGGTCTCGGACTCGTCCTGCCGGCCAGGACTCACCGCACGTTCCTCTCGGGGAACTGGTAATAGAAGACGTTCGAGGAGGTGCGCTCGGCGATCTCGCCGGCGTATGAGGTGAGCATCATCTCGCGGGCTTCGGTCTGGTCGCGGGTCTGTCCCAGAACCCACTTGAGCTTGACCACCGCAACCTCGCTGAGCATGTCCTCACCCGGGATCACGCCGGCGCTCTGCAGGTAGCGGCCGGTGCTGTAGACGTTCATGTTGATCCGGCCGAAGAGCGAAGCGGAGGTCATCATCACCGTTCCCCCCGCCTCGATGAACTCCGCCAGGGCCTGCAGGATGTCGGGATGATGGGCGGTATCGGCGTCGAGTTCGTTGACCGGTACGTGCCCCAGACCGGTGCCCTCGAGTACGAGCCCGCGGTACCCCCGTTCGGTGAAGAAGCGGATCACCTCGGGCTGCATGCCGCAGTACGATTTGACGAGAGCGACCTTCGGTTCGAAGTCGAAGAAGAAACAGGGTTCGCGGCCGGGATCGCGACGGGCGTACCCTTCGCGAATAAACGTGGCCCGGCCGTCGGGCCAGGCCCGGGCCCAGGGATGCTGGTTGATACTGCGGAAGCTATCCCGCCGCGAAGAGTGCATCTTCTTGACCTTGGTGCCCTCATGGATGAAGCAGGCTTCATCCTCCATCGATTCGTGCATGCAGAGTCCGACCCCGGCGAAATCGGCCTCGGTGGCGAAATGGGCGGCGCACATCAGGTTCATTTTGGCATCGCTCGAGCCGCGGTCACTCGAGCGCTGGGAACCGACGAAGATGGCCGGTACCGGCAGATTCTGGGCCACGAACGAGAGCGCGGCCGAGGAAATGTGCATGGTGTCGGTGCCGTGGGTGATGACGATCCCTCGTGTGCCCCGGGCGATCTCGTTTTCGATCCCCCGGCCCAGGGCGACGATGTGCTCGTACTCGATGTCTTCGGAGAACATGTTCGAGACCAGATGGGCGCGGAAGTTGCCGACCTGTTCCAGCTCGGGGAAGAGCTCGAGGATCTCCTCGGGGGTGAAAGCCGGCACGACCCCCCCGGTTTTGTAGTCCACCCGCGAAGCGATTGTACCGCCGGTATGCAGGATCGAAAAAGTGGGCCGGGATGGATCGTGAACGGGGGTGCGGTGCTTGTACGTGCCGACGTCCTGATGCACCGCCAGGCTCTCGATCGTTTCGGTCCCGTCGATCCGGATCCCGACGTTGTAGCCGTTCACGAGCTTCATGACGATATGCTCCGAATCGCCCAGCTCGGTCCGGGGCATGACGATCCCCTCATAAGGACCTTTGGCGGTGCGGAGGATGATGCGCGAGCCGACATCCACACCGTAGCGGGTCAGCAGTTCTCTGGAGGTGCCCTCGTATGCCACGCCGGGTGTTCCTCTCCCGCTCCGGCTTTTCCCGTTCCGGACCTGAAGCATGGGTGATGTCATTCGGTACTACCCGCAGAACGCTACGCCTGCGAATATAGTGCTCAACCGGTTCGGGGGCGATGAACAGTTCGTCTCCGACGGGCGGCGGTCGTCCCCGCCGGGTGCTCCCCGCATCCGGGAGTGGCAGGGAAACGGGAGAACGGAAGAAACGACACCACCGAATGATCATCGGGCGTACAACAGCAGCGTGGCGTCTTGGGGCGCCGATCCTCCTGGCGGTGATGGTGAGCGCCTGCGGCAACGGTCTGATCGATCCCCGCGGTTCGGGTTGGAGCCTCGAACCCGTTGCGATGGGAAACGAGCTCGGCTATCACTCCGCCGTGGCCGTATCCGATGACGGTACGGTCCACCTGGCCTATCACGACGCCTATCATCTGCGTCTCTTCTACGCCCGGCGGGCCGCTCCCGGTCAGTGGCTCAGTACGCCGATTGATACCGTCGGCTGGAAGGGCGAGGCAGTAACGCTCGAAGCCGGTATCGGCGACACCCTGCACCTGGCGTACAAGGACATCTTTCCCGAAGATCTCCGGTACGCCCGCTTCGACGGCGAGTCGTGGCAGTACGAACGGCTCGATACCTTCCACAGCGGGGGCGAGAATCCCTATCTGGTCGCCACCCCCGACGGGTTCTCTGTCGTGGAGATGAACACCGAACGCAGTTTGGTGAATTACTGGCGGGGCGGTCTGGGGAATTGGGAACGGGTCGGCTGTGTCAGCTTCACCTCCTCCCGGGCCTCCTTCGCTTTCTGTCGCGGGCCGAACAACCTTGAGATTGCAGCCTTCGCCAAGTCGTCATCGTGGCGTTCGAGCAGCTGGCAGATCGAGCACCGCTCCGCCCTCACGCCTGAAAGCAACTGGACCCGCAACACTCTTCTATCCGGACTGAAGAGCGACGATTTCTATCATCGCTCGCTCGTGATGGGCTATGACGCGAACGATCGCCGGCACGTGCTCTTCCGCAACGGTGCCGGGAACCTGGTCGACCTGGCCCTCGGCCGGCCGGTCGACTCCGAAGTACGGAAGGCTTTCGTCCAGCTCCGTCGCGACAGTGAGGGAAAACTCTGGATTCTATACGCGCGTGATCGCGCCCTCATCCTGGCGACCTACAACGAGTTGTCGGCGCGGTGGGACAAACGGACTGCAATCACCACTCTTGATCCCGCCGGGCGCTGGGACTTTCAGGTCGACGGTGACGGAGCGGTCCACGTCAGTGTCTACAGCTCGGCCGGCCGGCTCTGGTACGGTTGCTGGGAGGATGACTGATGCACCGGTTTCTCCTGCCGGTCCTGCTCCTCCTGTTCTCCGCCGTCCGTCCGACCGCCGCCCAGAGGATAACCGACCGGATCATGGTTCTGCCGCCCCTCGCGGTAGGGCTGGATTCCACCCTGACGGCCGACATCCACGATGCAATCCGGACGGGCACACGGGTCTACTCGACGCAATTGCTCATCGACAAGGAAGAGACCGCAGAAAGACTCGGATCGCGGCAGGTCCGTCAGATCCTGAACTCACGGCTTACTCTCCAGGAGTTCGCCGAAACGAGCGGAGCCCGATTTATCATCGGCTCTCTCGCCGCCAGGAACGATTCGGGGTTCGTCGAGATCAGCCTGCTGCTCTATAACGCTCTCGAAGATGAGATCAGAGAGGTCCGGTTCGGCACCTGGGAGCGGAGCGACGTCGTGGCGGGCACCCGGGAGCTGGCCCGGGACCTGACGCACCCGCGTTTCTATTCTCCCGCAGACACTCCCTTCTTTTATTCGCTTTTCATCCCCGGTCTGGGGCAGTTCCAGCAGGGCAATCACGCTCATGCAGCCCTCAGCGCTGGTCTGGTGGCGGGCGTGCTTCTCTACCAGGCCGCCATCCCCAGCCCCGACAATTATCGGCTCAAGTGGGAACGCTACCAGGCTCAGCGAATCTTCGGCACCAACGATTATCTCTTTCTGATCGACGGCCGGGTCTGTGCCGAGGAGGATTTTTACGCCGAGCTGAGCGAGGCCCGGCGGCATAACATCAGGGCCGAGCGGGAACGGCAGGAGGCCGAGAAGCGCCGCCGGCGGGCCAGCCGGATGCTGGTCGGTGCCTACGTCTTCAATTTGATCGATACCCTGCTGCTGTCCCGCCGCCGGGTCGACACCCGCACGTTCTTCCTCAACCTCGAGGCGCTTCCCGCCTCCGGGGCCGGGGTCGGTGGCGGCGTACGATTGCGTCTGGTCGTTCCTCTCGGCACCGGAGTCATCGGCGGAAGCGGGATCCCGCCGTCTCGCGGGTTCCCACCGCCAGGCCGGCCGCCTGCAGATCCTTCAGGAAAGTGACGATGGTATTCAGTTCGATCGGTTCGTAGGCGGCCGAGATCGCCTGCCAGATCTCGAGCGCACTGCGCGTGCCGTTCACGTGATTGACGATCTCGTATCGCAGAGTGGACTGCCCCCACAACGACCGTCCCCCGCCGTCCTGGTACCAGGCCCGCCGGGAGGCGGGCAGGTGGTCGAGAAACCAGTCGTCGCTGATCGGCCCCCGCGTCGTGCGCTGCAGAACCAGGGCGCCGGCTTCGGCCCGCTCGGGAACCCGGGCGATGGGGAGCAGCTGGGGCAGGGGCCAGCGGCCGGCCTCCTGGGCGATGCGGGTCAGTTCGGTTTCCATGACCCGGGTTCTGATCACGATCCCGTGCGCCTCCAGACGGGCGTGAGCGCGTGTCACCGCCGCCTGGAACGCCGCTGCGGTCGCCGAGTCCGCACCGGCCGGAACCAGCCGCATCACGCTCGAGACCGCCCGCATCTCGCGGTCGAGTTGAGCCTCGAGCAGGTCGTTGGCATCCTGAACCAGCAGGGCGAGTTCCACATCCTCCATCTGCCGATCGATTCTTTCCAGACTGTCGATCACTCTCTGCTGATCGAGGCTGAGACGGTTCAGGGAAGCGGCGACCTGCAGATCGAGCAGGGGATCGACCGCCTGCCTCGAGAGGTTGCCCAGCGACCAGGCCGCCGCCGCCGCCAGCAGGCCGGAACGCCGCAGGGCGGTGGGATCCACCCGGTCGGGAGTATCCTCGCTGGAGTGGTAGTACGGGTCGGGCCAGGTGTTGAGCATGATTGAAGGCACGCCGATGGCACCGTCGATGAACATGTAGTGATCGGAACCGCCCGAATAGGGTACGACCCGGTAATTCATCGGGCCGGTCGTGCCCCGCGGTTCGTGCCCGGGCAGATCGGCGACCCAGGCGGCGGCATCGGCGGCCACCAGATCGAGCACGCTGGCGGTCGAGGCCGGGTTCAGGATGACCTGCAGCACGCTCAGCTCGGCCGGGGTTCCCACCATGTCGAGATTGACTGCGAAAGCGGTTCGCTCGCCGACCTCGGGATGGGCGTCGAGCCAGGCGGCTGTTCCGTGCATCTCGGCCACCCAGAGAAAGCGGATTGTCCGCTCGGGCCGCGGCAGGCGGCCATCGGCGATGAGCCGGTTCAGAGCGCGGGCGATCTCGAGCAGAGCCGCTGAGCCCGAAGCGTTGTCGTTGGCGCTCGGGCGGGGATGGTCGAGGTGAGCCATGAGAACGATCTCGTTGCCCGGGTAGCGCGCGCCCGGGATGGTGGCGGTGACGTTGTCGAGCGATCCGTCGGCCAGGACGGCGTTGGTGATCCGGGCGTGCAGACGCACCTCGGTACCCGTTGCGAGCAGGTCCTTGAGTTCGGCGGCGGCGGCGTAGGAGATGTTGAACCCCCAGCGGATCCGCTCGCGTTCCCCGGCCTTGGGCCACATACCGGTGTAGCGTACCTGGTCGGGGTAGCCGGGACGGTCGTTGTAGCAGACCACGCCGAGCGCCCCGTAGCGCAGGACAGCCATGCGGTGCACATCGCCGCCGTAACCGCTGGCCAGGACGATTTTACCCTGCACCTCGGTGGAATCGTAAAAAGCGGGATCGAGGCCGGTTCCGCCGTCAATGAGAAGGCCTTCTTCGTCGGCCGAGGCCGAGAGCGTGACGAGCGCATTGGCAATCTCGGTGTAGCGGGTTATCCGGCGCCGCTCGGGAGCCGTCAGCCACAGTTCGGCTTCCTCCACGGTCCAGCCCACCGGCGAGAGCCAGGTGAGGTACGAACGACGGCCGTCGGAGGGAAACGACTCGATGGCGGCGTCGTTCAGGCCGTATTCCTGCAGCCGGGCCAGAACGTATTCGGCCGCTTCCCGCATCATCGGCGAGGCCTGGATCCGGTGCCAGCGGGCGATCCGGCGCACGTGATGCATGGCGATTTCGCCAGAAAGTTCTTCCTGCAGGGCCGCGGTGGTCTCGGGGGAGAGCGGCAGACCCCGTGACAGATTGCCGGAATCGCTCTGGGCCGGCAGCGGATTCGGGAAACTGGAAAGCAGAAGCAGGACCGCACCCAGACCGGCGAACCGGCACAGGGGCGGGAACCAGATTGCAGGAAAGGAACGGGGGCGGGAGAGGTTGACCATGGTGTGTTTCAGTCTCCGTTTCGGGAATGCCCTTCGGGGGCCGGTCCCGGCTTTTGAACTGCCAGGTCGCATGTCATGATAGTCAAAGTGGCCTGCCGGCGGGAGTCAATGCCGCAGGTGAAACACGCGACGGCGAACTTACGTATCTCTGTAGGCGGGAGCGACGTGCTCCACGCCGCACGCAGGTGGGGGGAAAGTAGCATGATTGTCTTATCCAACACCCGGGTTGACCCCCGGTTCCTGAGATCGCTGGCGATTCTTTCGGCCGTTTCGCTGCTCCTTCTGGCCGGTTCTCAAGCCGGCGCCCAGGAGTCGGACCGGTACACGATCTCGGGCCGGGATATCGCCGTCTACAATATCGCCGGCACAGTGACGGTGGAAACGGGCAGCGACCGGGAGGTAGTAGTCGAGCTCGAATACCATGGAGCCGATTCCCGGGCTCTCGAAGTGGCTGTCGATCGCATCAACGGCCGGGAAACCCTGCGGGTCATCTATCCCGACGACCGGATCGTCTACCGGGAAATGAGCCGCTTCAGCCGCACGGACATGTCGGTCCGGCGGGACGGTACCTTCGGGGGGTCCGGTTACGGCGCCCACCGGGTTCGCATCACCGGCTCGGGTTCTGGCCTCGAGGCCTGGGCCGACGTGCGTATCAGGGTACCCGCCGAGCGTGATCTGGCGGTATACATCGGGGTTGGAGAGATCACCGCCACCGACGTGACCGGTGATTTCAGGCTCGACACGTACAGCGGCGACGTACACGCCACGCGCGTGCGGGGCAGTCTGCTGGTCGATACCGGCTCGGGACGTGTGACCTGCAACGAGATCGAAGGCGATCTCGATATCGACACCGGTTCGGGTCGGGTCGATGTCTATGACGTGAGCGGCGAGAGCATCCGGTTGGATACCGGCTCGGGACGGGTAACCGGCGAAGGCATACAGGCCGGCCGGCTGGTGGTGGATACCGGCTCGGGCGGTATTGTCATCGATGGACTGGCCGCCGAAGATATCGTCCTCGATACCGGGAGCGGATCCGTGACGGTCGAACTGCTCGAGGGTGTGCGCCGCATGATCGTGGACACCGGCTCGGGCGGGGTGACGGTCCAGGTACCCCGGAACATCAACGCCGAACTCGAGATCGATGTGGGCAGCGGCGGTATCGATGTCGACATCCCGATCGATTACCGCAGGCGGAGCCGCTCCTATGTGCTCGGGACGCTCGGCAGCGGGAACGGCCGTATTTACATTGACACCGGCTCGGGAAGCGTGAGAATACATCCCCGGTAACCTGCCGCCGGCCGGGCGATCCGCGGTCGGGCGGGCAGGGGAACCGCTCCGACCGGGAGGCATCATGTCCGGCCCATCAAGACAGCGATTCCGTGCTCCCAGCACCCCGGCGGCTGCCGCAGCCGGGGTTTTTCTGTCCGGGCTCACCGCCCTGATCCTGCTCGGCTCTGTGGCTCGGACGGTATGCTCCGCAACGGTCCCGACCGATCAAACCCCTCCCTTCCAGACCGCCCGCTGGACCCGCACCCTGAGTCTGCCTCCCGGGAGTCGTCTCGATCTGACAAATATTGCCGGCAATGTCACCCTGCTCGGCACCGCGGGGCGACAACTCCGGCTGGCAGCCGTCAAGGAGGTGGCCGGGCCGGCGGGAGAAAGCGCCCGGGCGCTGCTCGAAGCGATAAGGATCGAACTCACAGGCGGCGACGAGAGCGCAGAGGTGCGTGTCACTCATCCTCCGGCCGCCGAGATCAGACGCCTGACCGGGCGGCAGTCCGATGCCGCCCTGATCGGTGTCAGCTTCACGGTCGAGCTGCCCCGCGATTGCGATGTCTCTATCACGACCGGGAGCGGCGATATCACGGCTCGCGATACCGGGGGTGACGTGCGGCTCGAGACGCGAAGCGGCGAGGTACTCGTGACCGACGCCGCCGGGGTGGTGGAGGCCGGCAGCATGCAGGGCGACATCCGTATCGAACGAGCGGCGGAAGTACGGTACGTCAACACCGTTTCGGGGGGGATCGTCCTGGTCGCGATCGCCGGTTCGATCAAGGCCACCTGTGTCAGCGGCGATATCGAAATCCGGGGGGGCACCCCTCTTTCGGTCGATGCCAGCTCGACCGGGGGCGGTATCCGCTGGGAGGGGGCCGTTCCGGCCGAAAGCTCATTCGCCCTCTCGAGCCACTCGGGCGCCATCGAATTCATCGCTGCACCGGGAGCGGGTTTCACTATCAGCTTGAGCACGGTTTCGGGCAACATCGTCGCCCCCCTCGATCTGGACCTGCAGGGCCAGAATGTGAGCCGCCGCTCGGTGTCCGGTACCTGGGGCGTACCCCGGGCGCAGGTGACGCTGACCACCTTTTCGGGCGATATCACTCTCACCGTACGTCCCTGACGACGCGACCGGCCGTAGCCGGTGACGGTGCCCTGGTGTATATATGGTCGGTGTGTCGAGGCTGCAGAGGGGCCGGTGCGTCACGGCGCCGCCTGTACGAGGAGGAGGGAGAACCGATGGATCCCGTTCTGAAAACCGATATCGCCGGGGTGGAACTGCTGGGGCGCGGCAAGGTCCGCGACATTTACGGGCTGGAGGATCACCTGCTGATCGTGGCCAGCGACCGCCTGAGTGCCTTTGATGTCGTTCTGCCCACTCCGATCCCCGACAAGGGCGCGGTCTTGACCCAGATATCGCGGTACTGGTTCGACCGTCTGGGATCGATCGTTCCGAATCACATGGTCAGCACCGATCCGGCCGACTACCCCGAGGCCTTTGCTCCGTATACCAAGCTGCTGGCCGGACGGAGCATGCTCGTCAGGCGGGCCGAACCCCTGCCGGTCGAATGTGTCGTACGCGGTTACCTGGCAGGGTCGGGCTGGAAAGAGTACGGTACGGTCCGTTCGGTCAGCGGGGTACCTCTGCCCGAAGGCCTCGAACTCTCCTCGCAGTTGCCCGAGCCGATCTTCACCCCCGCCACCAAAGCCGAACGGGGCGATCACGACGAGAATATCAGCTTCGAGCGGATGCAGGACATCATCGGCACCGAACTGGCCGGGCGGATGCGCGATCTCTCCTTCGAGATCTACCTGGCCGGAGCCGCCGAAGCGGCCGGGAAGGGAATCATCATCGCCGACACCAAGTTCGAGTTCGGACTCATTGACGGCGAACTCGTCCTCATCGACGAAGTCCTCACCCCCGATTCCAGCCGTTTCTGGCCGGCCGAGAAATACACCGTCGGGGTGGCCCAGGAGAGCCTGGACAAGCAATACGTGCGCGACTGGCTCGAGACACTCGACTGGGACAAGACCGACCCCGGTCCCGAATTGCCCGAAGAGGTGGTCGCCGAAACCTCACGGCGCTACCGCAAGATCTATACCTGGCTGACCGGCTCCGAACTTTGAGCGGAATATCATCGCAGGCGTTTCAAGCCGGCCGGTGTCGCAGCGGTACTATCTGAGAACGACGGCAGTTGACCGACGGGTGTGACGGCGATAGTTTGGCCGGCGCCCTGCCTGCCGACTATGCCCGACACCGACCACGCCAGCGGGAAACGACCTGAAAAGACCATCGCGATGCAGCCCGGAATCCGAATCGTCACGCGCAACCCCAATCAGGTCGGGAACCTTCTCCCGGTTCTGGCGGCGCTCGGGCTGGCGGTTACCGGCAGCCTGCCCGCCTCCTCGTCGGTCCTGGCTCAACAGGGCCCCGCGGCCTACGATCCGGCCGATTACCGCGTCACGGCGGTGCGGGTCGAGCGAGGTCCGGTCCTCGACGGGCGGCTCGACGAAGACATCTGGCGGCTGGCCGAACCGGCGACCGGCTTTACCCAGCGCAATCCCGATGAGGGGGCGCCGGCGACCGAGCAGACCGAGATCCGCCTTCTCTATACCGATCACGCCCTCTATCTCGGGGCCCGGATGCACGACGCCGCCCCCGAAGAACTGAACATCACCCAGCTCACCCGTGACGGCCGCATGGAGCGCGACGACCGGCTGCAGTTCGTGCTCGACACCTTCCGCGACCGCCGCAACGCCTTCGTCTTCACCGTCAATCCCGCCTGCGCCCGTCACGACGGGTACATCACCGACGAGGGGCGGAACACCAATCCCGATTTCAATATCGTCTGGGACGCCTGTACCTCGGTCGACGGGACCGGCTGGTCGGCCGAGATCGAGATTCCCTTCAGCCAGCTCCGCTTCCCCGGCAACGGCGGCGAGCATGTCTGGGGGATCAACTTCTTCCGCTCGATCACCCGGAACAACGAGGAGACCTACTGGGTTCCCACCCCGCGCGATCTCGGCTACCGCGGTCTGCAGCGGCTTTCCAACGCCGGCAGTCTGCACGGTCTGACGGGCCTGCATCAGGGGACCAACCTGCAGGTCAAACCGTATGTCGCCGGGGGTGGCGAACGATTGCAGCAGGATGAAGGCGGCTATGGGAACAACACCGTGGCCGACACCGGGCTCGACGTCAAATGGGCCCCGACACCCAACCTGACCTTCGATTTGACCCTGAATACCGACTTCGCCCAGGTCGAGGCCGACCAGGAGCGGGTCAATCTGACCCGCTTCAGCCTCTACTTCCCCGAGAAACGGGATTTCTTCCTCGAAGGAGCGGGTATTTTCGGCGGCGGAGGGGGCGGCTACGGGTATGGGGGCGGTGGGGGTGGCGGTGGAGGCGGAGGCGGACAGGACCTGCAGCTCTTCTACTCGCGGCGCATCGGCCTGGCCGAGGGTGAGGAAGTGCCGATCACCTACGGCGCCAAACTCACCGGACGGGCGGGGGCGTGGTCGCTGGGTGTGCTCAATGTCCTGACCGGCGGCAAGGACCTGGAGGACGACGGCGAGGTCAGCGGGACCTCGTGGTCGGTCCTCAGTCTGCGCCGTAATATCCTCGAGCGCTCCTCGATCGGAGTGCTGGCCACCAGCATGGATCCGAGTGCCGGGGACTATAACCGGACGCTGAGATTCGATACCAATCTTGCCTTCGGTACCTCCACCACCATCCGGGCCGAAATGGCCCGGGCTTTCGATCCCGCCATCACCGGCGATGCCCTGGCCTGGTCGGGGATGTTCAACTGGGATACCGACCTCTGGGAGGTACGCCTGCAGCACCGCAAGATCGGTGACGATTTTCAGGCCGACATGGGTTTCGTGCGCCGGACCGGGCTGCGGGAAACATCGGGGGAATTCGGCTGGAGCCCCCGCCCCGGGGTGCTCGGTATCCGTCAGATCTCGTTCACGACCGAAGCCAGCTATCTGACCGACCTCGCTGACTGCCTCCAGACCCGCGAGCTGCAGGCCAGGGTCTGGGTCTTCATGGAGAACACGGCCAATCTCTTCCTGACCCTCTCCCGCGAGTGGGATCTGCTCGACGAGTGTTTTACCATCTACACCGACCCCGGGACCGATAGCACGGTCACGATTCTGGCTGGACCGTACGAGTGGACCGGCCTGCGATTGAACGGTTCGACCGACAGCCGCCGCCCACTGCGGCTGCGGCTGGGCGGTTCGTGGGGCAGCTACTACGACGGCATGCGTCTGAGCGGGGATGTGAATCTCACCTGGCAGCCCTCGCCTCACTTCGGCACCAATCTGGGGCTGAATCGCAATGTGCTCACCTCGATGGGACCCGAGGCCGAGGATTTTACGACCAACGTGGTCAACCTGCGTGCGGCCTACAGCTTTTCGCCGCAACTGCGGGCCAAGGCCTACCTGCAGTACAACGACGCCACCCGGGCGATTCTCTCCAACTACCTGCTGCACTGGATCATCCGCGACGGAACCGAAATCTACCTGGTGTACAATGACGTCTTCGATTCCGGTCCCGACTTCACCCCCGTCTCAACCGGGCGTACAATCATGTTGAAGGCGACCTATCTGTTCCTCTTCTGAGGAGAAATCGATGGCTTCCGGCGAGCGGATACCGGGCGGTTCCGGCGAGCAGATACCGGGCGGTTCCGGCGAGCGGATTCCGGACGGTTCAGACGAACACGTGTCCGGAGAAACCGGCGAGGGCACCCAGCGCCTGTTCTGGGACGATCCCTTCCAGACCGATTTCGAGGCAATCGTGCTCGAGGTACGTGAGGCGCAGGAGGGGGCTCTCGTGGTGCTCGACCGGACCGCCTTTTACCCCGAGGGGGGCGGGCAGCCCGCCGACGAGGGCCGGCTCGGCGAAGCCGAAGTGTTCGACGTTCAATCCGAACGCGGCGTCATCGTGCACCATATCGATATCCCCCTCGCGGTCGGGGAGAAGGTCGAGGGGGCGATCAACTGGCCCCGACGCTGGGAGATCATGCAGCAGCACACCGGCCAGCATCTGCTCAGCCGGGTTCTACTCGACACCTGGGGCGCTCGGACACAAGGCTTTCACCTCGGGGAGGAAGAGAGCACCATCGATCTTTCCCGCGAGCTCACCCCGGCCGACCTGCTTCAGGCGGTGATCCGGGCCAATGCCCTGGTGGATGAAGACCTGCCG
>Ga0180432_10008111_pt1 | contig 13180 bp, 22 predicted proteins | sample SS_ome_10_FD_132414 | JGI IMG/M metagenome (GOLD analysis project Ga0180432, IMG submission 132414) | Hypersaline lake sediment archaeal communities from the Salton Sea, California, USA - SS_1_MS_2 metaG | ecosystem: Environmental > Aquatic > Non-marine Saline and Alkaline > Hypersaline >...
GACGTGACGAGACACGACCCGACTCGACAGGACGAGACAAGACAAGACAAGATTTGTGAGGGGACGCGGACTTTGACGAGACCCGACAGGACATGACATGACTGGACGCGACCTGACGAGACACGACGTGACGAGACGAGACAGGACGAGACGAGACAAGATTTTCTAGGAATGGAGACTCATGGATGAACCCAAACGAGTACCGCAGATAGGACGCTACGGCGTTTGTACGAACAGTATCATTCAGTACCTACTGGAGACTCCGCTCAACGAAGTTACCGATGCGCAGCTAGAAGCTGTCTGTCACCGACCGACAGGCGTGGGCCAAGCTGGCTACAGCAACTTGCAGACAGCCCTCCAACACATCGAAACAGAGCACGGCATCATCTGGCAACGCATATCAGGCAAGCGCCACATCCGTCGTCTCGACAAGGGTACTGAATCCGAGGCTGTCGTGCATGCCGGCCGTAAGAGCATTGCCCGTAAAACCCGACGCACCACACGACAGGCAATGTGCGTTGACATCGACAAGCTGCCAGAGGACAGACGCGCCGACTTCCTGGCAACGAAATCGCAGCTCGCAGTCTTGGCGCTCTGCGCCAGCTCCAACACGACGAAGGCCCTTGCTGCCACAGGCACGACACTTACGACAGACCCCAAGCGGCTGCTGGCGGCGATGGTGAACGGGAAGCCGCAACCCACTAACGGTGAGTGATGAGATGGATGGCTGTCCGCACTGCACAATCCTGGAGCGTTCGATCCGGCATGCCGCTGGGGTACTGCGCGGTTGGGAACGGCAACCGACACACCAGTTTCATGTGAACCTGCGCTGCCTTGAATCGCATTTTCGATTCATCGTGGACATGCTAGACGAACGCGAGAACGCGAAGACGAACAACCCCGCCCCCGAGTGGAAAGGATTGACTGTTGAAAGGAACCAGACCGTTCTCCATTGTGTTTTGTCCGTCAGCAACAAGCGACACGGTGTCGCAGGGGCGGGGTTTGGCTGTTACGCCGCCGGGTTATTCGAGTTTGTGCGCCCAGACACGCACGGCCCTAGTAAACGCCCGGCGGCCCTTGATCTTCACCGTCCGGCGCGGCGAGCGAGTCCGGTACTCCATCTGCGGTTCACCAGTTAACTACGCCATGACCCGCGCCGGGCGGATTTTGTAGGTGGCTAATGGCAGCAACGAACTGTAGTGAAGCGATAAATAACGCAATACATGAGATGCTGGGTCATGCGGTGTTTTATCCACTCCGGCACCACATCGAGGATCTGCTTGACCAAGCGTGGTGCGAAGGCCGCGCAGAGGGTTACGGCGACGGCCGGCAGTCGATGCGGCGAGAAATGAAACACCCCCCGGGGAGCGAGGGCCATGATTAGCGATGCACAGGCTGCCATTCTGCGGCGCATGCGCGATGAGCCGGCGGCTTCTTTTGACGCCTGTTCGCCTGCCGGAGATGGTGCCCTTGGCCACTGCGGAAAAGGCGTGCGACATGGCCTATACCGAAGGCTTCGAGACTGGCGAAGCCGAAGGGTACAGCGAAGGCAAGATAGACGGCATCGAAGAGGCCGAAGCAGAAAGGGAGTGACGTGCGGTTCCCTAAGATAATCCGCTGCAAGAACGAGGCTGAGTGGCTGGCAAGGCGAGCGAAGGGGATCGGTGCGAGCGACTGCCCTACCGTCCTCGGCCTGAATCCATACAAATCGGCCCTTGAACTGTGGGCAGAGAAAACCGGCAAGGTTGAACCAGCCGACCTCTCAAAAGTTGAGGCCGTCCAATGGGGCCACAAGTTGGAGCCTGCGATCGCACGGGCGTACATGAAGGAAACCGGCCGCGCCATCCGCAATCCCGGCGAGTACACGATCTATCGGCCCCCCGAGATTGAATGGCTGCTCGCCACGCCGGACAGGTTGGTCAAGGAAACCAAAACCCGGCCACTGGGTGACCTCCAGATCAAGACCGTCGGCGTCCACATGGCCGGGCAGTGGGAAGACGAGCCCCCCGCCTATGTTCAGGCCCAGGTCCAGCACGAGATGGCCGCGATGGGCGTGGAGTGGGGCTCAATCGCTGCACTCATCGGCGGCCAGCGATTCCTGTGGAAAGACCTTGACCTCCATGACACGTTCATTGAGTGGATGCTCGGGCAACTGTCTGCGTTCTGGGACTTGGTCCAGCGGGACATCCCGCCGGAGCCGGATGCGAGCGAGTCGGCCCGCGAGACCCTGCACAAGATGTTCCCCCGCCACGTCCGCAAGGTCATCGTGGCCATGCCGAGCACGGCCTGTGAGCTGGACGAACAGCTCGTGCGATATAAGCGAGCGGCAACCAAGCTGAAAGCCCGCATCTCTGAGCGTGAGAACAAGATTAAGCAGATCATCGGCGAGGCCGAAGTGGGCCAGTTGCCGGATGGGACACAGTACACATGGAAGGCGAGCGAGGTGGCCGAGCATGTAGTAAAGGCGCACACAAAGCGGACCCTCCTACGCAAGAAAGGCAAGGCGAAATGACAGAGCTGGTGAAACAGGACGCGATGGAGGCACAGGTCGGGGCCGTCGCCAACCTGCCCCGCGATTTGGCCATCGTGAAGATGGAGAATGAGAATATCATGGCCCTGGCCGCAGCGCACCCCCGCGACTATGGCGAAGTGCTCGCAGACATCAAACACCAACTGCAAACTTTCAAGAGTTTTGCCAAGTCTGCGGTCTATTCCAAGCCCGTAGGCAAGGGCGACGGCGGCAAGATGAAGTATGCCCGCGGGCTGTCAGTCCGGGCGGCAGAGGCGGTGGCGTGCTCCTACCAGTACAACCGAGTCCGCACTGAGGTCACGCCCCTCGACAACGACACGGCCCGTGTCGATGCGGTCTTTACGGATTTTCAGTCCGGCCGCATTTGGCAGAAAAGCAGCGTAGTAAGCAAGAACTACAAGCGGTCCAGCGGTGGCCTGGGCCGACACTCCGATGACCGTTTCTTCAACGTCGTGTGCGAGGCGATGGGCTCCAAATTGCTCCGCGAGTGCATCCTGCGGTCGGTCCCGCCGGGCCTACGATCCGAACTCATGCAGTGCGTGGATGAGCAACTGGACGAATTCCTGGACGAGAGCACCATCCAAAAGCTCATAGCCAGCTTCTCAGAGAAGGACATCGACCAGGAACAGCTCGAAACGCTCATTGGTAAGCGTACTGAGTCGTTCACGAAAGAGGACCGCCGGCACCTCGTGGGCATCTGGAACAGCATCGAGCAGGGGGAGGCTACCGTTGCGGAACTGTTCGGAGAGCCCGCATCCGAGCCGCCCGCGAAAACCCCCGCCCCCGGCAAGCTCGACCAGTTCATGGCGGCTAAGGGCAAGGGCAAGGGCAAGGGGAACGGCCGGCGAAAGCGGAAGGCCAAGCCCGAACCGGAGAAGCCCTCCGTCCCCGCCGGCGAGCAGGCCAGACAGGTTGAGGCACTGAAGGGGCAGGCCGACCCGGCACGAGCGGCCCAGGACGCCATTATCGCAGCGTTCGCCAAGGTGCCGCAAGATGAACGTGACCCCGTCATCGAGAATCTCGGCATGAAAGACATTCTGGAGGTCCGGCAAGTGGCCGACCCCGCAGAGTTGCAGAGCATCCGCGATGCCCTGCCAGCGTAGGAGACGCCAGGGATGGCGCACAGTAGCCTAAAACGGCACAGCAAGCTCCTGGACCTCGTCAATCGCCTGAGGCGTTCTCGGCCGGAGGCTGTCGGACTCCTTGAGCACCTATGGTGGGCGGTCTATGACACGCCATCGATTGGGCGTGATGGAGTACTTCCCGGCTGGGATGATCGCGAGATTGCCCAGTCTGCCCGGTGGGATGGCGACCCGACCGTCTTTGTTGCCGCTTTAGTGGACGCCGGATTCCTGGATCGTGTCCAGACAATGTCCGGACAATGTCCAGACAATGTCAACCGTGACACTTACGCCATACATGACTACGCCGATTGGGCGCCTACTTTCGTGAAGAAACGGTGGGCGCGCAAGGAGGGTAGTGATCCGCCCAAAAAGGCCCCTCGTAAGCGAAAAACAGCGATCTGTCCGGACAATGTCCAGACAATGTCCAGACAATGTCCAGACTCAGTCTTGCCTACCCAACCCAACCCAACGCAATGTAAGAAGACTACGTCTTCTTTGCCGGCTGCGCCGGCACAACGTCCACGCGATCCCATTTTCGACGCGGTGGTTGAATGCTGTTTTCCGAGCTTGGTCGGCGCCAAGCTGACGGGCCGCCAAGGCAAACACATCGGGGCCATCGCCGCAGACCTGAAAAAGTGCAAGGCGACGCCCGAGCAGATTCGGCAGAAGTGGGCCATCGTGCAGGCCAAGGTCGAGGCTGGCGATTGGAGTGAAGCCAGTCCGCATGTACTGGTCACACGTTGGGATACGCTGACAGCGCCCCGACCTGCCGGCAGCAAGGGCGGCGACGATTTCGACAAGCTGTACCGGGAGGCCAGTCGTGGTTGACGGCCTGCCACCCCAAGACCTGGATGCCGAAATGGCCCTGCTGGGCTCGATGATGATGGACCGAGCAGCCGTCGACACGGCGGCACCTATCGTCGGTTCTCGTGAGGCGTTCTACTTGCCCGTCCACGGTCAGCTCTATGACGTGCTCGTGTCGCTGTGGCAGCAAGGCACGGCCATCGACTTGTTGACCGTCTCGAATGAACTCCGGCGGCGAGATCTCTTCGATACGGTCGGCGGTCAGCCGTACATGATTCAGCTCGCGGAGAGCTTCGCGGACTGGGTCAACGTCGGGCACTATGCCGCCATCGTCGCGGGTCATCATCGGCGTCGGCAGCTCATGTCACTCGGGACTGACTTGCGAAGCAAGGCCGCGGACATTGTCGGCGAAGACCCCGACGAGCTATGTGCCCGCTACGCCAATCTCATTGAGGCCGTCGGCATCAGCTCGGCTAGCGGCCAGGAGATCCAATCCATGCACGAATTGACGGCAACGTTGCCTGCGAAGCTCAAGGCGCTACCGCCGCACATTCCAACGGGGATCGCATCGTTCGACGCTAAAATCGGTGGCATTGAACGAGGGGCGTTGACCATCATCGCCGCGGGCACCAGCGCCGGCAAGACCGCCCTGGGCGTACAGTTTGCGATAACCGCGGGCATGGCCGGCATTCCAAGCCTAGTCGTGTCACTCGAAATGTCAGCCGATTCCATCGCTCGCCGTGTGGTGGCGTATCTGACTGGCACGTCTAGCCGGCGATTGTTGGAAGGTTCGCCAGACGAGCAGGCCACTGCCTGCAACGAGGCCGCCAAGCAGCTCGCAGATTGCAAGCTGGGTATCGACGATAAGCCTCGGTATGTGCGGGACATCGTCGCTACTGCACGGCAGTACATCCGCCGCCATGGCGCCGGGCTTATCGTGATCGACTATCTCCAGGTCTGTGAGCCAGATGGCAAGCATGACACTCGGCCCCTTGCAGTGGCGTCAATGACTGCCGCATTCAAGCGGCTCGCAGTGGATACCGGCGCCGCGGTCATCGTGATTTCACAATTGACTCGGGACGCCACCCGCGAAGACACGACGCCGAAACTTGCTCACCTGCGCGACAGTGGGGCTATCGAGCAGGACGCGGATGTAGTGATATTCATCCGCCCCGACCGGCGGGTGGAAGGCAACGATATTCCCGTTGTGCTCATCGTGGCGAAAAACAGGAATGGCCCGACTGCGAATATCCCGGTGGAGTTCCACCGGCCGAGCACGAGGTTTTCCGAGGTAGCCGTTCAAGACAAAACCTCATTTTGAAAGGAACTCCAATGGCAGACGAGAAACATACAGTAACACCAGAGGAAGAGAAGCTCGCGATGATCAAATCGCGACGGCGAGACGTCGTCAAAGCACAGGCTGTAGTCGATAAGCTCAAAGCAGAGCTGAAGACGGCAAATGGGGCGTTGGAGCGGGCAATCAAAGAAGTCTGGGAAGAGGTGGACGATGACCAACTGATTCTGCCATTCGGTTCTGAATGTGTCGGATGGCGGGATGAACGGGTCGAGACGCTGATCAAATATGGGCTGACGGAAGGGGACTGTGAGAAGCTGAAGGCCGGAGGCATTGATACGCTCGGCGCTTTGGCAACATATTCTCAGACGAGCATGCTGACAGACATTGCTGGCATCGGCGAAGCTACTGTCTCAAAGATCGAAGATGCCAGCACGGCCTACTGGGCGGACAACTTCCACAAAGCAGAAGATCCCGACGAACAGAGCGACGATGGCGAATCAAAGTGAACCCGAACCCTGTCGGGCGATTGTGCTTGCCGCACAGGCCCCCAAGCTGCCCCGCACCCCGCTTGGCAAAAGGCTGTGGTGGTTGCGACTATCTCTGGGCGCCATCGGGCGCTGCGACCTGAATTGGGATGACATCGAGGAAAGGATTGGCCGTGCTTCTCCTAGGAATTGATCCCGGCCCCGAAATCAGCGGGTGGGTTGTGTATGATACCGAGCATCGCGTGGTGCGGAATTCCGGCATCGACCCGAATGACGACCTGTTGCTGCGATGCCAACGGAATGACCCCGCACGAACCTGCGGGCACATGGCGATTGAAATGCCTGAGTCCCGCGGTATGGGCACACCCATCTCGCAGGGGCTGCTTAACACCGCAGAATGGGTCGGCATCTTCCGGCACGCATTCGGCCGGCGGTTTACGAGCCGGATCACCCGCCGCTTTATTAAACTGCACATCTGCGAGGACACGCGGGCAAAGGATAAGAACATCCGGCAGGCGCTGCTGGATATGTGGGGCGGGAAGACCAAGGCACTCGGCCGCAAGAAATCGCCGGGGCCGCTGTACGGGATGGCGAGCCACAAATGGGCAGCCCTCGCGGTCGCCGTGACATGGGCTGACACTCACAAGACACGACTGCGCGGCGGATGGATGCAGGGAGAATAACAATGCACGAAAACGTAGATGAGATGGAGTTGGCCGACCTGGCAGCCAAGCGGTTTGGTCGCGCGGTGACACGACAGGGGTGCATTTCCGAGGCCTACAATGCCGAAGAAGTCTTCGGCCTGATGCAACACAACCAGAAGGCGCCATGGAAGGATCGCTATCCGCTTATTAGCCCCGAGACAGACGATCCCGGCAATCCCGGTAAGACGATATGCGACTTGTGGGAACCAGAGGTTGGCCGCAAATACGCCCGCGGCATCGGCAAAACCTCCACCGAGGCCATCCTGCGGTGTGCTCACATCGCCTACGGCAAGTGGCGGGCCGAGCAGGAGCCCGAGCTGGGCTGCTGGCTATGGGCGTTGACAAAGGGCCTCGACACCACGCTGTTCATCGGGATTGGTCAGAAGCCCACGGGGTTTGCGCCCACCGAGGACAGCTACGCGGCCGAGGCGCCGGGCAATTTCGCATTCAAGGCAACCCACGCGCTGTTGGACCTCTACGGCATACCGTACCCCAAGTTCCCGGAAGTGGTCCGTCTGCCCGACTGGCCGCTGATTTTCAAGCGAAAGGGGGAGTGATGGCAACAAATCGCGAACCAAAGTTTTTCCTCGTCTGCGATGCGGTCCTACCCGGTCAGCCATTTGTGGCGGACTCCAACAGTATGGCATCCCGCCTCCTCCGCGCGATACCTTCAGGTGTCGAGATTGAGGCGTTCACATGCCCTGAGTGCGCAGACCGCGTGCCAGTGACTCCGCACTGTCACCTCTGCAACGCCACGGGGCTGTTACTGCGAAAGGTGGGGCGATGAGCTTGTCACGCCTATGCACCCCGCATGGTTGCCGCTGTGGATGTGGTAGCCGGGCCATGCTGTGTAAGTCGCGGCATTTAGAGCAGTATCGCCTCCGCGTGGTGCTGGCCGACGGCAAGCACTCCTTGGGGATGTCTACCGTAGCCACCTACCCTCTTCGCGGTGGCGCTTTGCTCGCAGGCCACGCCCTATTGGACAAGTGGGAGTTTTTACTTGCCCCCCAAACACAGCACATAATTTACATGGAGTATTGCAGACTATGATGAGCGAGACCCCCATTAGCACAGCGTGCCAAATTCCGAAGGGCGCGCTGGCCGACGACCAGCTTCGCGAGATGACCTCGCTGCTGGGCAACATGACGGTTCACTTGTGGGCTGCGGAACCCTACCGCACCAAGATGCTAGAGTGGTGCCACGAGCTTGGCGCTGGGGTCGTTATCCGTCTCGACCCGTTCAAGCCGCCAGAGCCGGGGCTAGCGCCGCTCCTACCTATGGTGTGGGGTTCCGGACATCATATGCGCATGGCGGACATCGCCGACAGGTGCTTCTTTTTTGAGCGGGCGGCAGCCAATGTTAGTGTCCCCGTCCGTGCCGTTTTCCTCAACCACGAACAGCCAGGGTGGGAGATTAGGGGCGACAATGAGTGGGACGTACAGCTCAAACTAGATGGCCTCTACCGTACGATACGCGAGGCCTTCCCGAAGGCGTTGATTCTATTTTACAACCGCGCCCGGCTTTGGGGGGCTGGTGACTCACCCTTCCCATTTGTTCCGGACATCGGCGAACTCGGGCATTATGGTTGCTCGATGTATTACGAAGCGCTTATGCGTAATGCGCGTTCATGGAAGGCGACTGCGTATTACAGCGAAAAGAGTCACAGTGGCGTACCGACAGCCGTTTGCCTATCGCTTACGGGCTGGTGGCAAAAGACGGACGGGAGCCGCGAGTGGTACAACACTCCTCGTAATTATCGCGGCCGCAAGACGCGGGCCGTGCAGCACGCCAGGTTCATCCGCGAGCACAAGCGGTACATCCCCGCCGTGTTTCTGTGGGAGCAGGAATGGAGCTGGGACACGTGGTTGCCAGCAGCCAAGGCTTTCGTGGAGGGGGTGCGAGGATGAAAGCACTAACGATCTGCCAACCATACGCAGAGCTGATTGCCCGCGGTGAAAAGCTCTGCGAGAACCGGACGTGGTGGGCGGGACCTCTCGAACTGCTCGTAATTCACGCCGGCAAGTCGCGGCGATACCTCAATGTAAATGACGAGAGGGACTATCCGGGCATGGCATTCGGAGCCGCAGTCGCCGTAGCTGAGCTGATTGGGTGTGTGACCCCGCAAGCCATCGAGCGGAAACGATACTCGCGATATTTGTATTTGTACGGCCACCCGTACGTCGAAGGTCCGGTTTGTTGGGCTCTGACCAACGTTCGCGCCCTGACCCCTATCCCATGCCGCGGCCACCAGGGCCTATGGACTGTCCCGCCGGACATCGAACGGGAGATTCGGGAGCAACTGGGATGACAACCCGCGTAGTGCACTGCCGGAAAGAGCCGTACGACGTGCTGGCAGAGATTGCGGATAGCGAGGACTGAATGATCCCCAACGTCGAGCCATACTACGCCGACGTTGACGTGGTCCTCTACCACGGCGACTGCCGGGAGCTGCTGCCGTTGATACCCGAGGGGTCGATCGACCTCGTGCTGACCGATCCGCCGTATGGGATACCGCAAGGGGCTGTATTTGCGCACGGCAAGCGCCGCGACTCTCTTAGGGGCACCGAAGGATTTAACGCGGCAAGCGGTCCATACGATTGGTTCCCGCTGCTGCTTCCGCGGGCATTGTGCGATGGTGGGCATGTCGCGATATTTCTGGACCTGGCAACAAGCGGGGAGGCTATCGAGTCGCTGAAGGCCTGTGGCGTTACTCCTTGGCACAAATACTACTTAGTCAAGGCGTCTGTAGCGCCGACACCTCGGCCGCTTTTTGCTTCTGCGGTAGAGGAATGCGTCATCGCGGAAAAGCGCAATGGTCGCAGGCATTGGTATGGCGGTGGGGCATGTCCTAACCGCTGGATCGGCATGACGCCGAATCAGCTTGGCGCAGGGCACGGACACGAAACCGAGAAACCGCTGGAGCCGATGCTGGTGCTCGTCTCGGCTTTGACGCCAGAGAATGCCGTAGTCCTCGACCCCTTCGCAGGCTCGGGGACGACGGGGGTGGCGGCCAAGCAACTGGGGCGGAAGTGCGTACTGATCGAGATCGAGGAAAAGTATTGCGCCATAGCGGCCAAGCGACTTGAGGCAACCGAGAAAGGCGTATCAGTGAAGGAACTGAAAGCGGGGCAAAAGACACTGTTCGAGGTGCAGGATGGGTGAGACGACAACTGATATAGAAAGGAACACACAATGAGCGTGAGTATAGACGATTTGACATTGAGGCAGTTGCGAGAACTGCAAGCGATTGGGAGGCCACCAGAGGGCAAGAGTCACGGGCTCTGCATCGTCATTGCGGACCGTGGGCACGTTTGGGTCGGCGACTGTGAGACAGATGCAGAATGGTGCCACGTCCGCAACGCGCGCGTAGTGCGACGCTGGGGCACGACCACAGGGCTCAACCAATTGGCTATCGAGGGACCGTTACCTGAGACAATCCTCGGTACTCCCGCGTCATTATCTGTCAATCGACGGGCCGTTCTGGCGCTTATCCCCGTGAAGGACGCGACACAATGGGCCGCGTCATAGTAACGCTCGACGGGGACGGGTACGGGTACGGGTACGGGTACGGGGACGGGTAACATTGCGGCAGTAGTCGCCACGCCGTGGGGCTAAGGAAGACACTTTGACGGGAAGGGCCGAATGCTCGCAGGAATATCCGAGCGGTATTGCTACGTCCTCGTCGGCTACGACGGTGACGATTTCGGCAGCGCGGAGTTCCGGTGTCGCACGGCAATGTCGGCGGGCTTCCTGCCGTTTGCAATGCTGTACCGCGACCCCGACGGGCATGTGAACGGCAATTGGCGAGCGTTCCAACGGGAATGGTGCAGGATGGGTGAGACTAAGCAATTTACGCGAGTGCCGCCTAGCGACCGGGCAGGCTGGTTGCCGTGGCTGCGAGGCTATACGTGTTACGCTTGCGGAGGGTGGTCCGAGGGTTATGTCCGTTGTTCCGAATGCGGAGATGAGGCGTGTCCAGAGTGTGGTTCGTGTAGTTACTTTGGCCGCGCGGCGTTTGATACCATTCTGATGTATTACTCAGAATATACTGAATTGCAGGAAATAGCAGACAGCGGAGTCTGGGATGATCAGCTACCCGCAGATAGGCCAGGGCGTAAGTATCAAGACCATACTAACAATAGCCATTGTGAGGCTAGCCCCTAATGCCAGGACCAGTGAGTGATTCATATCCAATGCCAGTCGATCATGGAATGCGAGTAAACTGGCGGCGCGACATGAAGCGGCGAGGATACAAGTATTTCGTGCTGAAGGCGCAGGACTTTTTGACGGCCATCGGCAATAAGGAAGCTGAGACGTTTAGCGTCATGCTGCGCAAACATGAAGACTGGCGGACCCGCAAAAAGAAGCGGCCATCGAACAATTACTGGGTAGCAAACCGCGACGAGCCTTTTGCCGACATCATCGAGCGGGTGATTTTCGGCAAATGCACCGAAACGCAATTACAAGAGGCTCGCGACGCCCTTGGGTTGCCGAGGCAGCCATGATCGCCGTAGCTAACGCAGTCCGATTGCCGCTGGCCGACAAGGCCGTTGACTTGGTCTTCGGCAGTCCCCCCTACTGCGACGCGCGGACGTACGGCATCGGCTTCAAGATGAACTGCGAGCAATGGGTGACCTGGATGCTGGACGTAACGACCGAGGCCCTGCGAGTCTGCAGAGGCCCGGTGATTTGGGTAGCGGCCGGCGTCACCCGCGACCGCTGTTACTGGCCGGCGTGCGAGGGGCTGATGTGGGAGTGGTGGCGAACCGGCCGACATCTGTACCGCCCTTGCATCTTTTATCGCTACGGGGTTCCAGGTTCCGGCGGGGATGATTGGTTTCGGAACGACTACGAATACATCATGTGCTTTAAGCATGTCGGGAAGTTGACGTGGTCGAACAATACAGCCCACGGACACCCGCCGCGGTGGGCGCCCGGCGGGGCGATGAGTTACCGATTGGCGGATGGCAGCCGCGTCAATCAATGGGGCGGGCACCGTAAAGTTACAGAGCGGCAACGGGACGGCTCCTTGAAAACCTGCCCCGTGAAACCGTCGCATCGCTACGGCGAAGGGCCGCCTGCCCTAGCTAACCCTGGCAACGTCTTCAAGGTTGAAGTTGGCGGAGGGCATTTAGGATCCCCCATCGCCCACGAAAACGAGGCCCCCTTCCCCGAAAAGTTAGCCGAGCGGTTTGTGCTGAGCTGCTGTCCGCCGGGCGGCATTGTCTGCGACCCCTTTAGCGGTTCGGGGACAACTAAGGCTGTTGCCCAGCAGCACGGGCGGAGGTGTGTAGCCTTTGACATCCGGCTGTCACAATGCCAGCTCACAAGGCGGCGGACAGCAGAGACACAGTTGAGTTTCGCGGCGCTGGAGGAATGAATAATGGATTGGTGTGACGCAGAAACAATCAGGAAGACGATCAACTCATGGCAGCACGCTGTTGATTCGCTGCTGACCATCTGCCCAAAGATAGAGCCCGACGTGAACGACTACAATAGCAAGAACCCCGCCCCGTGTTCGTGGCGACTCGTTTGTGGTGCAAGGGATGATTTCTTGCGCGAGCACGCCTCTGGCATCTTCACCCATCAGGCGGAGCTGTTTGAGTATGGGCGGCCCCGCGACCATACGCCGCAAAGCTGGGTGTGGCGAAGTAGCTTCTTGAAAATGTCGTTCGTGATAACGCGGCCCTTCCATATGTACGGCTGGCGGGCTGGCTCCATGGGTCGTACAGCCGGCGTGAACGAGGATGGCTCGCCATACGACGCTATCCCGGCCAAGCCGGCTAAGATCGATAGCCTGAAGCGGCATGTAACCCTGCGATTCGACGGCCAATCGTTCGGGCTGGCCGATTGGTATATCAAGCACGAGGAAATTCTAGCAGTGTGCGATGAGTGCACAGCAGAGGTTCGCGACAAATACTTAGCTGCTGTGGAAAAGGCCGACGAGGATGTGAGAAAGTGGCAAGAAGCGCGTGCAGCATTAGTAGTAATACCCGTCGCCGAGTCGGCATTGGATGGCGATCGCTCGTGGGAGAACCGTAGAGCGTTGGCGGCTCAAAGCCCGCGTCCGCGAGCTGGAGGAAAGTGATGGGTGAGCGTCTTTGACGACGAGTGCGACCTGGAAGAGGAGTCTTAACATGAAAATCGAAGGTGAACTGAAGCACGTTACAGATCTCGCCGAGAAGGCCCGTGACTTGAAGATTGTCACGCCCGCTGCCGAGCCGAACGAGGTTTAC
>Ga0180432_10008112_pt1 | contig 13178 bp, 16 predicted proteins | sample SS_ome_10_FD_132414 | JGI IMG/M metagenome (GOLD analysis project Ga0180432, IMG submission 132414) | Hypersaline lake sediment archaeal communities from the Salton Sea, California, USA - SS_1_MS_2 metaG | ecosystem: Environmental > Aquatic > Non-marine Saline and Alkaline > Hypersaline >...
TATTTCAAGAACTTTGTTTTTGCTTAATCCATTAAAATAAGTCGTCATACCTGAATCTATGTATCTTTCCTTTAAATACGCTGTGCACACATGTCCAGTGCTAATTCCGTCTAAACTTATTTTATTTTCCATATTGCAAATAATTGATGTGAATTTTAATGACACTAAGAATACATACGTTGCTTAAATAATTAGTGAAAAAGAAATAATTAAGGCGTATGAAACGCCCTACTGACTGAATGAAGTAATTTATACGCTTTTGCTTTCTCTAAATCCCCTGCTGCTTTAGCATAATTAGCAGCACCTTCCCAATAGCCTTGTTCTTCTGCTTCTTTTGCTTCCACTCTGGCATTCAGAATTTTAAAATACTTAACTTGCTCATCAAATTCTTCCGCACTTTCTGTATTTCCCTGCGCTCTACAAAAAGCAGCAGCTTCATGAGAAATACGCGCAGCAGAATAATAATTTCCATTAGCACCATCCTCCTTAATTGCAGATGTATAATGAGCTATTGCATTCTCAAAAGTCTCTTCTTGTTCTACTTTTTCTTCTAAAGAAGGTTTCCGGCCTAATTTATAATCCAATTCTCTTACTTTATCAGTCATCTTATGCTCCAGTGCATAATTTCTCGCTTTTACAAATTGATCAGAAGCTTCCAACATCTTCAGTGTTCTTGTTTTATCTTCTCTACCCCGAAAATATTCTATTCCCTCATCAAACAGTTTTAGCTTGACATGATACTCAAAGATTCTATCTTCAATTCCTTCTGAAATACCTGTTTTAGACAAGCATTCTTTCAATAGCTCTAAAATTTCTTTCCTAGACAATCTACCTGAGCAACAGCCTTCTTCAATTCCTTTCAAATATAGTTCTTGTGCCTCACTACGATATTGTGCAGATTCATTTGATAATTGCAGTGCTTGCTTAGCTGCATCAACATATTGCCCGGTTTCCTTGAAAAGCTCAAATGCAACAGCATGGTGTCCGGTCTGCGCGGCAATGCCTGCAAGAGTCTTTGGCAGGTCTTGTTCTCTGCAAATCTCTTCAACTAAATCAAACATTCCTGTTTCTTTGATAAGTTTGATGAATTTTTCCTCTCGAGACTGATAACTTGATTTTATGGCTTCTTCTATTTTTGTTCTGACAATCTCTTTAGCTTCCTCGTCTCTCCCAAGCTCTTGGCACTTTTGTACTGCCTTTAGATGCGCGCCGTCTTTTTGGCACAAAGCAATATATTCGTCCCAATTTTCAAGCTTCTTAGCCATCTCAATTGCCAAATAAGTTTTGCCTGCCTCTTTATAGAGTTCAAGTGCTCTTTCATCAAGCCCGAATTCTTTTGCCATGTCTGCAGCGTTCTCTGGCTTTCTTGCTTTTGCAACCAAGTCAACTGCTTTATCCATCCATAATATTTTTCTTGCAAGGGTTGCAGCAGTTTCAAGCGGTTTTGGATTTTTCCTATGCCAATCCGGATTTTTTTTGTATTCATCTGGAACAGGTTCATTGTCAAACTCTGACTCAAAAAAAGCTATCGCTTCTTTCATCATTTCTTCCGGAAGTTGGTACTGTTTAGAAAGATCTACAATTGCATGCACTCTTCCTGGTTGAGTCTCTAATTCATTGATTAATTCTACTATATCTGATTGATTGTTTATCATTATTACCCACCTCAAGAAGAAAAATAAAACTAATATATATTAATCTTTGTTACCACCAACTCTGAGATAATTTACTTACATTCACTGCTAGTAGCCAGCCAATTAACTAAATGGCCCCATTTATCAATCATGCCAGCATGTTTGCAATCAGAAAATGATGTTCCCTGCAAATCTCTTTTTTTGATGCCCATTTTTCTAAGAAGTCTCACTAAACCAGTTGCCTCGGAAGCAGATTTATAGTTGCTGCTAATCCTCTCACCTCTATATTCTGCTGTTAGATTTAATTTGCCAAAAGGATTCACATCAATATAAATATCATATTGCTTAGGGTCACGCACCCATCTAGTCCAAACTAATTGATAATCATGCGCTTCATCATCTGACTGAATAAATTGATATGCCATCTTCTCCCACTTAAAATATATGCAGTCACAGTTTAAAAAGCTATTGGCCTATTTCTTAAGAATTAGCAGTATTGCAGCGATAAATAAATACACTCCAAATATCATTTTTATTGTGTTTGAAGGCAGGCTATTTGTGAAAGCTGCCCCTAATATTGCTCCAACCATCGCAGTAGGTATCAAGAATTTAAGTGATTTTACATCAATATTATCAAATTTTCTGTGAAATATTGCGCCTGCAAAAGTAGTAGGCAATATCACAGTCAAAGAAGTTGCAACTGCTTGATGTATATTCAATCCAAAGAACAAATTTAGTACTGGAACCATTATCACTCCGCCTCCAATACCTAATAATGCTGAAGCAGATCCTGCAACTAACCCTAAAACAATCAACAAAGGATATGCAGTTATTGTTGTGATTGCTTGTGTTGGTATTTTGATGATGTTAGTCATCTTAAGGCCAGTAAAAATTATCAATACTGCAAATACTCTTTTCAATATCTTGCTCTGTATTTTTTTAGCCAATGTTGCCCCAAACTTTGCTCCGATAACAGAGCCAGCAACAATAAACAAAACCATCATCCATTTAATATTAGAACTTTCTATTATATAATGCACAATTATCCCAACAAATGCTGTTGGCACTATTGTTGCTAAAGAGGTTCCTATGGCTTTCTTCATGTCATAGCAAAAAAATAGAACTAATGCAGGAACCATTATTGCTCCGCCCCCAATACCAAGGGCTGCACTCAGGAATCCTGCAATAAGACCTAAAAATAATAATCCAAAACTATGCAGTTTAATTATGCACTTCATCCAGTCCACTCTTGCTTAACTACCTGTCCATTTGGAAGCTTCATCTCAAAATAACCAGATTCTTTATTTTCAGCAAAATAATAATCCATTGTTGTCTCTCCTAATGGCGTCTGTGCAGTGTACAATACATGACATAGTCCTGCATACTCCCCATCTGAAACTAATCCTTTTATTTCCCATTGTGCAGATGCATCTATTTCCGAATCAGTTGATTCAAAATTCCAATTTGCTCCTTCTTTGCACCATTCATCATCTGGAGAAGTTGATTCTGCATCAATTGCTATTGGTGTTGGCTTCATATCCTCTACTTTTATTTCTTGTGCTTCATCAGGCACATCTATCTTGAATTTTATCTGACTTTTAGTTTCTCCAACTACATCTCCTTTTTTCACAGTATGTTGTTCTGCTTTTTGTTGTTCAGCACATCCTAATAGAACAACCAATAATATTAGACTTAGTACGATTAATCTCTTCATGTGTATCACCATACATGCTTTTTGCAATCTAATTTATATATTTTTTGATTATGCACATAGCGAAGTTAGCTACGTGCTTACATTATAGCAGAAAACACTGCGCCGCTCCCAAAAGTAAGAACTATTGCCAATATTAGAAATAATGCATACACTGCTTTGTTCCAGATAAACACCTTAAATCCATCAAATGCTGGAAATGGAAGTAAATTAAATAAGCCTAACCAAAAGTTTATTGTCATTCCAGGAATACAGACAATCTGCGTTTCTGGAATAAAAAACGCAATAACCCCAAAAAATAAGCCAACTATCAAATTAATAACAGGACCTATCAATGAAATATAAGCATTTTTTCTCTTTGTCAGGTATCCTTTGATATGAACCGCTCCTGGCGCTGCAAATATAAAACCCATAAATGAAAACAATAAAGCCAATCCTAGCATAAAATTATTTGCCCTGAATTCTGCCCAACAGCCATACTTCTGCGCAAGAAATTTATGCCCTAATTCATGGAATATAAAACCAATTCCCACTGTAAAGCCAGATATCGCAACTACAATCAAGAAAGCAGGCTCAAAAGTAATCCCAACAAATGCTATCGCAAATGCCAATGAAATAATAAACCACGCTCTTAGTAAATGACTGATTTCTGTTCTGGACATATTCATATTATAGAAGCCTGGGTTTGAGATATTTAAATGTTTCTGCATAATCTTTTTAAACCAGCCCATTCTGAAACACATCATGCCTGAAGAAATCGTAATTCAAGAAACTTTAGCAAAAAAAGTAGTTTATTTTACTACAGTTCATGTTCCGCAAGAAGATCACGATAATGTAGAATTGAGAGATTCTGCAGTAAACAAAATGCAATCTGTTAAAGGATATGACCAGGAATTCAACAGTTTTGTCACTCCTTTTCCAACACAGATTTGGGGTAAAACCTGCTGGTATGTTTCTTCAACAAATAAACAGCACACTCAAGATATCGCAGAAGCTATTCTTCAAAGTTTTGATGTAGAATATAAAATAAAAAAATAAAAAAATAATTCTACAAGAACTTATTGTATAACCATACAAATATGTATCCGCCGATAAACGCATCAACAAATCCCCAGATTCCGCCGATTATTGATCCGCTTATTGTAGTGGAATATCCTATGTAGATTGTTGAAAACAGTTTTTCAAATCCAGTTCCATAACCTTTTGCTGCAGCAAGTCCCATTATCAGGCAAGCTAAGCCCCATATAATACCTGCTGCAAGAGCAAATGCTTTTGGATTAAGCTTTCCTGAACAAGGAGAGCATACAGCTTTTCTAGTTGTTTTCTTTCTTTTTTTTGCCATAAGTATCACCTCTTTTATCTAAAATTTCTAAAATTGCATGAATTGAATTGATAACCATCTTCGCAGTTTATCAAGACACAGTTTCCAGACATTGTTTTTTTACACATCACGGTTGGTGTTTGTGTTGACTCAACGCATTTAATCTGCCTGCATCCCAAGTCATTCATATAATACTTGAACTCTTGGCCATTTGCCCTGCAAGATTCCATTCTTTTATTTAATTCATACGCAGTTGGGCAGACTGGTTTTTCTCTAGTGCATTTTACTTGTCTGCACCCCAAAGTATCCGTATAACGCGTGTAATCTTGGTTTTTTCGCTTGCATGCTTTTATAGTGTTATCTAGCATTTCTGCTGATGGGCAGATCTTTTGTTTTTCTGCATCAACACACTTTATTTGCTTGCACCGGTTTGCATCAAAATATACTTGGTAATTTTTTCCCTGTGCTTTGCATGTCCGCATTTGATTGTATAGCTCATTTGTAGCCATGCATGCTGGCTTTAATGCTTTCGCAACGTTGTGATCTCCTACTGGCATCATCTGTGATGAAGCTAGCTGTGCAAATAACAATATTGCTATCATTGATATAAGAATTAATCTCATCTTCTCAACCTCCTGAGGCTCGCCTCTTTTCTATTGAGGTACTGTTTCTGGTATTTAAATGTTTCTAAGAAAAAAAGAAATAAAAATTTACGCAAAAAGTGCGTAAAATACCCAAATCAATAACAAAATCCAGACTAATGTTGGTAGCCAGAATTTTTTCAAGCAATCTTTCTTCAATACTTTATCTGCTAATGCAAGCATTTCTTTTGAGACTGTTGCAAAGGACATCAGCATCAAGCCCATAAAGAAAACCATCACTGAAAATATCTGCACAATTGTAAAGCTCTTATTCAAATAATACAAGCTCACACCTGCAATTAATAATCCAAGAACACTAGCAAACATTGGATTTGCATATATTGGCTTAACAACTTTTTTCAGCCATATCTTTGGGTCTATTAAAATTACCAATAACTTGATTCCTCCAAGTACTGCGACAATTAATGCCATTATTTGTATTGGTGTCATGTTAATACCTCCTTTTTAGGTTATATACTAGAACTAGAGTTTGGAGTATATATATTTTACTGAAATTACTCTAGGCACTCTTATCCTCAACCCTAACACTTTACCTAGAACTGCACAAGCAGTCCTAATTTGCTTCCCATTTTTCCTGCTTCTGTATTTTTTTCATAAGATTCTTTTATTGCTCTAAAAACTCGCACAAGATTCCAGCTCCCATTATTTCCACCGATTCTTAAGACAGTATTTCCGCTGATTTCTTCCTCTGATTTTACTTTTGCATGTTGATTTACTGCTTCTATTAAAGAATCATATGCTATTCCTGCACATGCAGGAAGATATACTGTTGCTCCATCTTGTTCAGGCACACTGTATACTGGAAACTTCATTTTTCTTAAGTCTGAAAGGCTTACTTTGAGTTTTTTTGCTCTGGCAAGTTCATCTGTACCTTGTTCAATTGCCTCTTGATGTTTAAGATACGTCTCTCTTGCTTGTTGATATCTATCTTGTTTAGATTGGTATTCTTGCACAGTAGAATTAAATCCACCCAGAACTGCCTTCAAATTTGTTTCAAGCAATTCTTTGATACTCTCATCAGCAGTAGATATAGTTTGGGTTAATTTAGTCAATTTATTTGTTGCATCATTCACATCTGTTTTGGACATATGTAATCTGCTTTCTTCCCAAGTCTCAGCTACGCCAATCTCAAGACATTTCTCTAAATCTCTATACCCTACTTTTAATGCTCTCATTAATTTTTCTTTTGCATATCTCTCAACACTATCTGGCGGACTTGCAATAAAATCAACATCTAATCCAGATTCTTTTATGTCTGCAAGCAAAAGCTCAAGCATTTCAACATTTTCAGATCTTGCATTGATGAATTTTATGCATGCATCTGCCAGTGTTCCTTTAGCAAGAGTTTCTTTTAATGATTTTAAGGAGTTAATTGTTTCTTTTAATTCTATTAATTTATTAGAAACACCTGCACCAGAGTCTTCTGCAGCAATCGCGCGGTCCTCCATTTCAGCTAAATCATCTTTGGTATGGTTTAATTCAGTAGTTAATCCCCCTATCTGCATATGAAGTCTCCCTAATTCTTCTTTATAGCTTTCACCAATTTTATCCTCTAATCTTTCAAGATCTTCTGCATTCATAATATTTTCAGGTTCTTCTTCAACAATCTCCATTTTGAGGTTTGCGCCCGCATAAGACCAATCTTTTGCATGCCCCTCTAATCGCTCATGTATTCTTATCGCTCTTGTTTGAGTTGACTTGAAATAAAGAGCATTATCTCCTCCTTTCTTATTGACCATACCCAAAGAAACTTGTTCTTCTTCAGGTAAATGATTTAAATAATTTTGAGTATTTCTTCTTAGAACTATAATCTGCCCATCGTTCAAATTATGCGTAATTTTGTATAGATTTTCTTCAGTATCTTCTGGTTCTGCCATTTCTTCTTCTATTTTTTTATCATCTTTTGCCATATTACATCCCCCACAAAATAGGTAATCGTGCATAATTTATAAAGTTTTAGTTTAAATAACTCAAATCCATTTGAGCAAAACTATATAAGTCACCTATTATTTCCAATTTTCATGGATGGGAGATTAAATGTTGGGGTGGATTGTGACGAACCATTAGCAGACTGCAATACATATCTGCAGGCTTGGCATAATCGCGAGTATAAAGCTAATGTTCAGAGAGCAGATGTTACTACTTTCAGCCTATGGAAGATTTGGAATTGCTCTAGAGACGAATCTAACAAAAGAATCTGTGAATTTTATGAAGCTCCTGATTTTGATTTGATTACCCCAACGCCGGGTTCTGTTGAAGGTATTGAAGAATTAGCAAAAGAAAATGATTTGTTTGTCGTGACCTCTCGTGTTGATATAGCTATTGCAAAAACAAAGCCATTCATTGATGCAAATTATCCAGGAAATTTTAAAGATATTTATTTCACAAGCAATTGCTCTATGTCTGGAGAAAAAAGCGCAACAAAAGCAAAGGTTTGCAAGCAAAAAAACATAGATGTTTTAGTTGACGATTGCCTGCAATACGCACTAGAGTGCCAAGAAGAAGAAATTCCTACTATTTTATTCGACTGTCCCTGGAATCAAGAAACAGAACTTCCTAAAGACATAATTCAACTTCCTTCAGGCATTGTAAGAGCAGTTGGTTGGAAAGAAGTTGTTTCTCTTGTCAAGCTATTCAAAGAAGATAGAAATACATTCATGAAAATACGAACGTATCAAGATTTATTTGCTTAATCTGCATCACACATCATGCTTAGATAAGAATCCCATGTCTGATATACGCCTGGAAAAGTTGCCAGGTCTTTTATTTCGGGAATAGTTGATTTTTCCCACCCTATTGTTCGAAAGAATGTGCGGGCATAAAGAACTTTGTCTGCCAATGTAGGCGTAAGTGATTCTTGGTATTCGTAAAGTGCATCTTGCAATGATTTTAAGAATCTGTCTTCTTGCAGTCCCCTGAATGCTTCTAATGTTTTTGTTTCTCTTGGATTCAGGACCATCTGCCTGAAATCAGGCCTTGAAGGAAAATAAAGGTCTCTTACATCTTCTGTGTCAATCAAATAAAGGTCTGTTCCATCAAATATTTTGTCATCAAAATCAGCAAATCCGGATTTTCTGTACCCTAATAAACAAAGTGTTGCAAGCATTTTTGCGTCCTGCTCTATTATTTCTTTTCTGTGAGTTCCAAAAAATTCTGGAGGGGTTTTTCCCTCAATGCCCTGCAAGAAAAGAAATTCTTCTACATCTGATGTATAGTAACCTACAACAGGAGGGGTTTTGACACCTTGCTCTGCTAACTTTACGCTTATGTCCATCTCCTCTCTAGATGTCATTTTACTGACTCGAGAAAGATTTGTCAGCCTGTGGCTCGGGGGTTGATACATAAAGGAAATGTCTGTGAGCGATCCTTTTGCATAGATGGTTAATCTCTTGCTGTCATGCATTACATCAAATTCATGAATAGGTCTTTTATCTTGCTTTACAACTCTGCTTTTTTTCTCAAAATTATCTGGCAGCAGTTCTTCTGAAGAAATTCCTGCAAATTCCTGGTTTATTCGCAGTTGGCCGGTTGTGCCTAGTCTATAATGATCCCAGGCATTATGTCTTGCTTTTGGATCATAAATCCACAGACCCCTTGCTCTTCTGTTTTCAGTACCTCTATAAAGAAATACATTTTCCCCTAGTTTTTGCAGGCCATGCCACCCAAGCGGCACTTGCTCCATTCCAGATCCTCCCACAAGCGAATCTCTTGTCAGAATTTGATTGATTATATTCAATTCTTCAATCCATTTCTCTGGATTTTTTCCAACTTCTGCAAGTATGTCTTTATTAAGATTTTCTTCTACAAAATGCAATAAATCTTTTCTAGCCGGGACATACTCCCTATTAAATGTTATCTCTGCCATAATCTCCCACTATAAAATAAGAAATAAAGTTAATTTATAAAGTTACTTGTCAAACTGAAGATTTCTATTTCTTTCACGTCACTAATTTAAAAAAATCAAGACTTCCTGTTTTTATAGAGATATATTGCTGCTCCAATCAATATTAACAATACCAATAAGCCCAATATTTTAAACCAATAAAGACTTGGATTCTCTGGCGCGAATATTCTTTGTTGAAATGTTCTTTGTTCAGGAATCCTTTCAACAGGCGCTATTTCTTCTTGAATTATTTCTTCTACTTCTGGAAGAATATCATCTCTGACAGGCGGAATTACTGAATTTGTCACAACAGTAGTTGTTGGAGTAGTTTCCTGATTATACACACTATTTCTGCTTGCTCCGCCGCCTCCGCCACCAGTAGGTCTTCTTGGCCGTACAGGCGCGGTGTAATTAAGGATTGAATAAATTCCTGCAGTATTAAGATTAGTTACTGTAATTCTATTTGCTGCTGTGCTTAATGCTTGGTTATTAACTAAACTCCATACAGTCCCATTGCTTCTCCATATTGAGAGTTTATTCTCAGGTATACCTGATGAATTTAATTGCGCATCTGTCCAATGCCATCGCACAGTATCAATTACAGGACTTCCTATAAATGCAATGCCCATAGATGTATTTTCAAAAGAGGTAGTAGTTGCAGCAACTGGCGTGATTAAAGGCCACCAATACAACAAGTAACTATTGCCGATTCCAACAGTATCAGTCACAGAAATGTTAGTGTAATTGCTATAATTACCTGAAGCACTGTCCAAGATTTCATTAAGCATCGTAACACGCATTGTGCCATTTGTATTTCGAACAAAAATAGCGGCAGTATTATTGTAAATATGGTCATTTTGAAGTGTAGTTAAATCTGCATTTATCAGCTCTATTCCATACAAGCTATTATTATAGATTTCATTATTTACAATTGTCAAAGTAGAGCTATTATATGTAGCAGGAGTTACACTAAATCCTCTTGAATTGGAATGTGCCGTGTTATTCTCAAATCTAGTATTAGAAACTCGGTCCATGTAAAAACCATATGTTCCATTCCAAACAGTATTATTTATCACTCTGTTATTGGATGATACTGCTAATGCAATTCCTGCAGTATTATTATATGCAGTATTATTAGTAAGATTGCAATTATTAGAATTAGCCACATACAAACCTGCAGGTTGGTCATATGCTATATTATTTATCATTTGAGTATTATGACTAAATGCTGTTGCAGATATTCCGCCTCGTGTATTGTTATATGCTGTACTGTTTATAACCAGTGTCCCAGCACTACCATAAAGAAATATTCCGCCATAGTCAACCCACGCGCCGGTGTTGCCCGTATTGTATACTGTCAGGTTTGTTACAGTGTTATTTGGGCTCAAATATAAAGCCAAACCAAATTGGTTGTCATGCGATAAGATATCTGTAAAATTATTATTAAAAGAATATGCTGTGACAAATCCGTCCATATGTCCAGGAGCATTAGTTATTGTTGAATTTCTTATTACAGAGTTACTCACTCCACACCAGATTATTGCAGCATATGCATTCGCACTGTTTTGAATTGTTATTCCTGCAGTGTCATGATCATATCGTATAGGTTTATTAAAATATCCGCCAGTAGTATTTAGTATTGTATTTTGGCAGTGTATTGGCAAATCTGCCCAAATATAAAATGAAAAGTCTGTATTATTATATAGTGAGTTATTGATGAATGTATTATTAAATCCAGAATCCATGTTAAATCCACTATCTCCATTATCTTTTGCAGTATTATTAATTATTATATTATGATAAAAACCATTATCAAATTCAAAACCATATTGAGAATTATTATACGCCAAATTTCCTCGTATATTATTATGCGTAGCATTATTATCAAAACTAAATCCATATTGATTATTATAGGCAGTATTGTTTATGACATCTGTATAATTAACATGGTCGTTTAATTCTAATCCTTGATATTGAATAGAGTGCAGTGTATTATTTAATAATGTATTATTTGAACTAAATGCAAACCGTATTCCATAATTATAATTAGAGATATTACAATTTCGTATAGTTATATTATCCTTGCCATTAACAAATATACCCCTGGTATTAATCCAATTATTGCCAGTCATAGTATTTCCTTGACAATCTAATATTTTATTGCTAAATTGTGCAGGATTATCTATGCAGGACAATCCTGGAGAAGTAAGTGAAGCGTTTACATAAACTAAGTTTAAAGTATTATTATTTAATGCATTAGTACAATCTGCACAACCAGTACAATAGAATGCTCCTCCAAAAACAGTATATGCGCTTGCTGTTGAACAGAAAATAAATAATGCCATTATTGAGAATAATATAGTCTTTACCGCAGATTGTTTCATGTAACACCTCTTTTATTAACAAATTTAATAATTCTATTTATATACTTTACTATTACATCCTATTGAATCTCACGAAAGATTTAAATAACCTAAATAGAACAATAGAGCATATGACTGAATTAAATCAGATATACAAATGCCCTATTTGCGGCAACATTGTAGAAGTACTTCATACTGGCAAAGGACAATTAGTGTGTTGTGAAAAGCCTATGGAACTATTACCAGAAAAAACAGAAGATTCAGGAATGGAAAAACACGTTCCAGTTATAGAAAAGACAGAGACCGGAATTAAAGTAAAAATAGGTTCTGTCCCGCATCCAATGGAAGCAGAACATTATATTGAATGGATCGAAGTTCTGGCAGATGGAAAATCATATAGAAAATTTCTAAAGCCAGGTGATGCTCCAGAAGCAGAATTTAATATTCAAGCAGAAACTATCTCAGTAAGAGAACTCTGTAACATTCATGGTTTATGGAAAGTATAAAAAAAGAGGTGAAAAAAGGATGTTAAACGCAAACAAAGTTGGATTGACTTTAGGAAGTCTTGCTGCCTTAGGACATCTAATCTGGGCTATAATTATCAAGCTAGGATTTGGTGACAATATCTTAGGCGGACTAATGAGACTGCACTTCATAAGTGCTCCAGTCGCAATAACTCCATTTAAGATTGGAACTGCAATCTTCTTAATAGTTGCAACATTTGTCGGTGGATATGTTCTAGGATGGCTATTTGCTTTCTTCTGGAACTATTACGATAAAAAGTGCAAATAGGAATATTTATAAAGGCCCCTGATTAATTATTTACAGGGGCCAATGAATTTATTAAATCTAAAAAAGGACTTGAAAAGATTAGAAAATCCAAAACAAGCTAGAATTCTGAGTAAATTTTTTAAGACAGGCAAAGGAGAATACGGCGAAGGAGATATTTTTCTTGGAATAAAAGTTCCAGAGCAGAGAAAAGTTGCTAAACAATATGCGCACCTTTCTTTAGCAGACACTCAAGCCTTGCTTAATAGCAAGATTCATGATCACAGGATGGTTGCCTTAATGATTCTGATTGATAAATACAAAAAAACAGATAACAAAGAAGAAATTGTTGACATCTATCTAAAAAATGCAAAAAAAGTAAACAATTGGGACTTAGTTGACCTCTCGGCACCGCAAATATTAGGAAACTATCTATTAGACAAAAACAAAGCAACACTACACAAGCTCGCAAAATCAAAAAACCTTTGGGAAAAAAGAATAGCAATAGTCTCAACATGGACATTCATAAGAAACAACCAATTGGATGACACAATAAAAATCTCAGAAACACTATTAAACGACAAGCATGACTTAATTCACAAGGCAGTCGGGTGGATGTTGAGAGAGGTTGGAAAGAAAAACCAGGCAGTTGAAGAAAAATTCTTAAAAAAATATCACAAAACAATGCCAAGGACAATGTTAAGATACTCTATTGAAAAGTTTGATGAGAAAAAAAGAAAATTCTACATGAAAAAATGAGTTTAATAAAAGAAGTTAAAAAACTAAAGCAATCTAAAGTAAAATTTATTGTAAACAAAAGATTAAAAGAATTTGAA
>Ga0180432_10008113_pt1 | contig 13178 bp, 5 predicted proteins | sample SS_ome_10_FD_132414 | JGI IMG/M metagenome (GOLD analysis project Ga0180432, IMG submission 132414) | Hypersaline lake sediment archaeal communities from the Salton Sea, California, USA - SS_1_MS_2 metaG | ecosystem: Environmental > Aquatic > Non-marine Saline and Alkaline > Hypersaline >...
CAGGCTCATGTCCATCGATTCGTTGAGCGTCTTACCGGCTACGAGGCCCAGGGCCGTCACGTAGCTCTGGGGGGAGGCCTCGAGCATTTCTTTCCCGGCGGCGTCAAGCGCGGAATAGTCAACGTTTTCGAGCGGATCGAACACCAGCGTTTCGATTCCCAGCCGCTTCTCTATATGGCGGTCGAGGCCGGGGAGCCTGGCCCCGCCTCCGGTGATGTAAATACGACCTACGTCGAGCTTCTCCAGCCTCGTCTGGGCCTTGGCATATCGCAGGAATGACTGGATCGCATTGACGAGGCTGTGCGTGGAGGTCTCCAGCACGCGGCGGATCGGATCATCGGTTTGGGGCTCGGCTTCCGCCGGCGGCTCGGCGGCCATTTCGGCTATCATCTTCTCGTCGTCGGCCGAGCCCAGCGCCGTGTCCTCGTCGTCTGGGCTGGTTGCAGGGCCGGCGACGGTGGGGATAACGGGCACATCATCGTCGGGCTGAAGGCGGGCGTCGCCGATTGCGCCGCGCCGGCGCTTGATCCTCTCTGCGTTTTCGAACGGGATGCGGAGTTCCTGCCGTATCGCCTCGGTGAAAACATTGCTGCCGGGCGTGAGGCTGCGGGCGAAGTAGAGCTTGCTGCCGTAGAGGATCACCATTTCCATCTGCTCGGCGCCGATGTTGACAACCGCGCACGGCCCCGGCATCGAATCGAGCTCGGCCTTCTTGGAATAGATAAAGCTGTGGAAGGTCGGCAGGCAACCGAGAGTTATGTCTTCGACCTTGATCCCCGCTGAGTCGAATACCTGTCTTTGCGCGTCGATGACGTCTTGTTTTGCCATGCCGATAAGGATCGTGAATTCGGCGGCTTTGTTGGGGAGATCAAGCAATTTGAAGTCGGATGCAACTTCTTCGTCGCCGCCCGGCGCCTCGTTATCGATCTCAAACGCCATGACTTTTTCGAGCCTGTGCGGGGGCATCGGCGGCACATGAGTGTAGCGGGTGATCACCTTCTTGCCCGACACGCACGTATGGGTCTTGCGGATTCTCGCGCGGCGGTCGGCCATCAGGCCCTTGATGATCGCGGCGATTCCCTCGTTGCGGGTGTCGCCCGGAAGCGCCGATGCGTGCCCGACGGCCGCACTGCCCGCGTTGATCACGTGAAGCTTGCCCGTCTTGCCCCTGCGGGCGGTAACAAACTTCACGGAGTCGTTTCCGATGTCTATGCCTGTGAAGACCTTACCGGCCATGAATCTGTGGTTCTCCGCTTTTGGAACCCGGGTCCGCTACGTTCTCATGTTTGGCGTTTCGCTCGAAAAAATTCAGCGCGCGCCTTGCTCCTATTGCAGGCCGGTCCCTCCGGCCACGGCTCGCGATTCCAGCGACACAGCGCGCGATACCTTTCCCCCGGAATACGTCCACAGGTTGAATCTGCAAATAATGCCGTTGGGTGCGCTGAAACGGAGCTTCTTGCTCTCGCCGCCCTCGTAGATTATGGCGCCGCCCAGGGCCGCGAACCCGCTGTTTCCTTGTGAGTCGCGCGCAATTTTCAGCAGCGGAAAGCGGCTGTGGCCCACGGCAACGATTATGCCGTCGACTTCGTCGGGCACCTCCCATTTTACGTCGACGAACCCGCTGCCTGCGGCCGCTTTCGCCTTCAACGGTCGCGGCAGGCCGGCGACAACGGGCTCTTCGAGTGTTGCCGCCGTGCCCGGGGGCTCATCGGGGATATCGATCTCGTCCGGCCCTGTGGCGCCTCCGCCTGTCGTTGGCCTGCCGGCCAGGTTGCCATCCGCCTCGCCCGGCCCTGCAGCGGCCGATCCGGTGCCCGCGGCCATCTTCCCGGCCTGCGCGGCGCCTTCGCCGTAGGTGGCGACCGCTGTTGTGGTCTCAAAGATTTCAAAGCTGATCGTGACCTGGCCGTCGGGCATGGCCACATCGTTAACGGTCCAATACGCGAACGCCTGGCCGAGTTGGAACTCCGCCGGAGCCGTGAGGGTAACTGCCGATTCTTCATCGACCGCATCGGCATAAGGCGTTTTGCCGCCGGGTGTTCCTTCTATGGTCACCCCTGAGAACGGTAAAGAGGAAACGCTCAAGACGAATTGTTTTGTTTCCTCTTCTTCTTCGAATTCGCCGCCCTCGCCGGTCGCTCCGGGCATGCCCGTGCCGCCGGCCACCGCACGGCTCTCAAGCGAGGCGGCGCGCGAGTGGTCGAGGCCGTTCACAATCCATACATTGATGTGCACCGGGTTGCCGGAATTTGTGAGCCCGCCGATCCTGAACGACTCGCGGTCGAGCTCTCCCTGGTAAATGACCTGGCCATTTGTGACGGCGAGCGTAGGGTTGCCATCGTTGTCGGTTCCGATCTCCAATGTCGGGAAGCGCACTGTGCTGCCGGCGATGATGAGGCCGCCCCAGTCACCGAAGGGATTGGTCCAGCCCAGGTCGATGAACCCGCTGCCTGCGTAAGCTCTTGCGCCCAATACGCGCGGCACCGCCTCGCCGAGCCGTCGTGCCGGGCGGGCCGCGGTGGTGAAGCTGCACGACTCCGTAGTCATCGTGTCGCCGTTTATCCCTTTCACACCATCGTCGCCGCCGGTCACTGTCACAGTGTAGGTTGTCTCGCCGCGGAAGTAGGCCGGCGGGTGGAGAATCACGGTGCACTGGTCTATCGCCTGCGCGTAGGAGTCGACCGCCGTGTCGGCGTCGCGGGTCAGCGTGATAGTGCTCGAAATCATGGTCTCCTGATCCAGCGCGGTGGCGGGGTCGATAGGACCGTTGAACGTAATCACTATGCCGTCGTCGGGCTGGGTGACCGGGACGTCTGTCGCGCCGTTGGCCGGGTTCCAGCTTGCGACTTTCAGGCTCTCGGTGGTGAAGGTCGAGGAGAAGGGCGTTGCCATCGTGATGGTGTCGGTGTCGTCGCTCACGCCCGTAACAACCACCATGTATTCCGTAGAGGTCTCGAGCTGGCCCGCGGGGTCAGGGGTAAAAGTGAATTCCCGCGTGTTGTCGGGGTCCTGCTCGACGGTCCCGCTGATCGGAGTTTGGTCGTCCGACTTAAACAGCGTGAAAGTTGTCGTATCCACGGTGTCGGCATTTACCTCGGCGGCGAAAGTTATCGTTACGGTCGTATCGAGTGCAACGTTTTCTTCCTCGTCGGCGGGCGACACTGTCTCCACGAACGGCCCGATGGTCCGGAACGTGCTCAGGAAAGGGTTGACCCCGTTGCCGAGGGGGTCTTTAACGCCGTCGGTGACTTCAACAGTGTACTCGGCGGAAACCGACAGCGGCAGCTCCCCCGCGTCTAGAATAAACTCGAAGTACCGCTCGTTGGTCGCATCGACCTGCGACACGGTGCCCGCCATCGCATCGCCGTCCGGGTTCCTGACGATGAACGTATCGGTCGTTACGGTGCCCGGCTCGACCGGCCCGTCGAAGACGATGAGCACCCGTTCGAGGTCAAGGGGCACATCGGCCTGTTGGTGCGCGGGGTTTACCTCGGCTACCGAGACTCCGCCGGGGGAGGATGTGATCGTGATGCTGTATGCCCCCAGATAAGCGGCGCTGCCGGCCGCTATCCCGTCGTCGGGGTCATTATCAATCAGCGGCAGCAGCTCGGTCGAATGCCGGCACACCACGAAATAGTCGTTGGTGCCCTCCGAGGGTGCGGTGAATTTTATCGACGACACGACGGCGCCGTCGAGGTCGTCCCATGTCCTCGCGGGCCGGCCTGCGATCTCCTGGGCCAGCACGAAGCCGTCGCTGTCGGTTATCGCCAGAACGGTGTCGGCCCCGCAACTGAGGGCGGACGTTGTGGCTTTGATCTCCTGGCCCTGCGACGCCTGGAATCGGAAGTAATCGACGTCGCCGGCGGGGTAAAAAGTGCAGGCGATGGCGCCCGACCCGACGCTGCGGAGGGGTGCGGTCTGCGCGTCGGCGATAGTCGACGCCACGCCGTCGTCTTGATACTTGATCCCGCGTGCGAGCGCGGCGGCGTCCATATCGTTGTCGATCGGGTAGCCCTTGGCGGCCCACGCGCGATAAAACTCTTCCAGCGTGGCGGCCTGCGTCATGGCCGTGAAAGCGCTCCATATCTTGGCGGGGTTGTTTGTCTTGTCGCTATCATAAATGTACCACAATAGCGACGCCGCGCCGAATTGGTTTTGCGGGCCGGAGGTCGCAACGTTGTAGGGCAGTGTTATCTTCGGTGCTTCGATATCGAACTTAACGTTCGGGTTCTCCCTGAGCACATAGACTGACCGCGGGTCGTCGCGCACGGCCGACGAGAAGAAGTGCGCCCAGCCTTCCGACCATGCCTGCCGGAGGTCGAGCCGCACGCCGTAGCCGCCGTCTTCTCTTGCCGCGGCATAGTGGCGGTCGCCGGGGGCGTCGTCGCGGGAATAAAGGTTCTGCACGAAACGGGCGAAAGCCTCGAGGAGAATGCAGTCGTTGAAGCCGTCGTCGAGTGTTGCGGGGTCGCCGGGCACGTCGATATTATAGCCGCCGGCGTCGTAATATACGGCCCTTCCGGCGTCGGCGGTCCGGGTGTTGTTCACGCCCGCTTCCCAGTAGGCGGTCAGCGTGAAATTCCCGGGCGTCGCAAGGCCGAAGAATCCGGAGTCCGTGACCTTGTCCCACGCCAGGGCCATGGTGCTGTGGATGTTGAACGCCGGCGTGACGTCCCCGGTTATGTTGATATGCTGGAGGGAGGTCGCTTCGAGGTCGATGCCCGCGACCTCGAACGAATATACCTCGTTGGGGGCGTTTTGCTTCTTGACGTAGAACTTCTGGTTGCCGCCTGCTCGCTCGGTCAGCACCTTCGCCGTTACGGGCCCGGGATTCGTATCGCCGAAATCGTGGCCGTAGTAGCCGTCCGAATCGGTGGTATTCTCGCCCAGCAAGTTTTCGCCCTGATCGTAGAATTGCAGCGCCACGTGCCTCGCCGGGCTCATCGGTCGGGTCACCGCGCCCGAGGAAGAATCGTATTGAGTGTCTTCGTACTTCACATTGCCCTCTAGCACGTAGGTGCCGCCGCTCATTCTGGTCTGAAATTCCGAATGGAAAACCTCCTCCGCCATCGGATTGCCGTCGGGGTCCGTTACGCGCCAGACCATTGGCAGGTACTTCGAGCTGTAAGCAAGATCGTCTTTCGGGGTGAAAGTGAAGATAGTATTCTCGCCCGGGTCCTCGCAAGTGATCTGGCCGTCGTCCTCCTCCACGGCCTTGGACTCAGAATCGTATAATATGAAATTGGCCGTGTTGACGGTAGCGGGGTCGACCGGTTCGCTGAAGGTGACGGTGACGTCGGTTGTGATGGGTACGCCGACCCGGCCGTCTTCCGGGTCGATCAATTCCACGGTCAGTGTTAGCTCCACCGTGCGGAACTCGGAAGTCTCAGACTGCGCCAGGGGCGTCCCACCGGCATCCTTCACGCAATTACCGCCGCCGATATCCTGACCCACAACGGCGACCTGGTGGCTGCTTCCGGCCATGAAATGCGGGTCGGGCACGAACGTGAAAACCGTATCCCCGTCGCTGGGGGTGATATCGCCCGTCTCGAACATCTTCGGGGCGTTGGGCTCTATATTGCTGATGGCAAAGGTATCGGAGTTGACGGTATCGGGATCAACGGCCTCGCTAAAGGTAACAACTACCCTGCCGTCGACGGGGACGGCCTCGCCGGTGGGGTCGTCGGGCGTTGTGATGCTCACCACCTGCAGCTCGGCCCTCGCGGGGAGGGCGGCGGCGATGATTCCAACGGCCAGCGCCAGTATGTATTTGCACAGCTTGCTCTCGTGGCCCATGGGGGTTTCCTTAGAGTTTGGAGTTAGTGCGCTTCAACTTCTATTCTATCGCGGAGGCCGCGGGCTTCGTCAGTGGGGCCGCCGAGGTTGAGCGTGCCGGGGCCGGCGCCCACGTACATGCGACCCTCGGGCGTGATGATCTTGGCCGACACGAAGATCAGAAGGTTCGTCTTTACGTTTTTCTCTGTTTCGCGGCGGAAGAACTGCCCCAGCAGCGGGAGATCCCCCAGCAGAGGCACCTTAATCTGGCCCTTCTCTTTTGTCTGGCGGACGAGCCCGCCGAGGACGACGACGTAGCCGTCGCTTACGGTAACCTTTGCCTTGAGCGTTCTTTTGGAGATTATCGGCCTCTCCACGTTGAGCTCCTCGCTTACATCGCTCCCCATCGCTATGCGGGTCTTGAGCGTGTCGACAACTTCGGTGATCTCCGGTTCGAGGTAGAGCGTGATATCTTTGAGGTCGCGGCCCACGCTCGGTGTGACCTTGAGCTTGAACCCGACTGATTCCATGTCGTATTCGGGCACTATGATCGGCTGGGCAAAGTCGTACTCGGGGGAGGTTTCGCCGGTACCCGGCAAACTGATCCCATCGCCTTCAACACTGGTTACGAACGAGCTGCCGTTCCAGTCCTGGCGGTCGATTTCATAGTCCGATACGTAATACAGGTCTCTGGTGATCTCCATTTCGGCCGAGGCATTGTTGACGGCTATCAAGCGTGGTTCGCCCAGGCTGGAAGTGTGGCCGGTGGCCTTGAGTGCGTGCAGCGTCAACTGAAACTGCGGCACCGTCATGACGCCCGCGAGGATGGCGTCGAATCCGGCGGTTTCGGGGAAATCCGACCCCGCCGTGACGGGCGGCGGCAGCGACACGCCCATCCCGGCGTCGATCTGCAATTTGTTCGATCCATCTTTCTTGGCGAGTGCGAAGTCCGACGTGGTGTGCCATTCGATGCCGAGGTCGGAGAAGGCCTTCGTGGCGATCTCGAGGAACTTGGCCTCAATCAGAATCTGCGGCGGGGTTACGTCCATCGCTTCTATCAGCGGCAGGAGCTCTTTCATGGCTTCGGACGTGGTCCGCACAAACAGCGTGTTGGTCATGCGGTCCAGATACCACTCGCTGCCCTCGGGCCAGTCTATGATGGCGGCTTCCTTAACTTTGTCCAGCATCTTTTCGATGTCGGAAGTCTCCGAAGGCCCATCGGAGGAAACGTCGATCAGGCCTGTCTTGAGCGGAATGACACGCGTGTGCATCATTGGCCCGGTCGATTGATCGGCGCCGCCCTGCAGCCATATCGCGTTGCCCGAGCGGGTGAAGCTCACGCCGAGGGTCCTGCTAACATAATTCAGCAGGTCGATAAGCTTGATGTCTTCCGCCTGGACCGTTATCGATTTCCCCTCGAGGTCTCCCGGTTTGGCGATGATGTTCACGCCGGTGGCGCGAAAAAGAATATTGAGCAGGTAATCAAGGGAGGTTTCGTACAGGTTCACGGAAATGCGCTGATTGAGTTTGTTTTCGAGGGCCAGGGCCTCTTCGGCAGAGGGGCCGGGCTTATCATCGAAGACAGGCTTCGGCACGCGGGGACGCTCGTGCGGTACGGTGCCCACTCTCTCCACGGTGCTCATCGCCTCCGCGATGCGTGCGTCCTGGTTGAGGCTATTGTCGGCCATGTCTTGCTTTGCTTTTTCGATCAGCGCGTCGGCGCGGAGCCCGCGCACCTTGGTGTTGTTGGGGTCGAGGCGGTAGGCTTCGTTGATGATTTTTACGGCGTCTGCGTACCGCTTGTCGTTGAATGCCTTCTCCGCCTTGCGAAAAAGCGCATGCACCTTTCTGTCGAGACAGTCTCGCTCTTCATTTTCGATCTTCGCCTTCACCGCGGACGCGGCGATATCGTCGTCCACCAGCTTTGCGAAGCGCCGGCAGGTTTCGTAGTAAGGCCGGCCTTTGCGGACCTTCGCCAGCAGTTCCTTAGCGGTCCACGGGTCGCCGTCGTAAAAATGCTTTTGGGCGCGCATGTAGAGCTCGGCGACGGCCTCGCGCTCCGCAACGCCCGCGGTGCCGGCCGTAGGCTGCGGCTTGCCGGCGTCTTTAGGCGTTTCCTTCGGCTCGACGGCATCTGTTTTGTGCTTGTCTTCGGTGCCGGCCGCACGCGGTGCGTCGGCCTTCTGCGGGTCCTTCACGATCACCAAGCCCCGGCCCGGTTGCCCGGCGGCTTGATACGTTTCTGTTCCCTTGCAGGAAGCGACGAGGCACATCAGCGCCACCGCCGCCGCGATTCGTATAACCGATGCGTTTCTCATCGCGTAAAGCTCTCCATTCGTTTGAATCGGCACTCCCAAAGTTGGTGCGATTCTTCCGAAACGGTCCGGGACACGGGCGTTCGCCCCAATGATATTGACCCGGGCGCCGCGGGCGCTTGCGCCTCAGTTTCCTATCCCGATATCCCGCTGCCAGAAGAAATATCCCATAGAAATGTGGCCGCCCAGGTTGACGTTCAGCACTCTTGGACTGTCCTTGTCAACAGCCGGCCCATCAACATGCCAGTAACAGCGCACCAACGGGAGTCTGCCTTCCATGGAAGGCAATTTATACTGCGCGCCGCCGCTGGTCACGCTCCTGCCCATCACGTTCATCATCTTCATCTCGCCCCACGAGAGCTTGTCGTCGCGGTTCGTGTCCGCTGCTCTCATGAAGTCATCCACATCGGGGACGTTCGGCCAATCCGACTTCTCCCATTTATTCGCGCCGACGTGCTTGAGCCATATCAGCTCGGCGGCGGGGTCGTCCAACGGGGCGCAGGGTACCGCGCCGCCGTCGATGTTGCTCTGCGCCCACTCGCAGACCTCTCCGCAGAATTCGTAGAGATAGCTGCAGGGCACCTTGTCGTATTCCGTGTTGTCTTCATCGGAGAAATCCCAGTCGGCGTGCCAGTCGACGTCGGGGTTCTGGAATTCGTCGAAAGTTGCTTCGTCGCCCGATTGGCCCTCCCACTGCCAGGTGCTGTCGCGGTTGCCTTCCTGTCCTGCAGTGGGGTCGGCCGGGCAGATGAAAGTGTTGGGGTCGTCGATGTAGTCGGGCGCGGCCGATTGGGCCAGGTCTTCTTCGTAATCCGAGTCGCCGTTTGCGTCCAGGTGATTCGCATCTTTCCTCGGATCGCCCAAATACGTAAGCCACGGGGGATAGTACTTTCCGCCGCCCTGGCTGATCTGATACATCATCAAGGCCTGATGTAGGTTGCGGAGGTTGCTCTGACAGGCTGTTACCCTGGCGCTCCATCGTGCTTTTGCAATCACGGGCATCAGCAGCCCTGCGAGAACTGCGATGACGGCGATGACTACCAACAGCTCTATAAGCGTAAAGGCTGCTCTGCGTCCTTTCACGTACCGCATTGCGTACTCCTGCCGGATGATTGCCGCGCCTGGCTATCTTGCGGCTTTGTAAGAGCGAATCCTTTCCGTGTCGGCGGCAATCGCGGGACGGCCGCCGGCGCCTACTCGCCGGTTCTGTCCAGCCCGGCGCTGGTCAGGTAATGGCTGGCCAGCACGTGGGGCCAGTCTTTGCCGGCCGAAAGATCAATCGTTAGCTTCAAGAACTTCCGTGCCGCCTCCGTGTTCCCGTCCATTTCGTGCCTTACGGCAATGAAATAGGCCTCGTCGTTGGCAAATTCGTCGTTTGCGGGCGCCTCGAGGGTCTCGGGGGGGGCTTCGAGTCCCAGCAGTATCCGTGCCAGCATCTGCTGGCGAGGGTGTTCTTTCGCTTCATCAGTGCGCAGCATTTCTTTCCATGTTTTCTTGGCGCTCTCGATGTTGCCGAGCCCGCGGTAGCAGTCGCCCATCCATAGTTTTCCCCAAGATACCTGCTCCTTTTGGTCGGAGTAGTCCTTCAGCAGTTCGCCATAGTAATCAATAGCGTGCAGCGGCATATCGATCAGTCTGAAGGCCTCGGCCATTTTCATTTGGTTCCATGCCAGTATCCGGCGCTGGTTGGGGTAGTCTTTTCGGACTTCGTCGTAAGCTTTGATAGCGTCACTGAAGGCCTCGTGCTCGAACCAAATTTCGCCGATTTTGCTCTGCGCAGCCGCAGCGGTGGCCTCGTCTCCGAGTTTTATGCTCAGCAGAATTGCGAACCTTAAGCTGCGCAGCGCGCCTACGAGGTCGTGCGCCCGCTGCTTTTGGGCCTGTTCGAGCATCCTGTCGCGCACCGGAATAATATGCACCGCCTGCATCTGACCGAGGATATCGCCGAAGAGCTTGGCGACGTCCGTTGAGCTCACGGCCAGTTCCTTCTCGATCCTCGATATGATGCGGATGGACTCGTGCTGGTAGCGGGGCGACTTCTCGATCTCCTCTTTGTAGTGTTTCCACGCTTCCACCCATACCTCGCGCTCCATGTCTACGCGGCCGAGTTTCTTGTAGCACCCGGCGGCGCGGGTAAGTGCCTTAGCCGCAATCGCTTTACGGCCGGAGAACTTCTCGGCCACCTCAGTGTAGAGCGTTACGGCCTTTGCGGGGTCTCTCAGGCCTTCTTCGACATACCAAGCCTTCCGGTAGAGCACCTCGGGGTCGACCTTTTTCTCGCCGGCGCCGACCGGCGCTGCACACACCATTGCGAGCAGGCAAAACACGCGCCTTTTCATTGCAGTTCCCCCGCCATTTAATTCTATACTATAGACTGCCCGAACCGCGGTTCCGGCCCCAAAAAAAGATGTAAAAAATTGTCTTCGGCGTGTCGCGCGGCGTCCGACCGGCGCGTCGGTTCAATCCACGAATTTATAGCCGATTCCGTGGACGGTGACCACGTGGGCTGGGTTTTTCGGGTCGTCTTCGATTTTTTGCCGAAGTTTTACAATGTGATTATCGATGGTCCGTGTGGTTGGGAAAAGGTCGTACCCCCAGACTTCGTCGAGCAATCTGTTTCTGGATACGGGGTCGTCCTTGTTTGCTATCAGCAGCCGCAGTATTTCGTTCTCGTAGTGAGACAGCTCTATGGTCTCGCCGTTTTTGAGCGCGCATGATTTTCTGAAATCGACCTTCACGTTTCCGAATTCATAGGAATCGATCTTCTGCGGGCGGCCGCCCTTGCGGCGCAAAACGGCCTTGATCCGGGCCAGCACTTCGCGGATGCTGAAAGGCTTGGTCACGTAGTCGTCGGCGCCCAGCTCGAGCCCGAGCACCTTATCGACCTCCTGACTTTTCGCCGTGAGCATGATGATCGGTGTGTCTACGCCTTTCGACCGCAGCTCTTTGCATACGTCGTAGCCATCTTTTTTGGGCAGCATGAGGTCAAGAATGATCAGATCGGGCAGCTCCTTTACTGCCAGTTCCAGGCCCTCCACGCCGTCCGCGGCGGTGACCACGGTATAGCCCTCATACTCGAGGTTGTCCTTCAGGCCCATCACCATGTCGGGTTCATCTTCGACAACGAGAATTTTTTCCATAATTAATCCCCTACCTCAATCAGCGGCACTAGGGCCGCGAAACGCCAACCGGACGCGGGAGAACTTCTCGGGCGAACCCGCACACGGCGAGGACTGCCGGTTCGCATGCTCTCTAAAGGTATTGCTCGCTTTCGGCTTGCATGGCCTTCGCGCCGCCGGCCTTTTGTCGGATAGGCAAAACTATAGTGAAGGTGCTGCCCCGGCCTTTCGCGCTTTCCACCAGAACCGCACCGCCGTGTGCTTCGGCTGTGTGTTTCGTGATAGCCAGTCCGAGGCCCGTTCCGCGGGTCGATCGAACGCTATCGTTGCTGCCGCGATAAAACATGTCGAATATCTTCTTCTGGTCTTCGCGGTCGATACCGATTCCACTGTCGGTGACCAGGATCCTCAGAAACTCGCCGTTGCGTTCCGCCTTTATCTTTATTTCTTTCCTGTCACCTGAATATTTTACTGCATTATTCAATAAGTTCAAGAGCGCCTGAGAGATCGCGTCCTCGTCCATCAACACCTCGGGCAGATCGGGGTCGATCTGAATGTCCACTTCAAAGTTTTCCTTCGAAAGCTCGTAGCGGTATGCGGCGATTGTGCTCTTGATGATATCCTCCGGCGCAACAAGTGCCATGTCGTAGGTTCTTCGGCCGGCGTCGATTTTCGAGAAATCGAGCACGTTGTTTATCAGAGCCGTGAGGCGCTCGCTCTCGCGCGTGATCACGTCGTAGTATTCCTGTTTGCGCGTCTCTTCTTTTACGCGGCCCATCAGCAGCGTTTCCGAGAACATCCTGATCAGGGCGAGGGGTGTCTTGAGCTCGTGGCTGACGTTCGACACGAAGTCGCTCTTCATTTTGGTCATCTCGAGTTCGCGGTTCATATCCTTGATCGTAAGGTACACGCCGGCCACGATCACCCCGACGATCAGGAGGTTGAGGCTGGTGTAAACGACCGTGAGTTTGCGCGTCGTCTTTCGCGCGACCTGCGGGTCACTCTCGGTAACACGTATTTTCCAGAAGTCGAACAGCCTGGGGAAATCGACTACGACATCGGGGCTTCCGTTGTCCTTCGGCACACCGTACAGCAGCCGCCCCTCGTCATCTATCACCGACACGTCCGCCGTGGCCTGGAAATCGCGGTCCTCAAAAAGCTCAACGGCAATATTCTGAATCACATAGTCCAGATTGACCTTGAAACCCAGCAGCGAATGGCCTGTTCCTTCGCGACAGAGCTTATAGGCGATGGGATCCATGCCGGGCTCGAGCCGGGTATGTTTGAGGGCGTTTTCAGGGTGCGTTCGGTCCGTCGGAAACTTACGGCGATACTGCCACCAGCTCTTGACGTTGTGGAGGAATTCGCGCCGGCGCCGGAGTCGCACGTTCTCTCTTTTCAGCTTTTCGTAGCGCGCCGCAACATCAGTGGGGAGATGATTGGCGTTGCACAACTCATCGAGGTCGCCGGCGGCGCGCAGTTTGAAATCGGCGATCACCGGGCGGTCGCCCGCCCGTGGTTTTCTCGCCAAAACCAGGAGCAGCTCGTAAAGGTCGAGCAGCCTTGCGGCCGCTTCCGCCCGCTTACCCATCATGGCGAGTGACTTGCCGATCTTGTACTGCGCGAGAACGCTCAGGTCGAATGCAGCCCTGCGGTATTCGGTTCCGTAAGCAAGCGGCTGATATTCGGCCACGCTCAGCTCGTACTCACCCATTTTGAAAAGGCACGATGCCACGAGCTGAATCGCCTCGGCCGCCTCGGAGGCCCCTTTTAGTTCGTGCTTTTCGGGCTCGTCGTCAGCTTCGAGTTCCTTTTTCTTTTCGTTTTCGTACCAGCCGAGAACCAGTTGCTTGTAATCCCGGTACAACCGCAGCGCGCCGGGCAGATCGTTGGCCACGAACTCTTTGTGGTAACCCTCCTTGAGCATGCCCTGGGCTTGGATTTCGTCTTCCGCCGGAAGCGCCGCACG
>Ga0180432_10008114_pt1 | contig 13177 bp, 11 predicted proteins | sample SS_ome_10_FD_132414 | JGI IMG/M metagenome (GOLD analysis project Ga0180432, IMG submission 132414) | Hypersaline lake sediment archaeal communities from the Salton Sea, California, USA - SS_1_MS_2 metaG | ecosystem: Environmental > Aquatic > Non-marine Saline and Alkaline > Hypersaline >...
CGGTCGGCTGCGGGAAATATACCGCGGAGTGACCGACGTAATCGAGTCGTTCTCGCCGGCGGTGATGGCACTGGAAGAGCTCTATTCGCACTACCAGCGACCGCGAACCGCCATACTGATGGGCCACGCCCGAGGCGTGATATGTCTGGCCGCCGCCGAGGCCGAGATTCCCGTGGTCAGCTACGCGGCCACGCAGGTGAAACGAATACTAACCGGCTCGGGCCGGGCACCCAAGTCGCAGGTGCAAGAGGCTATCCGCCGCGAGCTCCGTTTGAGCGAAGTACCCGAGCCAAACGACGTGGCCGACGCCCTGGCCATCGCCCTGTGTCATCATTACTTGAAGGGTAAACCGACGAAGATGGCCGCGCGATAGGCGGCCGAACGCAAAAGAAGTGGGAGCGTGCGGCCTTGGGTAGGCTGAAGGTGAACCTCCCCCGAGCTAAACTCGGCGGCTTCTTTCCCTGATCCCCAACCCCTGGCCCACGATCCCTCACCTGGAGACAATTCCTTGATTACGAAGATAACCGGACGCTTGGTTTCCCTACGCGACGACGCGCTTACCATGGAGATAGGGCCTTACGAACACGAGGTTCGGATACCCGAGTTCACTCGCCGGCAATTGCAGAGCGAGGTGACACACGAGATCAGCTTGCACACGATCGAGTATCTGGAAGGTAACCCCATGCAAGGCCGCCTGACGCCGCGGCTGGTCGGTTTCCTAAGCGAAATCGAGCGGGAGTTTTTCGAATTGGTCTGCTCGGTAGACGGGGTTGGCGTGAAGAAGGCCCTGCGAGCGATGGTCCGCCCGGTGAAGGAAGTCGCCACGGCCATCGAGGAGCAAGACGCCAAGGCGCTCTCCGCTCTGCCCGGCGTGGGGCCGGCCATGGCCGAACGGATCATTGCCAAGCTTCGCCGCAAGGTACCCAAGTTTGCCCTGATGGTATCGCGCGAGGACGGAGCCAAGGCCGAAGTCCAAAGCGACGTGATCAGCGAGGCCTTCGAAGTTCTTCGCCAGTTGGGCCACAGCGAAGCCGACGCCCGACAGTTGGTCGACGCCGCCCTGTCGGCGAAAAAGAAGTACAAGGACGTGCAGACTCTGCTGCAGGCGATTTATCAGCAGAGTCAGAAGTAGGGCTTTGGCGACAACTCCCCCTGGAAAACGCCTATCAACATACGCCGACAGTGGGGAGCATGGGATCTGCCGCGGGAATTACGGTACTTGCGGCAAGTTCGGGCCGCGATTAGACCTCCCCACGTCTCGTGGCCATCGCCACAAGCTGCTAAACTACAAGATTCACAAATCAGTCAATCCACGACCATAAACCTCCGACCGACACGAAGAAAATGGCAAAGCAACCGAAAAGTGCGATTAGTCCCACGCGAGGGGAAGATTATCCTGAGTGGTATCAGCAAGTAATCAAGGCGGCCGATATGGCCGAGCCGTCCGACGTGCGTGGTTGCATGGTCATCAAGCCGTGGGGTTACGCCGTTTGGGAGAACATGCAGGCGGCCTTGGACCGTATGTTCAAGCAGACCGGCCACGAAAACGCCTACTTCCCGCTGTTCATTCCCATGAGCTTTCTGGAAAAGGAAGCCGAGCACGTCGAGGGGTTTGCCAAGGAATGTGCCGTGGTCACCCACCATCGGCTCGAACCGGGGCCCGAGGGTGGACTCGTGCCGGCCGGGCCGCTGGAAGAACCGCTGATCGTGCGCCCCACCAGCGAGATGATCATCGGCGCCACCTTCGCACGTTGGGTCGAGTCGTATCGCGATCTGCCGATTCTGTTGAACCAATGGGCGAACGTCGTCCGCTGGGAACTGCGCACGCGAATGTTCCTCCGCACGGCCGAGTTCCTTTGGCAGGAGGGACACACGGTACACGCCACTGAAGAGGAAGCCCGGGAAGAAACCCGAAAGATTCTCGACGTCTACGCCGACTTCGCCGAAAACTACATGGCCATGCCGGTCATCAAGGGCGAGAAGACGGCCGGCGAACGATTCCCCGGCGCGGTGGATACTTACAGCATCGAGTCGATGATGCAAGACCGCAAGGCACTGCAAGCCGGCACCTCGCACTTCCTCGGCCAGAACTTCGCCAAAGCACAGAACATCATGTTCCAGGATCAGCACGGCAAGGAGGTTCACGCCTGGACCACGTCCTGGGGCGTCTCGACGCGTCTGGTCGGCGGCCTGATAATGACCCACGGCGACGACGACGGGCTGGTCCTTCCGCCGCGATTGGCGCCCGCCCATGCCGTCATACTGCCGATCTACCGCAACGACGACGAGCGAAACACTGTGCTGGAGTTCTGCAATTCGCTCAAAGAAGAGTTGCAAACCCAACAGTTCGCCGGCGAACCGGTCCGAGTCAAAATGGACGACCGCGACATACGCGGCGGCGAGAAGACTTGGCAGCACATCAAACGGGGTGTGCCGATTCGTTTGGAGATCGGCCCGCGCGACGTCAAATCGGGCTCGGTATTCATGGGCCGCCGCGACAAGGGCCCAAAGGAGAAATCGGGCGTACCGCGCGACGAGTTCATCGCCACGGTCGGCCAGACCTTGGGCGAAATACAGCAGGCCATGTTCGATCGGGCTTTGAAACTTCGCGAGGACAACACCGTCAAGATCGACAGCATGGGCGAGTTCGAGGAGTTCTTCACGCCGAAGAACAAGAAGAAGCCGGAAATCCACGGCGGTCTGGCCCTGAGCCATTTCGTCGACGTGCCCGAGGTCGAGGAGAAGCTCAAGAAGCTAAAGGTAACCGCCCGCTGCATCCCGCTAGACGGTGACGACGAGCCGGGCACATGCCTCTTCACCGGCCAACCGAGCAAACGCAGGGCCGTGTTCGCCAAAGCGTATTAGGAAAAAGATCGTAGGGTGCGTCGCGACGCACCATGAACCAGAGTAAACCGTCCCTCAAGGTGCGTCACGACGCACCCTACTAGCCAAGTGAACCTCCCATGAGTCGCGAACCTATCCTACAACCGCCGGACGAATCGGGTGAAGACGATCGTTTTCTGCGCCCGCGGCGGATGCATGAAATGGTAGGCCAGCGACAGGTTTACGAGCGTATCGAAATCGCCGTCGACGCCGCCGCCAAACGAGACGAGGCGCTGGGCCACGTTCTTTTCGACGGGCCGCCGGGGTTGGGCAAGACGACGTTCGCCACCTGTATCCCGCACGACTTGGGAGTAAGCCTGCAAATTGCCAGCGGTGCCGCGCTGGCCGCGCCGAAGGACCTTATTCCGTATCTGACCAACGCCGAGGAGCGGTCGGTGTTGTTCATCGACGAGATACACCGCATGCCGATGGCCGTCGAGGAGTTTCTCTATCCGGCCATGGAGGATTTCCGCATCGACCTAACGCTCGGCGAGGGAGTCAACGCGCGGACGATCAACATGCAGTTGCAGCCGTTCACACTGATCGGCGCCACTACCCGAAGCGGCATGCTTTCCGCGCCGCTTCGCGACCGCTTTCAGATGCGCGAGCATCTGGATTTCTACACCAACGACGAGCTTTCGGAGATCGTGACCCGCAACGCGGGCAAGCTGAACGTGCGGATCGATGTCGCTTCCGCGCGGGAGATCGCCGGCCGCAGCCGCGGCACGCCCCGTTTGGCGAACAACCGTTTGCGTTGGGTTCGCGATTATGCCTTAGCTCGTGCCGACGGGGACATTTCGCTGGAAGTGACTCGCGCGGCGCTTAAGATGCAGGGTATCGACACGGGTGGCTTGGACGGCCAGGACCGCAAGTATCTGAAAACGCTTGCCAGAGTCTTCGGCGGTGGTCCAGCCGGGGTAGACGCGATTGCCCACACGATGAACCTTCCGGCCGACACGCTGATCGACGAGGTCGAGCCGTATCTGTTGCGCAGCGAACTGATCGTCCGCACGGCCCGCGGCAGGCGCATGACCCCCGCCGCTTTCGACCATCTAGGGCTTAGCATGCCGACTGAGTCGCCGTCCGACGCGCAGAAGAAGCTTTTCGAGTAGCGTTTTTCACAACTGAACTTCTTCACGTGCTTCTTCGAGTTCTTCCTCGCGGGCATCGTGACGTGCGTTGTCCCACGCGTTGCTAAGCGCGTTCAGGAAAGTTTCGCCCCGGTTGAATAGCGATATTTCGATCTTCATCGGCAGGCCCGAGCGGCTGTCGATCTCGATGATGTCGCCGATCAATGGGTCTTGCCGATGGCGGATGTCGACTATGTCCTCGAGCGGAATGGACGTCGACCTGCCGTTTTTGTGGTAGATTACTCGTTCATCGGTAAGAATGGCCGCCTCGGTGCCGTCGAGCATTATGGTTACGTCGTAGTAAGCGATCAGCGACTCGGAATTATTGAGGATGTCGTTTTCCGCGAGGTATTCGTCGGCATATTCCTCCATGTCGTTGCTGAGCCTTACGCCTCCTTCGGGACCGGACGCCAGCCATACCACCCCGCCGCACATCAGCAGTAGGCAGATGAAGCACATCGTTCCGCATCCCAGCAGCACGCCTTTCCAGGGCTGTCCATTATACATAAGTCAACCATCAGGCGGACGGTCGCGTTCTGTTTTTGGGCCGAATGAATTCCAGGCTAGAGCGAAATCCATCACGCGGCGAAGGCCCGTCCAGATCGCTTTGGGACCGGGGGAACCGTCCGACTTGCGGCCTAGGTAGCATCCGAAAGAGGCGACCATCGCGATCATCTCGTCTAGTGGCGGCGGTGTCTCCGGAGGCGGCGACTGCTTGCGTATCGTCCACGCGGATTGCCACTCCGATGCGGTCAACAGCACGTCGCACGGCAAGTTAGGGCACTGCCGACCGAGCATCACGAGATGCAAAATCCGCCATGCCACCACCATGTAGAGCGACAGGCACGGCTCCAGCCGGTCCAGGGTTTCCAGTTGAAGTTCTTCTACTTCACAACCGCTTTTGAGAACGCGAAAATATACTTCGATGCCCCAACGCCCGGCGTAATACTCAACGACTTTGACCGCCTCCTCGAACGTCTTGCAGGGCAAGTCGGTAAATAGAATCCACTGGATCGGCGTCACATTTTCAGGGGCGTCGCGTTCCGTTGCCCAAACGACGTTGACCGTCACTTCCGTCTCGGCGTCGTCTCGGCGTCGTTGTGGATTCTTCAGCACGACGCTGGCCGAACGGATTTCCACAGTGGCCAAGCGTGCTTCGCATCCTTCGCTTCGGGGCACCTGGATCGTAATCGTTTCAAGTACGGGTGCTTCGGGAAATGCGGACGATACTTTCTGGTATGCCCGAGATTTCGGGTCGGCCACTCGCCGTGGCAAGGAACGGTCATGACGCTGACGAATAACAAAGCGTGCGTTGGACAAGGGAGTCTTGCTGGCCTTCAAAAACAAGGCGTGAATGTCCGACTCGCGATCAGAAACATTGATCACCTGCGTTTTCGGACAAGTCCGGGCCGTCTTGGCGACGATGTCCCACCCTTCGATCCAACGATAGCTTTCCTTTTCCTCGATAGGCTTTTTCTTCGCGGTCGCTCGGCTGGTGCCGAAACTCTCGGTGTCGCGTGCCCAGATTTTCGCGTGCAGCGTCCCCAGACAAACACCCTCGGGCGTAAATGCAAGCGAAGGATGCAGATAGAATCCTCGTTGATGTTGCTTGCTCAACGGCCCCGCGTCACGATTGCGGTTCCGGCAGCCGGTGTAGTCCAATTCGGTCGTGTCTTGGGCAACCAAAACGACCGAATGCTCGCGAATACGCCGGAGTGTGTGGTCCACATGTGGCTTCAGGGTTTTTTCGAGAGTCACCTTGTCGTTGTCGAAGAAGCGGTAGACGGCCAAAGTTTCGGCAAGGCCGTCACAGGCCGTTGGAATACTGTCTTTCGGCGCGGCCGCCAGCGACTTGGCGATTTTCACAACGCGCCGATCCAGCCTCGCATCGCCGAGATCGGCACCGGCAAACTCCACATCCGCCCACGACGCGTCATCGTGGCTATCGTCGCCGTTTTTCTGACGGTGGATAATCTCTAGCATTGCATCCATCCCTATTTCGAGAAACTCGAATCTCCGTAACTTGGGATAGATTGTCCACAAAAACCGCCTCAGCGCTATACGTCTTGCGAGCCGCAACGCGCCACTCTGCTTGTGAACACTTATGTATAATGGACAGGTTCTCGAACCTGGGTCGCCCGGCGACAAGAGGCCTTCAGCGCCGCGTCGTCTTCCCTGGCAATCTGACCATTCCGTTTCACCGCCCGCACACGGGGCCTCTGGTGCTTCGCATCTCGATTCGAGAATCGAGGCTACCAGATTACTTGTCTTCAGCGTTCGCTTCCGACCCCGCCTTCCCCTTCGCCGCCCAGCGGACGCCGTTGATCAACAGTTGCTGAAAGGCTTCGCTTTCCATGATCTTCGCGTCGTGGCCCAACAGGGTGGCGAAGCAGCGGCCTTTGCCGTAGGTGGCGGTGACGGTGGTCGGCTCCCACTGGCCGGTGCCGCTCGGTTCTTTTTCTTTGTCGGAATGGGCCGAGGCGACGACGGTGGCTCCCTCGACGACGCCCGGCTTGTTCCATAGCTCGTCCTTTATCGTGAATCCCTTCAGGCCGGCCGCCGAGGGATGGTCGGGCTTGTCGATACGAACCTCGAACTCGTGTTGGCGGCCGTGGCCGGTGCTGCCCAGGTTCCAATAGACCAGGGTCAGCTTGCGATACTCGGGCCAATCCTTATAGAACGAACTGCCGCCGGCATGCACGGTGACGTGTCCCTTGCCGTCGCGGACGAAGTCCAGGTACGACCGGCGAATCTCGTCGGTCCAAGCGGCTTCGGCTTCCTTTGAACCTCGGCCCCAACTGTTCCAGTCGCTGAGGAGCACGTCGTACTTCTTCAGGTTCTCGGCGTCGAGGCCCTTGGGCGGAACGGTCGTCTCGACCGCGAACTTGCCGGTCTGTTCGAGTATCTTCTCCAGCATGGGCGTGGTCTGTTTCCAATTATGGTTGTTCCGCCCGGTGAGGATCAACACCCGAATCGGCTCGGCTGCATCCTCGGCCGACGCGTTTGTAGCAAACCCAACCAGCGATAGCATGATGACGACGAAAAGCAGAAGACAGTTTTGAAGGTATTTCATGGCAGGCTCTTTTAAAGGGCTAAAGAAGACTTGTTCAATCCCAAAACGGAAAGAGCCATATTGTACCACGACACCGGGGCGCGCGGCTACTATTGCGGGATTATATCAGGATAGTCCGTGGACAGTTTGTTGAAAGGGAACGATCAAGACGAACAGCGTCAAGAACAGAAACACAATCGCGGCCAGCATGAAGAAGTTGAACCACAAGCTTCTCAGCCAGCGCAGCTTCGGCGGCAATTGACTCAGTCCTAAAAGGGCCGCGGCGTCGACAATCGCGAGAAACGGAACGAGCAAGTACCAGTAGCTGCACATCATGTGCGATAGGCCGATGAGCATTTGCGTTGCTTGCGGCAATTCCATCGAGAACTCCTCGAACTGCATCACGAACTTCGGCACAATGCCTATAAGCACCACCGAGAGCAGCAGAGCCACGAAACCGTGCGTAAGCCACATGCATATCGGCCACAAGAAAGACTCGACGAAACCGTTCTTATTCATGGGGAGTTCTCCAAGCGAACATCTTTCGGGCTATTTCGATTCGCAAGCGCGAGCAACCGTGAACGCCCCGTCAGTATAGCACGCTTTCGTGCCCGTTGCTCGCCCCCCGTGGCGGGAGAGGCAGCAGCGGGCTGACTCGCCGGTTCCAAAAAAACGGACATTGCCCCGGAAACGCCTTCCGATGTAAACTGGGAAGATTGTGGAAAACACGGTCAACCGGCGTTTTCACGAACCGACCAAACAGAACCGCAATAGCCCAAAGTCCGAACAATGACCGTACTGCTTGTGATGCTTCTGGCCGCGCCGACGACGGCGCCGGATACCGTGGTGGTTTGTCCAGATGCCTTTCGCCAGTCGATCGCGCCGTGGGTCGAATACCGCACGAACCAAGGCCACGCGGTCTCCGTTGTCTCGGCAAACCGCGAGGCGGAGGACATCCGCGGCGACATTCGCCAGGCGGCCAAAGGCGGGCGGCTGAAGTTCGTCCTGCTGGTCGGCGACGCGGAGCCGGGCATGAAAACCGACCAGCAACTGCGTGACAGATGCGTCCCGGTCCATCACGCCAAAGCCCGGGTAAATGTCCTCTGGGGTTCCGAGCCGCACATCGCAACCGACAACTGGTACGCCGACATCAACGACGATCAAATACCCGACTTGGCCGTCGGCCGTTTGACCGCCGATAGTCCCAAAGAGTTGGCGGCCATCGTGAAGAAGATCATCGACTATGAAAACTCGAAAGACTTCGGCCAATGGCGGCGGCGGTTGAACTTCGTGGCCGGCGTGGGCGGGTTCGGGGCGTTCGCCGATAAGATGCTCGAATCGTCTACCAGATACTTTCTCACTCGGGGTATCCCGGCCGATTACAACGTGTCGATGACCTACGGCAGTTGGCGCAGCCCTTATTGCCCCGACCCTCGGTCATTCGGCGAGACCACGCTGGCCCGACTGAACGAGGGCGCCTGGTTCTGGGTCTACATCGGCCACGGGCGGCCCGACAGCCTGGATCGGGTACGCGTGCCCGGCGGAAGCCATCATATACTCGACAACAACGACGCGAAGAAACTCGACTGCCGTCATTCGGCCCCCATTGGATTGTTCCTTTCTTGTTACGCCGGCGCGATCGACGCGCGGATGGACTGCCTGGCCGAACAAATGCTTCGCAAGACCGGCGGCCCGGTCGCCGTGATAGCCGGTTCCCGCGTTACCATGCCGTATGCCATGAGCGTGATGGCCAGCGGGCTGATGGAAGAATGTTTCGACAACCGCCAGAAAACCCTGGGGGAGGCCCTGCTGGGCGCCAAGCGGAAGATGATGCAAGAACCGGCCGACGCCGAAAGCCAACGGGCAATGCTCGACGCCATCGCCGCCGCCATCAGTCCCGCCGGAAGCAAGCTCGACACCGAACGGGCCGAACACCTCCTGCTGTTCAACCTTATCGGCGACCCCTTGCTAAGACTGCACCATCCGCAAAAAGCACAACTAACCGTACCGCCCAGCGCTACCGCCGGCCAGGAGCTGACCTTCTCGGGCGTTTCTCCCATCGCCGGCCGCTGCACGGTAGAACTGGTAGTCCGCCGCGACCGTCTGGCGTTTTCTCCTGAAAGACGCGAGCAATATGACGACGATCCGGCCGCTCTGTCCATCTTCCAGGAGGTGTACCGCCGGGCGAACGACCGGCGGCTTAACTGGCAGCAGTTCGACGTAAAGGACGGCCAGTTCAGCGGCCGCCTTCGCGTGCCCGAGGGAGCCGACGGCGACTGCCATCTTCGCGTTTACATTGAGGGCAACGACGATTTCGCCTCGGCGGCGGCCGACGTGAAGATTGCGGATTAGACAAACAGACCGCGATACCCCATACTTGGAAAACAGCATCGCCACTCGGTTACACCATGAAACACTCGGCCGCGACGGTCGAGTAGAATTCGATGAGCAACCTACAACAACAGATATCCGAAAACGTCGAAGAGATACGCGCCCGGATCGCCGAGGCGGCCGGCCAGTCCGGTCGAAGTGCCGATGACGTTACGCTGGTGGCGGTTACGAAGTACGTGGGCGTCGACGAGATTCGGGCCCTGGTCGCCGCCGGTTGCGCGCAGCTTGGCGAGAGCCGCCCTCAACAGTTTTGGCAAAAGGCCGAAGAACTGTCCGACCTTTCCGTCCGCTGGCACATGATCGGACACCTGCAACGCAACAAGGTGCAGCGAACCATGCCGCTGGTCGCCATGATCCATTCGATAGACAGTCGGCGGTTGCTCACGGCCGTCGACCGGGCCGCCGCGGAGCATGGTTTGTGCGTGCCGGTCCTCTTGGAAGTCAACATCTCGGGCGAGGAAGCCAAACACGGTTTTCGGCCGGAAGAAATCGAGCCGCTGTTGGAAGAACTTCCCTCGCTCGACGGCGTCAACGTGCAAGGCCTGATGTGCATGGCCGGCTTGGGCGGCGACACTGAATCAGCCCGGGCCGACTTCGCCGCGCTTCGCCGACTGCGCGAGCGGTTGGCGGTCAACTGTCCGCCAGGAGTTTCCTTGGACGATCTTTCCATGGGCATGAGCGGCGACTTCGACGTCGCCATCAAGGAAGGTTCGACGATGGTCCGCGTCGGCTCGGCTCTGTTTCGGGGAATCGACCGATGATCGAGTTGAAGCCTCGCGACGACGGCGTCGTCCTGCCCGTCCGCGCCCAGCCGGGTGCCCGACGTAATGAAATCCGCGGCGTACAAGACGGAAGCCTCAAGGCGTCGGTAACGCAATCGCCCGAGAAGGGCAAAGCCAACAAGGCGCTCGTGGTCCTGCTGAGCAAGACACTATCGCTGCGGAAGTCGCAAATCGAACTGATCTCCGGCGAGACATCTCGGCAAAAGCAGTTTCTAATCCGAGAGACGACTGCGGAAGAGCTCTCGGCGCGGATCGAAGAACTGGCAAGTTCATAGCCCACCCGCCAGGCGCAATGTATCCGCGGCACTTCAAGGCGAGCAAAACCATTCGGACTGTTTTGCCTGTCCTTTATGCCAGTTCTTTAAGCCTGTTTTCATGGGATATTTCCCCATGGCTTGGGGCTGTCACTGTAACGCTCTTAAGCTGCATGGTAACCGTGTTCTTTCCGAGTAGAATCGAAACTGAAGGCATTTGCCTTTCCTTAACACACCCCTCGCGGGCTTCACCCTGGCCTGCGAGGGGTGGATTTCTATACCCCCCATGGACTTAAATGTCCGCTGGCCAAGCTTCCGTCACACGGCTTTGTCGAAAATCGCGAATTTCCGTCACTAAACCGTTGACAAAACTCGCCAAACTGATATATTCAGGGTATTGTTTCGGGTGGGCCTATTGTTCCATGGGCTTGATCCGTGTGATTGGACAACACTTTTCTAGAAGATTCGTTGAGGCAGCAGAGCGTTGGAAAACGGGAAGTCTTGAACCGTTTGCCAGGTACGCTACTTATGACAACCGCCGGTTGCGGATGTTGGCCTCAACTCTCTGCGTTGCCGCGCGCTTGTCGATACTGACGACCTTGGCAATCATTCTTTTCTCGTTCGGCAAGAAACTCTTCCAGCGCTTCGCTTCGCCGACGGATGATTCGATCAAGAATCATACAGTTTGCAAAGGGAGATATTTCATGAGAAGACTGACAACGTTCGCCGTTATCGTGATGTTGATGTCCTGGTGCGCGATGGGCGAAGCCGCTATAATCGATTTCAATTGCAACCAAGACGGAGACGGCGCCATCGATTGCATTGGCTCCTTCGATGACGTAAGCACGGTGACCATCGTGGGCGACCACAAGCAGCTCGAGCCGGGTCACATGGGCACCCACTTGGACTCCCCAACAGATCCGCTGGACAACACCGCGTACTTCGAAACCGATGATCCGCAGGACCCCACGATCACGTTCAGCAATTCCATCGATAACGATACTTCGGTCGCCTGGGCCGGATACCAAGTCGATTTCTACATGGAAGTCCCCTTCACGATTGACGCGGCATCGATCACCGCGCCGGCGGATTGGACCTACGATATTGGCACAGTGGCTTCCAACGGCCAGAACTACGTCGGCCGGATCAGCTACACCGCGGGCACGCCATTGCCAGTCGGTGGAACGTTGGATTTCGACTACACCGTCAGCTTCGACGGCGCCACTTTCTACAAGTTCTGCCAGGAGATGACGCCGGTGGCCGTGCCCGAGCCGGGTACGCTGCTAATGCTAACGACGGGCGTCTTCGGCCTCTGCGCCGTCGCGCGGCGAAGACGCCAATAGCGGTTCCATGCATGTCCTTCATGTCAATTTAGTTGATCGCTGGGGAAACATCTCGGCAAAAGCAATTTCTGACTGGAGAAACAACCGTGGAGGAGCTTTCCGTGCGGGTCAAGCGGTTGGAGAGTTCCTAGTTGAACCTAACCATCTGCTTTCTGATTATCGGTTCCCGGTCGTTTATTAGGACATTCCCCCACGTCTTCAGTTATGCAACGTGACACCGTCTGAGTGCATGGTCACCAAATGTTTTCCGAGTAGAATCGAGCATAAAGGCATTTGCCTTTCCCTTAGCCTTTCCTTAACACACCCCTCGTGGGCTTCACCCTTGGCCTGCGAGGGGTGTATTTTGCGACCCCTTCGGAGTTCAGAACCCACCGGAAGAATTACTCAGCCAAGATTCCGAAACGCTACTTGGCCAAAAATAAATTTTTTTCGCCGCTAAACCGTTGACAAAACGCCCGAAACTGATATATTCAGGGTGTTGTTTCGGATGGGCTGATTGTTCCATGGGCCCAATCCGTGTCATTTGGGTAGCACTTTTCCACAAAGATCGTTGAGGCAGCGAAGCGTTGGAAAGCGGGAGGTTCTGAACCGCTTGCCAGGTACGCTATTATGACAACCGCCGGTTGCGGATGTTGGTCTCAACTTCTCTGCGTTGCCGCGCGCTTGTCTGTACACTGGCTATTTGCTGTATAGAACAGCCGACCATCTTCAGCGCTTTGCATTGTTTCGCGGCGGCCGTACTCAGAGGACGAGTTTCATGAAGAACATAATGTTCGTGCTTTTCGTGGCAATGGCAAGCAGCATGTTATGCGCCACTGGCGCGCAGGCGGGGTTCCTGTACAACTGGGATGCCACGCCGACCCAGACGGATCCCGTCGACAACAGCCTTCCGGGCGGACGGGATATCTCGCCAGGGGTCTGGGTAGCACAGGATGCTGACTATTACTATTTCCGCATGGATCTGCGAGAGACTCCGACTGCGGCGGGCAACAACTACTCCGGCCTTTACGGGATATACATCGACGCGCTGGAGGGAGAGGGAGCTGGAGGTGGAGATACGGACTACCTCCCCACCGGTCTTTCCGGCATCGACTTCATTCTCGACAGCCACTTCAACAACAGTGGAACTGGCGGATGGGAAGATGATCATTTCCACTACGGATGGAACGGAGCCGGTTTCCAAATCGGGTCTGTCTATGCAGCACAGCAGACAGAGAATGCCGGCAAGACGGCGGAATGGCAGATCGAACGAAGCCTCATCGGCGATGAGTTCTCTTTCTGGGCAGCCACACATGATGTTGGATCGTCAGCTCCGACGTACGACTTCGTGCCCGATCCCAAC
>Ga0180432_10008115_pt1 | contig 13173 bp, 15 predicted proteins | sample SS_ome_10_FD_132414 | JGI IMG/M metagenome (GOLD analysis project Ga0180432, IMG submission 132414) | Hypersaline lake sediment archaeal communities from the Salton Sea, California, USA - SS_1_MS_2 metaG | ecosystem: Environmental > Aquatic > Non-marine Saline and Alkaline > Hypersaline >...
GTTTCCGAGTTCTTGTTGGCTAGGTCTGTCTCTGATGTCAACAAAATGGGCATCAAGTCGAAACAAGGTAAGGTGTCAACCAAGAAGCTGCGAGGCTTACGTCGAAAGTAGAAAAAGTTTTGACAGATCCGAAGGATATCGGTAAAGATAAGGTCAAGCTGTTCAAGAGGCGGCTGACGGTAGCGGTTTGAGAGTGAAGGTGGTAACAAGGGTAGCATGGCACCCTATAAGATCACGACAGAGGCTTATTGGTACCGCCTAGTTTAAAAGTGTGCCAAGTTACAGAAACTGATTTGAGGTAATTACTCATGGCTCGAAACAGCAAGAAAACCACGAAAAAGTCTGTGAAGAAGGCCCCGGTCAAGAAGACGCCTGCGAAGAAGACGGTCAAGAAAGCTCCGGTCAAGAAGACCGTGTCGAAACCCGTTCCTGAGACGCATACCATGAGTGTCGAGGACCAGAAGGCTGTGGCGAAGATGTTCGATCAGCTCAACTCCCTCAAGATCCAGCTTGCAGACCTCGAGATCAACCTTGGTGCCATGGGAGAGCAGAAGGCAGCTCTGGTTCAAGGTATTAAGGAAAATGGAGAAAACCTCTCCAAGAAGATCAACGAAGCGGCCAAGGAGCTAGGTTTGGATATCGATACCGGTACCTATCTCTTCAACTTCCAGACGTACAAGTTCACCAAGCAAGAAGGCTGACACCTACATGCACCGACATCCTTTGGTCAGGCAGCTCGAAGAAATCTACCGTGATGCTCAAGAGAGCGCGGTGTGTGAATTGCTGAAGCAAGCAGCATCCATGCTGACTGCGTCGACTGAGCAAGTCACAGAGCAGGTAGACGAGTTGTCCAGTCTTCTTAGAGAAAGGCTGCCCGGTCTCGACCATGAGCAGAGCATTTCCGTTGCCACGGATTTGATCGTGCAATATGGGGATGATTCCGGGGTGACCGAAGGAGCACTCCCCTTCGGGAACCATGAACGCAAAAAGGGACCCGATCCTCAGTCCAGCGGAATGTACCAACCAGGCGAAGTTGCTTGGTGGGAAAATACCCTAGGATAGACAAATGCCTCGAAGCCACGATGAAGATCCCACCAAGACTGAAATTTTGAATATCTTGGATTCTATGGGGAAGCGGACAATGTTTCGCTACCTCAGGGATCACAAGTTGCTGGAAAAGTTCACTGAGCAATTGCCTGGAAAGAACTTCGAGGATGCGTCAGAACCAATGGTTCGAAAGACCCTGATTCGAACATGGGACGACTACAGCCCTAAGAAGTTGGAAGCTCTTCGTGATTGGAGAGCGTCATCTGTAGAGTCTGGGTTGGGGATTCGAATGGCTTTGTATGCGTCTGACCTTCACAAGGAGGGGCACACGCCAGCAGCCATAGAAGTTCTCAAGATGGCTACCCAAGTTGACAGTACAGTCAGTTTGGACAAGGTCAAATCCACTGCCGGAAATATCAAAACTGGAGACACTCTTTTTGGGATCAACGGCACTGTGGGCTTCGGGAAGCAAGGGGCAGCTGGGCAAGTGACGAATGTCAGTCGTGTGGATGATACAATTCACATTGCTGTACATTGTGCGCAGGTGGGTCAAAGCTACACTGTGACGGCATCACCTGCAGACAAAGTGACCTTGCTCAAGACCAAACGTCCAAGGTTTAGTCGTGCTCTCAAGATGGGAGCCATCGCAAAACTCTTGGCTGTTGAATCCAGAACGAAAGATATCGCTCTGCAAGCCAGGGTGAGTCGGGTTCGCCTGCTACTCGAGCAGGACTTAGAAAACGAATCATAACTCAAGGAGAATCATAGATGCTTTCACGGAAGATGATGGTTGTGTTGGCCTTGATGGTCAGCATGCTCGGTGTGGGTGCTGTAGGTTGCGGTGCTTCCTGGTTCGAAAATCTGAAGAAGGACCCAGTCACGAAAGTCAACTCGATCGTGACAGCAGCGCAGACAACGATTTCGATGGCACAGTTGTTCTTCAACCAGCTGCCTGATGACGTCAAAGATCGATTCAGGGGCGACTTCGATGATGCGATGATGGTTGCCAGCAGATCGCTTGCGGTGGTTCAGAACGGTCTGTACATCTACGCGGAAGCCAAGGAAGACAATCCTGATTTCGACAAGGTGTTTGCTGAGTTGAAAGCAGCGGTCAAGCATGTTGTTGCGATCGTCGCCAAGGCCAAAGGTATCGAACTGCCAGATGAGCTACCTGCCCCTACAGCTGACAAGAGTTACGGTACCGTGGTCTCCGGTGATGCTCAGGTGGACGAGCTGCTCTTGCATCTGTCCAACGTTGAGCGTTTCTGACCTCTTCTCCCTTCCCTACTTCTGGTACTGAACGTACCTTCCCCTCAAAATAAGGTTATCTTTTGACGGAAGTTCTAGTTTCCGGTAAAGAGACCTTATGGATATAGCTCTAACGTTCGCTGCCTTCTACGGGATGACGTTTCTTTTGAAGGACAGCTCACTTCTGGCTACCCCTCGTGAAGCCCTGGCACAACGAATGTCTTGGTTCGCGGAAATGATCCAGTGTTCGTTCTGTACAGGGGCGCATGCCGGGTGGATGGTCTACCTACTCAGCGGAAAAGAATTCGAGATTCGTACAGTTTTATTGTGGATGCTAGCTTCCGCAGCCTTTTCTTTCGCTGTGGATACCTGGTTGCTCAGTTTAGAGGGAGAAGATCCCAAAGACGAAGAGCAGTGATCTCGCATGTTCACCCTGAAACGGCTCATGAACAACACCCCACAGATAGTCCGTACGCGGGCTAGGCTGTGCTCGAGCAAGATCCTGCAGATCAGCCCTGGGGAAGAGTTCGACGAGTTCAAGTACCTGGTGAAGTGCACAGACGGCTACAGACAGGTCACCCTTCGAGACTTCTCGGGAGGGATGACGCCACAGTCAGAAGTTTGGGTGAGTTGTACTTGTCCTTACTTTTTGTTTACTGTTGAATGGGCAATTGCTAAGCGTACAGGTAGACCCCCCTCGGCAGATATTCTGTACTGCAACGGCAGACCTCCGGTAATTCGAAATCCTCGATATTTGCCGTACATGTGCAAGCACCTATACCACGTCACGAAAAATCTGAGCAGGGATGCACGTCGGATCAAGAAGCCCGACATGAGGATGCCTAAGCTCACTCCAAATGAGAAGTACAAGCTCAAGCAAGAGCAGGCAAAGGAAGATCGAGCTAACCAACAGCGAGGGGCATCTACAGAGCCAAATCAACTACATGTTGATATTTTGGTTTTGCTTTTGCAGGAACCAACAAGTTACAGGGTCATCGAGGAGTTCACTGTTGATTCTGCTCTGATTTCTGAGATCAAGGACGCATTGAGTGTGCTTCGTCAGCAGAGCATGATCAGGAAGATCGGTCAAAACTGGGAAATAACCGACAAGGGAGTGGACTACCTGTCGGACAACCTTTGAGAGTTCGGAAAGAGGAACATCATGGACGAGAAGAAATTTGTGAAGGCGATGATCGAAGCTCGAGCTGCGATCGACGAAGCGGCCAAAGAAAAGCTGGAACTGCATCTGGAGAATACAGGTTCTTTGTACAACCAGAAGAAATCAATCATCGAGAACGTCAAGCGGAAGATGCGAGCTGAAAAGTATGGTGCTTCGCTCGCGCCCAAGCTGTGGATGTACTGGGTTGACGCGGGTGCCAAAGACTACATCAAGGAATACGAGCCCAGCGCCAAGATCCAACACGTGTTCCCAAAGTCTCTGCGTATGGAGCTTGCCAAGGACTACGAAGAGCAGATCCTAGCTGGTGAGTATGGCGACGACTTCAAGCCGAAGAAGGCTCCAGCAAAGAAGAAAGCTCCCGCCAAAAAGGCATCGACGAAGACTCCTACGAAGAAGACGCCTACACGCAAGGCTGCCAAGCGCCCCTCGAGAAAGACTCCTGCCGCGAAGCGGTAGTTTTCTCTGTACATCCCTCTCCATGATTAGGACTGCTCAAGCATGCCAGGCGTTCTCTCGCGCATTCGAGATGTGATCAACTCTGAAATGCCGCACTACTCTGCGGCATTTACGAGACTTGTTAGCCTGGCCCTTCCACTAGATCCGTTCCTTACCGGCAATGCTCGCTTCTCCCGCAAGGTAGGATCGATCATGTGCTTGATGATGGGTGACAATGTCACATATTCCAGATTTGGGATAAACGTGAACGATGGACAGTTGTTCACAACTGATGTTGTGGATTGGATCCAGCCTGGGAGCTTACTTCTCCTTGATCGGAATGAACTGGTGACTGTGGATGATGTCACGACTGATACCGTCAACAACACCATGAAGATCCAGTTCCCGGAAAAGCTCCGGGGCGTGAAGATTGCCAATTCCCAGGTCCTTCTATATGGGCATCCTCTCGAGGTGATGGCGGTACCAGATCAAGAGCAACATCCTGGGCCTCCCCCGTACACTGTACAGAAGTTGGTTGTCAAGAGTTCTGTCAAGATCTACGATGCCGATGTGCTGGCGATTCGGTTTTCCAATTTGCCTCTGCAATCAGCATCCCTTGCGAACACAACTCCTGAAGGAGAGTTTGTGTACGAGGTCACGCTGCAAAACAACGTGCAGCTGCCTCCGGAGGCGTCTGGTAGACGCCCTGTTGTGGGAGACACGATCTACCTGCGAGCGTACCCAGCCTACGAAAGCAACTTGATTCCTCTTCCGACCATACCTCCACACCAAGATCCCTTCGGTCCTTTTCTGGTGGATTATTTGTCCGGAACCACCCTGGACGAGACATCTTTCGAGGAATGGCTGCAAGTTACGACCTATGACGATGGCCTGAACGAGATGTGGACCAAAGTCATGGAGAAGAACGATCCCATTTTGCAGCGTACAGTCAAGGCCGATGCCTTACTGTTCTGGCAAGTATTACACGGCAAGATCAACTGGAATGGATCTCATGTCTTGGCTCTCCCTACAACGCCCCCAGAAGGGGATGTGGATGTGTTTGCCTTGCACTACAAGTGCGTTCCCGAGCTTCCACCAGGACAAGTTGAAGGGTGGCGTCTCAAGGTCACCAACGACAACGCAGTGCCTGTTCGGTTGGTGGTTACGTTGGACCCCAACCCTCCGCAGCCTGTGATTGACGTACCTGCAGGTTCGACGCAAAGTGTCACGATCAGTTTTCCTGATACTTTCGAACCAGTCCAGCGCTTGTATCTGTACATCGTTCCCATCGATCCGGTTACCGGAGAACCCGGAGGCTCGGTGACAGAACCGATCAAACTTGGTGGGTGGTACCTCGTCAACAGTCGTCGAGTGGACACATTGCGCTACACTTACCTCGTCAAGTCAGACGTACGCATGGTGTACGGAGCTACAGGGTTGTTCGCAAAACCTTTGTTTCTGTTGACAGATTACTTGAAAGCAAGCTTGAACTTTGACGCCAAGGTCAACAATGGCAAGGTGGTCATTCAACCATAGGAGTACTGATGTTTTACTTGAAGATCCACAACCAGACTGGCACACCGTTGACTGTCCATCGCTATACGATCCCAGCAGGGAACGTAGTGGAGCGAGAGATTGATGCCTCTCATGCCTCGAGTATCCGACCGGTGCTCGAGAAACTCAAGACAGCTGGCAAGCTGCATTATGAAATGGCACCTCTCGGTCAAGTGGTGGCTGAACAAACCAAGCCGCAGCCGAAAAAGAGATCCCAAAGTGTCAAGGCTGAGCTAGAGCAGTACCTCAAACGTCAAAGCAAGATCTTGGAATCTCTTGTAGACAAGGTGTTCGCTAAGCTAATGGATCAGGGAAGAATCCCTGATAGCAAAGCCATCGCAGCAGATGTTATCAAGGACATGGAGCAGTACAGCCTGATTCTTCCTTGCAAAGACGCCATCGTCACGGATAAACCCAAGATTCACCGGCAGTTTTCTGTGGGTGAAGGCACTTGGATGATCCAGATGTATGGCAACTCACAAGGACCTGCTGTGGACGTGATCGTTCAAGACACCAAAGCCAAAGAAGTGGACTACCAGAAAAATGCGGGGTATCCTACCCTTGCACACCTCGTGGTCAAAGCAAAGGCCAAACTTGCACTGTGCGTCATGTTCAAGACAGTGGCAACTGGTGATGTGGAAGCCAGGATCACTGACCTAGTCATCTGCGCCAAACGGATTTCATAATGCGACGAGTTATCTACGCAGCCCCTGTCAGTTGGGAACGCAAGAAGTACGAATCTGACGTCTTCATTGAAGAACTGCTCTTGCGCCTCAAGCTCATGGCTGGGGCGTACGTAGGAGACGTCACAGGTACGCAATACGCTGACGTGCTGCGTAAGGCTTACGGGATCGTAGGGACGTTCAACCCTGCCAACGGGGGATCTGATTTGCTGGTCAATATCAGCGCGAACGTCAACGCGTTGCAGGTGGACATCAACGCGGGGATGGCGGTGTTTCTAACCGGTGAGATCATTATCTTACCAACTACATTGCCTAACATTCCAATCGTGGCTGACAACGGTTCCACCAACGTTTGCTATCTGGAGTTCACTGAGGAGACTGATTCACCTGTCCTCACCCGATACAACACCAACGTGGATAGTGAGGTGATCTATCCAAAGGATTTGACAAGCTATGTCAAGTTCATGCCCCTTACCGACTACGAAGCTCTCACCAGCGACCAGTTACTCACCAAGATTCCGCTTTCCGTGGTGACTCTCAACTCGTCAGGTACAGCTGCGACAGCTGACTATACGCGTACAGTTCTCACTACCAACAGACCTTGGTTCTCAGCTCAAGACGTAGAGCATCGATCCTGGCTTGGATCGGGTACGGTCACGACCAACAACGCCCACGGTTTGTCCCTCAACGATATTGTTGCTGGTGACAAGACGCTGTTTCAGCTGCTTGCCAACTACGGGATGGTGGTAGCCAAAGACTTGGCTATTTCTCACGTTCCGGGTCACATTTGCACAGTGGATGTGCCTTCCAACGCGGTCTTGCAAGACACCACCGGAGAAGTGACAGGAGTGAATAACGCCTGGTACTTCTACTTGGACAAATATCCAGAGATCCTTCTCCGTACCACGATCAAGACTGCTGACGTGACGGATCCTCTCAATGAAGTGGTCGATGTAGGCGCTGCTTTGGTGCCAAAGAGGAACCTGGTGTTGATCCTTGACAGTGACCAAATCATCGATCCTTCCACCAGCGAACCTTACGACTTGCATGTCACTTACATGTCGGTAGATGCCCTAGCTCCGCCTACAGGTACGCAAATCACTTCTCCGATCACCTTTACAACTGCATGTGCAGGGGGAACTACATGCATTCTTCCAGGGTCGGCTGCTGAGGAGACCATCCTTGCAGGTGGGCTAGTTCAAACCAGTCCAGCCTATGCGATCGACATGGGAGACGCAGGACCTTTCCCTAGCTTGTACCGAATCTTCATGCACAGTGATGGTTTTCTTTACAAAAACCCACAGTGTGTGTACTGTTCCACCAAGCTTTCCGATATGGGGACGACGGTCAAAGCTACGACAATCAACAACCTTGGACCCGGAAAACTCAGGGTAGGTCTGACTGATGCAATCAGCCCTGGGCTCTCTGTGAAGGTTAAGTTAGTTGGTACTAGTATCGACGGCAGTACCATCAGCGAGACGGTGATTTTTGATAGCTCGACTGAGAACGAGTGGACCCAGGATATCTCTCCGGGCGAGTGGAAAGAGACTGCAATTATTGATAGCAAGATCTATCGATACACTGCGCAGACGTTCTATTCCCTGACCAGTGTTCAAGTGACGGAGAACATTGCTGCTGGTGCCCAGGCCACCATCGCGGTGTGGATGGTGCTTGACGACTTGCATCCCGATGTCACAGACATGATTCCTGTAGCGGATCTGATTTGGGATGGTTCTCGTGTATCTATTGACAATGAAGTTTCCAAAAAGTCCAAGATCGAGGACATTCGTCCTGTCAACACTAAGCTCGAGCCCCCTCGTACGACTCGGTTTATAGACGGTCTTCGAGCTTACGCCCAGCAGACTCGGTGGGTGGATCTGCAAGGTGGATCTGAAGTGATTGTGACGGACCCCTTCTATGTTCACCAGATGATCGTGGAGGACTTCAGTAAGCCAAGGTACGTAGCCAGTAAATGGCAGCAAGCATCACCTGTGTTCAACTTGGCTGACACGGATGAGGTTCCTCCCTACAACGTGACGAAGATAGCCAAGCAGAATCAAGCTCTCAACCGTCGTGACTTCTACGTGAGTCGACCGCTCCCTGTTACCCCACATAACGGAGCGGTTGCTAAGAGGCTTCGGATCACTCCATTCAGCCACGGTCCTATGAACCGAGACGCTATTGGCTTGCCGGGCTTCTCGATCTGGATGCGTGTGTACACCACGACAGATGGATGGTCTGCTTGGACCTACAAGCGTAACGCAGCTAGTACCTTGGTCGATCCCGAAATGACATTCGACTTGGACTTGATCCGCATGGCGAATGGTATCTACTCTGCTACTTCAGCAACCAATAAATTGTTGAAGATGCAGTTCTGCATTGAGGGAGCAGTCAGGGGACTTGGAGTTGTGGTCTTGCTCGACCAAGCTCCAAGTGGTCCATACCTGGTGTACGATATCGGCGTGTGGGACGTGGATGCATGGTCTTGATAGGGCAATCATGGAAATTACACGAGAACATAGAAACAAGGTAGCCAAGCAACTTCTGACGTGGACGCGTCAGCTGTCAGCCTATCACGTTCAACGTTCTGATGTGCCTTCCCTTCGGCTGCCTTCGTCACTTCGGCGTGAGTTGACTTCGCTACTTCTGGATCATGATGACTTGTATGAGTTCATTGATCGTACAGGGTATGGGATTGATCCAAACATCATGGCCCAGAAGTTCCCCTCAGATGCAGACCGCTTGAAGAATGCCTTGAGTGACTTCTACGAGTCAGCTCTGGAAGAGTGCCCAGACATGCAGGATTTCACGGATGACTTCGTAGCCATGAAAACCCCTGATAGGGTAGATCCGAAAGAGGTGAAGTACGTTGCAGATGCATGGGTCTACAACTGGCATGAGCTTTTGTCCAACATCGTGGAAGCTTGTGAGCAAGACATCGATGACAAAGCCAAGCAACGCCAGTACGAAGAGCAGATGAAAGCCAAAGAGAAAGCATCTAGGACCAAGATGCTCCCTTCCTTGGCGAGGAAATTCCTCCACTTGGCAAAGGAACTGACAAAGTCTATTCCTTTGAATTCTGACAATCAAGATGTTGACGCTGATGGTGATGCTAAGCTTCCAGATCGAGCCTTTGCTTGGCCTGAGAAGCGACGATACAACATCAGCAGTCGAGATCACGCCAAGGCGGCTCTTAAGTCACTCAATGCAGACTTCGACAATAAACGTATCAACACTCAGGTGTATGGCAAGTGCTACAACACAATCATGAGAGCCTATCGGAGGTTCGGGATGCGTAGTACATGTCAGCCTAGAATTCCTGGGCTTAATCGACCTAAGTAGTTTATATTGTTGGTGAAATCATGGCTAAGGCAAAGTCAAACATCAACTCCTTGTTGCATGACTTCCTTAGCGAAGAACCTCCTACTGGACCTGTAACATCCGAAGCAAAAGCCCTCAGGAAGCTTGTAGTGGCTCAACGAATGCTTGAGCAAGTGCTAATTGACTACTCCGGTATTGAGCTTGAGGCTGCCCAAAAACAAGCCATGGCAAAAGACCTAGGGCGAGTGATTACTCTGCTAGTGGCCGTCAAACAGCAGTTTGACAAGAGGTAGACAGGTGTCAGCTTTACCGCCAAAAATCGTTGTATCTCCTAACCAATACGCACTTTCCAATGATGTGTTGGCGTTGCAGTACCTTCTCAGCGCTTATCACAACATGATCGCTGCCAGTGCTGTTGGAGGAACTCGTGAAGGCAACGAAGGGTCCTTAGCCAACGCTCGAGGCAACGGAGCCATCGTGGCTGGCTGCAACGTGGAGTATGACTCGGTCAGCGGGAAGTTTTTGGTTAGCAACGGCACAGCCGTGATGTACAATAATTCCCCTGATAGTTCAGATTTCCCTTCATTGCCAATCTATCCGTTTTCGAAGTCTCTTGTAGCTGTGCTTGCTCAGGCTACGCCTGCTCCGGTTCAGCGGGCAACTCAATGTGGGTGGTCTCTTGTCTACCTCAAGAAGAGTGATCAGTCTTTTGACCAGATCCGAGACTTCTTGAATCCAAGTACTGGTGGAACCAACCCTCAAGTCACACAGGTAATGTCAGGAGCCTTAGGGACTGTACATGTTCAAACGATCTGGGGATCGAGTACAGACCCCATGGATGCGTCGATCTATCCGCCTGAGGTGAGCAATTACATCGACGACATCATAGTTCTTGCTGTCATGTTCATTCCTGACTCGAGCAAACCTTTGCTTCCCGAGTACGTGTTCGATGTGCGCCCTTTGTTGACTCGGCAACTTCCCTACCCTGGTGAATGGAAGATGACAGCCAAGGTAGACGTTGATAGTGGATTGGTCTCAAGCTTCTTCCAAGCTCGTCTTGCCTTCACAAACACTCGAGATCGTGACACCATTGGCAGTTCAGAGAATGGAGATTGGGCAGCTTCGAGCAGTTTCGTCAATGGCGTGCCTTTCATCTGTACGTTGTACACCACACCGAAAGCTTACCAGAGTACTTGGGCTGGGATCGACCTACCAGCTTTGAATGTAGTGTGGGAAGACGGAAGCTTTCGTCGAATGGCTCCTAAGGCATGGGGTGACGATACTCTAGCAGATGCTGGGTCTATTCTGAATGCTCTTCCTATCAATGACCATCATTGGGCCTATGTGTACGCCTGCAAGTCCAGAACTACCAACGCTAGGTTCTTTGTGGTTTCGACTGACCCGCCTACGGATCAATCATATGATTCCGTTCGAGGTGAGCGGACAGGAATGAAAGCGTTTACAACAAATCCCCCAATTTTGAACAGTTCGGTTGCTGCAGGGGATCTGGTAGGTCGATGTGTGGGGATCTTGCCTTTCCAGAAGACAGCCGGAAATGCGTACAGGTTCAGGGCTTCCTACTTCGACGGTAGTAAATTAACATTCCCCGAACCCTACTTGATTCAAGAAGTGGATCTACCGAAGGGAACTACAGACAAGACCACAGACCCAGTGGCTATTGACATGAGCAAGTTGCCTGCCTATGGTCTGTGTCACATTCGGATCACTCTCACAGCAACGGCTAGGTGGCAGCTACCTGTAGCTCCTGTGACTGCCTATGTTCGGTCTTACCTTCGTCGAGATTCTACCAACTTGACCTACCTCAACAGGTATCTAGACACGAACGTCAATTCAGCAGATGATACGTGGCATGTTGTCCACACAGTAGATGAGTACCTAACAGTTGCCGAAGCTGCACATACTTATAACATTGTAATTTCAGGTACAACACCTGTAGACACACGTCTACTGGCAGATCCTTCAGATACCTACTTCGGCGACATGCGGGTGGAGTTGATCTCAGTCACCCTTCCCGAATCAGGATGCCCCTTGCTGGGGACGGTGTAGCATGGCACAAACCCGCATCTGGAATTTTGGAGATACCTTAACTCACAGGAAGATCTCCATTGTCAATGAAAAGCTCTTCAGTCACGGAGTGTACGAAGGCTACGATGTCCACATTGTGGATCCGCAGACTCTTGAGCTGTACGACGTATCCGATCCTAGTGGTGCTGTAGGCTATTTGCTGCTCCCTGATGGGGTAATCTTGTCAGAATCTTCCCCCGTCCAGTTTCAGTTCACGGTACTGCCCGCCTTGGAGACAATCTATACGATCGTTGCTAGACATACGCAAGTAGATCAGTTCGGTGGCGCAGCAGCTACCTACGATCTTCTAGATGGCTACGTAGCCATGGGAGGTGTATCAGACGGAACAGTCATAGCGTGGATCTATCATCCTGGAATGGGTGCTCCGCTATCTGACTACATGATCGTACAACCTCCGAAGATGAAGGTGCAGCCTTATGCTACCTACAAAACCACACACGATCCTGTGGGCGTGCAAGGCTACAGCAGTAGTTTTTTGGTAGACAATGACTTACACCACATCGTTACCACGGAAAAGACAGACCTTTCCCCTTTGCAATCGGGAACCAGTTGGGTGTGTCGACAAATCTATGGTGACGGAGGTACACCTGCTCCGGCCCCGACAACCAGCCTACTCGCCCAGTTCCAATGTGCAGCACGACCTACCAAGGTCGAGATCGTTGCTTACCTGGAGACGGGGTGTGACTTGGCTGTTGAACTGTATGATACCGAAGACGCCCTTGCTCTATCGACTCCAAACAGTTTCACACCTTTACCTACACCTGCATGGCAAGAGCTTACCGTGACAGTACCTCCCTACAAGTTTGTAGCCCCTGATTATGTTGCCAACGGTACGTGGACGGTGGACAACTTGTGGAGGATAGATCTCAAGTTCGCGGTTGCACAACTCAGAACATGCAAGCTGGCTCAGGTGACCGTTCATTACGAGTAGAAAGCAGGATTACATGGAAACTATCCTAAAATGGTTTACGAATTCACAGCCTTCCGATGGTCAAACTCACAATGAAGTGATCAGTCGGACTATGCTGAAAATCGCTGTCGTTTCTCGCTATATTTTGGAAAAAGAGAGCCCAGAGAACCTCCCCAAGAGCGGTGAGCTTTGGCGTTGTAGAATTGCCAAGGAGTGCTCTCCAAACAAGAACAGCGGATGCTTCGTCGTTGAGCCAATCGAGCAGGTTGACGAAGAGTCAATCGTGAAGCTCGTTCCTGGTGTGTTCACTCTGACTTTGTTGGATGGCAAGTTGATCGTTCGGCCGAAGGAAGAGTTCGGGGGCAAGAACTGGATCATGCCGTTGCAACACAAGCATACTTTGGCGCAAGAGCACAATGCCTATTGTGTGATTGTAGAGCTTGACTCTACCGGGCTTACTACTGCACGAGTACATTGAGAGACACCATGAATACCAAGCGTCTACGAAAAGCAGCAGCAGACCTGGCTGACCTTACCCGAAGCGCAGCCGATCCTGGATTGGATTTGGAATCTACCAAGGTTTGCTATGCGGTCAGGAGAAATAAGAATGCTGGGCCTGGTGATCCAGAGCAGACCTTGGTGCAGTATGTCCAGAACGGCAAAGATTCAACTGCAGTAGGTCCCATCAA
>Ga0180432_10008116_pt1 | contig 13172 bp, 7 predicted proteins | sample SS_ome_10_FD_132414 | JGI IMG/M metagenome (GOLD analysis project Ga0180432, IMG submission 132414) | Hypersaline lake sediment archaeal communities from the Salton Sea, California, USA - SS_1_MS_2 metaG | ecosystem: Environmental > Aquatic > Non-marine Saline and Alkaline > Hypersaline >...
AGTATCATTATTGCCATGCTCCTGAGCTTGGGCATCCTAGTCTTTGGCAGGCAGCGTTCCATATATATCTGGCTGGCCTTTGGAGCCACATGGCTTTACGTCATGCTCGCTGGGATGCATCCGCCGGTAGTCCGGGCGGCAATCATGGGAAGCTTGTTTTTAGTAGCTGAATATCTGGGGAGGCAGCGAAGCGCTATCATCGCACTGGCTTTTGCGGCTGCGGTGATGGTAGGAATACAACCTTATCTCCTGTGGAGCGTCTCTTTTCAACTCAGCTTTTTGGCCATGGCCGGGCTTATTTCTCTCTATCCTTACTTCCAGGCGTGGGGGAGAAAGGGAGTTGCTTCCTTGTCTGGAGCCAGTGAAAAGATTGCGGCCGCAGGCAGTATGATAAGCGACGGCTCTGCCGCAACTTTGGCAGCTATAGTGGCAGTTGGGCCGCTCGTAGCTTACAACTTTGGCGTAGTCTCTTTAGTCGGCCTGCCGGCAACTTTCTTCTCTTTGCCAGCCTTGCCCTTTATCATAGTCACGGCAGCTTTAGTCGCCTTCGCGGGACTCCTTGCTTGGCTTGCATCTCAAATGCTGGGCTGGCTGGCCTGGCTTTTTCTTAGCTATTTGCTACTGGTGGTGCAGGGCTTTGATGCTCTGCCACACTCTTCATTGGCCGTGGCTACTGTTCCTACCTGGCATATCTGGGGATACTATGTGGTATTTGCTGGAGTCATAGCATTCCTCAACTATAGAAAACAGTTGACTGATTTCTCTTCCAGGTTGACTTCGGGAATAAAGAAAGTCGCTGAAGGCATTCCCAAACCGCAATCACGCCTGTCCAAGAAATGGCTTATTCCTATCTTTTTGGTAATGGCTATCTTGGTGTGGTCCGTGGTTCTCACCATGCCTGATGACAAGCTTCATGTAAGTTTTCTTGATGTAGGACAGGGAGATGCCATCCTGATTCAGACCCCCAATGGCCAGAACATACTCATTGATGGTGGGCCTGACCCTCAGAAAATAAACTTGGAAATAAGCAGGAAGCTTCCTTTCTGGGATAGGACGATAGAGCTCATGGTTTGTACTCAACCTCAAGCTGACCATGTTACGGGCCTGGTAGAGGTTCTTCAGAGGTATGAAGTAGGGCGGGTGCTTGAGTCTGGGATATCTTATAACTCCTCTATCTTTCGGGAATGGTGCAATCTTCTTGAAGATAAAGAAATCGAACATAATATAGCCCGAGCAGGGCAGGAGATTGATTTGGGCAACGGAATCAAGATAGAGGTGCTAAATCCGCCGGAAGGCTTATTTGAGGGGACCAGCCATGATGTTGATAACAATGGAGTGGTGTTGAGGCTGAGCTGGGGCAAGGTTAATTTCCTATTTACTGCTGACATCAGAGAAGAAGCTGAATTCGAGCTTATCGGGCAGCGAGCCAATTTGAAAAGCACTGTGCTTAAGGTAGCCCATCATGGCAGCAAGACCTCCACCTCTCCACAGTTTCTGGCCGCGGTTGGTCCTGAGGTGGCAGTGATTTCGGCGGGGGCAGATAACCCCTTTGGCCACCCCAGCCCTGAGGTAGTGGAGAGATTGGTTGACAAGCTGGGTGGGGACAACGTTTATCGGACAGATGAGGACGGCACTATCGAATTCGTTACAGACGGAGAGAGGCTGTGGGTGTGGGTGGGGGAGTGAATTCAGCTTGCTATGATTGCCGTTGAAGCTTGCTTGCTAATTCATGGGTAGAATTATTAGATCTACTATCCTCTCAAAGTCTTCAGCGAACGGTTAATTTGATTATTTAAAGACAAGATGAACAGAATGGAATGCTGAGTACATTCGGGAAATCGCAAAGTTCTTACTTTGCAAGTCTTGGCGAAATGATTTTAAGACTAAATTTTTAAGTATTGCCGTAGAATTGGTATAATGCTGAATAGAGAGAGGGAAATGGCCAAGAAAAAGAACGACGATAAAGACAATGATGAAAACAGAGACCCTGAGATTGATGTTCAGAAGCCAATAGATTATTCTGGCTCAGTGCACTTAGGAGAAAGCGACCTTAACTTGAAGTTAGAGCCAGACGGCTCTATATATACATCATCATTTAAATTGCCAAGCATTGACTTTTCACATGTCAATATTGAGATTCCCAATATCGAGTTAGGGAATATCCAGTCCTACATTTCTTGGACACCACGGGAACAAGAATTAGAAGACGAAATTAGCAGTCTAAAGAAAGAGATTAGAATTAAGACCGCGACTGCACAAAAGAAGGGAAAAGAAATTGAAGATCTTAAGAAAACCATTGAGGAGTTAAATAAGAAAAAGAGGCTTCAACATTTATTATACAGAGTCAATGACACTGCAAGGAAAAAGCTTCTGGAGTCTGAAGAATTCAAGGATCGGTTTGAAAAATCGGAACACTGCAGCGCAGCTATTATGGCGGTGGACATCAGGAGATCGACAGAATTAATGTTAAAAGCGAGAAAGCCTAAGCTATATGCAAATTTTATCATCAGCCTTTGTACCGACCTGACGGGAATAATATTGGATAACTACGGAGTTTTTGATAAATTCACTGGAGATGGCATCCTGGCATTTTTCCCTGAATTCTATAGTGGACCGGACACACTCTATTGGGCAATAAAAGCAGCAGCCGAATGTCACAACTGCTTTTCCAAGCATTATCGTGAAAAGAGAGGCAGCTTTACGTCAATTCTACTGGAGGTTGGACTCGGTATCGGAATTGACTATGGAGAGTCGCATCTGGTTAAGGTACAGGATGGACTTACTGTAATAGGCACGCCAGTGGTTTACGCATGTCGTATGTCAGGAGCTAAAGCAGGGCAAACTTTATTAAACCAGCCAGCTTACGAAGTAACGTCTGAAAAATTCGGAGGGCATATCAATTTCCAAGAGTCCGAAATCGACATGAAACACGAAGGCAGGACACTCACTTACATTGCTACTCTTAGTGAGAAGACTTACGAGCCTAAGTTGCCAGATTGGCTAATACCACCTGACTCTCCACGATCATAATGATATTCTAGCCTCATACTTTCCAATTACCACTTCCTTCTTCTGTATACAGTTGTGTCTCAGTCCCTCAAGCAGCCCATCATGGCTCGACACGGTTAACCCCTGCAATCCTGTCGAAGTCGGAATCGTAGCCGTAGATTTGAGTTAGTTCCTGCTTCTCCATTTGAACGGCATTATGTGTATCAATGAAATCGATGCCCTGGTCGACATGAAGCTTGCCTGAGTTATCTAATTAGGGTATCCTTCTAAATAATGATGGTTCTTGGGGCCAGGGCAGCAGGTAGCATAAGAAAGACATCGTGGGTTAACCATGGTTGATTTAGATAATGCCTCGGTTTACCGGCAGTTCGATAGTTCGGGAATGCTTAATCACCTGCATGGGTTTCCTGAGCAGTGCCAGAAGGCCTGGGAAAAGGTGCTAGAGTTTGAGCTCCCCCACGAATATACTGAAATAGCTAATGTCGTTATCTTGGGGATGGGTGGCTCTGCTATCGGCGGTGATATTGCGCGTCGGCTTGCCTTAGCTGAAAGCAAATTGCCTGTCTGGGTAAACCGGGATTATGGCCTGCCACCATTAGTTGACGAAAGCACACTGGTCATCGCCTCAAGCTATTCGGGGAATACCGAAGAAACCCTCTCTGCATTCACAGAATCACTAAGTACCCAGGCCAAAAAGCTGGTTATCACCTCAGGTGGCAAACTTAAGCGTCTGGCCGAAAATGAGGGCATCCCTACTTTCGTTGTGGACTACCAGGCGCCTCCCAGAGCTGCCTTCCCCCACAATTTTGTTCCCCTGGTTGGCATTTTTCAGAAGCTTGGTTTGCTTGGAGATAAGTCAGCAGATTTGCAAGAGGCGCTAGACATTCTAGGCAAAATGTCGAGAGACTTTATTGAAATCAGGCCCCTTGCTTCTAATCCGGCAAAGCAACTGGCAGCTAAGCTGTGGAGGCATGTAGTAGTCATTTATGGAGCAGAGATGCTCTCAGAAGTAGCCCAGCGCTGGAAAGCGCAGTTTAACGAGAACAGCAAGACCTGGGCCTTCTTTGAAAGTTTCCCTGAACTCAACCATAATGCTGTGGTAGGCTACGAATCCCCCCCCGAGGCAAAAGAAAGGATGTTCGTGCTTTTGCTGCGCTCCTCTTCGCTTCATCCGCGGAGCTTGCTTCGCTACGAGGCTACCGCTAAATTGCTGGCCAAAGCGGGAATCGCTCATGAATTTGCGGAAGCCAGAGGGGAAAGCACCTTGGCTCAGGTGCTGAGTTTGGTCCTCTTAGGCGATTATTCCAGTTTCTATCTGGCTATGCTAAACGAAGTTGACCCTACATCAATAGATGCGATAGACTTTATAAAGCAGTACCTCGCCCGGTCTGCTCCTTCGAGTGACTAGGACAGAGCAAAAGGGCATGGTTGGTCGGGAAGATGTGGGGGCAAGTCAGTAGGTACGGTAGAGGGGTTGATGGATGAAAGCTTTAATCCTGGCTGCCGGCAAAGGCACAAGACTTAGGCCGCTGACTAACACTGTACCAAAGCACCTCCTGCCAGTGGGCGGCAAGCCGATTCTATTTCATGTGCTGGATTATATAAAAGAGGCTGGCATCAGAGATATCGGCATCGTTGTATCTCCGGACTCCGGCCCTTACATAGAGGAAGCCCTAGGTACTGGTTCGGAGAGGAGAGGGAAGCTTACATTTATCGCTCAGACTGAACCCTTGGGGCTGGCGCATGCTGTTAAGGTAGCCCAAGGCTTCCTCGGCGATTCACCTTTTCTCATGTTCCTGGGAGACAACCTCATCCAGGAAGGCGTCAAAGATTTCCTGGAAGGGTTCCATGCTTCCAACTCTGATGCTAGCATTCTCCTCAAGGAAGTGCCTGACCCCAAGGCTTTTGGCGTAGCTACGCTCGACAGTTCGGGAAAGGTCGTACATCTGGAAGAAAAGCCCAGGAAACCGAAGAGCAACCTTGCCGTAATCGGGGTTTATCTTTTCACCGCTGAGATTCATAAGGCTATAGCTCAGACGAAGCCTTCTTGGCGGGGGGAGCTGGAGATAACCGACGCCATCCAGAAACTTTTGGAGATGGGAAAGGGGATTAAAAGCCACCTTCTCCGAGGTTGGTGGCTTGATATAGGCAGCAATGAAGCGCTCATTGAGGCTAATCGTGTTGTTCTTGATGCCTTCTTGAAGCGGGACATTAAAGGGGAAGCGGACTCGCAAAGCCGAATCGATGGCAGAGTCCAAATCGGGGAGGGAACGAAAATAGAAAGTGGTCGTATTCAAGGTCCGGTATTTATTGGGGCAAATTGTAAGATAGAAAATTCCCTTATCAAACCTTTCACCAACATTGGAAATGGGACGGTGGTCGAAGATTCATCTATGGGGCATTCGGTGATACTGGAAAACTGCCGTATTTCGAAAATTAGGCATCTGGCGGATAGTGTTATCGGTAGAAATACTGTGTTAGCCGGAGGGGGGAAAAGCCCTGAGAAGGTAAGGCTGTTCATAGGCGATGATTGCAGGGTAGAATTGGAGTAGAAAATCATGCGTAGATTGGTGATTGCTTCCAACAGGCTGCCTATTACCGTTCAGGAGAAGAAGGGAAGTTTGCAGTTTGAGCCTAGCGTTGGTGGACTGGTTACGGGTCTAAGACCATTATACAAAGCTTATAACAGCATCTGGGTAGGATGGACCGGCATAGAACAGGAAAGAATAAGGGAAGAAAAAGATGTCGTGCCGAGATTGCTATCTGAAAGATGCTACCCGGTTTCTCTCTCACAACGCGATGTCGAAGCCTACTATCACGGAATCTGTAATAGGACTATCTGGCCTCTTTTTCACTACTTCCCTCTCTACACGGTATATAGAAAGGATTTCTGGCAGGCTTATGAACGAGTAAACACAGCTTTTGCCAATGCAGTTGTTGAAATTGCCAAGCCTAATGATATTGTCTGGATACACGATTATCACTTAATGCTTCTCCCGAAGCTTGTAAGGGAGAGGTTGCCAAAGGCGACAGTGGGTTTCTTCCTCCACATTCCCTTTCCGTCTTTTGAGGTATTTCGCTTGCTGCCATGGCGTAAAGAAGTCCTGGAAGGACTTTTAGGCGCAGACCTCATAGGTTTTCACACCTATGACTATACGGGGTACTTCCTGGACAGCGTACATCGTTTACTTGGTTACGAAGTGGCTATGGGGCAGATTACTGCCGCCGACCGTGTGGTGAGGGCGGATGCATTTCCCCTGGGAATAGACTATGAACGATTTTCTGGCATCGCCTGGGATGAAAAAGCGCAAGCAGAGATAAAAAGGTTCCGCAAAAAACTCGGAGATTGCCGGGTAATCCTCTCAGTGGACCGTCTAGATTACACCAAGGGCATCCCCGGGCGGTTGGAAGCCTTCAGTGCTTTTCTGGACCGGAACCCAAAGTTCAAGAGAAAGGTGGTTTTTGTTTTACTGGTAGTCCCTTCACGCACAAGAGTGGGACAGTATTTGCAGCTAAAGAAACAGGTAGATGGTCTTGTGGGCGAAATCAATGGAAAACATGGGACTATAGGCTGGATGCCAATCTGGTATCTGTTCCGGCCCTTACCATTCCATTCCCTCGCCGCCCTTTACAGGCTCGCTGACGTTGGCCTTGTTACGCCTCTAAGAGACGGGATGAACCTTGTAGCGAAAGAATATGTGACGACTAAGACGGACGGGAAGGGAGTTTTAATACTCAGTGAGACTGCCGGAGCTGCTCAAGAGATGGGGGAGGCAATCATAATAAACGCTAATAACCAGGAGGAGATTATCCAGGCACTGGAAGAAGCCTTAGAAATGCCAGAACAAGAGCAAATAGAGCGCAACCGCATAATGCAGAAACGCCTGCGGCGTTACAACGCGGAGCACTGGGCAAATGAGTTTATGGATAGGCTGCTTCAGACCAAGAAATTTCAGCGAGAGATGAAAGAAAAGGCATTGACCTCTGGCATGCAGAAAAAATTAGCCAGCGATTTTCAAGAGAGCGTTAAGGCGTTGCTGCTGTTGGATTACGATGGCACACTTGTCCCTTTTTCGCCCAAACCAATAGAGGCAAGGCCGGGAGCCCAGCTTATAAAACTGCTTGAAAGGTTTACGAAGAACCCTCGAAATGAAGTAGTGCTCATAAGTGGACGCGACAAAGACACCTTGGGAAAATGGTTTGGCGGTCTTAATGTGGCATTGGTAGCTGAGCATGGCATGTGGATTAAAGAGAAGGGTGGAGAATGGGAGACGATAGAGACTCTGACAAGCGACTGGAAGGGAGAGGTGTATCCAATACTTGAGTCCTGGGTGGATAGAACTCCTGGCTCCTTTATTGAAGAAAAAGAGTTTTCTCTTGTCTGGCATTATAGAAAATCTAACCCCAGGCTAAGTGAACTTCGGGCCCGAGAGCTGATAAACAATCTCTCAAATATTACTGCCAACTTAAACCTCCAAGTGTTGGAAGGAAGCAAGGTGGTTGAAGTGAAAAACGCCGGTGTAAATAAGGGGCACGCGGCTTTGAGATGGATTGCGATAGAGGAATGGGACTTTATCTTGGCACTGGGCGATGATTGGACCGATGAGGATACTTTCCAGGTCCTTCCTCCTACAGCGTGGTCTATAAAGGTGGGCTTTGGCGCTTCCGCAGCTAGGTTCAGCCTTAGTTGCCCAAGCAAAGCGACCTCCCTATTAAGAAAAATGCTTAAAGAGACGAAAAGTGCGATTTCGCCTCACACTAGCCTCTTGCGCTCATAAAAATCGGCTTCCCATCCGCTTGCACAGCTTGAACCAAGGATGAAAGCTGATTATGCACTGAGTACAGACTTCCCTGCTCACAGCCCCATTTACAACCATGTCTATGGCCATGAGATAGTCGGCAATGCGGTCAGGAAGGAGAAAGTGCTGCTCTACGTAATCTCTGCCCCTTTTGCCCATCGCCTCAGCAGCCTTGGGGTTCTCCAGTAAGTGGACTACCTTTTGTGCGGTCTTGCGTGCCGTCCGGTAGAAGTATCCGGTATCTCCATCCCTGATCTGAAGGGGTATGGCACCTACGTCAGCGGCTATCACCGGTTTGCTTTTCCACAATGCCTCAGTAATCACCAACCCAAAGCCTTCCCTGGTAGATGGCTGCATTATGACTGTCGCCGCTCGCTGTAGCGCATTCACCTCCCTGTAATTCTCCAGACGGTTATCCAGCGCCAGATTCAACACGTGGATGTCCTCTTCGTTCTTCGCATCTTCATAAACTCTGGCCAGAATTCTCTCTCCTTCCGGGTCATCGGCGGCCAAGCCGCCTGCCACTATAAGCTGGCATTTTTTCTGTTCCCTTACCCGACGATAGGCGGCAATGGTCCTGTCTATTCCCTTCCAGGGGTCGAATCTTCCAATTTGGGCAATGATTGGGACTTTGGGGTCTATTTGGTATTTAGTGAGAACTCTGTCTATCTCATCTTGGCTAAGCTCCCTATTCTTCTCGGAAAGGGGGTCAATGAAGGGTGGTATTATGAACTTGGGCAGGGGCCACCGTGAGACAATGTAGTGAGCCGCCGAAAATATAGCAGCATCATAGTGCTCAGCCCAATCGGTGAGGAAATCCCACAAACCGGGGTTGCCCCGTATATTTTCCTCATCGATATCTATGTGGCATCTCCAGATCCAGGTTTGTCCCGGCCTCTTAAGGTAACGGTTCAAACCCAGTGGCTGTGGGTCATTCACATCTATCACGTCAGGTTCGTAGTCAATAATATTCTGCTTGGCACACTCCTCGAGGGTGCAAAAGTAGGTCTGCTGGCACTCCGGACTGAGTGAGCCCTTCTTGCCCTGTAGTAGGTTATGCAGCTCCTTCGTGCACTCGAAGTACTCTTTGGGGCCGCAGACGACCTTCCATTCAGTTTCTACGCCCAGCGTATTCAGAAATGGGACTACGCTATAAAGCATCTCAGCTACGCCACCACCTTGAGCGGTGGCATTCAGCCCCAGTAGCTTTAGGCCTTTCAGCCGCTGGGCTATTTTCTGCAGTCTTTCTATTCTCTCCTCGCCCAAGATGGAGGCATAAGCTTCCAGAGGAGACGCAGAGAAGGGGCAGAAGTTCTTTCTCTTACTGTAGACCGTTCCATCTGCCAAGACGGAAACGGTGCCTGCTTTTGTCATTTAAAATCCTCCCTTTACAGGGTACAACACACAAAGAGGCCGGATTGCGCTGTGCATATCGATTCATTTTATATTCTTCAGTGGAAGCTGGCAAGTCTTACCTCACCAGAGTTGAATTCTGGAATAGTTGCTGCGGGGAATGGTTCTTTTTAAGTCTCCAAATTTGTAAACTCGAGCCGATGCCCTTTGTAGCGTTAGAATCCTAGAGCTTCTCCAATAACTATCACAGTGGTATCTGTGAAGAAAGGTTTACGCTCCAGTATGAGGGTGATTCGGCATCCTCGCTGCGGCGAATTGCAGTCATGGCAATAGCCTGTCTCGAGGCAGGGCAGGGCCACCCCCGTCTCTTTCAGGGCGAGAGGCGCCGCTACCTCCTTGACCCGCCTCATTGCCTCACTTAGGTCTTTGGTTATCTTGTTGACCCCGACTGCTATAATCACCTTTGGGGGACCGAAAGTCATAGCGCAAACCCTGTTGCCAATCCCCTCGCCGCACACAATTTGGCCATCTAGGGTGAGGGCATTGGCGCTGGAGAGGAAAATGTCACAGGTAAGCTGAGCACGCCGAATGGCCAGCACCTCCTCAAAACTGAGGCCGGACAGCCAGTGGTCGTAAATGCGATGCCCTGCTTTTGCCAGCTCTGGCAGAACCTCTAGCTGCCGAATGGTTATCGAGCCTCCTACTCCTACGGTCGCCCCATCAGGAACGAGTTTCAGGATTTCTCGCCTGGCTTTCCGTCGCCCTTCAACATAAAAGGCGGTGAAGCCATTCTTTTGGAGAGCCAGTACTGTTCTCTTCGCCCTTTCCTCATGATACCAGCGCTTTATATTTTCCTGGTTCGCCAGCCTTCTGGCATACAGGTCATCAAGAGCGGCTTTGACATCCTTTTCTACCTCTTCAGGCATGTTTCACCCCCTGGGAACTTTATAGCTCATATTCTATTCTGTTGTCAGGAGAAGCGTCAAAGCGGTGACTGCTTCAGGTTCACTCAACTACAATTTAGCTGGCTCTATCACGTCCCCAAGCCATGCTGCAAAACCTGAAAGGACGGAAAGGGAATGTGAAGGAAGGAAGCCACTGTTGCTACTCTTTCTGCAGCCTTTCTATTCTCTCCTGGCTCAAGATGAAAGTATAGGCCTCCAGAGGATACGCAGAGGAAGGGCAGGAGTTCTTTTTCTTAGTCCAAACTGTTCCATCTGCCGAGATGGAAGAGATGCCTGCTTTCGTCATTCAAAATGCTCGCTTTGCAGGTTACAACATACACAGAAGCCGGATTGCACGGTGCATGTTGATTCATTTTATATCCTTCAGTGGATGCTGACAGGTCTTGCCATCCTCTATCTCAGTGCCAATAACGAATGGACCAAGGATATTCTAGATTGGCTATCCCCGCCCTGAGGTGGTGGGGGGGGCGATTAGCGGGCTGACTGATTTGGTACTGGCGCTAGACTTCGAGGCCAGCGCGGGCACCTTCCCCGATGGCCTCACGTATCAGCCTCGGCTCCACGCAGTCACCCACTGAATACAGGGCCGTCACCTTCCCTTCCAACTCGTGGGCCAACTCATCTCTGGGCTTGGCCCCTGCCGCGAGAACTACTGTATCACACTCGAAAAATTCTGCGGCACCATCGCTAATGGCTTCCACTCCATTTTCGGTTATCCTGACAGCTTTTGTGTTCGCCTGCATTACTATGCCAGCCTCCCTAAGCCTGGTCAAGGCGGCCATTCTATTGGTCACCTCAATGTCATCACCCACTCGAGGGAGCATCTCAAGTATGGTCACCTGTTTTCCCTTGGCATGCAGGAATTCAGCGGTCTCACAACCTACCATTCCTCCACCTACAATGACAACCCTGTCAGCTACTTCCCTGACACCGGCCAAGGCGTCCTCAACCATGACAACGTTATCCCCCTTGATACCTGGTATATCAGGCACAAGGGGTGTGGACCCAATAGCAAGAATAACCGCATCGGGCTTGCCCTCTGCCACGGAATCGACAGCAACTTCCTCCCCCAGCCTCACTTCTACCCCTGCCTTATCTACCTGTCGCATCATATATTCCCTTAGCTTCTCAAAGGGGTCCTTCCAGGGTAGGGTGGGGATGATGTTGAGTTGCCCTCCCAGCTTCTCGGCCTTCTCGAAGAGGGTTACATTGTGTCCCCTTAGCCCAGCTACGCGGGCTGCTTCTAGCCCTCCAGGGCCACCACCTATCACCCACACTCTCTTTGGGACAGCGACAGGTGTTATTCTAAATTGGTTCTCCCTTGCGGCAGCGGGGTTGACTGTGCAGCGATATGGGGAGGGAGGGTCGGTGGCGGCAATGCACATATTACAGCTCAGGCAGGGGGTGATGTCATCCTCTCTCCCCTCCTTGACCTTCTGTGGCCAGAAGGGGTCAGCGATGAGCTGGCGCCCCAAGGCCACCAGGTCGGCCTGTCCTCTCTGGAGTATAGCCTCAGCCACTTCAGGCGTATTGATGCGGCCTACGGCGATCACAGGGATATCCACCCTGCGCTTCACCATCTCCGCCAGATGAGCGAAGACGCCCATGGGGGAGTCACTCCCAGGAGTCATGTAAGGTAGGCTCTCGGCGGGGTCGATGTCCAGTACATCGACACCGGCTTTGGCAAGTTCAGTGGCGAATACGAGGCTATCCTGGAGGGTGATGCCTCCCTCTCTTCTCTCCTCTATGCCAAGGCGGCAGAAGATCGGGAAGTCGTCTCCGACGGCCTCCCTCATCCCGCGCACACACTCCAGGCCGAAGCGCATCCTCCCCTCGAGGCTGCCACCATACCTGTCCTTGCGCTTGTTGTAGAAAGGCGAGAAGAACTGGCAGTTCAAATAGTTGTGGGTGAGGTGCAGCTCCACGAAATCAAAGCCCGCCTTCTTAACCTCAGCTGCGGCCCTGACGTGGTGGGCAATAATGGTATCTATCTCCTCGATGGTTAACTCGCGGAGTCTGTCCCCGGTTTGGAGCAGGCCCGCTGCTGTCGGAGGGTCTCCCTCTATCCGGGCCGAGACGGCGACCGGCTCGCCTTCACCACTCCCTGGCCCCTTATCGGGCCAGCGGTTAGACTGAAGAAGCTGGACGCCTATCTTTCCCCCCGCATCATGTACTGCCCGGGGCAGGGAGGGCACGGCCTCGATGAATTCCCGTGCCCCTCCCTCATGCCCCCAGACCTCATCAGAGGCGAAGAGGCTGGGGCTTGTACCACCAGTCATAAGAGCACCTGCTCCACCTCGTGCTCTTTCCACATAATAGGCCTGCGTCCTGCGCCCCCGCAGCTCGAAGCGGACATGCATCGGCGCCAAGACAATGCGGTTTTCCAAGGTAAGGCTACGGATGGTTATCGGCTGGAAAAGTCTCATCACTTACACCTCTTTCAATTTAGTTGAAATATCGAGCCATAAAGCTCCCCCGTTGCGCAGGCATTCCTCGCCGGAATATGTTACGTATCTCGCCATTTTTACCCTTCCTGGGCAGGGGAGAACTAAATCAGTCGCCCAACCTGGGCTCCCTCAGCAATAGCCTCAAGTGCCTTCCTGGGCTTCTTGGCATCTCCAATAACGTAGACTTCTGCCACTTCATCCCTGATCTTTCCGCTCAGTTCATCCACCGATTTGGCTCCCCGAGCGAGAATTATGGAGTCAAGGCCGCTGATGCTCATTTCCTCACCATCCTTATCAAGGAGGACACCATCATCTCTGATTTCCTTGGTTGTAGCATGGGTGATGAACCTGACCTCCTTTTCCCGCAGCCTCTCCAAAAGCAATTGCCTCGGCTCTGGTAGCATGTCCAAGGCTACATCACGTTGCCTGGTCACAATAGTGACTGCTCTGCGTCCGACCACAATGTTGTCCCCTCGGTCTGCCAGAAAATCAGCAACCTCGCATCCAACCATGCCTCCGCCAATGACAACTATATTTCTGGCACGTTGAGCAGCGTTGCCAGCCAGGACATCCCAGGCAGTAGATACCTTCTCCTTTCC
>Ga0180432_10008119_pt1 | contig 13171 bp, 7 predicted proteins | sample SS_ome_10_FD_132414 | JGI IMG/M metagenome (GOLD analysis project Ga0180432, IMG submission 132414) | Hypersaline lake sediment archaeal communities from the Salton Sea, California, USA - SS_1_MS_2 metaG | ecosystem: Environmental > Aquatic > Non-marine Saline and Alkaline > Hypersaline >...
CGCCGAGGCGGAAGGGGGAGCCGACTTGGTCATCACGGACGTGGTGATGCCCGAGATGGGGGGCGAGGAGTTGGTGCGAGAGCTGACCCGCTCAGACCCCCATCTGAAGGCCTTGGGCATCACCGGCGATGGGATGGAGGGAGTAACGCAGAAGTTGAGGGAAGCGGGCTTTCTGGACGTGGTCCACAGGCCCTTTGAGGTGGAGGAACTGGCGCGGGTGGTCCGCCGGGTGTTGGATGCGGTCGGACGTCAGAAGCCGCGTTGGCGGGTTCGCTACCCACCATTTCGGCTCACGTAACTCAGCAGGTAGGTATGGCAACCCGACGGGGATACGCTCCCATAAGCGTATCCCCGATTGGGATCTGGCTATACACAATGCCAGAGGGCATCGAGAGAGAAAGGAAGTCTATCCTATCGACTGGCCCCCGACGGGGCACCGATCTCGAAGTGGGCAGCCTACTCAGCGGACAGTGACGCATGCAAAGCCGACCGCCCCAGGGCCGAGGTGCGTACCGAAGACGGGGGTGATGTCCAGGGACAACAGCTCACCCTCGGGCAGGAGGTCTTGAACTTTCTGACGCAGTTCCCCCGCTCTCTCAAGCGCATGCGTGTGCACCAAAGCCACCTTCTCCAGCGGCACCAGGTCCCGGAGCAAGCTGATCAACCGCTCGGTGGCGTGCTCCGTCGTGCGCACCTTCTCGGCGGTCGGCTCGCCCTGGTGCATTTTGAGCAGTGGCTTCACCTGCAGCCAACTGCCTAAGGCGGCCATGACCCGATTCATGCGCCCGCTGCGCCTGAGGAACTCCAGTGTGTCCAGCGCGGCGAACACGTGAGTCCGCGCGCTCTGATCCTCCAACATAGCCACAATCTCGCCCGTGGAGTGGCCTTCGGCGGCGGCTTTCGCCGCGGTCCACACCAGGAAGCCCAACCCCATGCTGAGCGAGCCGGAGTCGAAGACCGTCACCGGCACCGATGCCATCTCTTGTGCGGCCAAATGCGCCATATTCACCGTCCCACTCAGGCTGAGCGAGATGTGGATGGACAGGATCTCGCTAGCGCCCTCCGACGCCAGCCTCTCGTAGATTTCCGCGAACCGCTGCGGGCTGGGGACGGCCGTGGTCGGCGGTGGGTCGCAATCGGGCAATCGGGCGTAGAACTCCTGGCGTGACAGCTCGACGCCGTCCAGATAGCTTCGCTGGCCGAAATTGATGTACAGGGGCACGACCGTGATGCCATATTCGGCGATGATCTCTTCCGGTAAATCACACGTGCTGTCGGTCACGACCATAATTGTCATCGTATCTTCTCCTCCCTCGGGATTCTTGACGGCGACTCTGGTTGCAGCCAGCGAGCGCCACACGATCCACGCCGTCACCAGGAGCAAGCCCTCGCCATATGCGGCAATCTGCCCGCACCGCCGGCACCGGCAACCAGTCCTGTCTGTCATCCTCCGTAGTATAGTGCCAATCTGCGAGTAGGTCAAAATGCCCGGCTGCCGGCCTGTGGAGGTCACGGGCGCGGCCTGATCGGGGCACTTCTGTTCCTCTAGCATTAGATTTTCATTAAAACTGGATGAATACTGTACAAAAACTCTAAAAAATCTTGACAAACCCTGAACAACATGGTATAATTCACCTTAGTTACAGATTGGCGCACCGAAGAGGGACGACGAGTCAAAATCAAATCGAAACAAAAAAAGGAGATGATCACATGAAACGTCTAGCAGTGCTTTCCTCAGTTCTGGTTCTTGTTCTGGCCACAGCCACCTCGGCTCTGGCCGCCGACGGCCCGGCCCGGGTGCGCGTCGTGCACGCCTCACCGGATGCACCGGCCGTAGATGTGTGGGTCAACGATGCCATCAAGGCCTTCACCAACGCGCCCTTCAAGGGCATCACGAGCTACGCCGAGTTGGACGCGGGCACCTATAACGTCAAGGTTGTCCCGACAGGTGCGACCGAGCCGGTCGTGATCGAGGCGGATCTGGACCTGGCCGCCGCCACGGACTACACGGTCGTGGCTGTGGGCGAGCTGGCCAAGATCGAGCCGATCGTGTTGGTCGACGACAACACGCTTCCAGCGGCCAGCAAGGCGCACGTTCGCTTCGTACACGCCTCGCCTGACGCCCCCAACGTAGACATCGCCGTCAAGGACGGCCCGGTGTTGTTCGAGAACGTACCGTTCAAGCAGGCCTTCCCCTACGTGACGGTGGACGCTGGCACGTATGACCTGGAGGTGCGCGTGCACGACACCGGCGCGGTGGTGCTGGAAGTACCTGGCTTGAGCCTGGCTGACCAGACAGTCTACACCGTCTTCGCGATGGGCCTGGCCGGTGGGGAGCCAAGCCTGGCGGCAGTGCCCAGCGTGGACGCTCGACCAGTCCTGCTGCCGGCGACTGGCGCCGAGGGGTTGCCCGCGGTCTATCCGCTGGCATTGCTCGGCCTGGGGTTGGCGATGGCGATCGCCAGCCTGGTTTTGAAGCTGCGGTCCCGACAGGGTGAGATTGTCTAGCGAGCACGGTCGACGACCATAAGAGTTTGCAAGTCCGTCCTTCTTACTTAGCGAACGGTGGCTCCGCTTCACAGCGGGGCCACCGGTTTCTGTCTCTAGATATCCGCGTTCTTTTGCCAGTTGCCCTAAAGTGCGCTATACTTCAACCTATGACGGACCGACCGCCCATCCTTCGAGCACTTATCGTTGGCGCCGGTATCGCGGGTATGCAGGCGGCCCTCGATATCGCCAATGCGGGGTACGACGTGGTGCTCGTCGAGCGCCTGCCCTCAATCGGCGGGCGCATGGCGCAGCTTTCGGAGACGTTTCCGACGCTCGATTGCGCCCAGTGTATCCTCACCCCGCGCACCGTCGAGGTTGGCCATCACGAGCGCATCGACCTGCGCACCTATTCCGAGGTCGAGGGGATCGAGGGACAGGTTGGCGACTTCCGCGTCCGTATCCGCCGCCACGCTGCCTACGTGGACTGGAATACGTGCACCGGCTGCGGACTGTGCCAGGAGAAATGTCCCACCCAGGTGCCCTCCGACTTCGAGCGACACCTGGGGGAGAGAAAGGCGATCTACACGCTCTCCCCTCAGGCGGTGCCCAACAAACCGGTGATCGACCGTGAGCATTGCATTTTCTTCCAGCGGGGGAAGTGCCGTGCCTGCGAGCGCTTCTGCCCGGCGGGGGCGATCGCCTACGATCAGGATGACACGGTCGTCGAGGAGCGGGTGGGGGCGATCGTGCTGGCCACCGGCTACGACCTGTACGGACTGGAGAACATGCCCGAGTACGGAGGGGGGCAGGTGGCGGACGTGATCGACGGGTTGGCCTTCGAGCGATTGCTTTCCTCCTCCGGCCCGACCGCCGGTCAGGTCCGTCGTCCCTCAGATGGGAAAATCCCTCACGAGGTCGTTTTCGTCCAATGCGCGGGCTCCCGCGATCCCCAGAAACACCTGCCCTACTGCTCGAAGGTATGTTGCATGTACACCGCCAAGCAGGCTATTCTCTACCGCAAGCGCGTCCCTGATGGCCAGGCATACGTCTTTTACATCGACATCCGGGCCGCTGGTAAGCGGTACGACGAGTTCACGCAGCGGGCGATGGAGGACGAACACGTGGTCTACCTGCGGGGCAAGGTCTCGCGTCTCTTCCGCCATGGGGAGAAGGTAATGGTATGGGGGGCCGACACGCTGAGCGGCCAGCAGGCCCGGATCGCTGCCGACCTGGTCGTGTTGGCCCCGGCGTTTCTGCCCTGCCCTGCGACGCGCCGGCTGGCCGACATGTTAGGCCTGCTGATGGACGAGCATGGCTGGTTTCTCCCCCACGATCCTGACCTGCGCCCGGTGGGCACGTCGCGGCCCGGCGTCTTTCTGGCCGGGACATGTAGCGGGCCGATGGATATCCCGGAGACGGTGGCCTGTGCCAGTGGAGCGGCGGCCCAGGTGCTGGGGCTCTTCTCGGACTGGGCGGCTCATCGCTCCGTCAGCCACGACGCGGCCAACGTCAGGGCTTCGCCGCTGGCGGCCAGGTGATCGAGATTGATGGTGGCGGCGGTGTCGTGCTAAACTACGAGGTAGATCGACCGACGTACGAAGTCGTCGGCGAGTTGAGCCGCTTCGACGAGCGGGACACTGTCTTCGCCCGCGAGCGGCTGGTACCCGGCAGCCCGGAGGAGCGGGCCTACCACGCTGCCCACCCGGATCTGATCGAGGTGGACCGGCGCATCGTGGCCTTCATCGAGGCGGTTAACCGGCCAGAGGAGAGCGCTTCTCAGGTGGACGCGGCTCTCTACAGCGCCACCTTCGATCCCATCGCCGGGCTGGCGCTGCCGGATGTGGTGGACGGTGGGGTGGCGCCTGAGCGGGTCGAGGCCGATCCGGCGGTGATGGCCGGTCGCATCAAGGCGCTGGCCCGGCACCTGGGGGCCGATGACGTGCGCATTGGTCCCCTGAATCCATCCTGGGTCTACAGTCATCGTGGCACTCCGCCCTTCTTCGCCGATTATGAACCCAACCCGCCCCACTTCGAGGGCCTGCCCGCTGACTACGGAGACCTGGAGTGGGGCGATCCGATCGAGGTTCCCCATCGCTACGCCATCTCCATGGCCTTCGCTCAGGATTGGGACCTCCTACGCACCGGCGGCACGCCGTTCTCTGATTTTGAGGTCGGGCGGGTGTACGCCTCCAGCGCGCTGGTGGCGACGCAACTGGCGGCCTACGTCCGTGCCCTGGGCTGGCCCGCACGCGCCCATCATTTGCGCAACTACGGGGTACTGGTCGTCCCGGTGGCGGTGGACGCGGGGTTGGGGGAGCTGGGGCGCTGCGGTTATCTGATACATCCCCGGCTGGGGGCCAATCTGCGCCTGGCCTGCGTCACCACGGACCTGCCCCTGGCGTTGGATCCGCCGGTGGACTTGGGTATCCAGGATTTCTGCGACAAGTGCCTCAAGTGCGCGACCAACTGCCCCTCGGGGGCGATTCCCCAGGGGGAGAAGGTGGTCGTGCGCGGCGTGCGCAGGTGGCAGATCGACCCGGTGAAGTGCCTGTTGTACTGGAGCCACCTGGGCTCGGCCTGCACGGTTTGCCAGGTGGTGTGTCCCTTGTCCAAGCCTCCCGCGCTGTCTTATCGCGTATTGGCCCGGCTGGCCTTTCGCGTTCCGGCCCTTCGGCGCGCGCTGATCTGGGCGGACGACGTGGTTTTTGGTGCCCGCTTCCGGCCAGCTTCGCCGCCTGATTGGGATTGAGCCGCGCCGACGGGCTGCGCTGTCCTCTGTGTGGGGCTGAGATCCTCCGTGCCTGGACGCTCACCCCAAAGGGCGAGCCCACCGTCGCGCCAGGCCCTGTCGAATGCCCGTAACCCCCACCCCCAATCACCGACAGATGAGCACCGGCTTGCGTGACTCGCGCAGCACCTGGTCCACCGCGCTGCCGAGCACTACCTCCAGCACCGGGCTAAACCCGTAGCCGCCCATGAGAATCAGGTCGCTTTCGTGGGCCCGGGCCGTCCTTAGGACCGCCTCGGCCACCGGGCCGCTCTCCTTCACGAACTCGGCCTGTACCCCGTGCTCTTTCAGGTACTCCTGGGCCCGCTCCAGCGCCTCCGACGTGGCGCGTCCGGCCTCGACCACGGTCACCACGACCAGGGGGATCTCCCATTGGCCCGAGAGGTAGGTGGAGATGAAGAGCGCCTCCTCGGCCTTGGGGCTGCCGTCGTAAGCTAACAACGCCCGATCCAAGGAGGACGGAACCCCTGGCACTGCCAGCACCGGCCTGGGACAGCGCTGAACCAGGCTCCGGAACCCCGAGCCCAACCTGGCCAGCGGCCGGGGTCCGGGGGGATGGGTCAGGCTCAAGACGACCAGGTCCGCCCATTGTGCTCGCTGGCATATCTTACGCGCCGGCCTTCCCACTTCGATGGCTAGCGTCCCCGAGACGCCGGCCGTCTCACAGCGCCGGTTGAACTCGGCCTGTATGGCCTGGGCTTCGTCGCTGTCCTCTTGGACATCCGAGGAGACCACGTGCAGACCGCGCAACTGGGCTCCCTCGCGTTGGGCGATCTCCAGGGCCTGTTCCAGCGCTTGCCAACCCGTCTCCTCGCCGTTGACGGCCACCAGAATGGCGTTGAACAGGCGATCCGGCCGGCGAGCGACCTGCTGTTCGCGCCGCCACTGCCCCGCTGGGGGGCCGGCCTCCAATTCGCCGGCCGTGACGGCGTTCAGAAGCCTTTCGCTCAGGCGGGCGACGACGCGCTGGGGCTTGGGGCTGAATTGGGCGGCCAGGTCAGCGGCGGCGGCCTCCGGTCGAATGTCCCACCCTAGCTCGTCCGCCAACGCCGCACGGTGCTCCGAAAGCCATAGGTAGAGATCGGCCTCCGTCCGACCGGGAAAATCCCGCAATGTGCCCCGCTCTCGAATGATCTCGACCACCGGCAGGTAGACTGTGTCGTACCAGTGGGCGACCGCTTCCTCGTAGGGGATCTCTCGCTCCTGCTCCAGGCCCATGAAGTAGCGGTGCACCTCAATGTGCTCCTCCAGCGCCCGGTACTGCCCCGGGACGCTTGCGCTCAGGTCGGCCTGTGGACGAAGTTCGTCCAGGTGGGTGAGCTCCAGGAACGCGGCATGTTCGGCTTTTACGATCAGGTCGTCGGGCTGGACGTCGGGTGAGATCGGCACCCGGGTATGAATCTCGGTCACGTAGGCCTGGATGTGAGTGGCGCCAAGGTGACGGGCGACCGACACGCGGTGATGGCCGTCGAGCACGAAATACGCCTCGCCGATCTGGTACACCTCGATGGGGGGCAGCCCTGGTCCGCCCAAATCGTTCATGACCATATCGATCCGTACCCACCGCCGTTCGTCTGTGGCGTGCTGAGGCAGGAAGCTGCGGGTGAAATCGGCACAGCGTCCCACGCTGCCAACGATGGCATCCAAGGGGATGTCCTTCAAGGTCTTCCGTCTGATTTCCCTGGCCTTTAGCTTCTGACGCACATCCTCATAGCATAGAAGGTCGGCCGATTTGCCTCTCAGGCGGGCAAAGACTTTTTCCAGCGTGGCCTGGCGGCGTGCGTTATGGAAGTCATCCAGTGCGCTCAGGCGTCCTGTGCTATTCATCGTGACACCTCAGTAGGTTCTTGTCCTCTCCTTAAACATGGCTCAGTCTGGCTTGTTACCAACGATGAGGTAGGGCGATTGTAACACAATGGGGCGGGCGGGACAAGTTTCCAGGTTGACGAAGTGACCGGGTCAGGTATACTTAAGGCAAGGGCATGGGACAGGCACAAGACCTGTTTGTGAGGTGCCCGGAGGAATGGATGATGCGTCAGAATATAGAACAGATACCTCGGGTGCTGGAGATTTACCTACAGATCTCTCAATACCCGATCCTGAGTTATCGCATTCGGGAATGGATGCGCAAAGAGCTATTCGCCCGTGGTATCATCACCGAGGAGCAGTTCGAGCGGGAGGTGATAGAGAAGGGTGTTCTTTCTCAGAAGCGGGAGGGCCTTTCGGACCCCTTCGGTCAGGAGTCGGAGGAGGTGTGGCAGGAGCGACTGTCGCAGATTCGGGATCACTTGACCGATTTCTACTTCGCCTACAATCTGCCCCATTCGCTCTTTGAGGACATCGTGCGTGCCGTCCTAGCCGAGCGGGCGCCAAGTCGGAAGGATATATTGCCCTTTAATCCGGAACTGGCTCCCTGGCGTACCCTGCTTGAGCAGGCGAAGAAATACGAAGCGTTGCCCACCGAGCGGCGGAGAGAGGTCGCCCACCACCTGGCGGAGGTCACGGTCGTGTTGACCAAGAGTATGATCAGCGACCAGATGGATTTCGTGAGGCTGGCCAAAGAGTTTCTGGACGCCGACGACTTCGAGGTGATCGGCGACCGCCGCATCGGCGAGGGAAAGATCGGTGGCAAGGCGGCCGGGATGATGCTAGCGTGGAAGATTCTTCAGCGAGAGGACCCAGCCGATGAGCTCGATCTGAGCGACCGGGTGGTGATCCCCAATTCGTATTTCATCGGCGCCGATGTCTTCTATGATTTCCACGCCCTCAACGGGCTGGAGGAGTTTCTGAATCAGAAATATAAGACTCAGGAGGAGATTGAGGCTGACTACCCACGCATTCAGCAGACCTATGTAGATGGGCGGTTTCCAAGGCATGTGATCGACAGTCTGCGGGCGTTGCTGGCCGAGGTAGGGAACGCGCCCCTCATTGTGCGTTCCTCCAGCCTGCTGGAGGACAACTTCGGGTTCTCTTTCGCTGGCAAATACGACAGTTTCTTCTGTCCTAACCAGTCCACGTTGGAGGAAAATCTGGATGCGTTGACGCAGGCCATCGCCCGCGTGTATGCCAGCGTCTTGAACCCGGACGCGTTGTTGTACCGCCGGCAGATGGGATTGGATGACTACGACGAGCGTATGGCGATCTTGATTCAGAAGGTGCAGGGCCAGCGCTACGAGGATTTCTTCCTCCCCACTCTGGCCGGGGTTGGGTTCAGCCACAACCCGTTCCGCTGGACTCGTAAGATTCGCCCGCAGGATGGCTTGCTGCGAATGGTGTGGGGGTTGGGCACTCGCGCCGTGGATCGGGTGGGTGATGACTATCCACGCATGGTGGCGTTAAGTCATCCCCAACTGAGGCCGGAGACCGGGGCCAATCAGATTCGTCGGTACTCCCAACGTTTCGTGGATCTGATCGACCTGGAGGCGAACGCGTTTAAGACCCTGCCTGTCGCCGACGTGTTGCAGCCCGACTACCCTGGCATTCAGTTCCTGGCCTCGGTGGATCGGTGGGACTACCTGCAGCCTATCTATGCCCCCGGCACGTTGGAGCGAGCGCCTCTGATTCTGACCTTCAATCAGCTTCTGAAGCGCCGGGAGTTCGTGGAGTTGATGCGAGAGGTGTTGAGGAAGCTGGAGCGTCACTATGGTCGCCCGGTGGATATCGAGTTCACCGTGGAGATCGCGCCCGGACGTTCGCACGACTTTGTGTTGCATCTGCTTCAGTGTCGTCCTCTGAGTAACCAGGAGTGGGGCGAGAACCTGCGTGTGCCCAGGGACGTGCCGTCGCAAGACGTGATTTTCTCAGCGCGAAGGCTGGTGCCTCACGGCCGCGTCCGTCGCATTCGCTACATCGTATACGTTGACCCGGTCCAGTATGATCGTGTGCCCGACTACGAGACCCGGTTTGAGTTGGCGCGGGTGGTGGGCCGGATCAACAAACGGTTGGAGGGAGAGCGTTTCATCTTGATGGGGCCGGGACGCTGGGGGAGTTCGAACGTGGAACTAGGGTTGAAGGTCACCTATGCCGACATCTACAACACCCGCGCTCTGATCGAGATCGCCCAGTCTCGGGCGGATGACACGCTGGAGGTCTCCTACGGCACGCATTTCTTCCAGGATCTGGTAGAGGCGCACATCTACCCCTTGCCCCTTTATCCCGATGCACCCGATACGGTCTTCAATTATGCGTTTTTCGATCAGGCACCTAACGTACTGGAGGAGTTACTGCCGTCCCCCCCCTCGCACCCCTCTACTTCCCCCCCCGTTGTGGGGGGGACTGAGGGGGGGGGACTGCGGGGGGGCGGGCGGTCCTCTCGAGAGCGAGAGGGGGGGCCCTCTCAGGCTCCACTGGTGGGGAAGGAGGCTACACAGTCTGGATACCTTTCATGGGCTGCCTCTGTCATCAAGGTGATAGACGTGCCGGCGACGACAGGGGGGCGCTACCTGGAGCTGGTGATGGATAGTGAGGAGGACGAGGCGCTGGCGTATCTTAAGCGCTACCCTGTTTAGGCCTCTCGTCCCTCTGTTGGGCCAGTGCCAACGTCAGGAAGAAGATCAGCGACAGGTCGGGGAAGAATAGCGTGTTGTCGACCAGGCCGTGGGCCAGGACCGTGGCCATGCTTCCCGCCAGACCGAGCAGGATACGCCCATCTTTCCTGCGGGTGTCTGTTACCTGTGCTCTGCCTATGTGCGTCAAAGGCCTTGAGAGAGCTCGCCAGAAAGCGATCTGCACTGCGGTTCCCGCCAGCACTCCCAGCAGACCCAGGCGGGTCCAATGGTCCAGGTAGATGTTGTGAGGGTGCTCGAGGTTGAACTCCTGCCACGCGGATGGAAGGACGTAGCGGGTGCGGTAGGCATGCAGGAAATTACCGGGTCCGACGCCCAGCCAGGGATGCTCGCGTATGAGCGTCAGGCTGCTGCGCCATAATTTGAGCCGGAAGAAGGTGCTTCCTCGTTCTAGATCCAGGAGCGAGGCGAAGCGCGGCAGGCGTAGGAGTGGAATCAGCACCAGCGCGCCGGTCAGCAGCGCCAGGGCTATGCTCGTCATCGCGAACCAGCGGTAGCGGCGATTCTCACATGTCCACCAACCGATCACCAGCACCGCCGCTGGGAGTCCCAACAGCAGTGCCCCTCGCGAGAAGCTGAGCACCAGGGCCAGCGTCACCGGTACTAACGCCAGTCTGCACAGCGCCCGGCGAGCCCCTCCCCGTCTCCCCACCGCGACCATCACCAGCAGTGGCCACACGCGCTCCAGGTACAGAGCGACGTTATTGGGGGAGTAGTATACGCTCTGCAGGCGCGAAAGCCCTCCCTCGGCGAGGACGACGTTGCGGCCCATCACGTATTGCCCCAATCCGATGGCCGCCACTCCTACGCCTCCCAGGATCAGGCCGTCCACGATCCGCCATCTGGCAGAGCGGTCCAGGGGGGTCAGGCGCAACAGGGCATAGTAGAGCGCCGGGAGCAGGAAGACGGTCCGCAGCTCAAACAGCGCCGCCTGCCAGTCGGATGCGGCCGCGCCCGCCACCAGCGCTCCGATCACCAGCAGCGCGACGCAGTGGTCAAGGGGGGTGAGGATCCATTTATCGGTCGCTTGCCCGCCCCGCCTGCAAATACGACCCATCTGGGTGTGTACCAGCGTCCCTACCCCGGTCAGCATCACCAGCACCTCCGGCAGGCTCAACGCTCGATCGAGCATGCCGCCGGGATGGAGGTAGAACGGCGCGGTCAGGGCCACCAGGGTCAGCCCCAGGTCGGGACGTAGCGCGAAGAGCAGCGCCAGCGCCGGCAACGTGAGCAGGCTAAGGCTGAAGCACAGGGCGAGGAACAGAGGGCGAGCGGAGGAGGATAGACTGTTCCCCCAACTGGCCCCGGCGGTGACCCACAGCAGGCCGGTCAGCCCTGCCGCCAGCATACTCTGTGCCCAGGCAGGTATGGAAGCCTGCCCTATCTCTTCAGACTGGATCGGGAGTCTCTGTGCCACCTCTGTCCACGTCACCCGCCGCGCGTCGTGGATCGCCAGGAGCGTCAGCATCAGCGCGGCCGCTGCCAGCGCGGATAAGATCCGAAGGCGGCCGTGTGCCGGCGATGAGCTCACGCGCCAGTCCACCAGCGCCCACTGGCCTTGCCCGCCCTCGGTTACAACCTCGACGGTGTGAGGGCCGGGGGCCAGACCAGTTGCCAGGGGGACAGTCGCCTCCGTGGGGCTGCTGTCGTAGAGCACGACATAGGCCCGTCCCTGGCCGTCCCGGGGTAGCTGGTTGGCCGGTTCGCCATCCACCGTGACGTATAGGAAGGCTCGGTAGGGTCCCCGGCGTACCGTCAGCGCGATGGCGGAGCCCGCGAAGCGGAATGTGGCTCGGTCGCCATCGGAACCGGTGTCGGCTCCCAGGGCTCCCACGTGCCAATCTCCTTCGTATGTGGCCCAAGGGCTGAGCACGGGATGGCCACCAGGTGAGGCTGCTTGGGGAAGCGCGGCTGCCCAGCCAGCCACTGCATCGTAGACGGGGCGCGGTCTGAACTGCGGTCCCACCAGCGCAAAGCCCCAGCGTGGGTTGTCAGGGGGGGCGGAGGGCTGGAAGTGCTCCAGGATCAGCGCGCCGGCCCAGGGCCACTCGGCCCGCGCTCGATCTAGGGCCGCGAGGGTGCGAGCGGTTTGGGTCCGGTCGTCGGTCTGACCCCAGAGGGAGGGCTGGCCGGCCCAGTCCGTCGGCAGTGCATTCCAGCCCCAGTGGCTGGCCCAGAGGGCTTTGTCCGCGTCACCGTGCCTGACCATGACCTCACGCAGTAGGATCAGGCGCGAGAAGTTCAGCACCGCCGCGTCGACGCGGCGGTCATCGGGGCCGGTGTAGAAGCCGTAGGGCTTGCCAGCCACGATGTCGAAATAAGGGGCAGCTCCTGCCCGGTAGAGCTGATCTAAGTACCGCTCGTCGCTCAGGTTCTGCGGGCCGGTCTCGACGGTGGGGGCCAGGCCGGCCAGGAGGATGCGGGCGTCGGGGTCGGCGGCACGGATCGCTGGCGCGACGCGGGCCAGGAGGTCGGCGTAGGCGACCGGGTTGACGGGGCCACCGCCCCAGTGAGCGGCCAGGTTGGGCTCGTCCCAGATCTGGTAGTGGTCCACCTGTGCGCCGTAGCGGGTGGCGAATTCGTGGGCGAAGGCGACGAAGCGACCGCTGTCCGTGCGGTGGACAGGGGGGATGGGTGGATCGTCGTCGAGGACGGCCACCAGTCGTAATTGAGGGTGGTGGGCTAATGCGTCCAGAAGGCGGTCGCAGGCCTCCCAGTCGAAGCGGCCCGGCTCGGTTTCGATCTGACTCCAGTAAAAAGACTGCCGTACCCAGGTGAAGCCTCCTGCATCGAGGTGGGTCAGGGCAGTCTCCAACTCGGCGTCGTCGTACTGCTCTAAAGAGACGTTGACGCCGAGAATCGGCACGTCAGCCTCAGCGACGGGCGCAGGAAATCTGCCGCCGGGTACATGTTCCCCAGGCGGAATGCCTCGAAGGCGGACCTTGTCATTCGCGATGACGAGCCGTGCGGCGATGGCGACGCCCAGCAGCCCAATCAACCACAGGGCCAGGCGAAGCATGCGCCAGCGCTGGTCACCTGTCAAGGGAGCCTCCTTCCTTCTCCTCCCCCTCTCGTGGGGGGGACAGCAACACGACCACCCACCTCTGCCAAACGGCCCCTACCCCAGCCCTCCCCCGCCAGCAGGGGAGGGAGCTCATCCTCCCCCCCCTCGTGGGGGGGACTGAGGGGGGGGATAGCAATGGCACCACCCATCCCTGCCAAACGGCCCCTACCCCAGCCCTCCCCCGCCAGCAGGGGAGGGAGCTTATCCTCCCCCCCCTCGTGGGGGGGACAGCAACACGACCACCCACCTCTGCCAAACGGCCCA
>Ga0180432_10008121_pt1 | contig 13168 bp, 2 predicted proteins | sample SS_ome_10_FD_132414 | JGI IMG/M metagenome (GOLD analysis project Ga0180432, IMG submission 132414) | Hypersaline lake sediment archaeal communities from the Salton Sea, California, USA - SS_1_MS_2 metaG | ecosystem: Environmental > Aquatic > Non-marine Saline and Alkaline > Hypersaline >...
GACCTTTGCGATTACAGTTACGGCCGTGAATGATGAGCCGAGCTTTACCAAGGGTGCCGATCAGGAGCTGCTCGAGGATGCGGGTAGCCAGACTGTAGCAGATTGGGCAACCGGTCTCTCCAAGGGTCCGGCGAATGAGTCTGCCCAATCTTTGTCTTTCACAGTCACCAATGACAATAATGATCTGTTCGCGGTACAGCCGGCCGTCGATGCCAACGGCAATTTGACCTACACAACGGCTGATGGAGCCGGTGGTGTTGCTACCGTAACGGTATTCTTGTCCGATGATGGCGATACCACAAACGGCGGTGATAATGAGAGTGATCCGCAGGAATTTGTTATTACGATCATTGCAGTCAATGATTGTCCTACGATTGATGAACTGGTTGATCTTACTATCATTGAAGATGCCGGTACTCAGCAGGTACAACTTACCGGTCTCAGCGATGGAGATCCGGGAAGCGTACAAAATTTGTCTATATCGGCGGTGAGTTCGAATGTACATCTGGTTCCTGATCCTTCCATTAGCTATAATCAAGGCTCCGAACTGGCGACTCTGTATTATATTCCCGTGCAGGGTGGCAATGGCAGCGTTGAAATTGTCGTAGAGGTCAAGGATGATGGCGGTCTCGACAATGGTGGAGACGATGATGTTATTGAGCGCTTCATGGTTACAATTAAAGCCCAAAATGATCCTCCGACGGTCGACGTCGTGGATACGATTCGGATTGCCGAAGATGCCCCCGAACAGAATGTTCCACTAACGGGTATTACCGATGGTGATCCGGAATTGCTCCAGGAAATTACCATTGACGCAATCAGTCGGAATCCTGAGTTGGTTGGGGAGCCGGTGATTCTATATACGGATGGTGAAGAAAGCGCAACGTTACGCTTTACGCCATTAGAAAATCAAAACGGTCTGGCGGAGATCGCTGTGCGACTGCAGGATAACGGTGGAGTGGCCAACGGTGGTTGTGATACCACCATGTTGACGGTCGCCATCCGAATTGAAGCGGTTAACGATGCGCCGGAGCTGACCTCTGCACTGGCCCTGGAGGTTTCCGAAGACGAGTTGCTCGATTATCGGGCTACCGGTACTGACCCGGAGTCCGATCCTATTCAGTACGAATTTCGAAATTTGCCCGCATGGCTGCATGAATCGAAAGGAGACCGCGTAAGCGGTAGGCCCCTTGAGGGTGATTTGGATACTCTCTTTCAGGTCATCGTGTCGGATGGTTCGTTAGCGGATACGAATAGCGTAACCGTTGTGGTTCATCCGGTAAATGATGCTCCGTATTTTGTCAGCGAAAGCAATGTGCAGGCCACCGAAGACCAGCTCTTCCGTTATGAAGCTGTGGCCAATGATCCGGAAGATTCCACGCTGACATATCGTTGTGAATCGCTGGCTGAATGGCTCAGCTGGGGTGCCGGAAATATCGTGAGCGGAACGCCCGGCGAAGGGGTTCAGGATACCGTTTTTCGGGTCTATTGTTCGGATGGAACCAGGGAAGATACTCTCGATGTGAATGTGTCCGTTCTGGCGGTCAATGATCCGCCGCGTTTGGTCTCCTCGCAGAATGCCACGGCCACTGAAGATGAACCCTTTACATATACGATTGAGGTGGAAGATCCCGATGATGAAAGCATCGATTTTCAGTTTATCAATTTACCGGATTGGATCAGCCTCTCGGATAAAAAAGATGCAAGATGCAATCTGTGCGGAACCCCGCGCGAAGGCAATCTGGGAAAGAACTTTCTGATTATCGCGAGCGATGGTGAACTTTCCGACACGCTACAGATCGATTTAACGGTGATAACGGTGAACGACAGTCCCTATTTTGTGTCCGCAGCCGAGCTGCAGGCAACGGAGGATATTCTCCTGGAGTATGCCGCGGAAGCCGTTGATCCGGAGGATTCCACCCTGACGTATCGCTACCGGAATCTGCCCTCCTGGTTGGAACTGCAGAAAGGCAATGTCGTGACAGGCACTCCCCGAGAAGGGACGGGAGATACTCTGATGACGGTGCTGGTGAGTGACGGAGAGCTCGGTGATACCCTGCAGGTGACAATCCGGGTACAGGCGGTGAATGATGCCCCGCGAATCACATCAGCCGACCGGATACAGGTTTTGGAAAATATTGCCTTCAGCTATACCGCTGAAGCGACCGATCCTGACGATGAAACATTGACATTCCGTTTTGACCATTTGGAAAGCTGGATGACAAGTTCCGAAAACCAATTGTACGGAACAGCGCCCGAAGGAACCCGCTCAGGTTTGTTTCGAACCATGGTGACCGATGGCGAGCTGGGTGATACTATGGTAGTCCGGGTGGAAGTTACATCCATCAACAACCGGCCCGAGTTTGTTTCGTCATCACGAGTCGAAGCGGTTGAAGATGAGCCGTTTCAGTACGTTGCCCGGGCTGTCGATCCGGAGGGATTACCGTTGGAATATGAATTTACAGATCTGCCCTCCTGGATCAGTGTAATCAATGATACGACGTTTGGTGGTACCGCTTTGGAAGGCGTTTCCGATACAAGCGTGGTCGCAATCGCTTCGGATGGTGAGATGACGGATACTCTCGAGATTTACGTGGATGTCATTCCCGTGAATGATCCGCCCCGGTTGCTTTCCGAGAGTGAGGTCTTCGCCGTTGAGAGCGCACCCTTTTCCTATGAGGCCATCGCCGAGGATCCCGATGACGATGATCTGAGCTACCATTTTGGTCAGCTTCCGGGCTGGCTGGCGGTGGAAGCACCCCGCACGGTCAGCGGAACGCCACCGGTAGCGGCTGCAGACACCTCTTTCCGTATTGTTGTCAGCGATGGAAGACTGAATGACACTCTGTATGTGTCGATCAGGGTGCGGGGTGAGGATGAGACCCTGGTCATTACGTCGGCAGAAGCAATCACGGTTATAGAAGAGCTGCGATTTTGCTATGTGGCCGAGGCCAACCGCATTGCCAAGCAGGACATTCACTTCGAATTTGACCAGCTGCCCAACTGGCTTGCAGCGGATGCCGATTCGGTCTTCGGGGCTGCTCCGGAAGGGGTACACTCAGGTGCTTTCCGTATCATTGCCAATGATGCGGAGCTGTATGACACACTTGTGGTGAGTATCGAGGTGACACCGGTTAACGATCCTCCCCAGACGGTGCCGATACTGGAACAGACCATCTATTCGTACGAAAGTTTCGAACCGGTTCTGCTGGATCAGTATGTGCATGACGTGGATGATCTGGATCAGTACATTACCTGGACATCGGACGGAAGTGAGAATCTGGCCGTGAATATCGATGATATGCGCCGGGCGACGATCACTCGCAAAGATCCCGATTGGTGTGGTACGGAAGCGATTGTATTTACGGCTACGGACCGGGGCGATTTGTCGGCTCACACCGAAGGCAGCTTTACGGTACAGGCGGCGAATCCGCCATCGATGAATGTGATCGACAGCATCACGGTTATCGAGGATATACCCAAGTCAATCTTCCTGACCGGACTGAATCCGGGTGTGGCGGAAGAGACGAAAGGCCTGAGCATTACGGCTGTTTCCTTCGATACCCAGCTGTTGCCCGATCCGGAAGTGATTTACAATTTCCCCGATAATGTTGCCGAAATGCGATTGCGCAACCAGCTGAACCAGAATGGGGAAACCAAGGTACGCCTGACACTCGACAATGGTTTGGAACAGAACAACCTTTTCACGATTGATTTCGTTGTTTCCGTCGTGCCGGCCAATGATCCGCCGACTATGGACGATCCGGCTAATCAGATCGTGGAGGTGGATGTCGATACGCAGTATGTCTATATCACCGGTATTGGGACCGGTGCCGACAATGAATATCAGACGCTCACCCTGCAGGCGAATTCCAACAACCATGCCCTGATCGAGTTTTTACAAGCCAGTTTGGTAGGTTCGGGAACGAGGGGCGCGCCTGCGGTCAAGAGTGCTGATCAGGGTGTCGTGAAGTATTACCCGACGCGCGGTACGGATGGATTGGCGTTGATCTCCCTGGTTCTATCCGATAACGAGCAGGTCAACAATATCACGGAAGAGAGCTTCTTTGTTGCGGTCAACGCTCTGGAGCCCTGGATGGACGAGCTGGAAGATATCATAATAGACGAGGATGATGGGTACATCGAAGTGCCGCTTACCGGCATCAGTGGCGGCGTCTGGGAGATTGTCGATACGATCGAACTCTTCTTTTTCTCGAACCGGGACGAGTTTATCAATGATGCCAGTATCGCCTACAGTAACGGCAGCAGTACCGGCACTCTGGGGATCTACCCGAACACCGATATGTACGGAGATGTAAGTATTGCCGTGATGATGAAAGTCACCTCGGTAAATGGGACGGTCAAGTATTTCACGCGTATATTTACATTGACGATTCTGGCGATCAACGATCCTCCGGACTTTGATGTTGTCGATAATCTTACCATTCTGGAAGATGCCGGAAACACCTCTCTGTTGATCACGGGTATTCATAGCGGCGCTCCCAACGAGGATCAAACTCTTCTGATAAGTGCCCGCTCCGATAATCCCGCTCTGATTCCCAATCCGGTGATCGATTACCAGAATGGCCTGACGGATGCCACGCTTCTCTATGCTCCGCTGCAAAACCAATTCGGCAGCGCTACTATTACGCTTTCGGTGGATGATGGTGGCGAGGAAAACAACCTTACGGAGAAAGCTTTCCGGATTGATGTGCTGCCGGTGAACGACCGCCCGACGCTCGACCCGCTCTATGCAATTTCTAGCGATTCTCCTGAATCATCCGAACAGCGGAGCATCCAGCTCAGCGGTATCAGTACCGGTGCGCCCAACGAGTTTGATGAGCTGCAGATTGTGGCTGTTTCAAGCCGGCCCGATTTCGTCTCCAATCCTACGGTTTTCTATACCTCACCGGAATCGGAAGGCGAACTGGAATTGATCCTGAACCCGGAATGCTACGGCACAGCCATCATTACCGTCAGCGTGGATGATGGAAAATCCGAAAATCACGTTGTTAACCGTTCTTTTTCGGTGACCATCAATGCTCCATCAGCCCCCACGATCAACAGTATTGCCAGCCGGGTGATCGATGAGGATTGCGGGGAATATTCGATTGCCCTGGAAGGAATCCGGGGATGTGCCGAAAACTCCGGCGATATCCAGGTGACTGTGATCTGCGAGGACAGCAGCCTGTTTTATCTGCCGCAAGTGCAGTATGAGCCGTCCGGCCCGGAAGGTCTGCTGCAGATCGAGCCCAAACCGGATCAGTTCGGAAAAACCGATTTCGTGGTGACGGTGACCCAGGATGGGCTGGAAAGCTCCACCGTCTTCAGTGTACGTGTGCGACTGGTCAACGACGCCCCGACGATCGATAGCCTGGCCACTGTTGTCATGCAGGAAGATGTGAGCAGCGCTGCGATCACTTTGAGTGGGATCGGTTCGGGGGCCGCTAACGAGCTGCAGAACCTGTCGCTGCGGGCTGTGGCGGCCGATCCGTCGCTGATTGCGAATCTGTTGATCCGTTATGAAAGTCCCTCCAACCAGGGAACTTTGCGGATCATTCCCGCCGCCAATGCCTTCGGTAAAACCGATTTGACGGTCTATGTTACGGATGACGGCAGTGCTGTCCCGGAGGAGAAGCTGACCACCGCCATGCGCTTTGGGATTGATATCCAGCCGGCCAACGATGCTCCCACGATTTCGGAAATTCCCGATCAGACGACAGACGAGTTTGAGCGGACCGGTCAGGTGCAGTTCAGCATTGCGGATGTCGATAATGATGTGGCGGATCTCGGTGTCAGCGCCGTTTCGTTGAATCCGTTGATCGTACCCCAGGACAGTGTTGAAATCTTGGGTAGCGGAAGCTCCCGATCGCTGATTCTGAGTCCGGTTTTTAACCGCTTTGGCTTGGTGCCGGTGACCGTGACAGTAACCGATGGTATGGCCCAAACGGAGGAATCATTCGTGCTGACTGTCAATCGGATTAACGATCCGCCGGTGACCGTGTCGGGTTCGGATTCCACCGGAGCCCAGTTTGATGAAGATGGTGAAACCGTCCTCGATCTCGACTCATTGATGACGGACCCGGATAACGACTTTGGGGAATTGATCTGGAATGTTCTGATTCTGCGTGTTTCGGAGTGGACCGATGGAAGCCAGAGTGAAATCTCCGTTCCGCATGCTCATTCTGCTATGCCGGATCGTTCCGGAATGTCGACGGAGAGTGCGGAGACCCTCTCCGATCCGGCCGGTATCGAAGTTCAGATTGATACGACGACCCATCAGCTGAACGTGATTACACCGGAAAATTTCTCCGGTAAGATCGATATCCTGATTACGGCGACCGATCCGGCCGGTCTCTGCGACAGCCTGAAGATGAGCATTCTGATCCGACCTGTCAATGATCCACCCTGCTTTGTCGCCGGTTTGCCGAATATCACTTTTGAGGAAGATCAAACGACTTCGGTTTCGATACCGGGATGGCAAAGCTGTGTGTTTGATATTGATAACTGTTTTGAAGATCTGATCTGGTCCGTTGGGGATGGTTCGCATGTGCACGGGGCGTTGGCAGAGGATCGCTTGACCCTGAGCGCGGAACTGAACTGGAACGGGAATCAGGCCATTCCGATTATCGCATCCGACGGCGAGTTCGCGGATACAGCCATGCTGACCGTGACCGTTTTACCGGTCAATGATGCCCCGGCCGTATTCGATCTCCTGGCGCCCGCTGATACGGATACCTTTCAGAACAAATCGCTTGTGGTCGGATTCGATTGGCAGGAAGCCGTGGATGTGGATGGTGACCCGGTCGAGTATATATTCCACCTTAACGGCACCGATCTGGATACCACGATCGCTGGCCTGGGATATAACGGATTTGAGTACGATGGTCATTTGTCGTTGTTATGGGGCGAGAATTATCAGTGGTATGTTGATGCCACTGATGGGGTCGATACGGTGCGCTCGAGTGCCGTGAATGCCCTCTGGATTACCCAGCCTGACCGGTACATGCTCTATCAGAATTACCCCAATCCGTTTAATCCGGTAACCACTATCCGTTATGAATTGCCGCAGGAGACGCAAATTCGGGTGGATGTCTATGATCTCCAGGGGCGTCATGTGCGGCAGCTGTTGAACAAGAATCAGCGGGCCGGTTACTTCAGCGTCGAATGGAATGGTACGGACAGCAACGGTTTGCAGATGGCCAGTGGGGTCTACTTCGTGGTGCTGCGGACGCCGGAATATGGTAAAGTGCGAAAAATGGTCTTAGTAAGATAGCGGGTGTCGAATGAAAAAGTATACATTTCCAGTCATTGGATTGATTTTCATGGTGACCGTTTCGATGGCGTTAGCTGAGAAAACGGGAAGCGGTGTTGAGAATGGTGATCCCGCTCTCTCGCTGCAAAAAGCAAGTGGGGGATTCCCCTACTATTTCAAAAAACTCTACTATGGTATCGGTTTTGGACCTGTTATCAGTAGTGGCGGCCGCAATCCTTTCCGCTTTCACTCTTCGGCGTTTCTACGCCACCCGGTTTACCATTTTATCCAGGGCGAGTTGGCTCTTGGTCTCAATGGTTTGTCGAGCAGCAGCGCCGACCGCATAGGCCTGCGTAGTGCAGAATACAAACTTTTGGCGGGACTGCGGAATCTCTATGATTTCGACGTCTGGAAACCCTATCTCTATGCCGGCTTCGGCCGAACCCGCTATCAGATCTGGGTGCCCGATTTCTACGGTCCCAGGTATGAATCCGGCCTTAGCTATATTCCGTTCGGTATCGGCACCTATTTTCGTTTTCAGGATCTGGTGGCCTTCGATGCCAGCCTGGGATATTGTGCCTTTTTAAAGCCGGATGCCAATTTCAAAAAGCACGGTCCGCAGGGCTTCCTGACGCTTCAGATCGGGATCTCGCTGGTGGGTTCCCGGGATTTGTCCGATTGGGATCACGATGGCCTGGTCTACCGCGATGAACGCAGCTTCCGGAGCGATCCCCGTAATCCCGACAGCGATCAGGATGAGCTAAGCGACTGGGATGAAGTCTCCTCCTTTCGGACTGATCCGATGAACACGGACACCGATACCGATGGGATTACCGATAAACTGGAAATCGCAACGTATAAAACCGATCCGCTAAGTGCGGATAGCGATGGCGATAAACTGGGCGATTATGAGGAACTGCACCGATACGGCACCGATCCCCTGCAGGCGGACAGTGATGATGACGAACTCGATGATTATGCCGAGTTGATGACGTATGCGACCAATCCTCTGATCGTCGATACGGATGGCGACAGTCTGTGGGACGGTCAGGAGGTGTGGCAGTACAAAACCGATCCCGCAAAAATCGATACGGATGATGGCAGCGTAGATGATTTTGCGGAAGTCCGCCGTGGCAGCGATCCTTTGGACGGATCCGATGATATTATCCCCAGGGATAAGCCGATAGTCCTGGAAGGAATCTTCTTTGAATATAAAAGCACGCAAGTGGATACAGCCGCCTCCCAGGTTCTCAAGCAGGTAGCCGCCAGCCTCCGGGAGCATGCTGGCATCCGGGTCGAAATTCAGGGACACACGGATAATATCGGCAGTCGCCGCTACAATATTAAATTGAGTAATGATCGGGCTCGCTCAGTACGGAGCTATCTGATGGATTTAGGCGTAGCGGCGGAACGCATGCGCGCCGTTGGGTACGGCTTCGATCATCCGCGGGCGACGAATGAAACCGAGGCGGGACGCAGTCAAAACCGGCGTATCGAATTTGTACGTATCGATACTGATGAGCAGAAGGCGATCCCGGCTGACGAACTTGATTTTGCCGTCTGGCCGGTGGGTACGACAAAGGTCCTGGAAAACCTGTGTTTTGCGTATAAGACTACCGAGATCAGCCCGGAATCGATGGAACTACTGGAAAAAATAAGCGCCGAATTGCAGCAGAATCCCATCGTCCGACTCGAAATCCAGGGGCATTCGGATAACATTGGTAGCCGCGCCTACAACCTGCGGATCAGCCAGAAACGGGCGGAAGCGGTCCGTGCCTGTCTATTGCAAAAGGGTATTTCCGAAGATCGAATCATTGCCCGGGGCTATGCTTTTGACGAGCCGCGCGCCAGCAACGCAACCGCCGAGGGGCGCCGCCGGAACCGGCGGATCGAGCTGTTGCGGATCAACTAAGTCCTACAGATACATCCATCCGATTTTCATCTCACCATTCCGGGTGATTGCAGGATTGCTGCAGGCGCTGCAGGAACTGAGCGACATGATAGGCATCCATTAGGGCGTGGTGGGCCGCAATGGAGATGGGCATCAACATGGATTCCCCGACCGCAGTGGCTTTGCCGAACACGATCTTGGGGATGCTGTCGTTCCCATCGGCGCGGCGGGGATGACTCACGCTGCTGAAACGAAACCACGGGATCACCGAAAAGTGAATCAGGTCGTCACGGTTGTCCTGTGGCTCGAGCGGTTGGGCACCGGATTTGAATTGCGCCAGTGATTCAGATTCATGCTTCAGAAAGCGGTCCCGGTTGATGTCGTATCGGAAATACCAGAAGCGGAAGGTTTCATCGGCCATCAACACCGTGGAACCGCCGTGAATGACATCGTGCAAAACGACCTGCTGGCCCTGCAGGCGATAGCGAAATTCTTCAACCTCGTTGGCGGCTTTGAGGGCGGCGTATAGGTAGTGGAGAAAGAATGTACCGCCGTTGCGCTTGGTATAGCGGTATAGGCCGGTGACATCGAATTCGGTGCAGATATTGAAAAAGGGGCGCTCGTAATCCTTGAAGAAGCGATAAATGTCATTGCGTTTCCAGGTATTGAGATTGATTGTTTTCATGCCGTAAAATTAGAAATCTTCGCTTTCCCAAACCAGAAAAGAAAGAGCCGATGCCGGCTCCATGCTGGCATCGGCTCAATTTGGGTATTATCGATTAGTTGAAATAGTATTTCAAACCAATCTGGATCCGCCAGCGGGAATAGATACCCGGGTCATCGATAAAGGTCTCTGCGGGACCCGTGAAATCCAGGATCGGTTCCCCGTCTGCGGCCCAATCGACCAGTTTCAGCGGAGAGGTGGCAGCCGGGTTAGCGACCTTACGGACACCCCAGCTGTCGTTGATCAGGTTGGCCACGTTGAGAATATCCAGACTGAGCTGAAAGGTGTGGACCTGACCTCCCAGATTCAGGCCAAAATCATGCAGCACGCGCATATCGATACTGCTGAACCATGGATTGATTGCACCATGACGCTCGGCAATTTCGCCGCGATGTTCGCTCAGATAGTCGTCCTGCTCGATGAAGGCATCCAGGGCATCCCAGTCGCCGGGATCCTGCAGGTTGATCTGATTCTGATTTTCAGGAATATAAATCAGGTCGTTTCCGGCGTACCCGTCGCCGTTTACATCACCGGAATAGATGAACGAATAGCGGTTGCCGCCGGTATAGATGTAACGGTTCCCCTGGGCTATTTCCAGGAACAGGCCGAAGCTGGTCGCCATGTTCTCGGACCAGTAATGCTTGTAGTTGGCCGCGCCCACGATACGGTGTGGATTACCAAACTCGGCCCAACTGATCTGAGGCTGATTGGGATCGCCCTGCACCGGTTGACTCTGCCAGAGAACGCTGGCGATTTCGGTGGAGCGCAGGTTGTTTTTGGCCTGCAGGTAGGTGTAGGCCAGGCTGGTTTCCAGACCGAAGTCGAATCGCTTGCGCAACTGCGCAGTCAGCGTGAAGTTGTAGCCTTCGTTGGTATTGTCGATGACGTAGACACCGGCGTTTTCACCCGGATAGGCCGTATTGAGTTCATGCGCAAAATCTTTGGCGCCGTAGTATGGACGGCCATCATTTAAATGAGTGACAGGTGCTGCCAGGTCTGCATTGCGCATATAAATGGCGTTGATATCCTTGCCAAACAGAAATTCCAATGTTCCCAGCATATTCCAGGGTAGTTTGGCATCGACGGCCAGGTTTGTGGTCCAGACCTGCGGCCATTTGAAGTCCTCCACCATCGCGTTCAGGTCGAAGGTCTGCTGCAGAGTGGACTTACCCGGTGTAGCGCGGCCCTCGCCATCATCGGTCTCGTGATCGGCGGGGATATCTTCCAGGGCAATGCCGGGGTAGAGATTTGGATTCGTGCCGGGATTGGAGATGACATTGCCGACCCAGACGAAAGGCAGACGACCGGTGAAAATGCCGGTGCCCCCGCGCAACTGTAGCGATTTATCGCTATTGATGTCCCAGTTGAATCCAAGGCGCGGTGAGAACAGCGGTTTGATCCCGGGCAGCTGGCTCTGATCCACCTCTTCCGGATCATCATTTTCATCGAGCAGGGTCAGGCCGCGTGAAAACGGATTGTCCACCGGGTCTGTGAAATACATCGGGACATCGACCCGCAGTCCGGCCGTTAGGTTAAGATCATTGGTGAGCATGTATTCATCCTGGCCGTAGAGCGAGAATTGGGCGACCTCGATGATTTCGCCCTTGTAGGGAATACTTGTCGGTGTGGCCATTCCGGCGAAGTCAATGGCGCTATCGGGATCAGTTTCGGCAAAGAATTCGTCGACGGAATCAAAGGAGGCACCCCCGAGAAACCATAGTTCGTCGGGCAGAAAGAAAACTCCGTGGCGAAAAATATTGAACGAGTTGAAGAACTTGAAATATTCGAAGTTGAGACCACCGGTGATCACATGCCGTCCCAAAAAGTAGGAAATGTTATCGGTTATCTGAATGACATCCTGATCGAGGATGTTGTGAATGGAGAACGGCTCATGACCGACGGTTGTGTACGTAACGCCATCCTGGCCGATTTCGATGGTCGGGAAATCGACGCTAAAGGGTTCCCGGAAATCACGGAAACGATTGTATGAGAAGAAGAAGTGATTGGCCAGTTTACCGCCGAAGAGGCTGTTGACTTCCAGCGCATAGGAGGTCAACTCGTTGTTGATGGCGTAGCCGGAGTTCTGGAATGGGAGACTGCTGGAGTTGGGTCCACGGCCGGTATTGTTGTAACTGAGCACGAAGCCATGCGGCGGCAGATCCCGGACGGCATCGAGCATATTGAATCGAAACGAAAGATTGTGGTTTTGGTTGATGTTCCAGTTCAATTTCAGCAACAGCTTGTTGTTGTCGGTCTCATGGGTATAGTTGTCATAGGGACCGGTATCGTAGCCATAGACCTCCATCATGCGTGCGCGAATCGCATTCATGACGCTGGCTTCCACGCGCGATTCACCGAAGGCAACAGTGCCATTATCATCGGCAACGAAATTGGTGCCCGGATCATCTCTTCGTTCGATTTCCCCGTTTATGAAAAAGAACAGTTTGTTTTTGATGATCGGTCCGCTGAAGGTAAAACCGGATTGGTTGTAGGAGAGGTCGGGATTGGCGACTACTTCGTCCCCGTTGATCTTGTTGCCGGCCAACTGCTCATTGCGCAGGTAGCTGTAGACCGATCCTTTAAACTGGTTGGTGCCACTCTTGGTGACAGTGTTGATGCCGGCACCGGTGAAACCACCCTCGCGCACATCAAAGGGCGCCAGCGAAACCTGTACCTGCTCCACCGCGTCAAACGGCACCGGCTCGGCGTTGGTCTGTCCGCCCGGAGCCGGGTCATCGAGCCCGAACGGGTTGTTGAAGTAGGATCCGTCGAGCGAGATGTTGTTGTACAGCCAGTTTCTGCCGGCGAAACTAAAGTTGCCATCGCTGCGCGGATCCAGTCGGGTCAGGTCGCGCGTACTGCGCTTGATGGAGGGCATCTGGGCCACCTGAGTCGGGTCTACAAAGGTAGCGGCCCCGGTGCGGTCGCTGTTCATCACCTTGTCGCGATCGGCGACAACTTCGATTTTCTGCATGGCAATCGCCTCTTTGCTCAGTACAAAATCCAACCGCAGGGATTGGCCGAGCTGTAAAAACACATTTTCCTGGGTGAATTCCTTGTACCCGATGAAGGTGACCTTAATGGTGTAGGGGCCGCCAATCCGCATGTTCGGGATGTTATAGGCTCCTCCGCTACGTACGGCGGCACCATACATGGTACCGGTAGGTGCATGTGTGGCCACGACGTTGGCACCCTCCAGAGCTGCGCCGTCTTGATCTGTGACCAATCCGTTCATGCCCGCCGTGGTGACTCCCTGTCCATAGACCAGAGAGGCCAACATCACAACGAGCACAAAAGC
>Ga0180432_10008122_pt1 | contig 13167 bp, 10 predicted proteins | sample SS_ome_10_FD_132414 | JGI IMG/M metagenome (GOLD analysis project Ga0180432, IMG submission 132414) | Hypersaline lake sediment archaeal communities from the Salton Sea, California, USA - SS_1_MS_2 metaG | ecosystem: Environmental > Aquatic > Non-marine Saline and Alkaline > Hypersaline >...
ACCGGAGCCGCATGAGATCGATATGATGCGGGAGTACTTCGACTACTACGACCAGTACAACGAGTGGCTCCTGCAGGGCGGAAGCGCCTGGATCCCTGGCACGGCACAATCTGCTGGAACCGAACTGCGCATCGTAGCGGGTGAGGATGACGAGGAGGATGATTCCTCCAACGTGGAGGCCCTGGCTGAGCAGCTGGCCGAGAGCATCGCGGAGTCATCGGGTGATGCGGGCGAGGAGGCAACTACCGCGCAGAACGTGGCCGAGGAGTCGTCCGGTACGGGCGTCTCCTGGGTGGGTCGCGAGGCGCCGGGGCTGAGCGGCGGCCGCGCACTGGGGCTGAGGTCCGAGTACGAGGTCTGGCGCGACGAGTCCGGCGAACCGCGCCGCCGCAACCTGGGTGGCTACGGCGATCCGGCGGAAGCTGAACCGCTGGAGGTCGACGAGAGCTACGAGGTGCATACACTAGTTACCGAGGAGCCGTACATCCTGTGGACGCCGCGGCTGCCGGGCGAGGTCAACATCTTCGTCAAGGCGACCTACAAGGACGAGGGACTGACCGAGCCGATGGAGCTGCCGGTGACGGTGCGCCTGCGCGATCCGGAGGTCGAGCTGTCCGACGAGTTCCCAGACGTGGTGCGGGAGGACGAATCGGTCTACGTGGCGCTGGACGGTACTAATATTCCGGCGTTCTACAAGGGGCTGTTCACTCTGACCTTCGACGCCAACAAGCTCAGCTTCCGCCAGGCGGAGCTGGGCGAGTTCTTCGATGACGTGGCGTCCGCGTCGCTGTTCTACGCCCAGCCCGACAAGCTGGACGGCCGCGTGCTGCTGGCCGTCGACAGCAACACCGAGCTGGGTCAGCTGGGCGGCGACGGCACGCTGCTGTACGTCAAGTTCAAGGCCAAGCAGGATATCGCCGACCAGGCGGAGACGGAGCTGGCACTGGTGCTGGACACCAGCGCGCGCTACATCCTCAACCGCGAGGGCGAGAACGTCCTGCCGTTGCCAACCGCCTATCCGGTCTACCGGACCACGACGACCATGCCGCCGCTGCTGCCCGAATACGAGCGCACGCGGACGCCGGGCAGCAAGGCCGGGGAGGCGCGTCCCGATCAGCAGCAGCAGCCGGCGGCCGCGGCGGATGAGCAACTGCCGTCGGGTGGCAGCGGACTTCCGCTTGCCCCCGAGTACGAGCGCGGCGGGGGCGGCCCGTACCTCCCGTCGGGCGGCGGGGGTGGTGCCGTAGGGGGCCAGGAGCCCACGGCAGGACAGGAGCCGACGGGCGGACAGGAGCCGACCGGTGGGCAGGAACCAACTGGCGGGCAAGAGCCTACCGGAGGACAGGAACCGACTGGAGGGCAGGAGCCTACCGGCGGACAGGACGATGGTGATGTCCCGCAGGGTGCCGACCCGTTCGCGTCAGTGAGCGAGGCTGAGGCGGCGGCGGCAGCCGAGGCGGAAGCGGCCGAGGCGGAGAAGGAGTCCGCGGCCGAGGCCACCGGTGAGGAGGGCGAGGAGCCCGCGGATGCCGAGGCCGAGGCTGGGGCAGAGACTGAGGAGCCGGAGGAGCCCAGCGGCGAGGAGCCCGCGGCCGAACCCGCCGGCGAGGGTGAAGGCTCGAGCAGCGGCTAGCTCGCTGTGCTCCTGTTGCTGAGCCGGTACTAGGAGTCTTCCTCGCGCGACGCCTTGTGGGCCTTGATGATCTCCGTCTGCACGTCGCGCGGCACCTGCTCGTAGTGGCTGAACTCCATCTTGTAGTAGCCCTGCCCCTGGGTCATGGAGCGCAGCGCGTTGATGTACTGGTAGAGCTCGGCCAGCGGCACCTGGGCGTTGATCTGCTTGACGTCCCCGGCCTGGTCCATGCCCCCCACCCGACCGCGGCGGGTGTTCATGTCGCCCATCACCTCGCCCATGTAGTCCTCGGGCGTCCAGACGGTGACGTTGTAGATCGGCTCCAGGATGATCGGATTGGCCTGCTCGAACGCGGACTTGAAGGCCATCGCGCCGGCGACCTTGAAGGACAGCTCGTCGGAATCGACGGAGTGATGGCTGCCGTCGAAAGCGGTGGCGCGCAGGTCGATCACGCGGCTGCCGGACAGCGGGCCGGCGTTCATCGTCTCCACCACGCCCTTCTCCACCGCTGGCAGAAAGCGGTTGGGGACCACCCCGCCCACGATGGCGTCGACGAATTCGAAGCCCTGGCCGCGCTCAGTCGGCTCCAGCCGGACGTGAACGTCGCCGTACTTGCCGCGCCCACCGGTCTGCTTCTTGAACTTGCCCTGGGCGGCAGCCTGCATGGTGATGGTCTCGCGATACGGGACGCGCGGTCTCTTCCACTTGATGGTCACGCCGGCCTTGCCCTTGACGAAGGCGGCCGCGATATCCAGATGCAGCTGGCCCATGCCGTAGACCACCTGCTCCTTGGTTTCCTCGTTCTGGATCACCCGCAGCGTGGGATCCATCTCCGAGTACTGGTGCAGGGCGGCCATCGCCTTTTCCAGGTCGTTCTTGTCGTCGACGTCGACAGCCTCATAGGCGACGGCGCTGGGGTAGTCGAGCTCGGGGAGCACGATCTGGTTGTCCTTGGTGGCCAGGGTGTGGCCCATCGCGGTGTACTTCAGTTTGACGGTGGCCACGATGTCGCCGGCGTCCGCCTGGGTCATGTCCTCGCGCGTCTTGCCGCGCATCACCAGCAGTGTGGGGACCTTCTCACCTTCCGACGTGACCGCGTTGTAAAGCGTGTCCCCCGGCCTGATCGTGCCCGAGTAGAGGCGCATCCAGAACAACTCGCCGAGCTGCCCTTCCGTGCTGATCTTGAATACCCGCGCGCAGGGGGCGGCCTCGGCCGTCAGCTGGCGCTCCTCGCGTCCGCCGCCGGGCTTCTCGCCGGCCACCGCGCCGCGCAATCCGGGGTGTGGTAGTGCCGACTCGATCAACTCCAGCAGATTGCGTGCCCCGACCAGGGCCTTGGCCGCGCCCCCGACCGCCGGGCAGAAGGCGCCGCGCCGCACACCATCCTGCAGGGCCGCCATCAGGTCCTCGTCGGCGATCGACTCGTCCTCCATGTAACGTTCCATCAGCGCGTCGTCGAGTTCGACGATACTCTCGACCAGCGTGGCGCGCGTCTCTTCCACGGCGTCCTGCATCTCCGCCGGCACGTCCCCGCTGACGATCTTGTCGCCGTCCTTGATGTAGGCCGTGCGGGTCAGCACGTTGACCACGCCGCGGAGCTGGTGCTGCTGGCCGATGGTCATGACCAGGGGCGCCACCGTGCGGCCGAAGGCCTGCTGGCAGGCGGCGAGCGTCTCGGCCCAGGACGCGTTCTCCTTGTCCAGACCCGAGATGAAGATCAGTCGAGGCAGTTCGAGGTTGGTGCAGTTTTCCCAGGCCTGGCGGGTCTGGGGCTCCACGCCCGCACCACCATCCACCACGATGATCGCGGCGTCAACAACGTTGAGCGCCGAGATCGAGTCGCCGATGAAGTCCAGATAGCCGGGGCAGTCAATCAGGTTGATCCGATGACCGTTGGAGTCGAAGGGCAGTACGCAGCTGTTGATCGAGTAGCGACGCCGGATTTCCTCAGGCGAGAAGTCACTGACGGTGTTGCCGTCCTCGATGGCACCCATGCGCGTCGTCACACCTGCGACAAACAACAGCGCCTCAGCGAGGGTGGTTTTGCCAGCACCACCATGTCCGATCAGCGCCACGTTGCGCTTCTTCTCGATGGGAATACCCATTGCCTTGCTCCTCGACAGGAAACTCCGCCCCGACCGTCCAGGCCGTGAACGAAAATTCTAGCAAACACCATCTGTGGCGTAAAGCCAGACGCGGTCGGGAGCCAGAAATGGACAGCTCCGAATTCTGGTGGTACCTTTCTAGGCACGCACACGGGGGTGATACCATGCACTTTGGCATTATTGCCGACCGCAACCCGCAGGAACACCGGGTTGTCCTGTCTCCCTACGGCGTGGAGGAACTGGTCGCCAACGGCCATGAGGTCACTGTCGAACAGGGGGCAGGCGGGCGCGCGCGATTCAGCGATGCAGATTACCAGCAGTTCGGCGCGACGATTGCCTACAGCCGTGACGAAGCCTGGCTGCGACCGGACATGCTGCTGAGAGTCCGTCCGCCGGAGCTGGATGAAGTGGGGCTGATGCGCGACGGCCAGGTCTTCGGTGGCTATCTCGAACTGCCGCTGATCCCCAAGCCACTGCGCGAAGCATACAAGACACGCAAGCTGACCATGCTGGCGTTCGAGGAGATGATTGATGAGGGGGGCCGCTGGCCGCTGTTGGCGCCGCTATCGATGATCGCCGGCAGGATGCTGCCCCAGATCGCGGCGCGGTATCTGGAGACGTTCGAGGGCGGCAGGGGCAAGCTGATCTGTGGTGTTCCCGGTGTGGCGCCCTGCAACATCGCGATTATCGGGGCGGGTATGTTGGGCTCGACCGCCACCCAGATGTTCCAGTTGATGGGGGCGCGAGTGACGGTTCTCGATCACGATCACCGGCAGCTCGAGCGGCTGGTAAGCAATACGATCGGGCACCTCACCACATTGTCAGCCAGCCCCGGAAATATCGGCCGTGTGGTCCGCGGTGCCGATGTGCTGATCCTGGCGATTCACTCAGAACTGGGCGTCTGCGAGAAGATCATTGAGCGCGCGCACCTGAAGACGATGCAGCCGCGCAGTCTGATAATCGACGCGTCGATCACACAGAGCGGTGCCGCCGAGACCAGCCGGCCCACCGACGTGCTCAATCCCACCTACATCGTGGACGACATCATCCATTACTGCGTGCCGAGGATTACGGCCACCGTCGCACGCACCGCTTCGCGGGCGGTAGCATCGGCGATCGTGCCGTATCTGCTGCGGTTTGCGGAGCAGCCCCTCGATCATGCGCTGGCCACCTACAAGGAGTTTGACACCGGTCTGGTCTGCATCGACGGTGTCATGCGCCGCAAGTACGAGTATCTAGCAGACAACCAGGAGTAACGACTGATGCAGAAAGCCGAGCTGTACAAGAGCAAACGCGTCAGTATGGACGAGATCGTCCGCGAGGTGAAGTCCGGGGATCACGTGTACGTTCACCCCGGCGGGGCCGCCCCACTCGACCTGTTGGCGGCGTTTGCCGAATACGCCAAGGAGCACCTCTACGACGTAACCTGCACGCACATTCTGACGCTGGGCCCGCTGGACTACATGGACCCGGCCCTGGAGGGGCACGTCCGCCACTGCGCCTGGTTCGCCGGCGGTAACAGCCGCAAAGCTATCAACGAGGGACGAGCGGACTGGGTGCCGGTATTCCTTGGCGAGTGTCCGAAGCTGGTATATGAACGCGTAGTCGAGTTCGATGTGGTGATGATCCAGGTGTCGCCGCCCGACGAGCATGGATTCTGCAGCCTGGGCGTGGGCGTTGACATCACCATGGCCGCGGTGCGCACGGGCAAGAAGATCATCGCGGAGGTCAATCCGCGCCAGCCGCGCAGCCTCGGTGATTGTTTCGTGCATCTGTCGAAGATCCACAAACTGGTGGAAGTGGAGCACGAACTGGCAGAACTGCCGCGCGGCGAGATCGGCGAGGTGCACTCGCAGTGCGGCCGGCACATCGCCAACCTGATCGACGACGGCGACTGCCTGCAGATGGGCATCGGTGCGATCCCTGACGCCGTCTGGGCGGAGGTCGCCGATCGCCGGGATCTGGGCATCCACACCGAGATGTTTTCCGACGGGGCTATTGACCTACTGGAGAAGGGCGTAATCAACGGCGAGCGCAAGAACCTACACCAGGGCAAGATCGTGGCTGGCTTCGTGCTCGGTACGACGCGCTGCTACGACTTCCTGCACAACAACCCGCTGGTCGAGCTCCATCCGACCGAGTACTGCAACGATCCCTTCATCATCGCGCAGCACGACAACATGGTTGCGATCAACAGCTGCCTGCAGATAGATCTGACTGGCCAGGTCGTTGCGGACAACATGGGTGCGCGTATCTACTCCGGATTCGGCGGGCAGGTCGACTTCATCCGCGGCGCGGCCGCCAGCAAGGGTGGACGTCCGATCATCGCGTTTCCCAGCACCGGGAAGGGTGGACAGCTGACCCGCATCGTTGGCGAACACCCCCAGGGTTACGGCATCACGACATCACGGGCCGATGTCCACTGGGTGTCTACTGAGTATGGCATCGTCGATCTCTGGGGGATGAACCGCAAGCAGCGGGCCAAGGCGCTGATTGAGCTCGCGCATCCCGACTTCCGCGAGCACCTGCAGGAGGAGGCGATTCGGCTGGGTATCGGCTGATCCGACGAATCCTGCTGGTCCAAGGTCAGATTTCACCGCCGCTGATTCGTCGCTGTACGCGCTGCCAGAGTTCGGGCAATCCTGCGCCGCTGGGCAGCGGGATGGCGTAGGTGGCGAATCTGGTCAGCTCCGTCGAGTTCGGGTTGACCTCGATAAGTGTCGCGTTGTTTCGTTTGGCCTCATAGGGCACGGCGGCGGCAGGAAACACGACCGCGCTGGTGCCGGCGACGATACAGAGGTCGCAGGCTGAGGCCGCGTCGAACGCAGCCTGGATCTTGAGCGGATCCAGCTGCTCACCGAACCACACAACGTGGGGTCGCAGCAGGCGGCCCTGCGTGTCGCGGGGCGGACACTCCTCAAGCGGGCACTGCTCGAACAGGAACGCCTCGTCAATGCTCGCATCGAGGGCGCGGACATACCAGATGTTGCCGTGCAGTTCGATGATGTCACGACTGCCGGCCCGGCCGTGCAGATTGTCGATGTTCTGGGTGACCAGCTGGAATTCGCGGCCGGCATCCCGCCACGCGCTCTCCCACTCAGCCAGGGCATAGTGGCCGGGATTGGGCTCTACCTGCTTCATTGTCTGACGCCGCTCGTCGTACCACTTCCAGACCAGCGCAGGATCCTCGGTGAAGCCTTCGATGCTGGCCAGCATAACCGGATCATACTTCTCCCACAGTCCGGTCTGAGCATCGCGGAAGGTGGGAATACCGGATTCCGCTGAGACACCAGCGCCGGTCAGCACCGCGATGCGCTGCGCACGCGCCGCGATGTCCGCGATCCGGTCAAGCTGCTCCGTATGCTCCTGAGATAGCTGCTGCTCAGTCATCGAGCCTCCGGGGAATCAGCTCGTATTCCATCAGCACTGCATCAAGTCTGGCCGCCAGCGAACCGCTCAGCGGCGTCAGGGGAAGCCGGAACACGTCGTCGATGAGGCGGAGTCGCGCAAGCGCGGCCTTTACGGGGATCGGATTGGTGGTCATAAACAGCTCGCTCATCAATTCGAAGTAGTGGAGATGCAGGTCCAGCGCCTCGGCAACCTCGCCGCGTCCGAAGGCCGTAATCATCTCGCGGATCTCACGCCCGATCAGGTGGCTGGCGACGCTCACCACGCCGCAGCCCCCAACAGCCAGCATCGGCAGAGTCAAGGCGTCATCTCCGGAGTAGATGTGGAAGTCACTGGCGGTCTGGCTTCTCAGGCGCGCGGTGCCCTGCAGATCGCCGGTGGCGTCCTTGACCGCGCATACGCGTGAAGTCGCCGCCAGTTCCACGATCACATCGTGTTCGACGCGCAGACCGGTGCGGCCGGGGATGTTATAGAGCAGCATCGGCAAATCGGTCGCATCGGCGACCCGCGTGAAGTGCGCGAGCTGCCCATCGGCGTTCGGCTTGTTGTAATAGGGACCGACGACCATTAGTCCGTCCGCGCCGGCGCGGGCGGCAGCCTTGGCCAGTCTCGTCGATTCCGCGGTATCATTGGTGCCCACGTTAGCGATGATCTTGAAGCCCCGCTTGGCGTGCTCGCGATTGAAACTGACCAGCTGCAGACGTTCGCTGGCGCTCAGCGTAGGGCCCTCCCCGGTGGTGCCCGCAACCACGATGCCGTCGCATTGCGGCTGGAGATGTCGGAGCAGCCGCTTGGCCGCGTCGAGGTCCAGCGCACGCCGGGCGCCGAAGGGGGTGACAATGGCGGTGATCACCTGCCCGAAGACAGGCCGAGGTCGTTTAGGCATCGATTGCTCCTTGCCGCTGAATGAAGCCCGGTACACTGCCGAGCGTTTCCATGACTCCCAGGATGCGCCACCCGTTGAGAGCGGCGCCGATCTGCAGATTGTCGCCGCAGACGAAGAACGACCAGCTGTGCGGCCGCTCTGGCTCCTCGCGCAGCCTGCCTACCTCAACCTGGTCGTGACCCGTCGTGCTTACCGGCGTGGGCACCCCTTCTTCAAGCAGGCGAACGTCAACGGCTTCCCGCCAGGCAGCGCTGATCTCTTCAGCGTTTGTCGCAGCGGTGAGGCGGACGGTCACGGCAATCGCGTGGCCGATCAGCACCGGGACACGCACCGCGTGGACGGCAATCGGCAGTTCAGGCGCTCCCAGGATCTTGCGCGATTCGTGAACCAGCTTGGCTTCCTCTCCGGCACGTCCCTGGGCATCGATGCTGCCGATGCGGGGGAGCACATTGTATGCGATAGCGTCAGGATCGGGCCGCGACAACCGCCACGTGGTTGTGTCGACGCCCATCGCCTGCAGCTCCCGGTGCAGTTGCTCCGCACCGGCACGGCCTGCTCCTGTCACGCTCTGGTAGGTGGCGGCGAAGACATGCTCCAGCCCGAATCGCCGATGCAGCGGAGCCAGCGCGTGTGTCAGCACGATCGTCGTGCAATTGGGGTTGGCGACGAGATGATGCTCGGCCGTGACGGTGTCATGATTGACGCCGGCTACGACCAGCGGAACCTGAGGATCAAGCCGGAAGGCGTTGCTCTTGTCCACGACCGCGCAGCCGCCGCTGACCGCGTGCGGCACGTAGCGGGCGGAGAGGTCGTCGCCAACACAGAAGAAGCTGGCATCGTACGAGTTGAACCGGCATTCCGCCAGGGCCTTAACCGGGCGCTCGCGGCCAAGAACCCGAAGCCGCGAGCCGGCGCTTGCCTCGCTGGCGTACAGGCCGACCGCATCCAGGTCGGGACGTTGAGAGTCAATGATGCTGATCAGCTGCTGCCCCACGAGGCCTGTTGCGCCGACAATCGCCAGTTTCAGTCCCATAGTTGCCTGAGGCTGCTAAAGCTCGAGGATGCTGTCGAGGCCGATCTGAAGTCCCTGGACCCTGCCTATGTTCCTTATCGCGTAGACAATGCCCGGCATAAAACAGCGACGATCGATGCTGCGATGCTCGATCGTCAGTGACTCGCCCGGCAGGCAGAAACTGACCTGCTGCTCGGCCAGGACCCCGCTGCCGCGAACGCTGTGTATGGCGATTCCTCCTTCCGCCCGGCCACCCATGACACCGCCCAGCTGTTCGGCATAGGCGTCGGCGGTGCTGCTTCTGGGCGCATCGCTGCCGGCTGGCGGGCGGGCGGCGTCCATGCGCTGGGCCGTGTAGCGCGCGGTTCCCGATGGCGCATCGAGCTTGGCGTCGTGATGGCGCTCGGTAATCACCGGGTAGTCCATAAAGCGGGCTGCCGCGGCGGCGGCCGTGATCATCAGATTCGCACCGAGCGAGAAATTGGGTACGAGCAGGACAGCTGAGCCGCTGCGCTGGGCCAGTTCGCGCAGCTGCGGGACGGTCTCGGACCGATAACCGGTTGCCCCCACGATATACGGCAGGGCGCTCTCCACAATCTGCGGCCCGTTGACTTCTACCGCGGCACCGACGCTCAGATCCAGAACAACATCGCAGCCGGTGGCGATGAACGGCCCGCACTGCTCGCCGATCTCCAGTGTGGCGTGGAGCCGGATGTCATCGAGGCTCTCCAGATAAGCTGCCAGGGCGGTACCCATGCGGCCGGCGCCGCCGATCACACCTAATCTCACCGCTTGCACAGGGCTATGATAACGCGCGCCGCGAGGGGGCAGAGCTTGGTGGCGGAGAACTGGTCAGCGGGGGACTAGTCCTCGGCCAGCTCGCCGTACTAGCTGCGCCTGGACTCGCCGTCAGGGCGCATCTCCGGTGGCAGCAGTTCCTCGATTCGCTGCATCATCTTGTAGGTTTCACGGCGGAGCAGCTCACGGGGGATGTCATCGGGATCGCCCGTGTAATCGATCGTGTAAGGCTCGCCGAAGCGAACCGAAACCGGAACCAGCTTGAGCAGCTTGCTGCCTTTCGTCATGGCCTTCTCGCTGCCCATGATCGCAGCGGGAACGATGGTGCAGTTGCTGCGGGCGGCAATCACGATGGCCCCGCTGTGACCGCGGCTGAGCACCCCGGTCGGGCTGCGCGTACCCTCGGGGAAGATGATCACGCACGCGTCATTCCTGAGGTATTCCACGGCGTCGATCAGCGCTTGTTTGCCCTGACCGCGGTCGACCATGATCGTGCCGATCGTCCGCATAAACCACATCAGCGCGGGCAGCACGAACAGCTCCTTCTTTGCCATATGGAATACCATTCGCGGTACAGCCAAGCCGACCAGTGGTGGATCGAGGTGACTGACATGGTTGGACACGATTAGCGTGGGCCCCGTGCACGGCACGTGCTGTTGGCCGGAGACCCGCAAGCGCAGCAGCAGCTTTGCCCAGAACCAGAGATTTGCCCGCGCCACCCAGAAGACCAGCTTGCCCCACCAACTCACCACGAGACCATTATAGATTCAGCGCGAGCTGGCGAGTGCCGGGACTAGTCACCCGGGACGATGCGGTGGCTGTCGGCGTCGAAGTGCTGGGTTGAGAACTCGAATATGTGGGTCTCCTCGGCCAGGCCGGTGAAACGGTGCACTGTGCCGGGCTCCAGCAGGATCGCGTCACCCGGCTCCATCTCGAAGACCTCGTTGATCACCGGTGGATCTTGCCGCGCCGCCGCTAGGTCCGTCAGTTCCATCCGCAGTCGGCCGCGCGCGACGTAGAAGGTCTCCGTCTTCTGTTCGTGATAGTGCAGGCTGCAGTGTTTGCCTTCGTGCAGCACCAGCAGCTTTCCGCAGTAGAGCTGATCGTTGTGGATCCAGCGCTCCTCGCCCCACCCCTTGGGCACTATCTTCACCTGTTCATCATGTCGCAGACTCATGCACAGATCTCCTGCCGCGGTGGCTGCTTACTTTACTACCCCGCTGGGCAGCCAAGCGAGACAATCCACGGCGGCAATTGGAGGCGGCGAGGGTACAAAAGCCCACCGGCGGTGGTGGGCGACGGAAGCACCCTCTTGGCTTACGAGTGGATGGTCTTCCGCTACCAGTATAGATGGTGATAGCGCCGGGAGGTTACAGGCCGGCCTGCAGACTGGGTCGGCGGAGTGGCTAGCCCTCGAGTTCCTGCGGCTCGGCAGTATCAGGCTGGTCGATCGGATAGGTCAGCGACAGCATCACCTGGTTGCGGCCTTCCGCTTTCGCCGCGTACAAGGCCTGGTCGGCGTTATCGATGATTTGCGCGCTCAGCTCCTGCCGGTTGCGCAGGAAAACGTCGGTGCCGCCGGCGCGGCTGCCGCTGATGATCTCCGGCTCCAGATTGGTGTCGAGAGTAGTGGCCAGACCAAGGGACGCGGTCACTTGCCTGAAGGCGTCGCGCTGGAGCGAAATCGGGAACTGGTGTGCTTCGATCTTGCGCCGCAGCTGCTCAGCGATGCGCGGGGCGATCGTGGGGGGTGTGCCATTCAGCACCACCACGAATTCCTCGCCGCCGTAGCGTGCCACCAGGTCGCTGCCGCGGAAGAAACCGCGCAGCAGGTCCGCAAGTTCCGTGAGAATCAGATTGCCGACCAGATGCCCATAGGAATCATTGATCTTCTTGAAGTGGTCGATGTCGATCATGATCAGGGCGAGCGGCGTCTCGTCGCAGTATGCCGCATCCAGCAGCGCGACAAACGTCTCTACGAATCCGCGATGGTTGCTGAGCTTGGTCAGGCTGTCCGTCAGGCTCTCCTCTTTGGTCATGCTGTACTGCAGGCTGTTGGATACGGCTACTGAGATCAGCGGGACTACGCTTTCCAGGAAAGCGAAGGTGTTTTCGTCGAAGCTGTTGGTCTTCTCGCTATCGAGGCACAGCACACCGAGCCGCTCGCCATGGAAGATGAGCGGCTGGCAGGCGAGGCTGCGCAGCCGGCGCGCGCGCGGATTGAACTCGGCGAAGCGGGGATCATTCGCTACGTCGTTGATCACTACCCCTTCACCATGGGTGAAACACCAGCCGACGACACCGTAGTCGGTCCGCACTGACTTCGCGACACCGGTACCCTTGTCGCCACCGGCTTCCAGCCTGAGATCCAGATGGTCGCTGTCTTCGCTGTAGAGGTAGATGCTGAACTTGTCGAACTCGAATCGATTGCGGAAGGCGGCAATGATGTTTTCGAACAGCTGGTCGAAGTCCAGGACGGCCACGAAGTTCTGCAGAATCTGCAGCAGGGTCTGCACTTCTCGATTGCGCTCCACCAGCAGGTTAATCGCGATCTCGGCGTCCACCGCCTGGGCGGACAGATCATGCGCCAGCGCGTCGCTGACGGTATAGATGTTGTCCACGCCCTGCTTGATGCGGCGCATCACTACGGTGACCGCGATCAGGATCGCCAGGCCGAAGAGCAGCGATGCGACCATCGCGGCCGCGTCTTCCGGGGTCAGGCGGGATCGTCCAAGGGCAACCACGATGGAGGCGACATAGAGCAGAGTGCAGGCAGTGCCGACGATGATCGCGCCGCCATGGGCCAGCAACAGGCTGTAGATGCCGATCATCAATGCAAGCACGACCAACATCGCCAGCCGCGTCTCATTTGAGAAGAAGAAGAGGAAGCCAACGGCCAGTATGTCCAGACCCAGCGCGAAATAGAACATCCGGGTCTTGCGGATCGGGTCGCCGCCAAGATGCGCGAAGAGGTAGAGATTGAAGCCGATCAGCACGACGCAAGTGAACCAGAACAGGGCAGGACTGCGAATCGGCATGCCGACCTGTAGCAGGTACACGTAGACATACGCGGCCGAGATGATCAGCAGCTTCACCCCGACGACATATGGCATTGCGCTTGCTGCTAGTTGAAGGCACTTCACCGCAGAACCCAGTATATCAGCGTAGTGAGAAAGGAGTCCGGTGCACCGATCGGAGCCGCCGCTACTTCAGCATGCGGCTGATCTGGGTGACGGCCTGTTCGACGTAGGGGTCTTCCAGCAGCTCGCGGGCGATCTTGTTGACGCCGTGGCTGATCGTCGAGTGGTCGCGGCCGCCCAGCTCC